>ERZ773049.47-NODE-47-length-66822-cov-14.173065_pt1 | contig 66822 bp, 63 predicted proteins | sample MGYA00580633_ERZ773049 | MGnify/ENA primary metagenome ERZ773049 (study PRJEB29015, sample SAMEA2737991) | human oral metagenome | biome: human oral; feature: human-associated habitat; material: dental | place: China | collected 2066 ...
AATTCGGCGAGAAAAACTTCGACAACGCCTATTTTTACATAGAAAACTCGCCGCAGAATTACGCCGAGATCAAAGAGATCATCGATCGCCGCTACGAGGAATTCTTGAGCTTCAAGGCGGCGAGGTAGAAATTTTACCGCCGAGCTTAGCCGGTTTAAAATACACGCCTAAGCCGAAACGGCGCGCGATGTAAATAAGCAGAACCGATACGTTGCTGCGAGCGGCAGGGCTTAAAATTTAGGAAAATTTAACTATAATCGCCGCAAAAATTTGAAAATTTTAAAATTTCACAAAGGATTTTATCGATGATCAAGGCACTTCGCGGTATGAACGATATTTCAGGCGAGCAGGCGCGCATCTACTCGCAAATTTTAAGCGTGTGCGAGCGCGTGGCGCGCAATTACGGCTTTTGCCTCATCGAAACGCCCAAGCTCGAGCAGACCACGCTATTTCGCCGCAGCGTCGGCGAGAGCAGCGACATCGTCGGCAAAGAGATGTATGAGTTTAGCGATAAAAGCGGCGATAGTGTCTGCCTGCGTCCCGAGGGCACCGCGGGTGTCGTGCGCGCCTTTATCGAAAAAAAGCTAGACCGAAGCGGCGGCGTGCATAAATTTTATTATCAAGGCTCGATGTTTCGCTACGAGCGCCCGCAAAAGGGGCGTCTGCGCGAGTTTCATCAATTCGGCGTCGAGTGCTTCGGCGAAAATAGCGTTTATGAGGATGCGAGCGTGATCTTGATGCTAGCTCAAATTTTACGCGAGCTGAATGTCGCCACAACGCTTAAAATCAACTCTTTAGGCGATGAGGAGTGCATGCCTGCGTATAAAACCAAGCTCGTAAATTTCTTACAAGATCGCAAAGACAGGCTCTGCGAGGACTGCCAAAGGCGCATCGACACCAATCCGATCCGCGTACTGGACTGCAAAAACGAAAGCTGCCAGAAAATTTTAGCCGCCGCGCCGCTTATAACTGAAAATTTAAACGACGCCTGCGCCGCGGAATTTACGCAGCTGCAAAGAATTTTAACCCAAAACGGGCAAAAATTTGAAATAGATCCGAAGCTCGTGCGCGGGCTTGATTACTACTGCAAGACCGCCTTTGAGTTCGTCTCAAGCGATCTTGGCGCACAAAGTGCCGTAGGCGGTGGCGGGCGTTATGACAGACTCGTGGAGTTTTTAGGCGGCAGAAAGACGGCGGGCGTGGGTTTTGCGATCGGCATCGAGCGAATAGCCGAAATTTTAAAAACGCGCGAAGCCCCACAAGCGCGTGAGGGGCTTTATATCGGCGCACTGGACGAGGCGTTCGTAAGCATGGCGTTTTCGTTTGCGCTAAAGCTGCGAAAGTTTTGTAAAACTCAAATTTCATACGAGCCCAAGAGCCTAGCCAAGCATTTAAAAGCAGCCGACGGGGCGGAGGCTAAATTTTGCCTTTGTATCGGGCAGGACGAGTTTGATCGCGCCGAGGTGTGGTGTAAAAATTTAGAGGATCAAACCACCTTTGCGATTAAATTTAAAGAGGTCGAAGCGTTTTTTAAGGATAGAGCATGAGCGATTACGGACTAAATATTTGGGGGAATTCCAACTTCACGATAGACGGGGGCAAACTATGCCTAAACTCCGATTTCAAGCAGCCTTTGGTGGATATCATAAAAGAGATCCGCGCAGACGGCGTGCGAGGCCCGATACTGCTGCGCTTCCCGCATCTCATCAAAAAGCAGATCGTCGAAATTTACTCAAATTTTAACCGCGCTATTAAGGAGTTTGATTACAAGGGAAAATTCCACGCCGTCTATCCGCTTAAAGTAAATCAATTCCCGGGCTTCGTTAGAAATTTAGTCGATATCGGCGAGCCTTACGGATACGGACTCGAGGCCGGCAGCAAGCCCGAGCTGCTGCTAGCGATGGCGTATAATAACTACGGCGCGCCGATTACCGTAAACGGTTTTAAAGATAAGGAGCTCATCAATATCGGCTTCATCGCCGCAGAGATGGGGCATAACGTAACGCTTACGATCGAGGGGTTAAACGAGCTTGAAACCATCATCGAAACGGCTAAGGAGCGGTTTGCGCCAAAGCCATTCATCGGGCTTCGCATCAGGCTGCATAATTCCGGAAGCGGACTGTGGGCGAAAAGCGGCGGGATAAATTCTAAATTCGGCCTTACCTCGACCGAGCTTATAGAGGCGATAAACTTACTCAAGAAAAACGACCTCATCGAGCAGTTTACGATGATTCATTTTCATATCGGCTCGCAGATTACAGAGATCCATCCGCTCAAAAAAGCCCTCATCGAGGCGGGCAATATCTACACCGAGCTTCGCAAAATGGGTGCGAAAAATTTAAAATCCATAAATTTAGGCGGAGGGCTCGCTATCGAATACTCCCAAGCCAAAGAAAGCTCCAGCCGCAACTATACGCTAAAAGAATACGCCAACGACGTGGTTTTTTTGCTAAAATCAATCGCAGAGGATAAAAAAGAGGCGGAGCCTGATATCTTTATCGAGAGCGGCAGATACGTAGCCGCCAGCCACGCAGTGCTCGTAGCGCCGATTTTGGAGCTTTTTACCCAAGAATACACCGAAGAAAAACTCGCCCTAAAAAAGGATAATCCGCCGGTAGTCGCCGAACTATACGATCTGTATAAAACTCTAAAGCCCTCCAACGCGCTAGAATATCTGCACGATGCTATGTCGCACATGGAGAGCGTGCTTACCCTTTTTGATCTGGGATACGTCGATCTAATCGACCGCTCAAACGGCGAAATTTTGGTTCATCTAATAATGCGAAAGGCGTATGGAATTTTAGGCAACAAGCAAGAATACAGCAATTTCTTAAACTCCCTAGGCAACGCTCAAGAACGCTATTTGGTAAATTTCTCGATCTTTCAAAGCCTGCCCGATTTTTGGGGCATCAAGCAGCACTTCCCGATCATGCCGCTAGAGAGGCTGGATGAGCGCGCCACGCTATCGGCGTCGATCTGGGATATCACCTGCGATAGCGACGGAGAGATAGAATTCGATAGTCAAAAAAATCCGCTCTTTCTGCACGATTTTGATCCCGAAAAAGAGGAGTATTTTTTGGGCTTTTTCCTTGTCGGAGCCTATCAGGAGGTGCTTGGCATGAGCCACAACCTCTTTGCACACCCCACTGAAGCGACCGTGATCTTGCGCGATGACGGCGGCTTTGAGATCAAGGATTTCATCGAATCGCAATCGGTCATCGACATCTTGGAGGATATGGACTACGACGTCGTAGATATCCGCGAAAGCCTAAACGAGCGGATCGAAAAATCAGACCTCATAGACGCAAAAGAGAAAAAGCATATCCTGGGCGAGCTATATCTGTTTTTAAACGACAACAGCTATCTAAAGACGATCAAATGAGTTTTTGGCAAATTTTAAAACGGGACTTCACCGAGCCCTTGCACCAAGACCCCGCATGCAACAGCGTATTTGAGATATTTTTCTGCTATCCGGGCGTCTGGGCGCTGATAAATTACCGCTTCGCGCACTTTTTCTACGAGCGAGGTTTTAAGCTTATAGCTCGTGCGATCAGCGGACTTACTCGCATAATCACAGCCGTAGATATAAACCCGGGCGCACGTATCGGCTCGGGCGTGTTTTTCGACCACGCTACGGGGCTTGTCATCGGAGAAACGGCTATCATCGGCGATAACTGTCTGATCTATCAGGGCGTCACTCTCGGCGGCGTGAGCTTAGAGCACGGCAAGCGCCATCCGACGCTGCAAAACGGCGTCGTAGTAGGCGCGGGAGCCAAAGTGCTAGGCAACATCACCATCGGCGAAAATTCCAAAATCGGCGCAAATTCCGTCGTCGTAAAGGATGTCGAGCCAAACTGCACCGCCGTGGGCGTGCCCGCTAGAATTTTAGGAAGCTGCGAGAGCGATCCTTTAGCGCATAATAAAATTCCCGACATCAGCCAGGAGCTTATCAAATATCTCATCAAGCGTATCGAAATTTTGGAAGAGTGCATCTGCAGCGGCAGAAAAGATATCGCCGCAATGGACGAGGATCTAAATAAATTCTACGAAGAGTATCTGAAATCATTAAAATAAAAGGCTTAAGGTGAAAAAAGCTCTATTTTTTACGATTTGTGCGATTTTATCGGCAAGCAGCAGCGATACTAATAGCGCGAAAAATTCTGCGAACGACGCCAGAATAAGCCTAGTAAAAAGTCTATACATCAAGGATACCTATTTCGGCGATCACAAAAATGTCTTATCGGCTTCTTTCAAATCTGCGCTTATGCAGGATGAAGCATCTGCTGGCGAAGGTGAGGTAGGCTGCTTGGACTATGATCCGATAATCGGCGGTCAAGATGTCTGCGACGACGCGAAATATGATTTTGAGCTAGGGCAGCGCGATACCGTTGTAGTGACACAGACCTGCCCCTACGGCACGCAGACGATAATCTACAAACTCGTCCGTAGCGGAGACGATTATAAAATCGACGATATCTACAACCAAAACCCGAGCGATAGCAGGGCTTTTAGCGTCAAAAATCAAATTTTAAATTGTCTAAACCAATCCAAGGAGCATCAATGAAATTAACACTTTCAAGTCGCGTAAGCAAGCTCGGTGAAAGCCTAACGATCGCAATCAGCACTAAAGCCAAACAGATGAAAGCTCAGGGGCAAGATGTCGTGATCCTAAGCGCGGGCGAGCCTGATTTCGATACTGCAGAAGTCGCTAAAAAGGCGGTTATCGAGGCGATGGCTAAGGGTTGCGGCAAATACACTCCAGTCCGCGGCACGCCTGAAATTTTAAATTTAATCGCGCAGAAGCTAAAGCGCGATAACGGCCTAAATTACAGACCAGATCAGATCATCACCAACGTCGGCGCCAAGCACTCGCTATTTAACGCCTTTAACTGCATCTTAAACGAAGGCGATGAGGTCATAATACCAGCGCCTTATTGGGTCACCTACCCCGAAATCGTAAAATTTTGCGGCAGCAAGCCCGTCATCGTAGCCACCAAGGCGGAAAACCGATACAAAATCACCGCCTCGCAGCTCAAAGCCGCGATCACGCCGCGCACGAAGGCGCTGTGCCTTTTCAACCCAAGCAACCCCGCAGGCGCCGTATATTCGCGCCAGGAGCTGCAAGAGCTTGCGGAAGTGCTAAAAGGCACTGAAATTTTGGTAATTGCCGATGAAATTTACGAAAAAATCGTCTTTGGCAAGAGTTTCATAGCCGCAGCAAGCATCAGCGAGGATATGTTTAGGCGCACCGTGACGATTAACGGGCTAAGCAAATGCGGCGCGATGCCCGGCTGGCGCTTCGGCTACACCGCCTGTGCTATCGATGAGCTAAATAAGGCGATGATAAACCTGCAAAGCCAAAGCGTCAGCAACGTAGCAAGCATCGTCCAGGCAGGCGCTATGCCTGTGCTGCGGGGCGAGGCGGATGATTATATCGAGGAGATGAGGCGCGAATACGAGCGCAGGCGCGATTTTGGCGCAGACGCGATAGGTGCGATCCCAGGGCTTAGTGTCGTAAAACCAGATGGCGCATTTTATTTCTTCATAGATTGCTCCCAGGTAGAACCTGATAGTATGAAATTCTGCATGCAACTGCTAGATAAAGGGCTCGTAGCCACGGTGCCAGGAAGCGGATTTGGTATGGATGGGCACTTCCGCATAAGCTTTGCATGCTCTATGGAAAATCTAAAACGCGGCTTTGAGCGCATAGAAAAATTCGTAAAAAATTACCACAGATAGGCATGCCAGCGAAATTTTGATCTAAATTTTAACGCAGCTCGCCGTAGTAATGGATTTTGAGACAAATTTGACTCGACGATACGGCGAATTTTGTGTAAATTTAGCGCAGCGCGACGACGAAATTTTGACCGTAAATTTAGTGCGCACGACAGCAAAATTTAAAACAAATCTAGTGCGGTGCAACTCGGCGGCAAAATTTGATGTAGATCCTGTCGGGCTTAGCACGGCGCGGCGGTAGAATTTTAACATAATCCCGCGCGGCGCGGCGGTAGAGCTTAACGCTGATCTTACGCGATGCGGCTCCGCACGATACGGCTTAGCGACGGAATTTATCGACCGCCGGGCGCGGTTAAATTTTGTGCCGCCTGAGGCGGCTTGGAATTTTTAGAATTTAATGCGGCGGCTCGGTGCGGTTAAATTTCGCGCCGTTTTAATTTAAGAGCATTTAAAATTTCATACCGTTTTATTTAGGGGCGTTAGAATTTCATACCGCCGCATTACGGAGCCTGTCGCGCGAAATTTTATCTCGGCGGCGATATTTCTAGCGCGGATGGTTCGGCGCGGCGCGCAGGCGCGATCCGACCGCCAAAGCTTAAATCCGCTTAAATTTAAAATTCCAAGCCCGCTCGGGTTAAATTTCAAACCTAGAGCCCGTTTAAGGCGAGTGCGGGGAGAGCATAAATACGCGCGCCGCCCAAACGGCGCATAGACGAGACGATCCGCCTCGCCCTATCGCGCCGGCAGACCTAGATAAATTTCAAATGTGCCGGCGATCCTGCTACGACGCACCGCGACATGCTTTTGCAAATCTCGCACTTGAAATACCAATTTGCGACTTGTATTTCGGCGACATACAGCGGTATGCTTTTGCGAATAGCTCGTTTTGCGGCGGCGATACCGAAGCCTGCGCGAGCGACATACCGCGGTTTTGCGAATGAGCGAAATTCGCCCGTTTATCTTATCCGTTCGTTTCCCGCGGGCGCTTGCACGCGCGGGCTCAATCGCGCTTTGATATTTTGATATACGGTACAGCATCTGCGACGCAAAAACGCAGTGGCGCGAAATACAGAGGTGCAGGAAACGGCCGAGCGGTGCAGACGAAACGAGCGGCGGGAGCAAAAGCGTCCTTTAAATTTTACTCTCGCAAGCCTTAAAAAAATCCGTTGCGTCACGGCTCGACTTCTTTCTCTGCGTAGCTCGCCGCACTGCCAAAATTTATCGCATGACGAAATCAAGTAGTCTAATCGCGCAGGTCCGGCTAAAATCGCTCGCTCAAATTTTAAAAATTCGCGTTAAATTTCATCGTCGCGCTAAGTTAAAATTTAGGCTCTTTTAAATTTCTGATACGCGCAAGCCCTTGCAATAGCTTCTTTTTTAAAATTTTAACGCACATTTAACTAAAAAATTCAATAATTTCAAATGTATATTTTACTTTTTAAAGGAGAACATATGAGAAAAACCACCCTTGTTTTAGCGCTTCCGCTCTTTTTTACGCCCGTTTTAGGCTTTGATGTAGCCAAACTCAACGCCAAAAAAGCCGTGCCGTACGAGCAAAAGACGCAGGAATTTAGGCTACCCGTAGGCATCGACGAAAACGGCGTCATAGACGAGGCAAAGCTCGGCGACTCGCCTTATGCAAAGACCGTCATCTACGGCGCGAAGCTCATCAACGAGACGACGAGATATCTCGGACCGCAGGCGAAGAATGAAAAAATGCGCTTTGCGGGCAACAACCTCTCCTGTTCGAGCTGCCATACGAGCGGCGGCGTCGTGCCCGATCAAAGCCCGTTCGTGGGTATCTACGCGAGATTTCCGCAGTATGTCGCGAGATCGGATCAGCTAGTCACGCTGCAAGACCGCATAAACGGCTGTTTTCAGCGCTCGATGGCGGGCAGAGCGATCCCTACGAACTCCAAAGAGATGCGCGCGATGATCGCCTACATGCACTGGCTCTCCGCAGGATATGAGGTCGGCGCCAAGCTAAAAGGTCAGGGGCTGCCGAAAGCGCAGTTTTTAGACCGCGCGGCGGATCCTAAAAAAGGAGGCGAAATTTACGCCGCAAAATGCGCCGCCTGCCACGGCGAAAACGGCGAAGGGATAAAAAACGAGGGGTTTGCTCAAAGCGGCGATTACTACACATTCCCCGCGCTTTGGGGCGATGACAGCTACAATACGGGCGCCGGTATGTATAGGCTCATCGAAGGGGCGAGGTATGTCAAAGCCACTATGCCTAAAGGAGACGCCTCGCTAAGCTGGGAGGAAGCTTTCGACGTGACGGCGTATATAAACTCAAAACCGCGCAAGATCAAACCCGATAGGAAGAAAGATTTCCCCGATCTAGACGTCAAGCAGATGGATATGGACGTGGGGCCCTACAACGACGGATTTGACGAGAATGATCACCGCTTCGGCCCGTATAAGCGCATGATCAAAAAATAAAATCAAACGCCGTCCTTGCGACGGCGGAATTTTGACGTAAATTTGTCACGGCTTAGCAGCGAAATTTCTACATAAAATTTAATGCGGCTCAATAGCAAATTTAGTGCGACGCGGCACAGAATTTAATACAAATAGCGTGATGTGGCACTGATCTTAAAGCATTCTGCTCGGCGCAGCGCAGAACGGCTCGGGATTTAATGCGGTTGCGCTAGCTAAGCACGATTGAATTTCGTGCCGCTTTAATTAAATTTCGAGCTGCCGTATTCAGGAGCGCTTAAATTTTATGCCGTTTTATTAAAATGCTGCTAATTTTGCGCTGTTATACTACGACGCCTGCTGCGTTTACGCTGCTCGCGATTTTAAATTTCGCTTCAGGATTTTAAAGCTCATCGCACGACGCATCCGGATTTCGTCGCAAAAGCTCCGGCGCAAACGCCGCCCGCGGTAGAAATTTTATCGCGGAATTTTAAAATTCCGCGCCGATGTTTTCAAAACCTGCGCTGCCTGCCTCTTGATACAGCCGCACTAAAATTTAACCAAATAGGCAATCGCACGAGATGCGACGAACAAGACGAGCGTAACGAACGCAATCGACGCCGCAAAGCGACACGCGACGAACCAAAAAGTGGGCGGCGCAGATCGAAAACGAGCTAAATTTTAAAATTTTACCGCGTCCGAGGCGAGGCCTTGGCGCAAACGCGATAAATTTTATGTTTTAGTGCGCCTTTGGGCCCAATCGCATCAAATAAATTTTAAACGGAATTCTAACGCTACGGCACTATTTTATATTTTTATAAAGACTATTTTAGTAAAATCAAAGCTTTATGAGCGAGATAAAAATTTTAATCACCGACGAGGATCTGCGCGCCCCGAGGCGACTTTTGAGCAGGCGCGATAAGAAGCTGGCACGAGCGCGAGCCCATCTGCGCGAGTTTCGCGTTTCGCGGGCGCTTAAAGCGCGCTTTAAAAAGCGCGGCAAATTTTGCATCTCGCACAAAAGCGCGGAGGGCAAAACGATCGTCGCCGTGGCTCTAGCGAGGCAAAAATTCGGGCTCGATCTTGAAATTTTAAAACCGCGGAATTTTGCCGCGGCGAGCGAGTTTTGTTTCAACGACTTTGAACGCGAACTTTTGGCGGCGGCGGACGAGAGCGAAAAAGCGCTCGTTTTTTATAAAATTTACACGATCAAAGAGGCGCTGATTAAGGCGCGAAGCCTAGGTTTTTACGCGCTTGATCGCGTGGGGCTGGCGCGCGGCGCAGATGGAGAGGCTTTGGCGCTTGATGAGCGCGGCAGGGCGTGGTCGCACAAGAGCTATATTTTGGAGGGCGAGATTTTGATTTCGCTCGTTTTTAGGGAGAATTTTTGAGACCTGTTTATCGTTTTTACGCTATTTCTAAAACGGCTTTCGTTCTGCTTTGCGCCGCGTTTTTTATAAGCGGATGTGCGCGCAAGGCGCCTGAGCAAATAGCGGAATTTAGCCAAAAGCAGTTCATCTTGACGGATACTAACGGCGTAAAAAGCAGAGCCCTGATCTCAAAAATTTCGCCCGCAAGCGGCGAGGAGAGCCGCTACAAGCTCGTCTGGCTCGATATGTTAGGCGCGCCGATCGCACGTAAAATTTTATCGATCAAAGGCAGCGAGGCAAAATTTAGCAACGACGGCTTCCTGCCGCCCGATTCGCAAAGCGAGCGAGTATTTTTAGCCCTGCTTGAAAATGCGGATAAAGCGAATTTCACCATAAACGCAAAGGGGCGCCGATATGACGCAGTATCTAAGTAGCCCCGGTCTCATCTGCGCGGGCGCAAACAGCGCCGCAGAGCTTTTTAGCGCGCTGTGCAAAAAAAGATCCTCGCTGCGAAAACTTAGCGTCTGCGGCAAAAATTTCATCTTCGGGCGCGTGGATACGCCGCTGCCGCAGATCAAAGATCGCGCTTACGCTACGCGCACGAACGCTCTGGCGCTTTACGCCTGCCTCGGCGTGCAGGGGCAGATCGAGCAAGCCGTGCAAAAATTCGGCGCACACCGCGTAGGCGTGGTGTTTGCGACCACCAATACAGGCGTGCAGGAAAACTATGCGGAATTTTTCGCTTGCAGCAAAGACGCGGGAAATTTTATCTCGCAAGACGGCGAAAATCCCACGCCGCGCAGTGAAATTTCTACTGCAAACGGCGAGAATTTCACCAAAAATTCAAAAAATGCAAACGATAAATTTAAAAACTTCTGCTTTGAGCGCAACTCCCACGCAAACCCCGCAAATTTTATCCGCGAACGCTTCGGGCTAAAATCCGTCGCGATCGGAGTTTCGAGTGCGTGTACCAGCGGAAACAAAGCTCTCATCGAAGCTTCGCGCCTCATCTGCGCGGGACTTTGCGACGCGGTCGTATTCGGCGGCGCCGACGCATTAGACGAGCTCACGCTGCAGGGCTTTAGCGCGCTTGAAATTTTAAGCGAGCAGCCGCTAAAGCCATTTTCAGAGGCGCGATCAGGCACAAATCTAGGCGAGGGAGCCTGCGCATTCGTGCTTTCGCGCGAGCGCATAAGCGACGTCGCGCTTTTGGCTCACGCCGCAAACTCCGACGCCTACCACATCACCAAGCCCGATCCTAGCGCGCGCATGCAGATCACGGCAATCAAAACCGCGCTAAAATCAGCGCGACTGCAAAGCGTGGACTACGTAAATCTGCACGGCACCGGCACTGCGGCCAACGACGCGATGGAGGCCCTGGCTATGAGCGCCGCCCTGCCCTTAGCGCGCGCAAGCTCGTCCAAATGGGCGACCGGACACACCTTGGGCGCTGCGGGAGCGATCGAGCTTGCCGTGTGCTACGAGGCGATCAAACAGGGCGTGATCCCGCCGAATTTTACGAACGATAAAATTTGGCGCGGCTCGGAGGCTGAAATTTTTCGTGGCGCGCAGGCGGGGCACGGCTCGAACGATGAAATTTTAAACAGCGCAAGCGATCAAATTTTATGCAGCTCGGGCAGTGAAATTCTGCAAAACGCGCAGAGTGAAATTTCAAAAAGCAGCGCGAATGAAATTTTGACTGCGTCTAAAGCTTTGCAAGGCGCGGACGATAAAATTTTAAAAGACGCCGCGGATCAAACTTCGCAAACGAGCGAAATTCCAGCGGCGCTGTCTAAATTTAATCTCGCGTGTGGAGCAAAAAAAGCGCGCGTAGATACCGCGATGAATCTAAATTTTGCCTTCGGCGGCGACAACGCCGTAACCATAATAGGACGCGTATGAGAGCCTCTAGCATCCTCCCGCAGAGGGGATATATGGTCTTCGCGGATGAAATTTTAGAGGTTAGCGACGGGTATGCGAGCTGTGCGTTTAGCGTTAAAGAGGACTCGCCGTTTACCGAAGACGGCAAGCTCGGCAGCTACGCGTATATGGAGATAATGGCGCAGTGTATCGGCGTGTATTCGGGCTACAGAAACGACGGCGAGGCGAGGCTCGGGTTTTTGCTGGGCGTGCGAAACCTGGATATTTCGCGCGCAAGCCTAAAGGTGGGCGAGCGCGTGATTACGACGGCGAGGCAGAGCGTGAGCGACGGCGAGGGGCTATATATCTTCGATTGCGAGATCCGCTGCGGCGGCGAACATATCGCAAGCGCCACGCTAAGTGTAATGCGCGCGAGCGACGAAATGATAAAGAGTATAAATGGCTAAGAGAATTTTAATTACCGGAGCAAGCGGCGGTATCGGCGAGGCGTGCGCGTTAAATTTAGCGCAAAAGGGCTACGGCTTGGCGTTAAACGGGCGCAACGAAGCAAAGCTTAATGACGTAGCGAAGCGCTGTTTGGACGCGGGCGCGGCGGAAGTTCAAATTTTAAAATTTGATGTCGCAGACACTGCCGCGGCGCAGGAGCGGATCGAAGCAGACATAGAGGCAAACGGCGCATACTGGGGCATCGTGCTAAACGCGGGCATCACGCGGGATAACTCCTTCGTGTGGTTTGAGCGCGAGGATTGGCAAAGCGTGATAGATACGAATTTAGGCGGGTTTTATAACGTCATAAAGCCCGCGCTGATGCCGATGATCCGCGCCAAAAAGGGCGGGCGTATCGTCGTGATGAGCTCGGTTAGCGGAATTGCCGGCAACCGCGGCCAGAGCAACTACGCCGCTAGCAAAGGAGGCCTAATCGCCGCGGCAAAATCGCTAGCGATAGAACTTGCAAGCCGCAAGATCACGGTAAACGTCGTGGCTCCCGGGCTCATCAAAACGGCGATGAGCGAGAGTATAAACGAAGCCGCAAGCGAGCAAATTTTAAGCGCGATCCCGCTAGGTCGCATCGGTGAGCCGAGCGAGGTAGCGCATTTGGTGGAGTTTTTGCTAAGCGAAAATTCCGCATACATCACAAAAGAGGTTATTAAAATAGACGGTGGATTATGTTAAATAGAGTAGTCATTACGGGTTTTGGCAACGTCTGTGCATTCGGGCGGGACTGGGCAAGCATCAAGCAGAATTTGGCGCAGCAAAAAAGCGCCGTAGTTTATATGAGCGAATGGGATATCTTCGGCGAGGAGCTAAACACTAGGCTGGGCGCGCCGATACCAAACTACGCGCCGCCCGCGCACTGGAACCGCAAAGATACCCGCTCGATGGGCAAGGTAGCGATGTTCGGCGTTGATGCTGCGGGCGAAGCTCTGGCGGATGCGGGGCTTTTAGAGGATGAGCGCATAAAGGACGGCCGTATGGGCGTCGCAGCGGGTAGCTGTAGCGGCGATGCGAAGGCTACGGGCGAGGTCATAGATATTTTGCACGGCAAGGATAGCACCTTCAACGCCAACTCATACGTCAAGATGATGCCCCACACCGTCGCTGCGAATATCGCGATCTACTACGGGCTAAAAGGCAGGCTCATCCCCACAGGCTCTGCGTGCACAAGCGCGTCTCAGGCGATAGGCTACTCCTATGAAGCGATAAAATTCGGCCTGATAGATATGATGCTAGCAGGCGGCGCGGACGAGCTGCACCCGAGCCAGGCATTCGTATTTGATAAGCTCTACGCGACAAGCTGCAAAAACGACACCCCTACTCTCAGCCCTGCGCCTTTTGATATAGCGCGTGATGGGCTGGTTTTAGGTGAAGGCGGTGCTATGTTTGTGCTGGAAAGCCTCAGAAGCGCACTTGCGCGCGGCGCTAAAATTTACGCCGAGATAGTGGGATTCGGCACGACCTGCGACGGCACGCATATTACCCGCCCACAGAGCGAAACTATGCGCGCGGCGATGCAGCTGGCGCTCAAAGACGCCGCCATCTCGCCGGATCTCATCGGGCACGTAAACGCTCATGCTACGGCGACCAAGCAGGGCGACGTCGCAGAATCTACGGCGACGCATGAAATTTTCGGCTCGCAAACGCCAGTGAGCTCTTACAAGGGCTATTTAGGTCATACTTTGGGCGCGTGCGGGGCGCTGGAGAGCTTCATCTCGGTGATGATGATGAACGAGGGGCTATTCTATCCAAATCTAAATTTGCGCGATATCGATCCGCAGTGCGCTCCGCTTAGATACCTCACGCAGCCGCAGGAGATAAAGACGGATTACGTTATGAATAACAACTTCGCTTTCGGCGGCGTAAACACCTCTTTGATTTTTAAAAAATTTATCGGTTAAAGGAGAGAAAATGAAAAAATTTCTATTTTTCGCAGTTGCGGCGCTTTTTGTCGCTAATTCGGCTTATGCCAAGAACGACATCATGCGCTTCCCTATCGCCGCGGCACTCGCAGAGCCCGACGCCAAAGCCAAGCTTGATCCGAACATAAAATTCTACTTCGGCAACAAATCCGCAGGCAGAAAGATCACGCAGCAGCTAAGCTCGAACAAAAAAACAAACAGCATCAACAAGACCGATCAAGCCGCATGCAACCGCGCGTTTTTGTCGGCACTGCTTAGCTTTCAAGACCGAGCCAAAAAAGAGGGTGGCAACAAGGTCGTAAACATCACGAGCTACTATTACAAAAACGTTTTCGTGAGCGACAAGGAGTTTGAATGCGGCGTAGGCTCGATAATGAACGGCGTCACGCTAAGAGGCTATATTGCAAAATAAACTAAGCTTCGGCGTAGCTTACGCAAGCGCGATAATTTCGGGCGAGCCGGCGGAGTTTTATAAAAATTTCGCCGCTTGCTCGGACGGAATTTCCGAAGTAAATTTAGGCGGAAATTCCGATCTCGCTTGCGATGCAAATCAAAATTTTACGTATGATTTTTTGTCAAATTCTACGCAAGATTTTACAGATATTCCAGGCTGCGAGCAGAATTCCACAAATCCCGCAAATTTTGCAGCGTTCGAAAATAGCGAAAGCGCGGGGCGCGACCTTGCCGCAGGAGGTCTTGATGAAAATTCTACCAAGCTCGGCTCGCAGCGGAGATTAGATCATGAAGCGAACGGGTCTAAATTTAGCGCCTCGCAAGGTTTTAATTGCAGCTCTGAGGGGGCGGCGGAGATTTATAAAAATTTCGTCGCGCGCGATGATGAAGCTTTACGAAAAAGCTCCGAAGAAAATTTAGAAATTTCTGCCAATACCCGCTTAAAAGATGAAATTTTAGCCTTAGAGCCTTTGAAGAAAAAGCCGGCTCTTGAGCACATTCCGTCGTTGCAGCGCCGCCGCTTGGGGCTCGGGGCAAAACTTTGCATCTCGCTTTTAGGCGAAATTTCGCAAAATACGCCGGAAAGTTTAGCCGAGGAAAGCTCCTTAAATCTCGCGCCTCAAAATTTAGATGCAAGCAAAAGCCGTGCCGCTGTGCAAAATCAGCAGCAGCAAGATTTTTCAAGCGAAAATTCTTTGAATTTAGTGTCGCAAAATTTAAATTCAACGCCACAGGATTTTTCAAATGAAAATTCCTTAAATTCGGCAAGGCAAAATTTGAAAGCAGTCGATGATGCCGCGACACAGCGCAAAGGGCTACCGCTCGTTTTTTGCTCGCGCCTTGGCGAGATCAACCGCTGTTTTGGCCTGCTCGGCTCGATGAGCGAAAGCGTCTCGCCTTCGAGCTTTTGTGTCAGCGTACTCAACGCGATTGCGGCGCAAAATGCGATTTTTACGCAAAATCATGCCGAAATTTCGACGATCTCTGCGGCGTGTGCGCTCGAAAACGGCGCAATAATCGCAGCTACGAGGCTGAAAGAAAGCGCGGAAAATTCCGGCTCCGCACAGGATGCGAACGAAGCAGGCAAAAACGGCGAATGCAAATCGGATAACGATAAAATCGCCCTGCTCTGCTATTTTGAGGAGGCAAATAACAACTATCTGAAGCGCTGCGACTTTGCCTGCGCCCTACTTTTGGTGCTTCAGCGCGGAGATGACGTGCAGATCGAAATTTCGCCGCACGTTGCGGACGCGACGGCACAGAGCCTAGAGGCGCAAAATCCGAAACCGCGAGCCGAGAACGAAATTTTACGAAGCTTTAAAGGGGACGGCGAGATCCCGCTAGATACCGCGGTGGAATTTTTGGCTAAAATCCTCTCCGGGAAGCGCGAATGGCGCAGCAGCGACGGGATTTTGGACTATCTTTGGCGCGTCAAAGATCCCGCCAAGATCGCAGCTTTTTTGAGGCAAGATCGTGAGCGCTAAAATGGTAAAATTCCACCTCATGAGCAAGCGCGGCGAGACGGGCAAATTTGATCAAAATCCCAGGTCACGCGGAGCCGCAACGGCGCGAACGGCTAGCTTTAAATTTAACTACTCCGCTAAACGCGGATATAGTGAAGATTTTAAATTTAGCCGCGCTATCAAACAAGAGCTCGTCCAAACGGCGCATCTTAAAAGCACGCCGAAAGGGCGCGTGCCGTGCGCCCCCAAATCGCGTTGCAATGAGGCGCACTGCGAAAATACGCCGCCGAAGCATACGCAACGAACCAAAAAAAATCCGCCTAAACGATGCGAGCTGCGAGCCATAAAAATTTTACCGCAGCGGCGCGTAGAAAACACCGCGCAATTCCGCTATAAAGACAGATGCGTCGAGCCAAAACAGTACGCGCAGCAGGCTGTAAATTTTATAAATTTAGCAGAACAAAGCTTGGGCTACGAGTTTAAATTTAGCCGCGTGATGAACCGAATAGCCGCTCAGGTAAGATGCGCACGACAAAGCGTTGCGATGAATTTTAAATTTAACTGCGCCGCGAGCTATAAATTTAATCAGACGGCGCGTCGTATGGCGGCGCCAAAGCAGCGTATATGGCGCTTCGCAGAAATTCCATCGCAATGGCACGCACGACGAAGCATGCGGCAAGCCGCAGAAATTTCACCGAGGCAATACGCACGGCAAACGGCAAGAATTCTACAAAATCGCAGTTTACCGCGCGCCGCAAAAATTTTATTGCCTCGGTATATACGCGGCGTCGAGATCGTCAGAGCTTCTGCTCAGACCATAAAAGCTCTATTGCCTCGACACATGCCGCAAGCCGAAATATCGCGCACAGAAAGCCGCAAAAACTCCGCTGCGATGCGACGAGCGGCAAGCCGTAGAAATTTTATCGGGGCTGCCCGCATGACGAGCCATCAAATCCCCGCCGAAAGCCGCAAAATCTCCAACGAGAACCGCGAAATCCCCGCCGAAAGAGGCGCCGAGCGATGAAACAGACAGATCCGCTAAGGCGCAAGCTCAAACAGATCGGCATCGCGTTATCCTTCGCAAGCTTCGGCGCGCTGTGTATGATGGGCAACCTACTCTTCCTCCCAGTAGCGCTGCTGCGGCTAAACCGCATAGAGGTCGTACGAAATTTCGTGCGCGATTTTATAATGATCTCGTGGCGCATATTTTTGCTGCTAGCGCGACTTTACGGCAGCATCGGCGTAAGCTGGCGCTGCAAGCTCCCGCCTAGCGGTGCTCTCATCATCGCAAACCACCCCAGCCTGCTTGACGTGGTGATCTTTTTAGCCCACGTACGGCGCGCAAACTGCGTAGTCAAGGAAAGCCTGTGCAAAAACCCCTTCCTCTCCGCTGCCATCGCAGCTGCGGGCTACATCCCAAACACCGGCTCGGAAGCGATGATAGATGCGTGCCGAAGCGCCCTTGCGCGAAGAGAAAGCCTAATCATCTTCCCAGAGGGCACGCGCACCGCGGATCGCATCGCCATGCACAAAGCGGCGTTTTACATCGCGATAAATTTCGCAAAAAATATGAATTGCATCGCGATAAAAATGGATCCTAAAAGCCTAAAAAAAGGACAAGTATGGTACGATACGCCCGAGGTTCGGATGAAATACGACCTCTACGAGCTGTGCGCGCTTGATCTAACGGGCTTCGAGCCGGATCGTCCAAACCCGATCCGAGTGCGCAAACTCTATGAAAAAATATCAAATCTATATGAAAAGGAGAATCTGTGAACGAAGAAATTTTGGAACTTAAGGAGCTGATCATTTCGGGGCTGAACCTCGAAGACGTCGCACCAGGCGACATAAATGACGACGAGCCGCTTTTTAGCGACGGGCTGGGGCTCGATTCGGTCGATGCACTGGAGCTCGGGCTTTTGGTACAGAAAAAATACGGCATCGTGCTTAACTCAAAAACCCAAAATTTAAAGCAAATTTTCTCATCCGTTGCGTCTTTGGCGCAATATATCGCCGAAAATAGGAGTAAAAATGAGTAAAGATGAAATTTTTGAAATTTTAAAAAAGGCGCTCGTGGAGCTCTTCGAGATCGACGAGAGCAAGGTCGTGCCGGAGGCTAAAATTTACGAGGATCTGCAGATCGACAGCATCGACGCGATCGATCTGGTCGATTACGTCAAGAAAAACACGGGCTATAAGCTGATGCCAGATGATTTTAAAAACATCCAAACCCTTGGCGACATCGTGGATGCCGTAGCGGCGAAGCTCGATCAAGGCGCGAGCGGGGAGACTACAGGCGGCGAGAGTTAAATTTCGCCGTGCGGCGCAGCAAGATCGCGCGTGCGACGGCTCGGTAATTTACTTTGCGGCGGCACGGGGCGACGGGCGAGCGGACAACGCACGGCGTCGTTTATTTGACGGCGTGCGGCGAACGTTTTATTAAAGCATGAGGAAGCGAGCGGCTTTACGGGCTTAGCGCTTAGGCGGCACGGCACAAAGCTCGCTTGCCTGCTGCTTTTGAGCTAGCATGTAAAGCGCTTTGTAGATTTAAATTTTAAAATTTTAATTCACGAGCTTGAACAAAATTTTGAAATTTTAAAAGGCTTTGTTTCTTTTGCGGCCGCTGTTTTCATAAAATTTCAAAATTTTAAAATTTCGGCTAAATTTAATTTAGCGGATCTGATCGCGAGCGCGGCGGTGCGAGTTAAACTAGGACGCAGCTAAATTTAAAAGCGGCACTGCTGAAATTTAAATGCGGCGAGCAAGGCTAAATTTAAATTTTAAAAGCATGGCGCCTAAAATTTGAACGTCAAGGCTAAATTTAAAGTATCGAAGCGCGGTAATAATCGCGCCGATCGCGCCCGCGGCAATAGCCTAACCGCCACCGCAGCAAAGCCTAGCCTGCCGCGGTAAAACAAAAACCGCCGCAGCAGAAACTAAGCCCTTGCGGCTAAATTTAAGGATTGCAAAGATTGCGACGAGCGATATTTTTGAAAACAGCTACCATAATTTTAAGCGTGTTTTACCCTTTCGGCCTCTATTTTTTACACGGCGGCGCGCGAGTCTGCTTGCTCGCGGCGATGAGCGCGCTATGGGGAGCGCGAGCCGTTTTTGAAAGTAAAGATCGCGCTATTAAGGGCGCGAGCGCGGCATTTTTTGCGTTGTGCGCCCTTTTTGGCAGCGGAACGCTCGCATATTTGTATCCGCTCATAATAAATTTCTCGCTCGCGGCGCTTTTTGCGCTCAGCCTAAGATCGACGCCCGCTATCACGCGCCTAGCGCTTTTGAAGCAGCCAGGTCTCAACGAGCACGGCCGCGCCTACACGCGCAAGCTGACCGAAATTTGGCTCGGATTTTTCGTGCTAAACGGCCTACTTAGCGCGGCGCTGCTGCTACCGAGAGATAAAATTTATTGGAGCGTTTACTGCGGCGCGATCTCATACGTCCTCATCGGCGCGCTGATCGGCGGCGAGATGATTTTTAGGAAATTTTATGTTAAAAAATTTGATTAATTCTTTGAAGCCTTACGAGCGCGAAATCCTTGCCGCGGCGGCTCTTGCGAGAGATTTAGCAAAAACTGGATGCAAGCAGAGCGAAGCGGCAAGCTTAAAAGACGCGGACAAACTCCAAAGTAGCGCAGCAAGCGTAAATTTAAAAGGCGCAGAAAATTCTAACAGAAGCGCAAATCTCAATGATGCGGAAAATTCTAGCGACGGCACAGGTGCCGCGCGCGTCCCGCAAATGGCGCAGACGCAAGAGCAAAAAAGTGCGCCGATGATCGAAATTTACGGCGAAGACGCGGCAGAGTTCATTGCGTTTTTTTTCGGCGCGCTGATTGCGGGTTTTGCGCCCGTGCTGCTGCGAGAGCCCAAATTTAGCGGCAAATTTCATCTAGGCGGCGACGTGAAAATTCCAAATCTCGCCGCAGCGCAAAATTTAGACGAATTCAGCCCTCATGATTTAGAAAACATTTCGTCTCGCGATACAGTAAAATCTGCGCTTAAAATTTCATCTAAAAACGCGCCGCAAAATCACGCGCTGTGCGAGCAAGAGGCTGTCTCTTTGCATCTGCTGCGCGCGGATCAAAAATTATATATCAAAACTTCGGGCTCCACGGGCGAGGCGAAAAATATCGAAAAAAGCCTGCGCGATATGGTTTTGGAAGCGGAATTTTTAGTAGAAAGATTTGGCCTTTGCGCAAGCGATCGATTTTTATCGGGCGTCTCGCACCAAAATATGTTCGGGCTTACCTTTAGCATCTTCGTGCCGCTGCTTTGCGGCTCGCGCACGCAAAAAGGTGGCCTAAACTACCCCGAAATCATCCTCGCAGCCGATCTTGCGGGCGCCGTGCTGATCAGCTCGCCCACGGTGCTAGGCGCGCTATGCGAACACGCAGATGCTGCAAACATAGCGCCTTTGGGCACTATTTTTAGCGCGGGCGCGCCGTTAAGTTCTGCGATCCGAGATAGGTTGGCAGCGCTTAGTAATGCCCGCATCGTCGATATTTACGGCTCGAGCGAAACGGGAGTGATCGCCTGCAACGAGGGCGCAGGACTTAAAAAATTCGCTCCAGTTAGCGTGCAGATTCGCGCAGATATTGATAGCGGCAGCGCGGCAAAATGCGAGAATAAGCCTTTCGATCCTGCAGCAAGCTCTTGCGGCCAAAATTCTACAGCAAAGCCTAAAACGAGCCGTGTGGACGGGCAAGACACAAACCGCTTGGGCAAGCAAGCGTCTAAATTTAATGCAGACGTTAGCGATAAAACCGCGACCGATACAGAAAACAGCTCCGCACCGAGCTCTGCGACAAAACACGACGATAAATTTGCGCAGACAGAGGGGCTTTGCGATAAATTTGGGGCAAAGCAGCTCTCCGACAAATTTTCGCAAACGGGCGAGTTTACGATCAGCTCTCCTTGGTGCGAGCGCTTCGAAAGCCGCGATTTCGGCTATGTGCGCGCAGACGAGATCACGCTTTTGGGGCGAGGCGACCGCACCGTCAAAATCAACGAAAACCGCGTGAGCCTCGATCTGCTCGAAGCTAAACTCCGCTCGCACGAATTTATCGGCGAATGCAGGATCGATCTACACCCGCAGCGCGACCGCGCCGTAGCTCTTATCAAGCTTAGCGAGCGCGGCGAGCAGGCGTTTCGCGCAGGAGGCAAAAAGGGCGTCACGGACGAACTGAAGGCCTTTTTAAAGCCCGAATTCGGCGCGATTTTGCGCTACTTTAAAATCGCAAGCAAGCTGCCTTTTAACGAGCAGGGAAAGTTAAGCAAAAAGGACTTTTTAAGCGCCCTGCAGCGCTACGAGGTGCCCGTTTTCGAGCAAAGCGCGGAGAATGAGTTTCGCGCGAAGGTACGCGCTAGCGACTTTTATTTTGACGGACACTTTGCGAAATTTGCGCTGGTGCCCGCGTTTATGCAGCTTCGCTTCGTATTGATCTGCGCAAAAGCCCTCGGCTACGAGCTGGACGGCATGCAAAAGATAGAAAATTTAAAATTTAAAAATTTCATCCGCCCGGGCGATGAAATTTCAATCAAAATCACCGAGGCAAGCGGCAAACTCCGCTTTGAAATTTCAAACGACAAGGTCTGCGCCAGTGGAAGAATTTGCCTTTAAGCCCGCGTTTTTACTGCCCTACTTCAACCACCCCGCGCGTATCGCCGAGCTCGTGCACGCCCTGGCGCCCATCGCGCCCGTGCTGATCGTGGACGACGGTAGCGATGAGGCGAGCAAAAGCGCGCTAAAGGGGCTTGCGGCTCAAATTTACGCCCGCGCGCAAAACGGCGGCAAAGGCGCTGCCGTGTGCGACGGGCTGGCGTGGGCGAAGGAGCTTGGATTTACGCATGCCTTTCAGATCGACGCAGACTTTCAACACGACGTAGGCAGATGCGAGGAGTTTTTGGCGCTTGCGGCAAAGCAGCCCGCCGCGCTGATCTGCGCCACGCCAGTGTATGATGAAAGCGCGCCCAAATCCCGCCTGCATGGACGCAAGATAATGAATTTTTGGTGTGTGATAAATACCCTTTCGCACCGCATAAAAGACGCGATGTGCGGCTTCAGAATCTACCCGCTAGAGGGGATCGTGCCGCTTCTGCCTCGCACTAAAAGCCGCAGGATGGGCTTTGATGCCGAAATTTTAATCCTAGCCGTGCGCGCGGGGCTAGAGATAAAATGGCTCGATCTGGCTGTGCGCTACGAAGCGGGCGGGGTGAGCCACTTCGCGCCGTTTCAGGATAATTTCGGAATTTCGCTGATGCACGCGAGGCTATTTTGCGGCCTTCCGCTATGGCTTGCAAAAAGAGCGCTAGAGCGCGCCTGCGATAAATTTAAAAAGCGCGGCTTTCAGGATGTTTCGCGGCAGAGCGCGAATGAAATTTTGCAAGGGCTAGCGGGGCAAAGCTTTTGCAGCAGCGCGCGGCGCGATAGTTGCAAAGGTGTGAAAAAAGAGATGGGCGGCGGCGCAGACGAAAAAGCTGGTACCGAAAAATGCGGCGACAAAGCCGCAGTACAAAGCTCACAGGCGGAAAATTCAGCACAAAGCCCGCTCGTAAAAGCCTCGTCGCAACATGCCGCCGGAAAGGACGGACGCGATGGCTAAACACTGGAGCGAAAACAACGAAAAGGCGGGCGCGGCGCTTTTAAATTTAGCCCGCTTCATCACGCTTCACACTCCCGATTTTTGCATGCGAGGCACCGCGCTTTTTATCTCGGCGATCTATTTTGCGCTGCTTAAAAATGAGCGACGCGCGATCAGGGAGTTTTTGCGGCGCGCGCTTGATCGCAAGCCCAAGACCCGCGAAATTTACGCGAATTTTTATAAATTTTCCCTCAGTCTGTGCGAAAAAATCGCGGTTTGGAACGGCAAGATCGCGCTGGATCAAATTCGCGTACAAAGCGGCATGAAGGAGCTTTTAAGCGACGGAACGGGTAAAATTTTAATCACTTCGCACTTCGGCAACACCGAGATCGCGCGCGCCCTTTCGGCAAACACGGCGGGGATAAAAATCAACGTGCTGATCTTTCGCAAGCACAGCGAAAATTTTATGAAATTTATTGAAAAAATGGGCGGCGGCGTGAAAATTCTATACGTCGGCGAGCTCGGTATCGGCGAGATGCTGCAAATCAAAGAGCTACTGCAAAACGGCGAGCATATCGCAGTAATGGGCGATCGCATGCCGGTGGGCTCGGATAAATTTCAAAGCGAGGATTTTTTAGGACGCAGCGCGAATTTCCCGATCGGCGGGTATCTGCTCGCCAAAATTTTGGACGCGCCGCTATTTAGCCTATGGTGCTACGAAGGGCGCAGCGGCCACGAGCTGCGGCTGCAGCCGCTGCCTGCGCCGCTAAAGAACCGCGATAAGGCGCGATCGGTCGCGCCGTCGCTTAAATGCTACGTGCGGCAGCTAGAGCTTTATGCCAAAGAATTTCCTTCTCAATGGTATAATTTCTTTGATTTTTGGGCGCAAGGGAAAAATGCGAGCGCTGCGAAGCGCGACGGCGCGCAAAATTTCGGCGAGACGAGCACGGATACTGCGTCAAATTTAAATGGCGCAGCGGGTTTAAATGACACGGCGAGTTTAAATACGGCGCCAAATTTAAAAAGTATGGCGGGCTCGGATACTGCGCTAAATTTAGATAATTCAAATTTGAGCGCTGCAAAATCCGCCTCGCAAGACGAAAAATTTCATAGCGGAGAGAAAAATGAAAGAGTATAAATTTCGCGCCAGATTTTACGACGCCGATCCGATGGGCGTGATGTGGCACGGCAACTACGTAAAGCTCTGCGAGGACGCTAGATGCGAGTTTTGGCGCGACGCGGGCTACACATATATGCAGATGAGAGATGATGGATTTATATATCCCATTATCAAAATGGAGTTTAAATTTATTGCGCCGATACTTTTTGACGACGAGGTTGCGGTGAGCATCGAGCTGCTTGAGTGCGACACGATCATAAAATTCTCCTACCGCATCAAAAGCCTATCGGGCGCGCTCCTAGCCAAGGCAACCACGTCGCAAGCTGCGGTGGAGCTTGACTCCAAAAGGACGCTGTATGAGATACCGCCGCAGTTAAGGGCGTGCGCGGATAAAATTTTAGCAAAGAAAAATTCCGCGAGTAAAATTTCAGCGGCAGATAGAATTTCAGCAGCAGATAAATCCGCGTCCGAGCAAAACCGCCCTCAAAACGCCGCGGCGAATGAAATTTTGCCTAGCGATAACGAGCAGTGAAATTTAGCGAGCATAAAATTTAAAGGACTACGATGAAAATTTTAGCTTTATTTTTAGCGATTTTGGGACTTACGAGCGCGCTTGAAGTAAGCGATCTGGCGCTTAAGACCGACAATATCGGCGGCAAATTTAGCGAAACGCTCAGCATTGAGGGCTTTGCCGAGCCCGTGCGAAGCAGCGGCGAGTTTAGGATCAAAGGCGGCGAGCTGTTTTGGACGACGCTAAAGCCGGTGCGAAGCGAGCTAAAAATCGGCGCGGACGGCGTTTTTGAGCGTAGCGGCGAAGCGTGGGTCAAAAGCGCCGATTCGCTTTTTGATAAGGACACTTTTTTGGCGATCTCGCGCCTGGACGTAGCGCGACTTAGCAAAAATTTCTCGATCGCGCTAAGCGGCAGCAAAGATGCGTGGCGCGCCGAGCTAAGCCCCAAAGGGATGCTGCAAAATATCTTTAAAAATATCGTGATCGAGGGCGGTGCCTACGTCAGGGTGCTGCGGATTAGCAGCGCTAACGGCGACGTGAGCGAAAACGTATTTTCGGACGTCGTGAGCTTAGATGAGTAAGAGCGCGATTTTAGCGGCATTCGGCGCGGCATTCATCGCGCTTTGCGCCTTTATAGCGTTAAATTTAAACCGCGTAAATTCCGATTTTTACGAGCTGAGCGGCATCGAAATTTCGGGCGAGCAGAAACAGAGCGTCGAGGATTTCAACCGCGAGATCGCGAGGCAAATAATCGTCGCAAGCGCGGAGAGGGCGAGCTTTGACGCGTTCATTGCGGATATGCAAAAAAGCGGGCTTTTTGAGAGCATAATTTACGAGGTCAAAGACGCGAGCGTGTATCAGAGCGAGCTTGCGCGCTTCGCGCCCGCGATGCTCGATGATGCGAGCGTGGAGCTTTTAAAAAGCGATCCGCAGGCCTTTTTTGAGCGTAGCGCGCGTGAGCTTTACTCAAAATTTCGTCCGCTTAGCCTCTCGCAGGACTTTTTCTCGCTTAGCCTTCACTCGCGCCTCGGCGCTCGCGGCGCGATTAAGCTCGATCCTGCGCAAAACCGCTTCATCGCGGCCATTGACGGCGCGCCGCACTACCTCGCTACGGCCAAACTCGCTCCGAAAGCAAACGACGACGCGCTTAGCGCGCTGGTGCACAAGGCGCAAAAGAGCAAAATTTTAATCTCAGGCACCGCCCTTTTTAGCGCATTGGGTAAAAGCGCGGGCGTGCGCGAAAGCTCCATAGCGGGCGCCGTATCGCTTAGCCTGTGCGCAGCGCTGCTGCTGGCGGCATTTTCGCGCGTACGGATCTTCTGCCTGCTGCTGCCAGCGCTTTTCGGGCTTGCCTGCGGCGTAGCGGCTACGATGGCGATCCGCGGCTCGATCCACATCCTAAGCGCCGTGGTTTCGACGAGCCTAATCGGGCTGATGCTGGATTACGCGGTGCACTGGCTCGGCGCAAACATCTCGCGCCGCATCGAAGCTCGCTCGATAAAAAGTATGCGAAACATCCTGCTTCTAGGGTTTTTCATCACCGCAGGAGGCTACTTCGTATTTTTATTTAGCCCGTTTTTCCTGCTCAAAGAGATCGCGATCTTTGCCATAGCCGCACTTGCGGGGGCGTTTTGCTTTAGCTACTTCGCCCTGCCGCTACTTCTTGAAGGAGCGGAATTTTGCCCCACCCCGCTCTTTGCAAAAGCTCTTGAACTCTACGCGAAGGCTCTTTGCAAGGTAAACCTAAGCCTAAAAGCGCTCGCCATCGTTTGCGCGGTACTGCTTGCGTTTTTGTATTTTAAAATGGAGCTTAAGGACGATGTCAGCGAATACGCGAGCCTGGATAAAAACCTGATCGCGATGAGCGCCAAGCTCGCAAGCATCGGAGGCTCCAGCTTCGATCTGATCGTGGGCAACGATGCAAGCGCGGTAGCCAAAGAGGTCGTGGCGCGCGGTCTTGCGGACTCATACACCGGCGCGCCGATTTTGGATCCCGCTACGCAGAGCTTTATCAAGCAGGCCTTTGCAAACTACGATAGAAGCGCGTTTTTGCGTCTCGGGCTTAGCCGCGAGCTCGTGGACGCAAACTTTGCTAAGATCGCAGATGCGCCTATTTTAAGCTACGAGCAGGCGAGAAGCTCCGTTCTTTTTGCCGCGATGCCGAGCATCGATCCGCACATCGCTTTTTTGCGCGGCGTGCGCGATAAAGCAGCCGTAAGCGAGCTTGCCGCGCAGATGGGCGCGCTGCATCTAAACATGCGAAGCGCCATAAGCGAGGCGTTTTCGCAGATCAAAATCAACGCCTTGTATCTAAAATGCGCCGCATACGCGCTCGCGCTCGCACTGCTGTGGGCGTTTTTCGGCGCGCGGACGGCGTGGCTGATCGTCATCTGCGTTTTTGCGACAAATTTAGCCGTGCTTGCCCTACTTAGCGCATTCGGCGTGAGCGTGAATATTTTTGCGATCTTTGCGCTGATCCTCTCGGGAGCCGTGGGGATCGATTATATGATCTTTGCAAATAACGATAAGATGGCGCTTAGCGATAAAATTTTCGGCATCACGCTCGCGTCTTTAACCAGCATAATCTCCTTTTTTACGCTCGCTTTCAGCTCCACTAAAGCCGTGGCGCTGTTTGGGCTCTGCGTCAGCCTTAACATCGCGCTAGCGGCGATCTTAGCGCAAGTTTTGGCGGCGAGCAAGAAAAGCTAATCAAGCGGGAGCCGAAAGTACTAAATAGACGCTATTTGCGTCGCTTGCAGATAAAATTTTATGAAAAAGTGTGCCGTAAATTTACGTAGCCGCGACGAATGAAAATTTAGTCTAATGCGCCGCGAGATAAAATTTAACTGATTAGCGCGAAATAAAATTTTAGATAAAATTTCGACCAAGCAAGCTGCGAACCGAAATTTAAAAAACAAGGTTGCGGGATAAATTTTAAAAGTTGATCTTTGGCGCAGCGTCTCGAAGCATGCTATTAAATTTGAACCTATGTAGTGTATTTTTAAATTTAAACCCTTGCGGCGCGTTATTAATTTAAATCTGCGCGCCGATCCGCCCTACTCGCCGCTTTTGCCCGCTTTTATCATCTTTATAAATTCCTTTGCGAGCTTGGATGGTTTTTTATACACGACCGAAAACGACACGTCCAAAAGCGGCTCATCCGCGACGTCAAAGAGCGTGATGTAGTCCTTTTGCGTCTCAAAAATATACCGCGCGAAGCTGAAGCTGACGCAAAGCCCCGCCGCGACCATCGCGTTAGCCACGTACAGATAGGAGGTGTCGCAGAAAATTTGAGGCGTAAAGCCGGCGTTTTCAAAGATCTTTTTGAAGTTCGATTCGCTTTTTAAAATTTTACTGCTGATTGCAAATTTATCGGATTTGAACTCGCTAAGTGCGATCTTGGGGTATCTCTCGGTAGAATTTATACTCGCTCGCGAAACAGCAGGATGAGAGGAGCAGACGCTTAGAAGCAGCCTGCGCTTTTTTATAAACTCGCACTCAAGCCCCTCTGCGAAAAGCTCGCCAAAGTGCGCGGCATAGACGATATCAAGCTCGCCGCTTTTTAGCATCTCGATGAGCGCAGGCTCGGAGTGAGCGTGCACGACCCTGATGTCGGCTTTAGAAAACCTACTGTAAAACATCGCGATGATCTTTTCGATAAATTTAAAGCTGGTCGAGGTCGCGCCGATTACGAGCTTGCCCGTCTTGATTGACGAAAGCCCGCGGATTTCGTTATTTAGCTCCTTATTGAGCCTAAGCATATTTTTCGCTCTGGCGATGTAAATTTCGCCCGCATAGGTAAGCTCAAGGCCATTTTTCCTATCGAAAATTTCGATCCCGAGCTCCTTTTCTAAAAGCATAATGCTCTTTGAAAGCGACGGCTGGGCGATTCCAAGCTCGCTTGCCGCTTTTGTAAAGCTTTTAAGCTCCGAAATTTTTACCGCAAATTCCATATGTCGCAGGCTCATATTTTGCCCCTTCGGTTGAAATTTTATAGCCTTTAGCTATTAAATTATATACCAAATAACATTTGACTTACATAAAGATTTAATATAAAATTACGACATTAATCTTTAAGATTAAAAAATCTCTAAGTAAAGGGGCAAAATATGCAGAGACGCGACATACTGAAAATGGGTATGATAGGAGCCGGTGCACTCGCACTTAGCGCGGTAAATGCGCAAGCAAGCACAGTAGACGCAAAGGACGTCAAATTTGACGAAGAGTGGGATGTAATCATCATCGGTAGCGGCTTTGCTGGACTTGCGGCGGGCTTAAAAGCAGCCGAGAAAGGCAACAAAGTCTTGATTCTCGAAAAGATGGGCCGCATCGGCGGAAACTCCGTCATCAACGGCGGCGGTATGAGCGTGCCAATGAACCCTGTACAGGAAAAAACGGGCATCAAAGACAGCAAAGAGCTATTTATGAACGACTGCTTAAAGGCGGGTCTTGGCATCAACCACCCAGAGCTTTTAAGCACTCTAGCCGATCGCGGCTTGGACGCGTTTAAATTCCTCGTCGATAGTGGCGTGCAATTTAAGATGGATCACTGCGCGCACTTCGGCGGACACAGCGTCGCGCGCTCGATGCTAACTACAAATGATAGCGGCTCTGGCTACATCCAGCCGATGCTTGAAAAATTTGAAGCGCTAAAAGACAAGGGCTGTGAGCTTCGCCGCCGCGCGAAATTTGACGATTTCGTAATGGACGGCGAGCGAGTAGCGGGCGTCGTGATCCGCGAGGAGTATAAATTTGATCCGAATCTTTACAGCGACGATCTTGAAAACACAAGCGGCACCAAAAAGACGCTCAAAGCCAAAAAAGGCGTAGTGCTCGCAGCGGGCGGCTTTTGCCGCGATAAAATTTATCGCAAGCTTCAAGATCCGCGCATCCCCGATGACGTCGATAGCACAAATCACGCGGGAGCTACCGCGGGCGTGCTGTTAAAAGCCTTTGAGATCGGCGCGTATCCGGTGCAGGTCGATTGGATCCAGTTCGGTCCGTGGGCGAGCCCAGATGAGAAGGGCTTCGGTACCGCTCCTATCCTAACTCAGCAAGGCACCTTTAAATACGGTATCGCCGTGGACGTTCGCAACGGCAAGCGCTTTATGAACGAGCTTGCAGATCGCAAGACTCGCGCAGATGCGGAATTTAAAATTTTACGCGAGGATCCGAAAGCCTATCCGATAACCTTCGCCGATACCAAAATGGCGTTTAAAGACCTAAGCGAAGAGGTTATTTCTAAAGGCATGGCAAGTGGCAAGCTAGTGGGCGAATGCGCGAGCCTAGATGAGATCGCCAGTAAATACGGCGTGCCTGCGGATGCCTTAAAAGAGAGCATCAAAAAATACAACGAAGGCGTTAAGGCAAAAAAAGACGAGTTTGGCAAGCAAGAAAGCGCGCTTAGCGAGATCAACGAAGCGGGGCCTTTCTACGTCATCCGCCTCTCACCGAAGCCTCACCACACGATGGGCGGTCTAAAGATTAACGAAAAGGCAGAGGTTCTATCCTCTAAAACCAATAAGCCGATCCCTGGGCTTTGGGCTGCGGGCGAGATCACCGGCGGAACTCACGGAGCAAGTCGCTTAGGCACCGTCGCGATTACCGACTGCATAGTTTTCGGAATGATCGCGGGCGAGCAGATCGCCTAATTTGGTCTGAGCGTAAGCTCTTTAAAGCCTTGCCGGTAGCGAAAGCGGACCGGCAAGGCAGTTTTATAAAAGGTTGTAAATGAAAAATTTCAGTTTTACGGCGCTGTTTCTGTGCTGTATCATCGCGACTTTGTTCGGCGCGCCGAGTGCTAATGACGCCAACGCCACGAACATAGTCGTTTCAGATGAGCTTCGGGCAAAATACAAAATCAAACCTCATCACGAGCATTTGGCGTTTGACTGCGTCGATTGCCACGTAAATCAAGGAAGCGATCCGTCTAAATTTAAAAGTATCGGCGACAAGGGCTGTATCAGCTGCCACGGCGACAAAAAGAAGCTCGCTTTGAGGCTTAAATTTATGGATACGCTTAAGGCCAATCCGCATAACTCCGTCCACGACGGTCCTACGCTATACTGCGACGAATGCCACAACGAGCACAAGGCATCTACGAATATGTGTACGGAATGCCACGAGCACGAAGTGCCGCAATGGATGGGGGTGACACCATGAGAATTTCTAAAAAATTACTAGCGCTTATCATCTTAATAAGCGGCATTATAGGGTTTTTCGTCGTCGTGCCGGTGCATTACGCGCTTGAAAAAACTAGCACCGATAAATTCTGCGACGTCTGCCACGAGATGGATCCGATGGTGATCGCCTATCAAGACGACGTCCACTCGGGCAAGGGCAAAACGGGCGTCAAAGCCAAATGCGTCGATTGTCACCTACCGCACGACAATATCGTAAAATACGTCTATCAAAAGGCCAAAAACGGCGTGTTGGAGGGCTACTCGCACTTCTTTGACGAGCCCGAAAAATACGACTGGAGCGCAAGGCGCAAAAACCGCGAGCACTATGTGTTTGACAACGGCTGCACGAGCTGCCACGCCACCGTGATCGACAGCAAGATCACCTCCGAGCAGGCGCAGCGCATGCATGCGCACTACAAAAAGCTCTTAGGCACCGAGCGCGAGCTCAAATGCGCGAGCTGCCACGTAAGCGCGGGGCACGGCATCGGGCTTCGCAACTACCTAGAGTACTGGCGACCGACGTATAAAATTTACGAAAAGAAGATGATGCAGGAGAAGATCAAGGCGAAAAAGGAATTTTTCGGCGACGAGTACAAACCGAGCGCCGAAGAGCAGGCCTTTATGGACGCTTCTAGCGCGAAGAAATAACGCTTTGAGATTATAAAGCGTTCGATTCACGCTTCAATTCATGCTCCGCCGCGGATTAAATTTAAAGCTTAAATTTAGGGCTTAATTTGATCCGCGGCGATTAAATTTAGCCGAGTAGAATTTCATCTCGCTTTTATTCCGCTTGATCCGGCAAGTAAAATTTTATCCTTTCTCATCTCTTTTACGCTTTACGGGCGAGCTTTAAAATTTATCCAAATTTAAAATTTCATCGAAAGAAGCCGTGCAAAAATCATCGCTTTTTTTTGATATCTTAGCGCCGTATACTAGGGCGCAGTCAATGCCCGCTATATTAAGGGCTTAAAGACAAACATCAGTTTGCCAATGTCAGATATACAGTGTGCTTATTCTACGAAATGCTGCTGAAATTTTACTAGATTAAATAGCTGCGTTAAATTTAATAGCGAGGCTTTGGAATTTTAAAATTTCGCGGATCGGATCGGCAAATTTAAAATTTCATCTCTCTAGGTTTCGCCGAATCTATCATTTAAATTTATCGTCTAAATTTCGTCCTTGCTTCATTAAATTTAAGAGTCCGTGTAAATTTAGAGAGTTTGGATTGAAGCATTTAGCGAGCAAGGGCTCGCTTGATAATGCATGACGGGAAAGAGTAAATTTTTCGGGTTTAACGCCCTTTTTTTGCGTCATATACGAGGCAAAATAATGCAGATAAGAAAGAGCGGAAAAACTCCGCTCTTTAAAGCTTTAGTTGCCGCTTAGATCAAATTTATACGCAGCTTGCAACCATATCTCGTTCTCGTCGAACTTTCTATTTACGCCGCTAGCGTAGTGATCGCTTCTCTCAAGCGCAGTGTAGGTTACGCCCAAGCTTAGCCCCTTAACGGCCTTAGGAGCGTAGTTTGCCGTTACCGCCCAGCCCTCTACGTCCATGCTGGTGCCGACCTTTTGGCCCGCAGCCCCGCTAGCATTGATATTATTCGTGCCGCCTACTCTGTCCTGATCGCCCTTTACGTAGTGTAGCGCAGTTTTGAAGCCGTCCAGACCGATAGCGCCGAAGTCGTAATCAAGCACGATCTTGTGCGTATCCATACCCGCATATCCCGTGAAGACGAACGGACCTCGGATAGGTAGCGCGGTGTATGATCCAGGGCCGTTGCCGACGCCTAAAATAACGGCATCGTCATCGCTAACGGTCGTATAGGCATACGATAGGCCGAATCCGAAAAACTCGCTAACCGAGACTCTTGCGCCGAACATATCGCCGTCAAGCCTTCTTGGCTCCAGCCCTCCGTCTACGCGCGAGCCTTTGTAGTTAAGATCAAATCCCAGCTTCAAAACCTCGCCTACCGGCACTTTTACATTTGCCTCGGCAAGATACAGGTTAACGTCGCCGTCTTTTAACGCGTTAGCAGGTTTTACGTCCGTTACCGCTGCGTAAGCGCCGGTTAAAGTAGTATAAGGCAAGGATTTATTTTGAACATATGCGGAGAAGATATTTTCAAATTTTACGGCGACCGGACCGGTCATATTACCCAGAATCACCCTATCTTTAAACAAAGGAGCCTTTCCTTCGCCGGCTGGAGCGCCCATAGCGGTTTTACTCCTTCCTTGGAATTTATAAAACCATCCGCCCCACAAGGTAGTATCGGGGATATCTTTGTTAGATATCGCTACGCCCTCGAAAGCCTCTTTAAACGCCCTCGTATAGTTGCCTGCTACCAGCGGAGTAACGACATATTGTCTACCCACTTTTATATCGGTATTTCCTATGCCGTATCCCAGGTATAATTCAGATAATACCGCACCCTTGGTATACCACTCCTTATCGTAGGCGATCTTATTGCTTGAGCCTACGCGATACGGCATCAACCAGCCTTGCCCGGTAAGCCCTATTCTAAAGCCGTAAAGAGGATCGGTAACATATCCGAGCTCAAGACCCACGCCGAATGCCTCGTAGTCGCTATCGCCCGTAGCGGCTTCGCCTCTATTGTCTACGGTTTTACTGGCGTAAGTAGTCTTTACCGTTCCGCCAAGCTTACCGTTAGTGATCGCCTCGGCTACGCTATCCGCCGCGCTTAGCGAGGATACCGCACATGCGCAAACCGCCGCAGCTAAACTTAGTTTGATGAGTTTCATTCGTAATCTCCTTTCATAAAGATTTACAAATATTTATAAAATCAATTATATCAAACAATCTCGCTGTTTACGATAAAAAAGGGGGAAATTTAAAATAGAATTACGCAACTTTGTAAAGATTAAATTAATGAATAGTGAAATTTATCGCCCGATTTATGATTTCATGATTTGACGGATATTTTCGGCTCGCGCTCCAACCTCGGCTCGAAGATAAAAGCGATCAAAATTTTAAAATTTCAAAAACGCCGAACCGAGCCGCCAAATAAAATTTTTACCGAAATCAAAGGGTGAAATTCCGCCGCTTTTAAATTTTAAAATTTAAAAAGCTCGTGAAGTTTGCCTGCAGAAATTTCTCTTTAAATTTAAAACGCGGCCACATAGATATATGCAGCCGCGCGGAATTTTGCTAGCAGATTGAAGCTCTAAATTTAGATAATCTACAGAGCCTTTGCGATCAGCTCGTTTACGTTTTTGATAAACCCGCTCGGATTTTCCAGCTCCTGCCCCTCGCTAAGGCGTGCCAGATCGTAGATTATCTCGGCTACTTGCGGCAGCATCAGTTTATCGGCCTGCAGCTTTTTGATGATCTCGTGATCTGCATTGATCTCCAAAATCGGCTTTATTGGCGGTAGATTGCGGTTTCCCATCTGCTTAAGCAGCTGCTGCGTCGCAAAATCTGGGTCGTTCTCGTCAAAAACAAGGCAGGAAAGCGAGCCGCTTAGACGCGATGAAATTTTAACATCCTTGACGCGTTCGCCTAAAATTTCTTTGATCTTTGCGGCGATCTCTTTGGCTTGCGGCGTCGCGGCGTCGTCGCTCGCAGCTTCCTGCTTGATCGAAGTCGCATTTTTAACCGGCGTCTTATCAAACTCAAAAACGCCCGGCATCACGATCGTATCGATCTCATCGTCGCAGAGTAGCACCTCCGTGCCTTCGGCGTTAAATTTCTCGATCAGAGGCGAGCTTTTAAGCATCGCGGCGCTGTTTCCCGCGATATAATAGATCTCTTTTTGACCCTCTTTCATTTTTTCCTTATACTCGCTAAGCGTGATGAGCCCGTCTCGCAGGTTTGATTTGAAAAGACAAAGCTTTAAAATTTCCTCTTTGTTTGCGCCGAAGCCGTAAAGCCCCTCTTTCAAAACCTTGCCGAATAATTCGTAAAATTTTATGTATTTTTCGCGATCGCTTTGCAAAAGCTTCTGCAGCTCGGATAGAATTTTTTTCACGCTCTGTTCGCGAACGTAGGCTAAGATTCGATTTTCTTGTAAAATTTCGCGGCTTACGTTTAGCGGCAGATCCTCGATGTCCATTATGCCGCGTACGAAGCGCAGATAGCTAGGCAGCAGCTCTTTGGCATCGTCGGTGATGAAAACGCGCTTGACGTAGAGCTTCACGCCGCTTTGATAATCGACGCGATATAGATCGAAAGGCTCGCTGCTCGGCACGTAAAAAAGCGTCGTGTATTCGTGCGTGCCCTCGGCCTTTGTGTGGATATAAAACAGCGGATCGCCGCTATCGTGGCTGATCTGCTTGTAAAATTCATTGTAATCGCTCGGCTTTAGGCTGTTTTTTGGCAGCTGCCAAAGCGCGCTCGCGCGGTTGATCTGGACGTTTTTGATTTCGCTATGTCCCTGCTCGCCCTCTTTTTGCGCAGGCACGTATTCTTCTTTATCCATAAAGATCGGATAGGGGATGTGGTTGGAGTATTTTTTGATAATGCCTTCGAGCCTGTAGCCGTCCAAAAATTCCTCATCTTTCATATGCAGGATTATCGTCGTGCCGAAGTCCTCTTTTTGCGCCTTTTCGACTGCGTAGTTGCTCGCGTCGCTGCTCCATTTAAAGGCGTCCTGCGAGAGCGGCTTGCGGCTGATAACATCGATACGATCCGCGACCATAAACGCCGAATAAAACCCGACGCCGAACTGCCCGATGAGGTTGCTGTCCTTCGCCGCATCGCCGCTAAGGCTCGCCATAAAGCCCTTAGTGCCGCTGCGTGCGATAGTGCCGAGATTGCTCTCGAGCTCGGCCTCGTCCATACCGATGCCGTTGTCGCCGATGCTTAGCGTTTTGGCCTCTTTGTCGATCTTTATATCGATGCGCGGCACATACGAAAGCGCCTTGTAATCGTCGTTCGTAAGGCACAAATAGTTTAATTTATCCAGCGCGTCGCTTGCGTTTGAGATCAGCTCGCGCAGGAAAATCTCCTTGTTTGAATAAAGCGAATGGATCATCAAATTTAGCAGATCATTCACTTCGGTCTTAAATTTTTTCTTTGCCATTATGCGGTCCTTTTTAAAAATTTTGGCAGATTATATCATGGAGTGCTAATCTTGTCAAGAGAAGAATAAATAAACTTGATATGAATCCTATCAAGTTTTGGAAATTTAGAGGTGCGTTTTAAAATTTAGCGTGGAATTTTGCTCGATTTGCTACCTACGAAATAGCCGCTCGCTCGACGTAAAATTTTGACTTTCTACGCGCGTCAAGCTTCTAGTTTTCAGGCGTGCCAAACACAAAGGCGCCGCCGCGAAAACCGAAAAATCCGCAAAAATCGCAAAAGCCGCAAAAATTTCAAGCGCGGATTTCGATAAGAATTTCGACGCATCATAGCGAAGCTTCCTTCCGGAGAGGAAAAATCAAAAATTTATCTCTTAAAAAAACGAGAATGAAATTTATCGATTTTTAAGGGGGGGGGGGATAGAATGCGCTAAATTTTTGGTTGAAAGGAAAAATATAGCTGAGGATAAGATTAACGGGAACGAAGCCTTGACCCAAAACGGCATGAACAACAATAAGAAAGAAAGTGAAACGAAAAATATAAATGAAGATAAAGAAAATGAAGCTTTTGTCCAGGTTTCTTTATCGATTTTGGGCGGTATAGTAGGCGGCGCATGGGCTAATATATTAGATAAAGATTTATGGATTAATGTATTAACTATAGCTGTAGCGGGCTTTATTGTCTATGCAACAATAACTTGGCACGATAAGAAATTAGATAAAAAGATAGGATTTCCTATTCTGATTGTTCTTTTGCTCATAATAATGGCTCTACTTGCGTGTTTAGCATATTGCATTCACAAATAATTTCAAATGAGAAAAGAATGAAAAAAGTAATTTTGGTTTTGGCAGTTCTAGCGAATTTGGCGTTTTCTGCTGAAGAATTAACACAAGCTCAAATCGAATATTTCGATAAAGAGTGCGAGGGTAGAAATTTAAAGTATTGCACTGTAATCGGTGAATATTACTTTATGGTTGGCGGAGAAAGGATAGATTACAAAAAAGCAAAATACTATTTTGAAAAAGTTTGCAAAATGGACAAAGCTGTTCAAAAAAAAATGAATATTTTATTGAAAGCTGCGGAAATCTCGCAGCTATGTATTATAAGGGGATTGCCGGGATCGAACAAAATTATAAAGAAGCGGCTCGCTTATTGAAAGTGACTTGCGATATTGGAGACCCTATGGCATGTAACAATCTTGGGATAATGTACAATAATGGATATGGCGTGAAAAAAGATATAACAAAAGCCGTATCTTGCTATAAATACGCTTGCAATAAAAACAATTGGCGAGGATGCTCGAGTCTTGGTGCATATAAGATTGCTTTAGGCAATAAGAATACGGCTGTTAAATATTACAAAAAGGCTTGCGAGTTGGGTAAAAACGACTCAGAAGCACAAAATCCAAGCAATAAAGATTTTTGGCAACTCACTTGTGAATTGTATAAAAAATTAAAATAGACTTAAAGTTACCCGAGCTGAATTTGCGTTCGGGTAAACCCGCTCAAATTTTCCCAAATCAAATTTAAATTTTCGCCACTCTCGTTTTCGCCGATCCTTACGCTGCTTTTTGTTATTAAAACGTCGCATCCTGTCCTCTTTAGCCGTATTTGCCGCGTAGCAGAGCGCGCGAAAGAGAAAATTTTAATTTTATTCGCCCTGCTCTGCGATGAAATTACGCGCAAAGTATGGGCATAAAAAACGGAGGCGCCTTAAATTTTACTCATTACGTCGCCAATGATCGCTTGTGCGCCGTTTCGATCCGCAAGCTCAAGCAGTCCTTTGCTCGCGCGCGCCACGTCGAAGCTCTGAATCAAGCCCAAAATCCGCTCGCCGCTTGCGTCCTGCTGGCGTAAAATTTCGCAAAGCCCGCGCTCCTTAAGAAATTTAGCGTTATAAAACTGATGATCCGCCGCCGCGAACGGAAACGGCACGAATATCGCGGGCAGGCCGTTTGCGCAGAGCTCCCACAGCGTGCTGGCGCCGCTACGCCCGACGCAAAGATCGGCGCTTGCGATAAGCTCGTGCATGTTTTTGCAAAAGCCCACGAGCTGTACATCCAGACCCTGCTGCGCGTAGATATGCGAGATGCGCTCAAACTCGCGCTCGCCGCACTGATGGATCACGCCGTAGCCGAGGCTCAAGAGCTTAGGTGCAAGCTCCACGGCAAGCGAGTTGATAAAGCTCGCCCCCTGCGAGCCGCCCAAAAAGATGACCGTATTAAGCGCCGTGCGCGGCCGCGCCGTCTCGAAAAAAATATCCGCGATCGGATAAGCAAACGCGGGCTTTTCATAGGAGCTGTAAAACGCGCGCGCAAAGGGCCTTAGCAGGCGGTTGAGCCGCCCGCAAACGGCATTTTGCTCGTGGATAAAAAACGGCACGCGAGAAAGGATCGCCGCGATGGATGCGGGCGCCGAGCTGTATCCGCCCACGCTGATGAGCGCGCGGACGCCGTTTTGCTTTAAAATTTTACGCGCCGCAAGCGAGAGGCGCAGGATATTTAGCAGCGAGGCTAGCTTGGCAAAGCCCTTTTTATCGACGACGCCCGAGCTTTGCAAAAAATAGGTGTGCGCAAAAAGCTCGCTATTTTCAAACCACGCGCGATCCTGCCCGCGGTTTGAGCCGATAAAGATCGCTCTGATGCCCTGCTTCGCAAGATGGGCGGCTAAATTTTTAGCGATAATCAGATGCCCACCGGTGCCGCCGCCGCTGATTGCTATGACCATACTTTTCCTTTAAATTTATAAAATTTCGCGCTTAAATTTAAGCCTCGGCGCGCTTCGGCGTAGAATTTTAAGCGCAATTCGACTCTAAATTTACGTCTAAATTTAAATCGCGTTCGCCTCAAAGCCTGCAAAAGCCTTAGAATTTCGCCCTTTTCGACGCCATCAAAACGAGCCCTACCGCAAACGACGCCGCGAGCAGGTGGCTGCCGCCGTAGCTTAGAAACGGCACGGCGATACCTTTAACCGGCGAGATCGACGTAATGCCGTAGGAGTTAATAATGAACGAAAAGAAAAACATAAAGCCTATACCGAGGCAAAAGAGGAAATTTACATTACTCGGCGACTTACTCGCGGTCTGAAAGATGCGAAATAGCATCGCATAAAATAGCGCCACGATGAGTAAAATCCCGACGAACCCCCACTCCTCGGCGATACCTGCAAGCACGAAGTCGGTATGCACCTCGCTCAGATATCCTAGCTTAAAGCTTCCAAGCCCAAGTCCCTGCCCAAAAAACTCGCCGTTGTTTATCGCATTTAGCGAGTGTCCGACCTGATACGGCGCGCTAGCGTCCTCTATACGCAGCCCGGCGGCTGTTTCGGGCGACATAAACGATAGCACGAAATCCTGCACGCCGCCCCACCACGAACGCACGCGATCGACCCTGTGCGCGCTCGTGACGATAAAAACGTAAGCAAGCCCCAAAATCCCCATAAAGCTAAAGCCGATGAGCTTGAAGCTCGTGCCCGCAAAAAGCGACATAAAAATCATCGTAAGCCCCAGCACCGCGACCTGCCCCAGATCGTTTTGCACGATGGCGACTAGGATCACCACAAAGCCGAAAAGTGCTACGTAAGGAAGCAACGTCGCGATCTCGCGCCCGATGCTTTTTTTGGAGTGATCAAGCTTGCGCGAGAAGCTCCACGCCAAAAAGTAGATGAAGCCCACTTTGAAAAATTCCACTGGCGCGAGATTAAAAAACGGCAGTCTGATCCAGCGCGCCGCGCCGTTAACGTCGGCGACCAAGGACTTGGGCAAAAAGCCCATCGCGAGCATCAAAATCCCCATTATCGCAAAAAGCGACATACACACCGGCGTTAGGCATTTATCGGGATCGGCGCGCGAGACGATCCACATCACCGCGATGCAGGCAATCCCTACCGCGCACTGACGATAAAAAAAATGCAGTGGCGTAGCGCCCAGCAGAAGCACCGTATATGAGCTCAGCGACAGCGAAAATATCATGCCGATCGTAATGAGCGCGCAGGTGAAGTAATATAGCCATTTATCGGTTCTCAATCATCTCTCCGTTTTAAAATTTATTCGCATTTACGCGCGCCGTGCACGCTTTGTCTGCTACGCAAGACTCAAACCTCGCATCGCACCCGTGCCGCACGGCGCCGATCGTGGCACCGCCTTTTAAAAAGCGTACGGTACGACCACCTATTGTCTCTTTTGGCACGTAATGCGATCATGCGTCTTTGACGCGTGGCGCAAATTTTATTCTCGCACATAGGCAGCTTTGCGGCGTACGCTGCGGGATAGCGCACCGTAAAGCACAGCACGTCCTACGTCGCCTTGCAAGTACGCATTTTACCCTCGCGCATCGCGCAGTCTTTCGACACACGCTGCCACGCCGTAGAGCGCAACCGCACTATCTTTTAATACACAGGCGGGTGCATTCTAGCTCCGGCAGGTGTATCGCGGCGGCTTTCGGCACGCTATAGCATGGTCGTAAACCGCGACTATGCAAAATTGCACATAGGCATTCGTGCCGCAAATCAGCCGCCACGCATGGCAAGCCAATACTCCGGCAGTTTCTCCCGCTTGCGCAGTTGCAAGACATTTCATATTGGCACGATGCGATTTAAAATTTAGGTCCGCTGCAGCAAATTTTAAAATTTTAAAATTCTAAAATTCTAAAGCCCAAAAAGAAGCAAAATTTTAAAATTTTAAATTCTGCAGGGCTCTATAAATTTATAAAATTTAAAATCGCAAAATTTTTAGTGCTCAATTTTTAAATTTTTAAAGTTCGCTCTATTTTCGTTCCGCTTGCACTTTAAAATTTCGCGCCGCGGTTCAAATTTAGCGCCGCGGTTCAAATTTAGCGCCAAGAACACAGCGCGCAATTAAACCGCGCTTAAATTTCAAATGCGTCCTAAAACGGGTGCACCGCAAACGAGCTGTAAAACGCGCTGTTTGTACCTGCCGAGCACTACCTTAAAGCGCCCCGCCATACCGTAAAAAACCTCGATCACATCCGCGCAAGTCGCCATTTTGCCTCAGCCGCAGAGATACAAGTGCGAGCTGTGGGGCATGGACATACAAATTTAAAAATTTAAAATTCGCAACAGGTACTGAAATTTTAAAATTCCACCGCTTCAAATCCAATAAATTTCAAAATTTTACCGATGCAGACCGATCAAATTTCAAAAATTCCGACGCCGCAAATCCAATAAATTTCAAAATTTCGCTGCTTAAATTTTATCAAAATTTTGAAATTTACTTGATTATGTCGCGCTGGCCTTTGGCGTTGATCTCGCTTAAAACGCCCATCTGTTCTAGCTGCTCGATGATCGTCGCGGCGCGGTTGTACCCGATACGTAAGCGGCGCTGCAGGTAGCTGATCGAGGTCTTTTCCTCCTCCAAAACGATCGCTTTCGCCTCGTCGTAAAGCTCGTCAAGCACAATATTTTGCGGATTGATTATACCGCCTTCTTGCTTGGCGCCCTCGTTTTCGATCAAAAATCGCTCGTCGTAAACGACGCTTTCTTGCGCTTTTAAAAATTCCGCGATCTTGTTGATCTCATTCTCGGTCGTAAACGGCGCGTGTAGGCGGATGAGCCCCGGCGCGGTAGGCGGCGTAAAGAGCATATCGCCCCGCCCGAGCAGGCTGTCCGCGCCCATCTGATCCAAGATCACCTTGCTGTCGACCTTCGAGCCCACGCGGAAGCTGATGCGACTAGGCAGATTCGCCTTTATCAGCCCCGTGACGACATCCACGCTAGGGCGCTGCGTCGCCACAATGAGATGGATACCGCTGGCGCGCGCCATCTGCGCCAGACGCGCGATATAGTGCTCCACGTCCTTGCCGCTCGTCATCATCAGATCCGCGAGCTCATCGATGATAACGACGATGTAAGGCAAAATTTCGCCCCCCTCGCGCAGCATCTTTTCGTTGTAGTTGTCGATGTTTTTTGTCCTGTTTTGCGCCATGAGCGAGTAGCGCTGCTCCATCTCGGCTACAAGGTTGCTTAGCGCGATGATCGCCTGCTTAGGCTGCGTGATGACGGGCGTTAGCAGGTGCGGGATGTCGTTGTAGATGCTAAACTCGAGCATCTTCGGATCGATCATTATTAGGCGCAGGCTCTTGGGCGAGTTGCGATACAAAAGACTAAGCAGCATGGCGTTGATGCCCACACTCTTGCCGCTTCCAGTGGTGCCTGCGATGAGAAGGTGCGGCAGCTTTTTAAGATCGGTAACGAAAGGCTGGCCCACGATGTCCTTGCCAAGCACGATGGTAAGCGGACTGGAAGCGCTTTTAAACACGTCGCTTTCTAAAATTTCGCGCAGATAGATCGTATCGATATTTTGATTCGGGATCTCGATACCCACGACGTCTTTGCCCGGAACCGGCGCTTGGATGCGGATGGTCTGCGCCCTAAGAGCCATCGCCAGGTCATCTTGCAGCGTGAGAATTTTACTTACCTTGATATGCGCGGCGGGGCGAAACTCAAATGTCGTAACGACCGGGCCCGAATAGGTCCGCACCACGTCGCCGTCGATCTTAAATTTACGCAGCTTATCGAGCAGGTCGTAAATTTTACGATCGATCTCGCTCTCGTCGATATTGCTTTTCTTTTTCGGCGGCGGGTTTAAAAAATCAAGCGGCGGCAGCTTAAAATCCTTGGGCTTAGCCACCCTGCCCTTATCGAGCTGATCCAAAAGCCTTTTATTTTCGGCGACCTCGCTTAGGCGCTCGACCCTTTTTAGCCTGCTCGGCTTTCCCTTTTGCGGCATTTTAAGCTCGCATTCAGCGGAAGCCTGCAGACCCTGCGCGTCACCAAAATTCTGCTCATTTTCAGGCTCGCGAGTATCGTTTAAATTTTGAAAATTTTGCCCGCCTTCAAAACCGCGCTCGCTTGCGCCCTGCTCCATAAAATTACCCTGTTTCGCCGAATTTTCCTCTGCGCTCAAAGCGTCATTCGAAGCGTTAAAATTTTCCGCACCTCTCAAGCCTTGCGCAGACGAATACCTTGCGAGCCCGCCTCTTTGTGCTGCATCTGCGTCGCTAGCAAAATCGTCTCCAATTTCATCCTGCGAGCTTTCATCTCTTGAGCCAATAAAGCAGTTTTTGATGATGTCGGTAAAACGATCTTCAAATATAAGCACTAGCGAAAGCACAAAAATCGTAATATTAAAAATCCATACGCCGACGCTTCCGATCATTCGCCTAAGTCCGTTCACCGCGAAGCTACCAACTGCTCCACCACTAGCGCCAAAGAGACTCGACTGCACCATCAAAATGGTAAAAAATAGCAAAATCGCGCCGATGCTAAACTCAAAAAATCTAAAGTCAAAACCGCGAAAATGCTTATAGGCTACGTATGCTAAGGCGAGCAAAAATAGCGGATAGATGTATGCAAAATAGCCGAATAGCTGGGTATTAAATGAGCGGATGGCATTGCCGGCGCTGCCTACAAGCGCAGAATCGGGCGCAATAGTAGCAAGCCCAAAAAATATTATGATAGCCGATATGACGATAAAATATATTTCTTTAACTATGATTGATCCTTAAATTTAAAGCGGTATTTTAGCCAAACGAAGGTTAAAATTTTATTTGAAGGATGAAATTTTAATGCTTTGATAAAATTCCGCGCCCTCGCAGGCGCGGAATTAAAGGGGTTAGTTTTTGACGGCTTTGCCCAGATCCCACATAGGCATAAAGATACCAAGAGCCAAAAGAAGAACCATGCCCGCCATAAAAAATAGCATGATCGGCTCGACGTAGCTTGAGATATTATCGATGATATCGTCGAATTTCTCTTTGTAATAGTCAGTGACGTTACCGAGCATCTTATCGAGGTTACCGGCCTGCTCGCCCGCACTGATCATCTGAATAAGCATACTCTCATAAAGCCCTGTATTGTTAAACGCCTCTGTTAGGCTCACGCCTTGCTGCACGGCGATTTTAACGGTAGAGAGCTTCTCTTTTAGCGTATGATTATCCACCATCAAAACAGATGTATCCAGCGCATCTGCGATAGGAATACCCGCTCGCACGAGCTCTGTAAAAATAAGCATAAATCGTGACATCGTAGAGAAAAATATAATCTTGCCAAATAGGTAGACCTTCAAAATCGTCTTGTCAAAGCCCTTTTTAAACTCATCGTTATTGCGATACGCCCATCTAAGCCCCACAATAGTAAGTATGATACCCGCTAAAACAAAAATTCCATAATTATTAAGCGTGCTTTCGATGCCAAGTAGAATTCTAGTAGGTAGTGGCAAATCCGCGCCCAAATCCTCAAAAATCTCGCGGAATTTCGGCACGACATACATCATCAAGACCGAAAATGCAATCGCCATAACGATCATAAGGATCATCGGATAACGCATCGCCTTTTTAAATTTACGCTGGTTCTCCCAAAGCTCTTGAAGCATAGCGGCAAGCTTGGCTAGAGATTCTGCCATATTACCGGTAGCTTCGCCCAGACTTACCATCGCAACGACGACATCACCGAGCTGACCTCTAAATTTCTCCGTAGACTCTGTCAAGCTAAGACCTGCGTTAAGATCGTCGTTCATCGCGCTGAAAATTTCTTTTAGCGTCTTATCCTCTGCCGCTCTTGCGACCTCTTTGATCGAGTCGTGGATTGAAATTCCCGCATTTGTCATAACCGAAAGTTGACGGATCGACGCTACTAACGGCAGCGTTCTAACTCTTCCGCTACCACCTAGCATGCGCGAAACCTGCGCCTTAAAATCGCCGCCCGTATTCGCTACGACTTGGGTTTCACCTCTTTTTACAATCGTCCCGCCTACGCGCTGCTTCATTAGGTTGTTTGCTTGCACCTTATCGCTAGCTTGCAAAAACATCTTCTTTCTTGCGCCCTTGGCGTTGTATTCAACTTCTAATTGCTTTTTCATTGTTTAGCCACCCTATAAATTTCTTCTATACTAGTTACTCCGCGCGCAGCACGTATAACACCATCTTCAAACATATCTATAAAACCCTCCTCCTTCGCCAAGGCCCTCATATCGTCCTTTGAGCCGCCGTTAGCGATCAAGCTCTGCATTTTATCGGTAATAGGTAAAATTTCACTAATCATCTCACGCCCCATATAGCCCGTCTGACCGCATTGATCGCAACCTACAGCCTTGAAAAATGTGTATTTTTCAGGCAAAAATTCCTTCAGCTGATCAAGCATCGATTTAGGCAGATTTGTAGGCTGCTTGCAGTGCGGGCAAAGCTTTCGCACGAGACGCTGCGCCTCTACTGCAATGAGCGCACCACTTATGAGGTAGGCCTCTATACCCATATCCACTATTCGCGGGATCGCACTAACGGCGTCGTTGGTGTGTAGGGTCGAGAAAACCAAGTGTCCAGTAAGAGCAGCCTGGATCGCGATCCTAAGGGTCTCTTGATCACGGATCTCACCGATCATTATGATGTCAGGGTCTTGTCTTAAGATCGAGCGCAATGCTGAAGCAAAGGTAAGACCCGCTTTTTCGTTAACTTGGACTTGTTGGATTAAATTTACTTGATACTCGACTGGATCTTCTACGGTAATAACCTTAGTATCGATATTTTTAATATCGTTTAGCGCTGCATATAGCGTCGTAGACTTACCGCTTCCCGTAGGTCCGGTAACCAAGATAATACCGTATGGAGCCTTCATAGCGTTATTAAATTTCTTAAAGCTATCAGGGTGCATGCCGAGCTTTTCCAGGCTTATGATAACTTTGGATTTATCTAGAATACGCATAACTGTAGATTCACCGTTGATAATAGGCAGTGTCGAGATACGAAAATCATATTCGCGACCTGAAATTTTCATACTAAATCTACCGTCCTGCGGCTTACGGCGCTCGGCGATATCCATATTTGAAAGTAGCTTCAATCGGCTTACTAGCGGTGGATAGATATCCTTATCAAAGATAAAAATTTCAGCGAGCATTCCGTCGATTCTGGTACGTACGACGCAGTTATTCTCGGTAGGCTCGATGTGAATATCACTACCGCGCATCTTAATAGACTGGCTAATTATCATCTCAATGAGCTTCAAAATCGCCGAGGTATCATCGCTGCTTCCGCTACCGCCGGTGTTGGCGAGCTCTTTGCGGATCTCCGCTACGAGCCCTTTAATGCTCTCTGAAAGCTCAAGCTTAGATAGATATTTATTTACCTGATTTGGATCGGCTACTACGATTTTAAGCAGCTGTTTGCTAAACATAGCCTGCGCTTTATCTTGCGACTCAAGATTAAACGGATCAGAAAAAGCAACGTAAATATTCAGATCATCCGCTTTAACCGGTATCACGCCGTATCTTTTAAGCTGTGCGGTAGGAGTGCGTTCCGATAGCCTGAAGTCTATATCGATATCATCTAAATTCATATACGACAGGTTCATTTTCTTGGCTAGAATTTGCAAAAATTCCTTTGGATCCATCGAAAATTTTTCGCTTATATCGTCAAATGCTATCTGACGACGCTTGTACAGCTCAACTAAAATTGAGCAAAAATCATCCTGGCTTAGATAGTTATCTCCGACTAAAACCTCTCCTAGCGTCAAGCCGATATCCATCTTGTCCTTGATTTCCGGAACAACGGTGCTAGTAAGGATATTGTTTCGTATTAAAATCGCAACGATCTGTTCTTCAATCTTTGTCATCGCGATCACCAATAAATTTTAATCGAGCTAAGCTTATCGCCAGCATAAATTGCAATTACCATCTTTTTTACCTCTTCTTCTTCTTTGATAAAAAGCTCGGCGCGCTCGCCGTTTTCTAGGGTAAAGACATACGTATCACTCTTTTTTACGTATGCTCTCTCCGTAAATTTATCAAAAATTTCAGACAAAATATAATTAATTTTAGGCGTTCTTATATAGCTTATGTCTACACCGTCGCAAAGCGCCAAATAAAGCATCTTTTTTTGAAAAATTATGGTCGAATAAAGAGAAGCGTTCTCGCGAGCCTCTTTGGTTTTATAAAGCATCACCGTAGGCACTACAAGCTCATTTACTTTGTCCATCTTCAGGCACGCTTTGGCATACATATTTGCAAGCGCCTCGCTCTGCTCCTCGATGAATAAATTTCGCACGCTTTCTTGGCAGATACGGTTATACTGACCGATCTGATCCCAGTTGCGCACGTCATCGGCACTAACTGCAAATAACGACGCGATCGCAAAAGCTAAAATATATAAAATTTTCATAGTTTATCGCTTCTTATCTTTGAAATGAGGTTAGAAATTTCGCTATTTTTCGCCTTTGCATTAAAGGTCTCAAGAGCGTAAAGCGCGTCTTCCTTACGACCTTTTTTATAATTGGCTTTAGCAAAAATTATCCAGCTGGCGACGTTGTCCTTATCAAGCTCATTTGACGTAAGAGCCCATTTGATCGCATTGTCGTAGTCTTTCTTATTATACGCTTCTTCGGCTAGCGATAGCGAATACTCAATCTTATTCGTCGCGTAAAATTTGCTCTCCAAGCTCTGCTTATCTTCGCTTAAATTTGAAGTTTTTATCTCAATTCTAGAACTTAGCGGAGTGCTACTTGCGGTATTTGTAGAACCTCCAGAGAAATTTGATTTAGGCGGCAATGGAGCGCGTCCAAAATCGATAACCTCATTTTTAGGTGGCTGATTTGCAAAAGCTGCGTTATTGGTATTAGGTACGTTAAACGTAGGAGCATTTTGATTGCCAAAATTCTGATTGCCAAAATTTTGACCGCCGAAATTCTGCGCCTGAGCCTGCCCGCCATAGTTTCCGCCATTTTCGTAATTATTGGTTATCTTAAATCCACCGGAATCCTCGCTGGATAGCACGCCTACGTCATTTAAATTTAAGCTTGGACGTTCCTTTTCGTGTTTAGAGTTAGAGGTGCGGGCAACTTTCGGAGCGCTGATATTATAATCTTCTTTGGAGATATTATTTTGCACTGCAAGATCTGCCGCCTGCTGCTCGGCATCATTAGCAGAATTTGTAGCTCCGCCCTTATCTTCAATATTTTGATTGATACTTGCCATGCTAACGCTATCGCTATCTTTAAGCAGCCAGAATATCGCTCCGATCGCAACCGAGATCAATATCAAAAGCCCTAAAATCGTCTTGTCAAATCTCAATACGAAATTCGGCTTAGATTTTAGGAAAGAAAACTGCTTTCTATTTTTGTTATACTCTTCCCATTTTTTTTCAAGTTCGTTTACTTCGTAAAATTCAAGCATTTATTATCCCCGAGCCTATCGCTGCCATCTCTATGATTTTATTATTAATCTGCGAAAAACTAATTTCCGTAGGTTTATTTACCTCGTAATACTCAAAAAGCTCATACATCTTATACATAAGCTTGTTGATATTCCTCATATTACCGTCCGTTAAATTTAAAATCAAATCGAAATTATCGTCGCTAAACATAAAATAGTATTGTTGAAAGCCATGAAGCACAAGCTTTTTTTCAATATACAGCTTGACTTCGCCTAAATTTGAATTAGGAAGCTCGATGCTCTCCCAAATTCTGGTTTTAAAATAATCCTTTGCGAGGCGATCTTCCTCGTCAGTCTTATGAACCGTAAATAAAAATTTAAATAATCTAGTATCTGCCATAAGACGAATTTTTTCTATCAAATTCCCGGGATACAGCTGAGCCTCATCAAGCAAAATAACGACCTGCTCTACCGCTCCTACGTTAGTAGAAATTCCAAATCTCTCTCTGTAAACCCGCATAAAATTTTCATAATTATCAATCGGCTCGCTAGGAGTTGAATGAAAAATCTGCGAATACAGCTCTAAGAAAAATTCTTTCTCATCAAAAAACGGCTGCGGCACAAATACAACTCTTACCTTTTTTTCAAGATCGACCTTGATTTTATTAAGCAAAAATGTCTTGCCGCAACCCGGTTTGCCGTAAAAAAGTATGAGTTTTAACGGCTTTTGCAAAGCATTTAAAATTTTATGATAAGCAAGGGTAGATTTATCGAGATTAACGAAGTCTGAGACTTCGTTATCCTCGATAAAAATCTCCTTGATCGCCGTATAGTTATTACTCATTTTCGTAGATGGACTTTGAGTAACCTAGCTCTTTAAGCGAGGTAGCAAGCGGCGCGCCAGTATTGTCGATGATATGTGGAGTTACAACAAATATTAGCTCCGACGTGCTCAAAACATCGGCAGTACTTTTGAAAAGATTTCCGATTAATGGAATTTCGGCTAGCACAGGCACCCTAGTATTATTCTTGGACTTAGTTGCACCAATCAAACCGCCTAAAATTACAGTATCGCCATCATCTACCCAAACTACACTAGAGAGTTTCTTTTGCAAAGTATCAGGTGCGATATCTCTTCTGCCGTTTTCTTTTCTTACATTATCTTCTGCATATTTAAGAGAACTTAAAGATGGATTGATTCGTAGCATAATCCTATTATCATCTGAAATTTCAGGCAAGATATTCAAAAGAATACCTACAAAGATCGAATACTGATCATCCGACTGAGTATCTCCGCCTTGATAATCACCTGTAGTAGTAGATTTCAATACGTAGTTAATAGTATCACCTACGGAGATAATAGCAGGCTGATTATTCATCGTAGTTACTTTAGGGCTTGAAATAATCTTGGTTTTACCTTTAGTCTCTAGAAAGTTAATCAAACCGTCGATATTAAAATTTAGATTAGCCCCTATCGTCCAAGTTCCGTGAGTATCGCTAGCCTTTCCTCTATTGCCGTTATCTATATGATAGCCTGAAAGTTTAGTCGGATCTCCACCTACATAGGTATTAAATCCTAGTTGAAATTTACTCCAATCTATACCGGTGGTGTATTCGTTATTTAGCTCGACAGATATGATATTTACATCTAGCAAGACTTGGCGACTAAGGCGTTTTTGCATACCGCTTAGATATCTATCTACGCGAGCTATCTGAGACTTCATAGCAGTAACGGTTACTAAACCGGCATTTTGATTTATAATAGGAGCGACTGCGACGTATTTTTCGGTACCGTTATTTAAAACAGAGGTGATTTCCTCGCTAATCTTCTCCCAAAAATCAAATTTCTCTTTGGTAGTGATCTTATTATCTTCTTTATTTTCTTTATCGTCACTATCATCCACTTTCGTAGGTGCGGAATCGACAGAAGATTTAGTAACAGCAGTACCTTCTCTAATAGAAGTGATGTAATCCACTTTAAAAGTCCTAGTCTCTAGCGCTGAAATTTTTAATATGCCATGAGAATACTCATAGCTTAGATTATTCTCTTTTATGAGTAGATCTAAAACTTCGCGTAAAGAAAGGTCTTTGATGCTTACGCCTTGCAGTGGCTTACTCATCTCCTCTTGAGCGATAGCATCTTTTGCTACCACCGAGAAGCGGCACATATCGGATAGCTGAGTTAGCATCTCGTTTAGCGTAACGGTATCGTTAATCTTGATATTTAGCGCCTTCCTATCGCAGTTACCTGCAGTTGCGGGAGCGGCATATAGACTAGTAGCCGTAACAGACAAAGCAAGCATAGCGGCTATGCTAAGCTTTTTACTTATATGTAATAATGACATTTTGACTTCCTTGTTTTAGTGTTAGTTCGACTTTATTTTCATCGTCGTTGGTAATAATAACGCTATTGCCCGTTATTTGCACGATCTTATATGAGCCTACATATTCGCCCAAACCATACCACTTATCGTTTAGCTTAACCTTATCGCCCATAATACCTACTAGCTGATAACCTAGATCCACCTGCTGATTAGCTTCTCTAGGCGCATTAGCTTCTTTAGGATAAAACGGATCTTGCAAAGAAGCTATCTGCTCATCGCTAAGACCCACTCTAGGCTTACTAAGATCATCGAATATCGCATCGTACTTAGCTTTATAGGCTCCATTACTAGGCGCCACCGTCTGATTATTATCTACAGCAAATAGAGCAGTAGAAAGTAGCAAAGAGCATAAAATTAACTTTTTCATTAGTAATTTACTCCCCAGATAGATATACCGATGCTTCCACCGATTTTGCCATTTTTAGTGGCATTGATATCCATCTTATTTACATCTACGATCATCTCCGATTGTTCGATAAGGTTGATATACCTAAGGACGTTCGAAAATGCTCCTTCAAATTTCACATCTATATCCAGCAAAGCTTCAGGCTGAAAAATTTGTTTGATGCTAGGCTCTCTTCTATCGCTGTGAATAGCATAAATTTTAATATTGTTATTCTCTGCGATCGTTGAGAGGCTATCCATAAATTTAGCCCAGTTCTTTTCATTATAGGTAAGCTTTGAAATTTCTTTTAGCTTACCGTCTAGATACTTACGCTCTTCAACGATATTGTTAAGGTTGGTCCTAGCACCATTGAGGATATTGCGTTTATTATTAACAAAAGCATCAGGATCACCGCCAAAAAACTCGTTATACTCTCTTTGTGCGCCTTCAAGCTTAGTAGTGGCAGTACTTAGATTTGTTTCGCTCTCCTCTAAATACGGATCCGCATAGCCACTCAAAATAAAGTAAGCTACCACACCTACAAACAACAAAGCTATGTAAAAATAGTTATTTGCACTATTTCCCTTGGAGGCAAACCATTGATCAAGTTGATCTAATGAACTTTTCTTTTTCATTATTTAACCTCCACACTGATATTACTATCGTAAAAGACGGTTTTATTACCCTCTTGTAGCGCGATTGTTTTAGTATCCACGCCGTACACCTCTTTTTTACTGATATCCTCTAAAAGCTCGGTCATCTGCTTATCGTTTTTGGTGCGCACCTGAACAGTTAGAGTCCTATTCTCATCACCGATCCTAACCATATTGCCCTTATTTTTAACGACCATATTGGTTAGCTCAAAAATAGAAACACCCTTCATAGCGTAATTGTTTTTCTTGTCTAAGATGGCATTAATTAGATCGCGCCTGTCGTTAAGCTCCTTACCACTCTTAGCAGCCTGGGCATTTACCTCTTTAGTCTCTTTATCCAAACGCGCATTTTCTGCTCTAGCAGGAACCATCTGATCTTCCAAACCTTGATATTCGCTAGTTTTATCATTAGCTACCATATTATTATAATAGCCGTAGCCGAAGTTATACGCAGGATACACAGCCCCAAGTAAGCAACCTAGCAACATATAGCCTATCAGCTTGCCGGTTGATCTTTGAGTCAAAGGCGGAGGTCTCATAAACGGCGAGTAGTTGTGATCGTCGTCTTTAGTAACCAAATAATCTTGACCCACCAAGAACATTAAAATATCTAGCTGAGTGAGCGGATAATCTTTTGCGTTGATTGCAACGTTAAAATTAAAATCTTTGTATCTTAGCTTTAGATTATTTTCTACAAAAACCTCGATCGCAGGAATTTTACCAATATCCGTTCCGATATAGACGTTTTGAATATTGACGTTGTAAATTTTACTAATACCGTTCAATACGTCGTTGATGTAGTAAAACATATCGTCAAAAATTTGGATCATATAATCGCGTTCGGTTGGATTTTCTAAATTTACTCCCTGTTTGGAGAGCAATCTATAAAAGCTCTCTTCATCAACTCTACTACCGACTAGCTCGACATATTTTTCATGCAAAAATTTTAGGTTGTATCTTACTTGACGAGATTGAAAATATTCGCCGTTTTGATACACTACCAAAAACGCATCGTCGCGTTGCAAGTAGATGAAGCAGTCGATTCCGTCGCGAGTTAGGACGCCTCTATTATACAAGCCCTCGTATAAAAATGGAGCCATTGCCACATAGTCGATGTAGTTCGTCCTAGCGGCGATCGCATCGAATTCTGAAGTGAGTTTGGCATTATCTACGACAAAGACGTTGAAAATTCTATCATCGCCGCCAGCGCCTATTACCTCACTATAGGTGATTTTGTAATCCAAAGCGGTGTCAAGCCCCAGCTCCTCATACACCTTAACGACGATCGCATCTAAAAGATCCGCGTCCTCTACCGATCTGCTTATCTCAACCGTCGCAGTCATTATATCCTTATACGGAATATATGAGACGTAAGTTTCCTTCGCACGATTTGCTTTTGAGAAGTCGTGCTCGAAAACTTCATTCTCACTTAGACCGAATATGGTTTGCGTGACTTTGTTAATCGCAACAATCGAACTAGCATTTTTACTATTCTTTGCCATAACACTCCACTTCCAAATGAAATTTTCTACGCTGCTAATACTAATAGAAATAAAATAAAATGTCAATAGATAAAATCGGTTTTTACCCTAAATTCGTCATTTTTCCAGCTTTTTTTTACAAAAACTGTTAATTTTAAGTAAATTTTGACCTTAGAAAAATTTGAAATTAACTTTTTTGCTCGAATTCCGATCCGCTTGATCGCCTCGCCGTTTTTGCCGATCAACATCTCTTTGTGTGAATTGCTGTCCGTTATGATCCGCGCATACACCGAGGTTAGACCAGGTTTTTCCACCACTTTTTCCATCACGACGTCGCTGCAATACGGGATCTCGTCGCTCATACTCTCAAAGATCGCCTCGAGTATGAAGTCGCGGTAAATTTCGCGCTCGTTGGTCGCGCTTAAAATTTCAGGATCGTAAAAATACTCGTGCTCGGGCAAAATTTTACAAATTTCATCCAAAACCTGCTTTTTATAGACCTTTTTTTTGATGCTAACGGGGATTATTGCCTCAAATTTATCGGTAAATTTTTGATATTGCAGCAGCTTTTGCACGATCTTTTCGTCGTTTGCTTCGTCAATTTTAGTTAAAATCACGATATGTTTGGTGCCTGCGTTTAAATTTAAAAATTTTTCATATTCCGCGGTATCGTCGTGCACGGGCGCCAAAAACAGCACCAAATCGCAGCCCTCAATCGCTCCGAGCGCCACTTCGACCATCAGTTTATTCATCAGCTTGGCGCTTTCGTGCAGCCCGGGCGTGTCCGTGAAAATCACCTGATCGGCGCCGTTCATCGCGATGCCGTTAATCTTACGACGCGTGGCATTGATCTTGTGTGAGACGAGCGAAATTTTCTCGCCGCAGAGATAGTTTAACAGCGAGCTCTTGCCCGCATTCGTTCGCCCGATGAGCGTTACAAATCCGCTTTTCATATTTTCCTTAAATTTATAAATTTATCTTGCAACCGCAGCGCTAAGCCCTTACGGGTAAATTTTAAAATCTCGTTTTGTGCAGGCCGACTCCGCACGAGCGTAGAAATTTTAAAATTCCCACGCCGCGCAAACAGGTGAAATTTTAAAATTTCAAGCTGCACGGTAGCGCTCAATTTTACTCGCCTCGGCGCAAAATTTTATCTACTTCAAATTCTGCGCGCCATAGATTTTGCGACTTCATAAATTGATCGAGAAATTTTAAATTTTATCCTGCCATGCGCTACGGCTTGACATACAGCTCGCACCGCGCAGAATTCAATCATCCTAGAAATTTTACAGACTTAAAATTTTAAAGCATCGTCAAATTTAAAAGGACGAAGTTCTGCGCATTTTAAAATTTCGCTAAATTTCATACTTAAAATTCTAAATTGCTTTGCAAATTTAAAAACCGTAAAATTCCGCGGCTCCGCAGTTTTCTAAGAGCAACTGCCGCGCCGCCTTATAAAATATATTTCGCCAGATCCTCGTCGCTTGCGATGCCTGCAAGCTTTTCGCTTACGAGCTTTTCATCCACGACGATCTTTTGCCCTTTAAACTTATCCGCTTCGAAGCTGATATCCTCAAGCACCTTTTCCATTATCGTATGTAGCCTTCTAGCGCCGATGTCTTCGACTTTTTCGTTCGTGCTCGCCGCAAATTTCGCGATCGCTTTGACCCCGTCCTCGCTAAACTCTAGCTCGACGCCCTCGGTCTTTAAAAGCGCCGAGTACTGCTTAAGGAGCGAATTTTTTGGCTTAGTTAAAATTTCACACAGCGCTGCCTCATCTAAGCTATCAAGCTCGACGCGAAGCGGGAAGCGCCCCTGAAGCTCGGGGATTAGATCGCTCGGCTTGCTGATATGAAAGGCGCCCGCGGCGATAAAAAGGATATGATCGGTGTCGATATTGCCGAATTTCGTGCTTACGCTGCTGCCCTCCACGATCGGAAGCAGATCGCGCTGCACGCCCTCTTTGCTCGGATCCTGCCTGCCGCTATTGCCGCTTGAGACCGCCACCTTATCGATCTCGTCGATAAAGATGATGCCCTCGTTTTGTGCGCGCCTAACGGCTTCGGCTTTGATGCTCTCCATATCGAGAACTTTCTCGCTAGCCTCGCTTTTAAGGGCAACCTTGGCGTCTTTGACCTTCATCTCTTTTTTGCTTTTGCGCGTCGAAATTCCAATTACCTTGATGAAGCTTTCCTGCATATTCGCCATCTCGGGCGGCAAATTCGGATTTGATTCAAGCGCATTTTCGCTTACTTCGATCTCGATGCTAAGATCGTCCAGATCGCCGTGCTCGAGCTTGGCCGCCATCTTTTCGTAGCTTTTTTCGTAATCTGCGACCTTCTCCTCGCTCGCTCCGCGCGGAAGCGGCGGAAGGACTTTTTCTAAAATTTTACGCTTGATATAATCATCGATCTTGTCTTTGTTCTTTTCAAATTCCTCGCCGCGCACTAAATTTACCGACGCGGCGACCAGATCGCGCACCATGCTCTCTACGTCGCGCCCCACGAAGCCCACCTCGGTGTATTTGCTCGCCTCGACCTTGATAAAAGGAAGCCCAAACATCTTCGAAAGCCTGCGCGCGATTTCGGTCTTGCCCACGCCGGTAGAGCCGATCATCAGGATGTTTTTGGGCATCACCTCGTTTTTCATCTCATCTTCGAGCGCCATTCTGCGGTATCTGTTTCGCAAAGCCACCGCTATCGTGCGTTTAGCGCTATTTTGTCCGATTATATATTCGTCTAGTTTCTCTACGATCTGCTTTGGCGTCATCATCTCTTTTCGTCCCAAATTGCGTATGTTTTGATGTTTTCGTTTGTGTAAATACAAATCTCGCCCGCGATCTTAAGGCTCTGCTTTACTAGCTCCTCTTCGTCTAGGCTAGCAAATTTATCCAAAGCTCGCGCCGCGCTAAGAGCGTAATTCCCGCCACTTCCGATCGCCGCGATCTTGCCGTCGTCCGGCTCTACCACGTCGCCCGTGCCGCTAAGCAAAAAGATATTTTTGCGGTCCAACACCAGCATCATCGCTTCGAGCTTTCGCAGATACTTATCCTTGCGCCACTGTTTGCTAAATTCTATCACTGCCCTTAAAAGATCGCCCTTTGCGCCATCTAAGCACTTCTCAAACATATCAAAAAGATTAAACGCATCGGCAGTGCTGCCCGCAAAGCCCGCTAGGACGCCCCCATCTTTGCCGATCTTTCTAATTTTAGTCGCATTGCCCTTTAAGACGGTGTTTCCAAACGTAACCTGTCCGTCGCCGCCGATGACGGAGCCCTTCGCGCCTTTGTAGGCTAAAATGGTAGTCGCTTCAAACACTAGCCACCTCTATCTCAAATTTAGCGCTTATACCGTGCTTTAGCTTAGCATTTACGTCGTAGATCCCAGTCGTTTTGATAGCCTCGGTCTCTAAAATTTTCTTATCGATTTCGATCCCCTTTTGCTCTTTTAGCGCGGTTGCGATCTCATCTTTGGTAACCGAACCGAAAAGCGCGCCGCTCTCGCCCGTCTGCTTTACGATCTTTACGCGGATCTTAGCTAGCTCCTCGGCCAGCTTTTGTAAGCTCGCGACCTCGTATTTTTCAAGCTCGGCCTGCTTTTTCTTATCCGCTTCAAATTTACGCAAAACCTCAGTCGTAGCGGCTTTGGCATAGCCTTTGCCGATTAAGAAGTTGTTGCCGTAGCCGTCCTTGACCTCCTTTACCTCACCCGCCTTTCCGAGCCCCTTAACGTCTTTGATCAATAACACTTTCATCCATTATCCTTTTAAATTTAGCTTTAAATTTATAAAATTTTATAAGCGGCGCGGGCGGATCTAAAATTTCGTGAAATTTTATGAAATTCGCCCGCAGCCGCTCGCGCTTTTCCGATAATTTTAAAATTTCGTTTTGTGAAATTTGCCTGCACACCTTGCCGCTATAGGCAAAATTTCATCTAAAGCTTGCGTCCGTTCTTGCCCGCGATGATAAATCTTAGCGCGCTTAGCTTGATAAATCCGTCGCCGTCTTTTTGATTGAAAACCTTATCCTCTTCAAACGTCACGAAATCGGTATTAAACAAGCTATCGCTCTTGCTTTCCCTGCCCAGCACGGTCACGTTGCCCTTATAAAGCTCTAGCTTAACCTTGCCGTTTACGTGCTCCTGGGATTTGTTTATCAGCTCTTGAAGCAGCAAGCGCTCCGGGCTGAACCAAAAGCCGTTGTAGATGAGCTCGGCGTAGCGCGGCATTAGATCGTCTTTTAGATGCGCCGCGCCGCGATCTAGCGTGATGCTCTCAATCGCGCGGTGGGCCTTTAGCATGATCGTGCCGCCCGGAGTTTCGTAGCAGCCACGGCTCTTCATGCCGACGTAGCGATTTTCTACTAGATCGAGCCTGCCGATGCCGTTTTTAGCGCCAAGCTCGTTAAGCGCTGCTAGCATCTCGTGCGGCTTAAGCGCTTTGCCATTTAGCTTTACAGGATCACCATGCTTGTATTCGATCTCGATGATCTCGCTCTTATCTGGCGCATTTTTAGGGCTCACGGTCCATCGCCACATATCCTCCTCAGGCGCATGAGCGGGATCTTCCAGCACCAAGCCCTCGTAGGAGATATGAAGGATATTCGCATCCATCGAATACGGCGATTTGCCTGGCTTTGAGGCGATGTCGATGCCGTTTTTCTTAGCGTAAGCAAGAAGCTTCTCGCGAGAGTTCAGATCCCACAGCCTCCACGGCGCAATTACCTTAATATCGGGATTTAGCGCGTATGCGCCAAGCTCGAAGCGGACTTGATCGTTACCCTTGCCGGTCGCACCGTGGCTTACGGCGTCCGCGCCAGTTTTTTTCGCGATCTCGACTAGTTTTTTAGCAATTAACGGGCGGGCAATCGATGTGCCTAAAAGATACTCGCCCTCATAAACGGCGTTTGCGCGAAACATCGGAAATACGTAATCGCGCACAAATTCCTCGCGCAGATCCTCTACGAAGATATTTTCCTTTTTGATGCCCAGTTTCACAGCTTTGTTTTTGATCGGCTCCAAATCCTCGTTCTGACCGATATCTGCGGTGAAAGTCACCACATCGCAGCCGTAAGTATCGCCGAGCCACTTTAAAATAATGCTAGTGTCAAGTCCTCCAGAATACGCCAAAACGACCTTTTTTACATCTTTTTTTGCCATCTCAAATCCTTTACGTAAAATTTGGCGAAATTCTACCAAAAATAGTTTAATAGTTGCTTTTAAGGCAAATATCGCTAAACTCACGCCTATGAGAATCGATAAATTTTTAAACGCAGTAAATATCACCAAGCGGCGCGCCATCAGCGAAGATATGTGCAAAAGCGGCGTCGTGGCCGTAAACGGCGTCGTAGCAAAGCCCGCCAAAGAGCTTAAAATCGGCGACGTTATCACGATAAGCTTTTTAGATAGAAAACAAAGCTTTAAAGTCCTAGCCTTTCCTAGCGCGAAAAATACGCCCAAAAGCGAGCAGGCGAAGTATGTCCAAGAGCTTTGAACTCATCTGCGGCGAGGATGAAATTTCGCGCCTCGTGCAGGCTCTGCCAAAAAGCGGCATAATATTGTTAATCGGCGATCTTGCCAGCGGCAAAACGACTCTTGCGCGCGCGATCGTGCGGGCTCACGGGTTAGACGAGCACGTGAGCTCACCTACGTTTTCGATCATGCAAAACTACGGCCAAATTTATCATTACGACATCTATAACGGCGGCTGTGAGGGGATTTTAAAAAACGGACTATTTGAAAATTTATTTGAAGAGGGGCTTCATCTGATCGAATGGGCGGATGAAAATTTGATAAATTTACTTAAAAAATATGAGCTTGATTTTTGCGTAGTGAGGATCACGCCGCACGCGCAAGGGCGAAAATACGAGGTAAGCTATGCATAAACTGGAAGTCAGGGGTCTAAAAAAAACCATAAAAGGCACGCCGATCATCAAAGGAATCTCGCTAGAGCTTTACAATGGCGAGATCGTGGGGCTGCTAGGGCCCAACGGAGCGGGCAAAACCACGACGTTTTATATGGTCTGCGGGCTGATAAGCGCTAGCGGCGGCGATATCTTGCTTAATGAAAATAGCATCGCAAAGGTTCCGCTTCACAAACGCGCTAAGCTGGGCATAGGCTACCTGCCACAAGAAAGCAGCATCTTTAAGGAGCTTAGCGTTGAAGAAAATTTAATGCTCGCCGCGGAGATCACCTACAAAAACAGGGCCGAAGCCTCGCAAAAGGTCGATGAGATGCTAAATCTACTCAACATCGAGCCGATCAGATTGCGCAAAGGCGTAAGCCTAAGTGGCGGCGAGCGCAGGCGCTGCGAGATCGCGCGAAGCCTAATGATAACGCCGAAATTTCTACTTTTGGACGAGCCATTTGCGGGCGTCGATCCGATCGCCGTTAGCGACATCCAAAGCATCGTGCGAGACCTAAAAAAGCTCGGCATCGGCGTACTCATCACCGATCATAACGTCCGCGAAACGCTTGCGATCTGCGACCGCGCCTACGTCATCAAAGACGGCGAGCTATTCGCAGGCGGCACCGCAAAAGAGATAGCCAGCGATCCAAATGTGCGCAAATTCTACCTCGGCGAGGATTTTAGCATCTAAGTCAGCCAGAGCGCTTTGGATTTTCACTTCCCGCTTCGGCGCGCGCATTAATTTCTATAATTTAAGTTTTACGATTTAAAATTCAAGTGTACGGCTGCGACTGGCTGTACGCGTGCCTCTCGACCTAAATCTGCGTATTAAAATTTTAAAGCCCGTAAAGCCTCGGCGCTCAATAATTTCACGCCCGTTTTAATTTACATATTAAATTTTGAGGCGTAGCGCTTCGGTGCGAGGCGCGTATCAGTATGGTTTGAATTTTGTGCTTAAAATTTTGAAATAGTTATGACGGCGAGATTTAAACTCGGCGTCTAAATCTCGCGCATCAATTTTTGAAGTGCGTCTCGGGCTCGTTTTTAAATTTCAAAAGGCGTTTTGTGCACTGCAAATTTTAAATAATTTTTGCGGCAGGTTCTCTTTTCGCAACCGCAATTTACACCCGTGGTACATAAAATTTAAATTGCATTTTAATCACACTTTGTTTAAATTAAATCAAATTTTAAAGCAGAGGCGTCTTTAAACGTAACGCTTTCATCTGCGCATCAAAATCACGCCCACAATTTGCAAAAGAATATCCGCTCGTAGAATTAAAATTTTAAAGCAACAGCCTCAAATAAATTACGTATGCGAAACTTGCGGTCCGCGCGATGTGGCTAGCGAGTGGCAGCGTAAACCAAAGCGCACACAAACCTACTCACTTCGGCTTCGACGCATCAAATTAAAAGCGACGCGCGAAGCAAGACCTTCCAACCCGCTAGAATTTTGCCGATTAAGCCGCTTTGTTTAATTAAAATTGCGCTTTTATTTGCTCTGCGGGTTTAAATTTCGCTCATCTTAAAGCTCGCTGCGAATTTTAAAATTTTAACCCGGCACTCGTCGCTTCCTTTAAAATTTTAAAATTCTTAAAATTTTGGCGAGATCAAGGAGAGATTATGAAAAAAGTTCTACTTTCGTGCGCCTTGGCGGGCGCGCTTTTTGGCCTAGGGATCGACGGATTTAGCGCACCTAGTGGTTCGCTCATTACCGATGACGCTTTTTACATCGCAAATCGCGGCAGTAGTGAAGATCCACAAGAGCGCGACGGCTTCATCAGCCGCATAGTAAAAAATTCCAACGTCGTTGAGACCAATTTTATAGACGATCTGGTAAATCCTGGCGGAATGGCGCAGATCGCGGGCGTGCTCTACGTGTGCGATCTGGACGCGATCAGGGGCTTTAGCAAAGGCCAGGAGGTTTTCAATCTAAAAATCGAGGGAGCGCAGGCCTTAAACGACGTCGTGGCGCTCGGTAGCGAGGTTTTGCTCGCAAGCGATCCCGCGCGTGGGACGATCTGGCGCATCGACCTGCTCTCGCGCACCGCGGATGAGTTTGCGCGCATCGATCCATCGCTAGGCAGCCCAAACGGACTTTTGGCTAAAGGCGATAAGCTTCTGATCACTACATTCGATCTTAGCGGAAAGGTCCCGGGGCGCGTACTAAGCATGGATCTGAAATCTCGCGAAATTTCGATCTTTGCCGATATGAAGGGGGTTTTCTACGGCATAGCGCGCGGAAAAAACGGCGAAATTTTAGTTAGCGATTGGGGTGAGGATCTTTTAAGCGGTAAAATTTGGCGCATCGGTACGGACGGACGCGTGCTCAAGCTAGATCTGGGCGCGATGCAAAGACCTGCGGACATCTCAAGCGATAGCAAGGTTTTATTGATCCCAAAATCGCTGGAAAACAAAGTCGAGCTGATAAATTTGCCGTAACCGACCGTCTTATTGCGGCTTCGCAGTTTGCTTAAATTTTATAAATATATGCTGTATCGTGCTTTATAAGCCATCTTTTTGTGCTTCGCCGCTTGTGCGGCAGTATCAGTTACGGACCAGAACCAATCGCGATATCAAAATTAGGTCAATGCCGAAGCCGGTCGCAGCGCCAAGGCTAATTGCGGCAGCGTAAGAGTTATATTACGAAACCGATCGCCCTTTTTCGCGCGCACTCAAGAGCCAAGTACGCCCAAAAGCCGCGCGTGCCGTCTTGCGACACGCAAATGCCGAGCCTGCCGTAAAATTTGCAAATTCATCTGCCCTCCTTTTAAATTCCATCGCCTTAAATTTCATCGCTGCAGATATTTTCACAGGCCGAGCGGCGCTAAATTTCAGCGCAAAATTTAACGCCCGCTGCGACTCAAAAGCCTTGAAGACTCATAACGCGCGAAATTTCAGCGTAAATTTTAACGATGAGAGGCGCTTTTACATACCGCGTCGTATCTGCGCGCGACCGAATTCTATGCGGCGGCGTGATCTCGGCTACTGCGCGCTGTCGCTGTACGGATGCGTGAAGCTTACCATTCTACGAAGCGCGTATGCCTAGGCTACTTCTGGGCACCCGCGCAGAACCTACCCCTCTATGCGCCCCTCCCACACGGCGGGAGTGTCAAGCTCTACGTATGAGTTTAAAATTTCATACGGCTCGTAGCCAAATTTATACGCCAGGCTCGGGCACTGCTTCACCGCGTAGCCCAGATAGATCCAGCGAAGCCCCAGATCTTGGGCGAACTCAATCTGTTTTAAAAGCGAAAATTTACCCAGACTTAGATGCGGCAGATACGGATCGTAGTAGCAATACACCGAGCTAATGCCGTCATCCACGATATCGATGAGATCGACGCAGATAAGCCGCCCGTCCTCGCCATAGTAAGAGATTTCTTTGCCGAAGTCGCCGTGGCCCTGGACGTAAATTTCATCATATCGCTCAAAATCGATCTCTTGCACAGGCCAGCCCTTTTTTAGATGCATGTAGTCGTGATAGAGCGCGAAAAGCTCCAAACGCGCATCGTTTAAAAGCGGGCGAGATTGCCATACATAGGCAGTCGTGCGATTATTTTTATAGACGCGGCGGTGCGATCTGCTAAATTTAAAATTTAAAGCATCGACGCGCAGGCTTTTACACTCCGCGCAGGCTGCGCAAACGGGCTTTTGAAAATACCTGCCGAAGCGGCGATAGCCATGTTGCACTAAGCTTGAATTATACTCGAAGTCGCAGTCTTTTATGTAGAGATACTCGCTACGCGCGGCTCTGCCGCCTAGATAGGGGCAGGCAAAATCCAGCGTACAAAATGGAATTTCAGTCATTCAGCTTTTTGATATTCGCCGCGTCCACGTATTTTAAAAACTCGTCTTTGAGGCGCTTTTCGCGTGCGGCGATGCTCTCTTTGGCTGCGTCGAATTCCTCCGCGGCACCGTCTAGGCCGCTTTCGCTATCATCATCTCTGAAAATATCTTTAAACTCGTCGCGATTTGGATTAGGTTTTTTGGGCTTTTTGGGCGCAGAGCTTGCCGCCTTGTCCTTAAGCATATCCTTTTTTATATCTTTCAGGCTCTCTAAAAAATCCATACTCTTTCCTAAATCCGTGCCGATTTGCGCATCGCAGCGACGATGGCGGCGATCGCTTCGTTTTTATTCGGCTGCATATCATCGATAGTGTTTTCTAAGATTTTATCTAAATTTTTCTCGACATAGCTCGTGTCAAAAAAGCCGAGTCGGAATTCGCGCGACTTGCTGATGCTAAGCAAAAACGGAATGATCGTGCGCACCCCCTCGATACGAAACTCCTTCAGCGCGCGCTCTAGTTTATTAACAGCCAGGTCGTAGTCGGTGGTTTTGATGATGAGCTTGGCTAGAAGCGAGTCGTAAAACGGCGGAATTTTATAACCTTTGTAGATGTGGCTATCGACGCGCACGGAGGGACCTAGTGCGGGATAATAATCGCTGACGGTACCGGGAACCGGGGTGAAATTTTTCCAGACGTTTTCGGAGGTGATTCTAGCCTCAATCGCGTAGCCGTGCGGCTTGATATCACTTTGCTCAAGCTCTAAAATTTCGCCGTTTGCGATGCGGATCTGGCGCACGACAAGATCGACGCCCGTAACCTCCTCGGTGATGCCGTGCTCGACCTGGATACGGGTATTCATCTCCATAAAATAGAAGTTATTGTAGTCATCGAGCAAAAATTCCACCGTGCCGACGTTGGTATAATTCACCGCCTTTGCTGCAGCTACCGCGGTCGTACCCATCGTCTTTCGCAGATGCTCGCTTATCGAGGGGCACGGCGCGATCTCGATAATTTTTTGATGGCGGCGCTGGATCGAACAATCGCGCTCGCAAAGATGGATGATGTTGCCGTAATTGTCGCCGATGATCTGAAACTCGATGTGGCGCGGCTTAACGACGAGCTTTTCCATAAAAATTTCATCGTTATTAAAAAAGGTCTTCGCCTCCCTCGTGCACGAGTCATAGGCGCTCTCCATATCCTTCTCGTCCCACACTTCGCGGATACCGCGTCCGCCGCCGCCGCCGCTAGCCTTTAAAATCACGGGGTAGCCGATCTCGCGCGCATATTTTTTGATCGTATCCATGCTCTCGTGATTTAGCTTTTCGGTGCCGGGCACGATCGGGATGCCGTTTTTGCGCATCAGATAGCGAGCGATGTTTTTGTTGCCCATTTTGCGAATAACGTCGGGTTTTGGACCGATGAAAATAATGCCCGCGTCCTCGACCTCTCTTGCAAAGTCGTAATTCTCGCTCAAAAAGCCGTATCCAGGATGTATCGCATCAGCACCGCACTCTTTGGCGACTTCGACGATCTTTTTGGCGTCCAGATAGCCTTTTAGCGCATCGGTGCTGACCTCGTAGGCCTCATCGGCGATTTTTACGTGCAAGCAATCGACGTCGGGTTTAGTGTAGATCGCGACGCTTCCGATATGCAGATCTCTGCAGGCTCTAATGATCCTAACCGCGATCTCGCCGCGATTGGCGATAAGAATTTTACGTATCATAAATAATTGCCTCTTTTAAAGAAATACCGCGGTAATAATAGTATAAAAAATTTTATAGCAAGTTGAAATTCATGAAAGGCGGTTGAAATTCCGGATAAAATTTAAAGAAGATTTATGGTGCCCGAGGTCGGAATCGAACCGACACGAGGTCGCCCTCGCCAGATTTTGAGTCTGGTGCGTCTACCAATTTCACCACTCGGGCATTTTAAAAAAGTTTTGATTGTATAAATTTAAAAAAGATAAGCCCCGAAGACGGGGCTTGGAGCAAGAAAATTATTTTTTCTTCTTGCCTTTTGCAGCTGCAACAGCCTCTTTTAGCTGTTTGCCGACTTTAAATTTTACTACTTTAGTAGCAGGAGATTTGTAAGTTCTGTTTGTGCCAGGAACTTTACCCTCGCGAGCTGCACGCTCTGCAATACCGAAAGATCCGAAGCCGATGAAGCTTATGTCATCACCTTTTACCAAAAGCTCTTTGATAGCCTCAAGTGCAGAATCAACTACCTTAACAGTATCTTTTTTAGAAAGACCTGCCTTATCGGCAACTACTTGGATAAAATCAGCTTTTTTCATGCTAATCCTTTAAAATAAAGTGGTTTGGGCGGTATTCTACAATAGTTTCGCAAAAAATACAATAGTTTTTTAAGAAAAAAACGCAAAAATCGGCAAAATTTAGCCGAATTTAGCCCAAATTCGTCAATTTTTTAGATTTTGCTTCTTTAAATTTCAAAATTCCGCCATATTTTTGGGGCTGATTTTATAAATTTTGCCCGATTTCGAAAAATTTCAAAATTTCTTCCCCTCCCGCTTCATTTTTATAAAATTTCGCCCCAGCCTGCCGCTTTAAAATATATAAACTATATTTTGTTATAATCCGCGCAAAATTTAAAAGGCTTTTTTATGACTAAAATTTTAATGATAGAGGACGATTTAGAACTCGCCGAAATTTTAAGCGAATATCTGCAGCAATACGATATCGATATCACCGTCGCGGACGATCCGTTTTTGGGGCTTTCTAAGTTAAATTTAGAAAATTTCAACCTCGTAATTTTAGATCTCACGCTTCCCGGGATGGATGGGCTTGAGGTCTGCAAAGAGATCCGCAAAAACACCGATATACCGATCATAATCTCAAGCGCCCGCCACGATCTGACCGATAAGATCAACGCTTTTGATTTCGGCGCGGACGATTATCTGCCAAAGCCCTATAATCCGCAAGAGCTTTTAGCGCGCATCAAACGCCACATCGAGCGCTACGACATAAACTCCATTCAGCGCGCCGCAAAGCCAAAAAAAGACCTCGAAGTGGATGATTTCCGCCACGTCATCAGCTTCAAAGGACAGCCACTATCGCTCACCATCGCCGAATACGACGTGCTTTCGTATCTCATCAAAAAGGAAGGCGGCGCGATCACCCGCGAGGAGCTCATCTACAACTGCAGCTCCATAAGCGAGGAATCCTCGAGCAAAAGCATCGACGTCATCATCGGTCGCATCCGCCTAAAGCTTGGCGAAACGTCCAAGGCGCCCAGCTACATCCACGCCATCCGCGGCGTAGGCTATAAGCTGATACAATGAGCGGACTTGCGCCGTCAATTTTGAAATTTAAAATGGTGAAAAGCTCGATATAGCGCAAAAGGGCGCAAAATGAAAGGACAAAGATGATAGAGTGGATACAAAATTTTTTTAGCGGAGTGATTCCGAAGCTGCTACTAAACGCGACGCTGGAGACGCTGTATATGACCTTCGTAAGTACGGCTTTGGCGTTTATTTTGGGGCTCGTGCTTGCGATCGTGCTTATCCTTACGCGTCGCGGCGGGCTCTGCGAAAACCGCATCATCTACGCTGTGCTGGACGTCGCGATAAATACGCTGCGAAGCTTTCCGTTTATAATTTTGCTGATCGTGCTCTTTCCGCTTACAAAGCTTCTTGTCGGCACGAGCATCGGTACCACCGCAGCGATCGTGCCGCTTACTATCGGCTCAGCGCCCTTTATCGCGCGGCTCATCGAAAGTGCGCTGCTGGAGGTCGATAGCGGCGTGATCGAGGCGGCGAAGAGCTTCGGCGCGAGCAAGACGCAGATTATCTTTCGCGTGATGTTCGTCGAGGCGCTACCTAGCATCATCGGTGCGATTACGCTCACGCTCATCGTCATCATCGGATTTACGGCGATGGCGGGCACGGTCGGCGGTGGTGGGCTCGGCGACGTGGCGATCCGCTACGGCTTTCAGCGCTTCCGCCCCGATATAATGGCATATACAGTCGTGATCCTGATCGTGCTCGTGCAGATAATCCAAAGCATCGGAAATTTACTCTATAAAATCACGAAAAAGTAGGCTCAAACCCATAGCTTAACGAGATATCAAACATTTTCTATTAGTATAAAATTGCAAAAAGTAGATCTTAAACTTATAGACCGTTCGTTTGTATAGCCTGTTTTGCTAAACTGTAAAATTATAAAAAATGTAGGTTTGCAATGCTATGAATACCGCTTGAAATTCTATAATCGCGAGCAGATAGATTTACCTACCATCAAGGTCTAAATTTAAGGCTTTGTGTAGCTAAAGCAAAGCGCGCCAAGACTTGTTTTGCGTAGAGTAAGCTTTATTTTTATAATAGGTCGCATCTTTGAAACGGGCGATCGAAACTATGCTGGATAATTTTAAAATTCGCAGGCAAGATTTAGGCGCAGAATTTTAAAATTTCATTGTCTAAAATTTAAATTTAGCCTAAATCTTAATGAGAAGCGTAAGTTGAAATTTGAAATTCTAAGGCACGGAATTTTAAAATTTTAAAAATTTAGACCTTGCGAAATTTTGCTTATAAATTCTAAGACAAGCAGTTTTAAAATTTTATAATTTTAGGTTTTGCGGGATCTTTCTTATATAATTTCACTTTTACTTAGAAATTTCGTAGCTTACTTTTAAAATATAAAGCGCAGGATATAAATAAAAGCCAATAATGATGGTATTGCCGCTTTGACAAGCTTTTTGGCTTTGATAAAAGAACCTAAGATTGCGCCAGTTCTTTAAACATAAAGCAGACTATGAAATTCCTTTGTGAATTGAGCCTAAATTCTTTCTTATTGAGGAATTTTTAAATTTGTAGAATTCAATAAATTGCCTTACGCCGCTTGCGGTAAAATTTTACGCGGGCGGATACGGCGCGTTTAATAAGA
>ERZ773049.51-NODE-51-length-65168-cov-75.525010_pt1 | contig 65168 bp, 66 predicted proteins | sample MGYA00580633_ERZ773049 | MGnify/ENA primary metagenome ERZ773049 (study PRJEB29015, sample SAMEA2737991) | human oral metagenome | biome: human oral; feature: human-associated habitat; material: dental | place: China | collected 2066 ...
GCGCACCCGTAGGCTGAGCACTCACAGACGGCACAGGTGCCGGCGGCTGAACCGGATTAGCACTAGGCACAGGCCGCTCAACAGCCCGCACCCTCAACCGCTGCTCCCTAATCTTATACCCATTAGAAGCCGCAAAAACCGTATACTCCCCCGGCCCCAACGACCCCACAGGAACATCAAACTTCACAGTCCCCGCAGACACCACACGCACCCCAGCCGAATGCACCTCACGCCCCGAAGCATCACGTACCACAAACACAACAGCATCACCAACCACAAACCCCGGATAGTCCAAACTCACCCGATCAGTCACCAACACCTCAAGAACCGGCAACTCATCCGACACAGACGGGGACGCGCTCACAGACGGGGACGCGCTCACAGACGGGGACGGCGTCGGCGACTCAGCAGCAAACGCAGCCGGAATACCTACAACCGGAACCAAGGTCGCCGCGGCGACAACAGCGCGAAGCTGATGGCTCTTACCTGAATTGCTCATAATAAAACCTTTCTTGTTATGCCTGATTCCCAGGCAGTAGAACCAGCGCATTGCCACGCTGAACCAACAGGCCTGAGCTGACCTGTGCCATAATCGCCCCGGTGAACTTCACGCCCTGGGTCTCAGACGACGTGAAGACAAGAGATGACCCGTTCGTATCCTCAGCGACGATCACTTCGCCCTTGATCTTCTTCACTACCGCATCGGCCGGCAAATCGTCACGGAACGTCCCGTCCGATAGACGAATCACAAAACGACCAAACACAGCAGTCTGACCGCCCTGACCAACACGCAAAGGCCGGACGAGCAGGCCGCTTGAACTTTTCTCCGCGGCATCAGATAGAAGCATCTGCTTCTGGCCCAACAAAGAACCGTTAGCGGCCGAATGAACAGCCAGGATAACCTCCGCAGAGCCGTCTTGGGTGTATGCGTCTTGTGCCCATAAGGACACTACTTTCCCATGTCCAGCTCCAATCCACGAGTGTACTCCCCACCCATCGGCGACTGCACTCAATGTAGCTGAAGATACTTTTTTGCCGTCACGGTCCGTAACCATGACAGGGGCATCGAAGGCTACGGATATGAGCCCTTCGGTATCAGCGGCCAAAGAGGCGTAAGCACCTTCCTCCGGCCGCTTGAACTCCACCAAACCATCACTCAGCAGAACGGCAGCTGAAGAGCCCGACAGGACGGCAGCTGAAGAGCCCGAGCCCGATATCCGAGCTCCTTCGCTTAGAGAAGCTTCAATCAGCTTCCCGTCGGCGCCCATACCATCGACATAGGCCAGAAGCTTCTGTCCAGACTGCATTACCAGAGCAGCCTTATCTCCGATCTTCGTATCGAAAGCTAAGTCCAACTCACCGCCCAAATCAATTGAACGCACCAAAGTTTTCCCGCCCGGCGCGGAGAAGGAATGGACCTCGACCTTAGGGCCGTTGGCCACCAAGACTCCAGCCTCCGCAGCAAAGACCTGAGCGCTTGTGGCGACGGGCACGGTCCATGACCCCGAATCAGCATACCCGGTCAAAGTAGATACCGACCGGACCTCAGTACCACCTGAAGCGTCTTGAGATTTCTTGCCACTCATCGCTCCAGCAGCAAGAGAACCAACCAAGATAATGCCTGCCCCGGCTCCTCCAATCAGCAGGTTTCGGCGAGTCAGAAGCGATTTCATGCCCTTGTCCTCGGAACGGCCGCGGTCATTTTGAGGGCCGCTGCTCGGAATTGCACCCCGCATACGGTCTAGCCATGATTCACGAGAAGAGTCTGGCTCGGTCTCCGTGTTGTCTTCATTCCGTGCATGAGAAGATACCCGCGCAGGAGGTGACGAAGATGCAATAGCTTCCTCAGGCACCGGCCGTACTTCTGCAGCCTGTTCTGCAGGCTTCATGGGCCGTTCATTCGCGCTCTCCCCAACTACAGTACTTTCCGGCAAAGGAGCATCAGCGACAACAAGACCATAGCCAGACGGGTCCGGTACAAACGTCTCTCCCGGGTCCACATCTTCACGCTCCAGGGGGTTAGGAGCATCGCTCATTACCTCAGGCGCAGAAATCGGCGCAACTAGGTCTGTGGTATTCATGGGAGCCGGGGGGACAAAGTCAGACATCTCAAGGGGAGGGGTTTGCGCTACAGGGTTATCACCCTCACGTTTCAGTGCAGACTCCAAGGCGCTCAGCAAGGATGAGGGCTTGGACCCGGGTTTGGAGGGCGCACATTCTCCGGCAAAAGCTACCGAGACGGGAAGCACCCTACCGACTGCCCGGAGGCCCTCAATATCCCTCTGCATAAGCTCCTGCATCTTGGACAGAGAGTCCGGTAGTTCGGCCGTCCCCAACCCAGCCAGCTGCACAGCAGCATCACTCCCTAAAGCTGGAATAATAACCCTCTCAGGAGAAACCCCACCGTGGACAGAACCAGCTGCAGATCCAGAAGGCTCAGCAGGAAGACTTACCACACTTTCTACAAGGCTTAGCATCAAGGCGTTGGCTGCGCGTACACCAAAACGGCCAGGAAGATCAGGAATCTCAGAAAGAAGCTCGCCGTTTAGGGGATATCCCGCCACTTTGACAATTTCCCCGCCCTCAAGCTTCACATCAGCAAAAACAACCGGCTTGAGAATCTGCGGAGGCAACACCACATCTTTTAGACCCTTTGCGCGAGCACGAACGTTCTGCATGTCTCCTTCAGTCTTTAGGAAAACCTCCGCAAGCAGAACTCGGGGGGCCCCTAGCTTATCAGCCAAAGACTGATTCAACATTTGCGACACAAAGGTTCGTCCAGCTCCAGCGTACCTAGGGCCCCCCTGTGTGGTAACCACAACTTCAGAGACACTCCCAAAAAGCTCGGTTGTAGCCATCAAAAACACTCCAAACTGGGGGTAAAATTACAGCAAGATTTATACCATCAGTATATACTAAATCTCCCCTACACCCTACTGATTACAAGCAACTGCCCGCGTTACAGTACGTGATCACGTACTGTAACGCGGGCAGTTGCTATCACACCCTCAGAAGGCTAAGGCGGGCAGAAACAAACTGGCGAATCGCCTCCGAATAATACCATGAAGCCGGGACCAGAACCTGTCCCTTACCCCGCCCAGAAGCGTACACGCGCTTTGCTTCATGCCGGCAGGCTTGTGCCGTACTCTTCGGCCACCTCATTTCTCGGCCGAGAGTCTTAGGGGTCTTAGGTTTCTGCTCAGGCGCCATGAGTTTCTGGAGCTTTTCTGCATGCATAAGCCCTTCCTGCTTCGTTGGCATGTACCCCATGAAAGCAGCGAGCATGTATGACTGAAGGGGCTTCCGGACACCGATTACTTGCTCTTCAGTGTCTCGCAAATCTTCCAGCATCTGTAGAGCATCTACATCGACATGCAGGCAGGTGCGGTTCCAGCTGCGTGCTTCGCAGCTGCATTCAGAACGCGGAACATCGACCAGATGCCCTCGGTCGTCAAGAATTTTCTTGCACTGACAACGCACGATCTTAGGAAGAGTGTCGAGGTGTGCGTACTCTTCAGGATAAGTCCGGTGACGCACGCTAGCTTTCTTGTGCACCACCTTATCTTCTGCTTGGCCCATGGCCAACGGGTTCTCCGCAAAGGCCGCCTTGTCCAAGGCCGCCTTGTCCTGCGTAGTCTTCCTGACCCGAGTTGCTGCCTTTGCAAAGGCATTCTTCTTACTAGCCATACCTACTCTTCTACTCCGTCTTCTTGAGCGTAAAATTATTGCCAATCCAGTTTTCCAAAATTTCATCCACCAAGGCAGATACCCCCTGAGAAAACGGGATATTCGGCTTCCCTGTTACGGCAGGCACCTCATCATTCATAGGCACCTTGGAGGACTCCCTGGAGCTGATGAGCTTTGCAGAAAAGTGCTCGATTCCTTCGTTCTCCAGATACGCAATGAGGTCTTGCGCCTCCTCCCCCGGGTCCTTGCCTCCATTCCAGTCAGCCAGAACCCACGGAGCCACCTGGGCCCGCAGCATCCCATCAGCGTATTCACAAAGATCATTCACACGATCAACCAGTGCTATCGCTCCAGAGAAGGAGGTGCCATAGGGGGCACAAACAGGAACCGCGTAGTCCGCTGCCGCCAAAGCATTATCAGTCAATACACCCAAAGTCGGGCGGGTATCGATGATGACAAAATCCAAGTCAGGCAGAGACTTAACTTCCTGAAGCCGGTTGATAATCTTCATCTGGACAGCAGTTACGCGCGCAAACCCATTCAGGTTGCCTTCGGCTGCTTCGAGCGGAGCATAATACGAAGGGATAACCCAAAGGTTTTTAATCCGATCATGCTTAACGATGGTCTCTTCTAGAGTCACCCGAGGATAATTGTCCGGGGTGTACAGAAGCTCTCCAACTGTGGGGAGGCGCTTCCCCTCATCCGGCACTGGATCAATGCCAAAATGAGAGGTTGCGGTGGCCTGGGGGTCAAGATCGATGAAGAGGGTCTTGTACCCCCGAGCGGCAAGGCTTGCCGCAATGTTCGTCGAAGCGATCGTCTTGCCAACCCCTCCCTTGAGCGATCCAAAAGCTAACGTGGTTGTCATAGCTGTTTCCCTTCCGATAGTAGCTATATACTGTCGTGTGTTTATGCCTATTATAGTACACGTAAGATAGGTGGGTTTCAAGAGATACACATGAGCATGTCCCATTGGGGCCCGTGGATCAGGGTGGGCCGGGGATAACCCCGGCCCACCCTGCATCTGTATCTATGCCGCCGGCATGATAGCCTCTAAGATTTCATGCGCAGCCTGTTGGACCCCTCTTGCTGATGCCTCTAAAATTTTTGCATCCTGACTAGACCAATGGGATACATAAGGAATCGAGCCATCCGATACATCCAAACCCCATGCGTAAGCCACTACATAAGCTACGGACTCAGCCTCGGTTTCTGCTAGGGACCGGACACTACCCAAATTGTGCGCGTACTCAGCGGAATCAATTTCGGCATGTAGAAGGGCATGCGCTACTTCGTGAGCCAGTGTAGTGGCTTGCCCAAGTTTGGAAAGCGTAGAGTTGATACAGATTTTAGAATCCTGGTGACTTGCATATCCTCCCAATTCGGGATGGAGAGGCTTAACTTCGATGCTCCACCCACGCGCTGTAATGAAATACTCCAATGCCTCGAATAGACCTCGGTCTTCAGATGCAGAGTCGCCTTTATAATCAATTAAATTAGAAAGTGGTTTGGCATGTTCAGTTGCTTCAACCTGGGAAACGTCAAATACGGAGACGGGAGCAAAATATGTTACAGTTACGGGCTTACCATCTTCATCAACAATTTTACCCCCATCTTTTCCCTTAGCATTTACTGTGCGCGGCGCTAGAATCCTGATGCCCTTTTCACCCTTACGGACCTGATATCCGTTCTTTTTCCAGGTGTTATATCCGGCACACAAAGTTGCGTCTGGATTCTGTACGAGAATAAGAATTTTATTTTGGAAACTATATCGATGGAACCGTGCAGTAGTCTTAAGCATCTTTTCCCAAAATTCCTTGTCGTTAAAATTCTTTACCGAGCTGTTAAAGATTTCTTGAATTTCAGCAACCCTTACGCTCAAGGGGCTTCTTTCCTGGTTTTCGCTCATGACCGTCTCTTCTGTTGTGAATTGTCGTGTTGTCATGTCTTAATTATTTCATATTTTTCAAGCTTTATTCTATACCCATGTTGTCATGTCCTTTCTGTCAATGACTTTCGAGGGCGCGCTTACGATTGGCAGTATAAGCCATCAGCACGCCCTCGATGATAGGATGATCGAATCCAATCATTAACTCTCTGCGCGCTTTGCGCGCAGAAGTCGTATAATTGCTGGATATTTCGATTCGACGCTAGGATCATCAATCATGGCATTCAGTATCTGGTAGTAAGCAATAGGCCTGAGCCCAATGCTATAAATGGCGCGCTCCTTAGTGCCCTGATGGCGCCATCGTTTACGTTCGATTTGAATTATTTGTTTCTGCAGAACTGTTAGTTGCTTGGCGCTTTCGTGCTGCTTTTCCATATTTCTGCAATCTCCCTAGCTGGTTTCCTCGGAATAGTTGGAGGCGGATACCTCCTCTTGTTGCTGCTTATATGCTCCGAGAAGGGAAATATTTAGCCTACACACTGTCAGAAAGCAAAATACTGAAAGTGTCAGAATTAGTGATTCCAGGATAGTTAGTGAGTTCATGCCGTCAATTCCTTTCTGTCGTGTTGCTATGCCTTTATTATATCTCTATTTTCAGATGTTTGTGTGATATATGGGCGCATATGTCCCTTTATGATAAGTGATTTACCGTCCAGGGGATACGGCAAATAGCCCCGGGGCCCTTATGTAAGGGACCCCGGGGCTTGAGGATTACACTACAGGATGTTCAGGCCGTAGAGTTCCTTACAGGTCAGAAGATGCTTAGGCTCAGCGTCCCCCAAGATGCGGAAGGCGGCATCATGGGTCACTTGCAGCTTTTCTGCCCTGTTCAACTCGCTGTACATCTCGCTCATGAGGTAGCTAATGCCTCCAAGAGGCGTGGGCGTATCGACTCCCTGAAGCGCACCATTGCTGACAAACCCGAATTTCCAGGTCTCGGGGCCCAGGTAGACAACGAAAGCACCGTGGTTAGTGTGGTAACGCACCATCTTGTCGCTGCTATCCCCTTCCATGGGGTGCCCATAGGTAACGTCAAGATCGAAGATGGTAGCAACAAGGCGCATAATATCCTTGCGGCTACCGCCCCGCAGGAAGGCGTACTTGGAAACCTGAGGGTGGCGGTCCCACTTGGCCATCATTTCGACAACCTGTGCAGCCTGCAAAATCATGTCCTCGCAATTGAGCCAGTGGTAGTAGACACTCTGGATATCGGGTGCAGAACCCTCGTGTGCCTTCGAGGCGATGATGAGCTGAGAGCGTTCTCCCATAATGTCCCCCTTAGTAATACTTATCGTGTTGTTATGTTTTCATTGTATCCATAAATAAAAAGGATTGCACGCTAAATATGCATGTATGTCCTTTCTGGTGGAGCGGTTAGTGAGCGCATATAGTGCTTTGGGCTTGAGCTAGTGCCGATGGGTTCCTTCGGGGTCTATGGTGAAGATTTTTAGGTGGGCCTTCCAGCGTATGCGGGCTGCTGCGTAGGCGTTGAGGCTGGAGGCCTGGAGGTGGCGCAATGTGGCGTCTTGTCCGGTCTCCCAGGTGGAGGTCATTAGGTGTTGTTCGCACCATTGTTGTATCCAGTTGATTCGGGAAGTGAGGGGGTTTCCTGCTGCCTGGGTGGGTGGGTGTGCCTTGTGGCGGATTTGTCCGGCTAGGATCATGGCGGATGCGCTGGTACTCCAGGCTAGGGGGTGTTCCAGAGTGAACAGGGCGTGGAGCCAGTCGGATACAACCGCGTGAAGTGCCTGGTCTTGCTGTATTTCTGCGAGCGCGTGGGCTGTTTTAGAGCTGGGTTTGGCGCTGTGGATGGAGGTTAGATTTTGGGTGCAGGGGTGTCCTGTTTTTTCTCGGTGGGTGTAGGTGGCTGCGGTAAGTAGGGTGGTGGGTGAGATGGGGGTGTCGGTGCCGTTGCTGAGGTGTGTGGCTGCGTTGAAGAAGTGGGTTAGGGTTGGGTGGGTTGTTGTGAGGGTATGGTGGTGTGTTGCGGTGGCTGTGGGGGCGTTCTTGGTGGTGATGTGGTGCCAGGTAATGTGTACCGGGCCGGAGTCTAGGAGGGATTCGAATCGGGTTCGCAAGGTGGTGAGGTCTTCGTGGGTGTATTCGCCGGTGTGTGGGTTGATCGTCATGAGGTTGTCTCCTTGGGGTAGTTTTGTTGTGGTTTACTATATCTTGAATTTTCTGGGGTTTTAGAAGGTGTATGTATTGTGTGTCCCATTTGTAAATGGATGGGGCAGGTCACACCCTAGGGTGTGACCTGCCCCACTGTATCTTACGGCTCGTAGTAGTTTGCTACCTGTCGGTTGTGCACGTGCTCCCAGTCGCACGAGATGCTGGCTGCCTCCGTGTAGCCTTCCTGTGCGGGGCAGACGATGCAGAGGACTGCCTTATGCTTCGACAGTGCTACCTTGATGACCTCTGCTTGTGATGACTCTTCTACGGCCTGGCTCTCGGTGGTGGGGTGAATGGGAATTACCGAGGGGGAGGCCTGGCTCTGCCATCATTCTGAAGTGGGTGCGGGCGTGGGGTTCGTCTTGCTTGTGTTCTGGGAAATCAGGGTCTCCAGGCCGGGGGAGTTAGCCGGGGCGGCGGTCAGGCTTGCAATGAGTGCGGTGGTGCCGTGCGAGGTGCGGGGCACGGGCGGTGCTGGGGTAGAGGTGGCCGTGGGGGTGAAGTGTGACATGGTGTGCCTCCTTGAGGTAAGTAACTAGGCGGAATTGCCGTGTTGTTATGCCTTAATTATATAGTATTTTTCGGACTAATACCAGCTACCACGTAAAAATGTCCGCGCCACAAACGGAAATTCCCGGGGGTGCGTCCAGCATGGGCACCCCCGGAGGCCTCAACGACGCCCTACGCCTGGTACCCACACGTAACACACACTCGATCAGTCATCTCCAGTAGCCCCCACCGATAAGCAGTATCTTCAGAGAGCCCGCCGGATTCCACCTCACCATCAAAGACCGCCCGCATGGCCTCCAGGGCAGTCTCAGGGCAAACCCAGGCCGGAACGGTAAACGACACCATCGGGGCATCATCCCACCCTTCCAAAACCACCTCTGACTCATCCAGACCCAGCAGCGCCGCTACATCCGAGGTAAACGTGTTATCCGAACCCAGACCCGTACGCGCAAGCGCGTTATAAGAGTTGCACACTTCTTCAACACAGGCCGGGCACGCCGCCCCGCGTACAGGGTCCTCCCCATCGTAGTACCCGGGAATGTAGTAACCGTCATAGATGGCCTCCAGGGACCGCCTGGAAAGACCCTTGCCTGAACCGGCATCCTGGACGGCCTTCATGATGGCAGCCCGGGCGGCCTGCACGCGCTCGCGGGGGATATCGAGGCGGGCGGTAGAGTCAGTAAGCGAAACAGTCATGGGGGCCTCCTTCAGGCGGGTAACTAGGCGGAATTGCCGTGTTGTTGTGTCTTAATTATGCCCTATTGAAGAAGGCGTTACAAGTCAACATATATACATGTCCCATCCATGGCATACATTCAGCAGCCACCCCCGACTCAAGAGAGTGACGGTTAAAGAGCGCAGTGATTTTGTGCCGTGGCTGTGACGGAGGAGCAGGGGTAGGGGGGTGACAAAATTTCAAGCGAATAGCGTCCGACAGTGGTGTCGCGGTTTTGCATCACCGCCGGGCGTGAGCACTCTTTCCACAGTGCACCTCTCGAATGAGGAACGAAGAAGAGAAGGGGAGGTGCACTGTGGGAAAGTGCGTCCCGGCAGAGCGCTTCAACTGTGCAAAACCGAAACCGCGACCACCGGGGGGCGAGGAGACCACAAAAATTTTTGACACAAAACCCGGCGGGGCGAGTTAGAAGCCCATGACCACTATAAATATATATTTTTTCCTTCAGTGTATCTGCGGAGTTCTCGGAATTATCTTTTGTGTTGTGACTGGTGCACTCTCATCGTGGATGAAAAAATTCATGGAAGCATTTCTGACAGCAGTAATCGGTGACCCCAAAAAATTAGGGGAACGCGCTGGCCGGTGGGTACGCTCTAGGAACAGCAGTAATGGTGATGACGCTCCGGGGGTGGGAGGGGCATAAACACAGGCCAGCAAAAAAACTTTTCCGCTGAATCCATTGCGTTTTTCGCGCCCACCAACACATTACTTATGAGACCCCCAGGGGGCACTCACACCCTCTACACACCCACGGCTAAAGCAGGCGTGTTCTGGCTGCTTGACACCCATAACATTTGACGCTGCATCCCAAACCCGATATGGTGCTGTTAACGCTAATGGCAATAGCTATTAGAAGTGAACCCGAGACCCGTCCGGACGGACGTGGCGCTCGGGTTTCGCGTTTAACTGTTAGCTGTATGCCGATGCCAAGAGGCCCCCGCGCTAGGCGGGGGCCTCTTGTATGCTGGGCTTAGGAAGCTGGTTCTAGCTTCACAACATGCTGCGTATCTTCACAAGCATATTTAAGATAAGCTAATACATTTTCATAAGTGAGTTCCAAAGGTTTGGGGTGCAAGATAATGTATTCCCTCTCGGGGATCTCGTCGATTTCCAACTCCCCGGCTTTGATGTCATTGAAGAGCTCGGTATCAATAGCCTTAACAGCTTGAGGATCTTCAAAAGCCGGATGCGCAGGATTATCACCATGCCCATCATTGAACCACCGGTAGCCCTTAACGATTTTCCCAGTGACGGGGTTTACTGCACCTTCAGTAATGTAAAGATCATCGTTGAATGGGTTGTAGCGTGGATCTGGTATAGGATTCGTGGGGTCTCCGAAATATCCCCACTGGACTAGTTCTTCTAAAGTCCCGGTATAGGATACGACTACTTCAGAATCGTATGCAGAGATGGTTGATACGGTGACAGTGTATTTGTCGCTCATTTTTATGAATCCTTTCTAGTATTTTCTGCAAATTTTTTGAGGCATTCTCTCATTGTTCTAGCTACTGCAATCCTATTATTAAACCGATGGAATTGGGGTTCTAGATCATCAGTAGTGGACGGTGATTCGTAGGCGAACCATGTGCCATCCCGAGGGGGTATGTAACCCCCTTGGCAGCGTTCTATTGTCCCCACCCGTTTATTACCTAGCATAATATGGTGGTAACCACCAGTGATGTAGTGAATCTTCAAAAGTGCCATTAAAATTTGGCCTCTTCCTTCGTTTAGTGTTTCTGTAGTTTAGGCCGCGAAGATGGCAACTCCGCCCCGGATTCCGGTCCGAATCTCGTTCTTGCCCCTTACGAAGGGGTTGTATGGGTCGGGGTCGTATCCCTGGAATTGATCGAGGGCTTTCTGCATGGATTCCAGGCTCTCGGTCAGCTTCTCCCAGGAGTTACCTTCGATATCCACGTAGGCTTCCCACACGCATAGTTTCTGGTCAATCTTTGGAGTGAGAGTTTCTAGCGTCTGCCCGTTAAATTTTCCTAGGTACTCCAGCTCTTCCTGCGCCTCTTCATCTAGTGCTAGGTATACGGCTAGACTGTGGGCTACCGAGTACCCGACATCTTTATTCCAATATTCGTCGTTTATGTATTCCCCGGTGTCCAGGTATTCCCGCACGTAGGGGATTAGTTGATTGACCTTTTCGTGGTCGGGCGCGTTGGGGGAGTCCCATTTGTACAGCGGCTTGCAGGTCATTTCGACTCTTCCTCTCTTTACCTGTTTTTCCGTAGTTGGCTTTTAGCTCATTTTCTTGTGAACTTTATATATTAAGTGTACCTGATCTCCCCGTATTATCGCAAGTCGGTTTCGTAATATTTCTTTGATTTTCTAATGTTTTTTAGGTTTCGGCCCGCTTTTCTGCACACTCTGATTCCAGAGATCTAGTTCTGGGTATTTTGCGGGTGACCATCCTACGGAGGAGCGTGCTTTCCCGTCTCCGATGATGATGTCAGGTTCGGGGAGTGGGTGGCCGTTCTTTTCGCGGTGGGATATGGTGCCCGGCGTGAGTCCGTAGCGTTTAGCAACGCCGCCACGGCTTAGTCCACGGATAATTTCTACTTCTGACATGGTTTCACTCTCTGATCTCTAGTATTTTGGCGGGCATTCTTTTATTCTGTACGTTTATATTCACGCTCATGTACGAGCAAGAAATCTTCTACACAGCTTTCACGAGTTGCCCCGCTTGCGATCGGGCCGATAGACAGTTTATGAGCGTTAGCGTAGAGAGATTCGTAAAATCCGAACCACAGATCAGGCTTTGCCTTGTACTCATAGTAAGCTGCTTCGCAGTAGCCAATAATTTCACCATCGAGGTAGATGTGTGTCATCTGAGGTGAGATGATGCGAATGTCGTAATCGTTTTTCATGTTTCCCCTTACCCCCATCCCCAATTTATTCCAAGAAGGGCTTGAGATTTTCGTTAGATCAGCGTTAGGATTTACAAACTTCATTTGTGTCTGACATAATTCAGTCCTTTCTTCGGGTCACTATCGTTCGAATGGGGAATATTGGCCGTGAAGGCAGACTGTATCAATATCTTCAGGGTGAAGCCCAAACCGGGCTATCAGCTTATCTTCGCATTCTTCGAACGGCCATGCTTCATCACCAGGTTTTTCTTCAGACTCGATAAAAGAGACACTATCTTTGACACCTTTAAGACAGTCAAAGAAGACTGATAGGTCTATAGACTCTTCCGGATTTTCTGGATCGGAGATCTGGAGAACAGCGGTCCATACATAGTCCGGTTCATACTGGGTTTCATCGTCGCTTTTGTAAAATCCGTCCCTCCAATCAATCATGGCTTTAGCCCCCGCATTGAGGTATTTCCTCAGTGCTTTCTTGTAGTCTTCAAGGTTTGTGCATTCATTGAGTTGAGCAGCAGCTATTTCTAGCATTTTTCATCCTTTCTAAGATGTTTTAGTATTGGTGCCCGCTCTATGCAGATCAGGCACCATGTGGATAAATTATGTTTATGGTCGTGGTGCTACATTGTAGATTTGGCGTAGCATCCAGGCTAAACGTGGCGCGGAATATTTTTTGCACCATTCCTTCACTTCGGGAGCTTTACCGTCAGTTCCTATGATAAGTGCCACATCATTAGCTGGAAGTGGATCAGTGTGCCCATCCTGAACGAGTGTTCGGAGCCATGAGAAGCTAAAATCGGCATATGCCACATCGCGGTATACGGCGGGGATGTCGCTATCTGCTTCATTCGCATCTACCGCGTTATTTACTTCTACTTTCTTATCCTCAAGACTCTTGAGGTAAGCGTCATATGCGCCGCAGATGCATTCTTCGCCTTCCCATTCCCCCAGGCATCCCTCTGCGTGCTCTACAATGTCCTCCTCCTCTTCAGGTTCCGTGTCGATAGGTTCACCGTAGATGTTTTTGCCGATGTAGTCTTCGGGACGGATGATGTGTCCGATAGGGCCTTTGAGAGTGTCGATCATCTGGCTTGCGTCTGCTTTGGTAAGGGTATCTAGCGAGGTTCCTCCGATGTGTTCAACAACCATTTGAACTTGCTGAGCGTCAAGCTCCCAGTCTGCGATGAGCTTTTCAATGTAGCGGATCTGTGCTGCTGTTGCGGTAGTCATTTCACGCCGTCCTTTCTGTGAACCTTATATATTCATTGTAGCCCATTCACCCGTATTATCGTAAGTCGATTTCGTAATATTTCTTTGATTTTTCAACATCTTGTGCTCACTGGTGGAATTGGTGTTACGTGCCATCTCTTCCCCTTGTCCTTTGACCTGGCTTATCTGGTGCGGGTGCAAGCTTGCGCCCGAGGTAAACAGCTGGTTTTACCGTGTTCTTATGGCTGTATACTATCCATGTTTCTAAACTTCTACAAGCACATTATCCCAATATGTCCCATTATGAAGCGAGCGCCCTTCCTTGGACGTGACGGGTAGAGGCGCTCGCTTTACGCAAGGCTAGTAGTCGCATACGTTCCCGACAAGGTCCCAGATATCCGCAGTGAAGGATGTATCTACGCGTTTGATCAGCTGGAGTGAGGAGTTGAATACGGCTGCGTGCACGATGGAGGCATATTCGCCGGGGGTGTGGCGCTGGCCTTCGGGGGTGAGCGCTTCGAGGCTTTCGCGTAGGCTCATGATGCATTTGTCGGGGCTGCAGGTCTTGAGTAGCTTCCCCGCGTTGATCCAGGTTCCCGGATTGGCGTTCAGCCGGTTTCCTGCGCGCGCCTGTGCTTGGAGCTCTAGCCATGAATCTGAGCCGTAGGTGTGCCACTTGATTCGAAAATCGGCGGCGGTGAGTCGGTTATAGGTCTCTACGGCACCGTTGAAGATGTGGGGGTCCAGGGTGGGGCCGTTAGGGACGATGAGGTCGAGGGCCAGGCCGTAGGGGTCGTAATCGAGTATTGTTCGCTCATCTTCGTGGGTGAGCTGCGAGAGGAGCTTAGGGAGGCCCTCTAGGGGGTATGAATCTCGGGCGGGTTTTTCGGTGGTGAAAAACTTTCGTGCGTGCCAGCCTAGTGAGTTGAAGGTGATGCCTTCACGGAATCGGAAGCCGTGTTCCGGGTTGAATTCAAAGAGCGTCTCTATGGCGTCGCTCCAGCGGAACCAGTCAGGGGTAGCAGGGCTTTCGAGGGCGTTCAGCACTTCGGTAGCGAGGCTAGTTTGTTTGAGAGCGGTGCTGAGGCGCCTCCACCATAGGCGCGGGTTTATTGCACCGGGTCGTAGCTGCTGCTGGGTCAAGAGGAATGAGCGGCAGTCGATCAAAGGGGTGCCCTGCGAGCGCTGCGCCGGGTTGGGGTGGTTCATTGGGGGCCTTCCTGTGTTCGCCGGTGTAGTAGGTTCCGGGTGGGATGCATGGCGGGTACACCATGCTATCTATTGTTTATGTGTTGTTATGCCTTAAGTATGGCAGAAGTAAAAAGCTAAGATAAACCTAAATATCCTTATGTCCCAACTTGGAAAATGCCGCTCAAGCCCAATGCAGGGGGAGACTCGTAAACGAGTCTCCCCCTGCATTGTCAGCGAGCACCCCCTTAATATCGGCACTACCCCCGTGGCGAAGGTCAGGGTTAGGACTGTGCCTTCTTGGCCCCTTCAGGAACCACGTTGGGGCTGATTGTGACGATAATCGAGTCCTTCGGCACGTGCACCACCAGGTCCTCACGGTCCAGGGTCCAGTCTTCAGGCGTATCACTGGCGAACCTGCCACATTTCTCGGCAGTCAATGGGCTACGTTTGATTCCTAGATGGTTATCCAGGAAGTCATTCATAGCTTTCGTTGCACAGGGATGGGTTCCTCTGAATATCCTCATACGTGGCCTTACGCGTCTTGACGGTATGGACCTCAAGCTTGGCAGCCTCGCCGGCGGCTAGATCATCCCGGAGACGCACTTGGTCACGCGGGATCAAGCGGTCGATAATGTCGCCGCTCTCCTCTCACCATGGACCCCGCGCCACATACAAAAGCCCGCCCAACACCCCTAAAGGTGAAGGACGGGCCCAAACAACCACACGCACCTACAGAACCCTAATCAGAGTCATCTGATTATGCGGGTACTGCTGAGCATTTAGATACACCAAATAATCAGCCAAATTCTCATACGTCGGCACCAACGGCTCAGGGTGCAGCCGATACACCCGACCCTCCACCCGAAGGCCCTCTAGAGTCACTTCTCCCCGCTCAAGCCGGCGGTGATTATAGGCCGTAACCACCTCCACCGCGCTCGCATCACCATACTCCGGGACGCTACTGGGCTTCGTATACCCAGCGTGAGCGATCATCTGCGGGTCATCGCTGAACCACCGGTACCCAACAACGGGAACCCCTGTAGCCACACTGAAGTAGGTCTCATGCTCAAGCTCGGGGATATCGCCCACCGAGGCACTGAACGCGCAAATAGTCGAAGGCTGATCCGCAAAATCAATACCATCGGCGGGATCAGTGATACTGAAGGTCTGATCCGGGCCACCGCCGGTAAGGTTCGTGCAGTGAATGCTGTATCCCATCGTGGAATCCTTCCAGGTATACGCCCCGCAAAGACCGGGGCGAGCTTGCCTCTATTGTATGACCCAGAAAGAATAACCCGGTAAAACGGAAAGGGCCACAGAACAGAAGGTCTGTGACCCCTTCCGTGCAGCAGGGCGGCCGCGCTCGCCGGGTTTACTGCTGGTAGAACAGCTCCATGTAGGAGTCGATGTTTTCCAGCGGCAGGAGGAGGTAATCACCGGTGGCCTAGTTCCAGTACATGCGGTGCGTGACCTTCAGGGTCCCCTCGGAGTTGGGGGAGAGGATATCGGCGTTATCCAGCTTGGCATCTGCGTCGAGAGACCAGGCCTTGAAGTGGTCCTTACGGGTTTCCTCTGAGACGTGGCCGCCGAGCTTGTACCCGTTGGAGTTCAGGTATTCCTGCATCTGTGTCTTGGTGGGGAACGTGGCGGGGGTGAGGGTGGTCATCATCTTTCCTTCAGCTCGGTATTAAAATTTCCTCCCTGGGCCAGCCCCCTGGCCCGTGCTCTGCTGCGCGGGTCAGGGGGTCCCAGGGACTGCTTTATCTGCCTGGGCGGTTACGGGGTGTCCAAACAGGCGGGTGGTCCATTCGATGGCCATGGGTTCGATGGTCTCGCGCATAACGAGCTCTTGCCAGCCGATTTCATGTACGATCTCCATCTCGAAGTCACCGCCCATGATGGCGGCGCGGATAGTGCCCAGATCTTCGCCTTCAAAGAAATGCTCGATGTGGTCGGACCCGTACTTTACCCCGTCACTCTCCCACACCATGGTGTGGGTGTGGCGTTGTGGGGGCAAGCCCGTATTCTGATTCGAGCGTGGCGAGGGCTGCGTGCAGGTTAGGGTCGGTCGTGGTGACCATGATGCTCCTTTGGGGGTGTGTGGCGGCCGTTCGAGCCGGTCTTATCGTGTTGTTATGCCTTAAGTGTATTTGAAATATAAAGCTATTTTTTAATACGTGCATAGTGTCCCTAAGTGACGGCAAAAAAGCTGCCCCGACCCATGCCATCAGCGCGGGTCGGGGCAGCCGGTTTATCGAATCGTTTCCATCTAGGCCCCCATGCTGGACCTACAGGCTAGTGAATGGTGGGGGCGGGCTTGAAATTAAGGATAGCCGTGGCGGTCATGTGCTTCTTACCATTCTCCATAGCCCGCGTAGCCTTCTGGTAGGCACATTCGAGAATTTCGATGGTGGTTTTCTTTGCCGTGATAGTGGCGTACCGACGCAAAGTAGGGGCCTTCTCTTCGAGTACCTGTGATACAGCTACCGCATAGCCCAGGCCACCCAGTCCGGCCTGGATGTCCGATTCGTAGGACGAATCCCCTCGCGGGGGAAGGGCTGCAAGTGCTTTAGCTGCTCGGTCGTATTGCCCGCTTAGCTTCCGCCCAAGATTATCAAGAGCGTACCTCGTCGCCTTCACAAATTCCCGATAAGCCTCTGCCTGGCCCATGGGTTCCGTACCGTCTCCACGGTACTTGTGGACCTGAAGAAGAATTTTACCCATGTCGTCTTCAGCAATGATGAACCCGGGTGCATCAAAGCCGAAAAGCATGCGGGTCAGCTCTCGGGATGCACTGTTGCATCGGTAGTTGTTGAATCGGGCTTTTGCCGTCAAGGTCTGGTAGGTTTCACGAGCTAGGGTGAGCGCCTCCGCCTCGGGCATGGGGTCGATAACCCACACGCGGAGAACATGAGCGGTGCTCTTGGGGTCGGTGGGGCTGCTGTAGCGCCACATGTAGTTCTGGGCCTGCTTATATTGGGTGAGGGTGCCGCGCACGGCGCCGGTAGTGCGATCCTGAAGGGTTACCCCGTCGGGGGTGTACATGAGAGTGGGAGCCACCTGCCTGGACGGCTCGAAAGACTTTCGCCCAAGGATGCTCCTGTCGGATTCAGGCATCTTGTGATCGATGCTCTCCGACCAGAGAGCGACATACGAGCCGGGGGTGATGGAAATCTTTTCCAAGGTTGCCATGTATTCGTGGAGAGTGGCCATATCGGGGCCCTTTCTGAAGTGAGATGCGAACTCGTGCCCGAATTCTGTCGTGTTGTTATGTATATATTCTAGATTATATAGCCAGAGATATAAACAACTAACGCTCATAATGTCCCAATATGAGACATAAAAAATACCCCTGGCCTGTACAGGATGTGCACAGGCCAGGGGTAACTAGGCCCTAGATCGTTAGCTCGTTGCAGCAGGGAAGATGGCCGAAGGCACCAACCCCACCAACAGAACCACCATAGCCCCAGCCACCAGATAAATATTTGGATCCACCGGCTTCGTCCGCAAAAACCACAAGAAAAGCGAGAGCAGCAGAACGACAGGAAGCAGGTAGGGGATTACCGTATCGCTCAGACCGAAGATGGCCATGGCCCAAGTGCATGCGCTGGCAATCACCCCGGTCAGTGTGTTTCGAGCAAAACGATCCTCTCGCTTCAAAAATTCAGGGTCCATGGTTCCTCTTCTTGTGTCTTTATGTCTCTATTCTTGCATGAGTTTTGGGTATGTAGGTTATCTAGTGTTGGTTTGTCCCATGATTGGGGCGTGGTAGAAGCCTCGGAGTGGCACCATGATGGACACTTCGAGGCTTCTACCATCATGTCTTACGCGACGGCGGCCTCTACAGGCTTAATCACCAGCTCGAAATCTTCGCCCGCGCCGGCGACCTCATACCCGAAATTCTCCAGGGCATGAAGCACGTTATCGTCGGTTTCCGCGCTTTCCGAGTTCGGGGTAGAGGTAACCTCGACGGTGACCCATTCGAAGCCCTCGCCATCGTAGGACGGCTCTTCCACCTCCAGCACAAGGTCTACCCAGTACCCGCCAACGAACTCCAGCCAATCCAAGGCGCTCATGACGTTCATATCCTCGTTCTTAGCACCGAAGCTGATACATTCCAGGGCACCCCATGCGTAGCCATCATCGGCAACCATTGCCACCGCCTCGGCATCGATGAACGCGCGGGTAAACCGCAGCGCAAACTCCAGGCCGCGCTCGCTGATGAGCTTGCGCACTTGTGAGACCTGATCGTTGTTCTGGGTGGTGTTCCACCAGCCTTCAAGGGGGCCGGTAGATGCGATGCTGCTCTGGGGTTCGTAGGGGGTGTCGTCAAGTTCCACGTAGTCCATGATTGCCGGGTATGCCGCTACGCGGTAGTTCTTGCCCTCGTGCGTGCCCGTGGCGAAAGCTTCATTGAGAGTGAGCTCGGGGTGGGGGATGGTGAAAACTTCGGGGGTGAAGGTGGGGCGGGTCATGGGGTATCTCCAATCATGGAAAATATTTGTCGTGTTGTTATGTCTTAATCATGCCATAAGTAAGAACAGATATTACGCACATACACCTATAATGTCCCATTCATGAAAAGAGCATAGCCATCAGCGAGCGCACCCGCCACCTAGTCAAGGTGTGGGGTGCGCTCGCTGTCGCCCCATACCGGAGGCTACTCTATGCAAGGTGTGCGGTAGCGGCGTAGATTTCCCGCATCCGCAGGTCACGCTCCGATCCCGCATCCGGGACAGCACCCGTGATGAGGTAGAGCCATCCAAGCCCTCGCGCGGCGGCGTAGAGGATACGGCGTGTGCTGTCCGCGCCATGCATCCCGGCCAACTGAGCAATCGCTACCTCATCCTCAAAAGAAGAGAGCGGGGCAAGGAAATTATCATCCGTGACGGTCTCGTCTCGGACAAGGCGCAGGCACCCAGGGATATCGAACTCCACGACTGCTCGGAAGATGTTCAGCTCACCATGCTCTTCGGTGGTGACCTGTACGAGGTCGCCGGGGCCTGCCTGGGCTTTACGAATATAGGCACCGAGAATCTGGGACACGGTAATGTTCGAGCCGGGGAAATCAAGAACTTCACTCGATAGGACGCTGGGATTAGCGGCCATGGAGGAGTGTTCCTCAGCTGCCGGCGCAGCCAAGTAGTCACGGGTAGAAGCACCGTCGGAATCTTCGTGAGTGGTGGTGCCACCGTACAGCTGGGTAACCGGATCGGTACTCATGGTGTACTCCTTTCGAACTGAGGGGGAGTAGCCGAAGATTCTCGACTACATACCGTGTTTTTGTGCCTCAATCATGCCATATTTACACAACCAACACCCGCACCACACATGCAATGTCCCAACATGACAAAGCACCAAAAGGCGAGCGCCCCGGCAAATAAGAGCTGCCGGGGCGCTCGCTGGGTGCCATGCGCAAGACCCTATACCCCCTGCCGCCATACCACCCACCTGGAGAGACCATCGGAAGCCGAGACGGAAATCAACCCGTCCCCTGCCCCCAAGTCATCCGGAGGTGGGAGTGTAAACCAGCCTTAGACACGTTCAACCCGAGACAGGCCCACCCACACGCCTTACGGGCCAAGGTAGATGCCATACGGGTGCCGGAAGAACCGATCAGTCATCTGCTTCCACACCCTAAACTCCTCAGCACTAAGACGCCCATGAATCTCCGCCCAGACATAACCCTCCAAAGTGGCCAACGTACTGGATTCCCCCTCGGCCGCCGGAACAACACTCGACCTCTCCCGATCACCGTTGGTCAAAGCAAAAGCAGCACGAATGTACGCAGCCACATTCTCAACCGTATAGCGCAGCGGCTCAGGGTGAGACCACACCCTGTAGTACTCCTCATTGCCCTCTAGGAACTCCTGCAAACCTTCAGGGCTCGATGCCCACTTAAGCCCCCCCCAGAATAAACCCGCAGCAGCCTCACCCGAGGATCAGCAGGAGCTTCCAGCCGGGCCTGCATGTTTTCATCCTGCTCACCCCAATAACGGAACCCATGCGGCGCAACAAGGCTAGAGTCTCCAGGAACCACGACCCCCGCTCATCAGTCACCAGATCATTAAACGGATCCGCCCACCCAGTAGAAGGCGCGCAGAAATCATCCACCCCGCTATACGAGCTAGAAGCACCCAGACCAACACCAACAGAAGCCCACTCCGCCAAGCCATCAAGAGTATCAACCGCCTCAGCAGTAATAACCCACTCACCATCCGAAGGGATACACATCTCGACCGTAGCCCGGTACAGCCCCGTATCCTTCTGCCGATCATCCATCCCTAAATCCTTCCCATTCAAGAACCTGCACCATACCCAGAGCGAGCGCAGCGGCCGCCTAAGCAGGGGGAGTAGCACCCCTCAAGGAGCGCCCCCTGTACTTTACCAATTCCCCACTCAGAGAGGGTCCTACAAGGGACCCACCCAGGCACCCAAACCGGGTACCCAAACCGGGTACCCAAACCCCTCACCAGTACACCGCCAATACCTACACCCCGAAGAACCACACAACAAGGCCACCCCTCCGCGCTCGCCAATTACCCACCCAGCCAACACAAAAAGCCCCCCTGCACACACGCAACGCACACATGCAAGGAGGCCCCAAACGGCTTATGTCACTCACCAACGAGCATACACGACAAACCCCACCAAACCTAACCCACACCCCCACGCCAAGCCTTCACCACCGGACCACGAACATACGGCATAATCCACCGCGCTCGCCGAAGCTTCTGATTCTTCCCATAAGCAACCTGCCGCCAATGACCGCGGGTAACTACTCGATGATTCAGAGTCCATTTCTTCCCCTCAGAGCTTTTACCCTCTGCAGCCTCCGCAACACCAGGGGCAGAACTTGCCAACAAATCAGCACCGACTCGAACTGTCCGCACAGGATAACCACGCTTCACCACGCGCCGCTTCCCATGCTTCCGTCGAGTAACCTCACCCACAGACTCAACACTTAAATGCGCCAACGCTGAATCACCGATAAGCAGATGCGTTACCCGGACAAGATTCTTCACACGCACCTGCAACTCTGAATCGAGCTCCGCCACACGGGAAAACCCGCCAAGCCCATATTCCGGGTGCTCTGCTCCGGACTGTTGAGGAACGTTCAGAAGTACGAAGTCACCAAACTCACCCAGAACCGTCTGGGTATCCACTCGACCCCCTTCATAGTCGTACGTGATACTCCGAGGTACATAAATTCCCGTCCCCCGCTCATAGACCAACTACTCAAGCCCATCAGAGCACCCTTTCATCCAAAGAACTAAGACACCCCCAATCATTCCACCCCAACACCACACCCACCCCATAACAGACGACAATGTCCCAAACACAAAGCGGGGAGGTCGGCCGACCTCCCCGCGCTCGCTTTACATGGAGCGTAGATCAACTCCGAAGGCAGCTCGAACTTCCATGATTGAATTCATCATCCCTCGCCAGTCAGAACCGGTTGCCGGAACAACTACGCTCTTACCCAATCCTGGAGTCCCAGACTTCCAGATTTTGATGTGCCCTGATCCTGCGGTTGAGACGGCAAAACCGGTGCGTTGGGCCCGACCCAGAAAGTCATCCATGTTCTGCGGCATGGACCCTACAGGAGTACCACCAGAGCTGCGCCGAATTGCTAACCTCTGGCGCTTGTGGTTCAAGGAATCTACGGGCCCAATATCAACAACCCTTGATTTACCCTCATGCACCAGAATATCGAAGAGCCCGCGGTATAGGGTATGTGAGTCTTGCGCTGGAAACACGTCGGAATCCTCCATGCTTTCCACGACATCCCTGGGAGTAGTTTTGAGGTCCCTACAGTGCGCGCGTGCCCTGCTGCTGAAGTACCACCCTTCAAGAATCTCCGGACTCAAGTCGAATCCGACGCTTACAATGCGGCGGCGGTTCCTATCGAACAATACGTAAAGACCACATTCCAGATATGAATAGAGCTGCCTTTCAATATTCTTGCAGGTCGCAGTAGGCGAAGTCAGAACTGCCTCGAACTCTTTGAGGCTTACCCCGCTCTCCACTATGCCTCTCTTGGCAGTAGCGGTCCAGCAGTACGAAGGACTCATCTTACCCCATCTCGTTTTGGAGAGTGTATTTATGATTTTACTATCTCATATTCTTAAGAGCATAGGCTGCATACATTGCCGTATGTCCTTTTCGCAAAGTGGGGGTGTAGAGCACCTCCATGCACCGCACCAAAACCTCCCCATCAGCCAAGCACGACGCACCACAACACCGCAGCTTATCTCCACACCCCTCGACTCGTTCAGCAACACCTCCACCCAACATCAGCTCACCATCCAACTCACCCCATTCACAGAACCCAAAAGCAAGACCACCCCACCATCCATAACCATTCAACTAACCCTTAGCACTCCACCACCCCTGCATCCCCAATGTTCAGCATCCCTGCCCCTACACAATCAGACCCCTTACTCAACCCTTAGCACTCCACCACTTTACCTGACATATACACACCAATACACGAAGAAAACCTGACTTCACCACCCCCATATATCCCTACCCGCTCTCTTTGCGCGAAATCCCAGATATGTTCCGCCGGGTTAGGTTCGTGCCCGATTATAACCCTCTAATTCGCTAACTTCAGAGAAATCTACAGAGAATCTGAAAATTTCCGTATACCCTAGAGACATGGAAGATACTACTCGCCCAAATATCCTCGCCATCGAGAAGCGTGCAAACGGCAAGCTGACGCAGATCAACTTCACCGAGCTGCATGTCCAGGTTCTCCAGTTCCTAGCCCGTACCGGCTGGGCACGCGATATCCAAATTGCAGGTTGGCTGGGAGCATCGTACTCAACCGTCGCAAAGGCCCTCGTGTATCTCAAAAGGGCAAAGCTAGTGAAATCAGAAGTTACTTACGCAAAGCTCCGAGACTTCGATACTGACAACCTCACTGAGCGCCGACTAACCGTATGGTCTATTACATCCCGAGCCATGCACGAAGAGACAATAGGCCATTGGGCGGCAGCAGGATATAACAGTGAAGACTTATGCACCGCAACTCCAGGATCAATCAATAACCTAAGCCAGATTGACCACCGCCTGTGCATTAACGACGTCGCCATTATCTTTGCGCGATATGGATTCCAAGTCGCATTTGAGAAAGACATCAAACAGCTTGATGGAGTCGGTTACGCAAAGAGTAAAAGGCTTAGCAAAGTATGGATTGTCGGAAACGGAACCCACACCCCAGACTTAGGAATTATTAACCCTAAAGATGGACGGAAGTGGGGTGTAGAAATTGAACGACGCATCAAGGAAACAGAATCCTACGAAGTCATCATAACTCGCTTCATCTCATCTGGCATGGGGCAACTCTGGTTCTGCCAACGTCCTTCCATCGCTCGCGCAATCTTACGCGCATGCGAAAAGCGAGGAATCAGTATGACCGAGTACAGGTATGAATACGGTAACGTCTGGGTTTCACCTGATGGTCTCATTCGAATCTCCATCTACCGTGGAGGTGTAGTTACACCTATGGCTGCTCAGTACAGGGATTACATTGCTAGGCGAAGGATATTCTGGGAAGTTGTAGCAGGCCTTCCGGTCGAGTGCACCAACCGAGATGACCGAGAAAGCGTGTGGCAAATCCCTGGGGGATACAAGCCTCTTATGGGCTTCCCCCCATCCACTCCGGTAGACCTCGCAACAAGCTGGAACAAGCGCAAAATCTAGAAGCTGGACTATACTAAAGCTATGGAAAATACTCAGTGTGATATTACGATCTCTAAGCTGCCCGGCGGTGCCTACCAGGGCGAAGGACAGTACCCCACCGGCGAATCCGTAAAGATGATCCTTGGCAAGTTTGAGGATTCTTGCCATCTTGTCGTTACGGCTCTCCGCATGGGTGCACGTACTGCTACGGTTGCCATCAAGGTGGAATCAGCTGAAGCAGTAGAAAGCCTTCTAGAGGCCCGAAATCAGGTCATCGAAGCATACGAAATTTTTGCCCAGCAGCTTCAGAATGTTCATCGCATCTACGTTGATGATGCAGGACTCACCTCGAAGCAGGCATCTAATTTCCTTGGCTTCCCCACGAGCGCAGGGTACAAGAACAATACTATTGAGCGTTTCATCAGTTTCATTGGAGATGAGCCTGCCGTAGTCGATAACTCATCTGCGGTTATTGGCAAGTGGCGTCTTGATGAAGATGGGTACCTCGTATCTGTTGAGGTGTCGGACAAGCGGCTTGAGAAGGCTGTAGCAGATCAGTGGACGCTTACTGGAGGTTTGCTCGCTATCTCAGATGAGGTAGAGCAGCAGGAGTCAGAAGATACTCCTGACATTGATGAAGAGACTACTAATTCTGAGGTCATCGACTACTCAGAAGATGAAGTTACCGAATCTGAGGAATACGGGTATTCATCAGGTGAATAATAGCTAACCTATCTCGCATATGGGCGGTGTGCCCTTCTGGCAATACTGCAAGAAGGGCACACCGCCCATATATATTTCAGAAAGGAAATTATGGCGCGCTATCTTATGCGAGACATTAGCAACGACCGAGAAAATATGGGACGATCGCACTCTTTGCTTCGTGTCACTCCGCAGATGTCTGCTCTTATGCTGGCTCTCGGCATGTTTGTCTCCATCGTGTTCCCTCTATCGTTCTTGACCAGCCTCTGGGTCAGCCGCGGGTTTCAGAAGAAACTGTGGAGCTTTGCCTGGAAGGCTATGGTCTGCACGGCTGGTGCTCTTAGCCTTCTGGGTGCTGCGGGAGGGATTTGGTCTACCATTCCTCAGCTCACCCAAGCAAGCGATATTGGTAGTGCCTGGTACCGGAACCTCCATCTCCAGGTTCTCGGCGGAATTGGATTTGGAGTCTTCGAGGGTATTTTGTGGTGGCTGCGAACCTACCTCAATCAGCCCTCGCACGTACGCTTGAGCCCGACCGCTTACACCCGCACGATTACCCAGTCCATCATTTCAAAATTCTGGTGGCAAAAGCGTATTGAGTCGGGCCGCTTTGCCCCTGAAGATTGCATCGTCTATGGTGTCGAGAGCGATAAATTCTCTCGCGGATTACCGGTCTTCCAGCGCCTCGAAGATGTCCTGCACACTATCGTCTTCGGCAAGACCGGTTCCGGTAAATCCCAGACCATGCTAAGGGTTATCCTTGCCTACATGCGATCCAGTCTCCCTGGAATCATTATCGATATGAAGGGTGACCCTAAATACCGGGCGGCAATTCGGAAACTTGGTGAGGAGCACCAGGTCAAAGTCTATGAGTGGTCTCTTGCTGAAGAGCTGGGCCACTACGATCCCCTCGCATCTGGTGTTGATGCACATTCCCAGATGGAGTTGGTTATCAACTCGCTCAGCTGGGGAGAGGACTACTATAAGAACATTGCAGAAGATGCGCTCAAGACTCTCTTTGAAATTCTTAACGTCACCGGCCCGTTGTCCGTTGCAGAGAACGGGGAGTACGTAACGTGCTCCTACCTGGAGTCAGTTTACATGCTCATGAATACTGCAACTCTGGAAAGCTATGTTCTCCAGCACCTGTCTGGAGCAGAGCATCAGATGCTTCAAGATGATGCCCTTGCGCTCGGGGCCAAGATGAAGAAAGACCCCCGGTCCTATTCAGGTATCACTGCTCAGCTAAAGCCGCTCGTGGAAACCGCAGCTGGCCGCGGTATGCGTCCTGAAGGCTCCAATGCGTTTACGCTCCGGCAGGTCTTTGACGAGAAGGCGTTCGTCATTATCTCTCTGAACTCGCTCAAGCAGCAGTCTTTGGCGCGACTTCTCTCGGCGCTCATTATGAATGATGTTCAGAAAATGGCGGGTGCACTCGGAGGAAACTCTGAAGCGCCCTGGCTGCTGGCTGTTGATGAGTTCACTCATGCAGGAACCACGGGCCTTGACGCAATGCTCCAGCAGTCCCGCAGCTCGGGTGCCCGCATCATGATTTCCACTCAGAGCTACTCCGATATCGTGGCCATGGGCGAGCGCTCGGGTAATTCGGTGTTTGCGTCTCAGTTGACTGGTCAGGGTTCGATGTTGGTGGTGCATCAGGTTGATGGGGATACTGCTGCGTGGGTTGAGGGGCGTGTTCCGTTGAAGTGGGTGCGTGAGGAGACGGATACGTCGCATAAGAAGAATGGGTTTTTGGATTCTGATTCTGGTGCTTTGGCTGATCAGGCTTTTGGTCGGTGGGTGAAGGTTCCTGCGTTGTCTGCTGCTGCGTTTACTGAGTTGGGGAGGGGTGAGTTTGCGTGTGTTGGTAATTTTGTGTGGCGGGCTCGTTGGCGTGATTTTGTGTCGTCGTGGTGGGATGTTGTTCGGGGTGTGAGGGTGTCTCGGCCGATGTTGGTGTCTCGGGTTTTGACGGTGCGTGATCGGTCGATGTTGGGGGAGGATGTTGTGGTTGCTGGTCGTGAGGCTGTGGAGGCTGAGGTGCGTGAGTTGGGTCGTATGAGTGAGTTGTCGGTGGGTGGTTCTGGTGTGGTTCGGGGTGTTGGTGTTGAGGAGTTTTCGTCTGGGTTGGGGGGTGATTGGGTGTAGGTAGTGTGTTGAGGGGGTCTCGTTTTTGCGGGGCCCCTTTGTGGGTGTTTATTTATTTTGTTGCCGTGTTTTTATGGTTTTGTTGTTTGTTTCGGGGTATGATGTGTACTAACTAAGGGAACAAAAATACCTACCCATTGGATTGGAGGATAAGGCTTATGGCCACGAACTACTACGAACTGCTGGGGGTACCTGTATCGGCCACCGACGCGGATATCAAAGAGGCATACACTCAGGCAATGCGTCGAGCACACCCAGATATGGGTGGCACCGAACAGCAGGCACAGCTCTTAAACGAGGTGTACCGAGTGTTGCTCGATAAGCAGCAGCGTGCCGAGTATGATGCCGCGCTCGCTGCCCGGCCGCGGCGTATCGTGGCGGTCAAGCCGAACTCGGACCTGGAACCTGCGGCTGCTGCAGGGGAGGGTGCAGGGCATGAGGGCATCATGGCCGCCAATGCTGGCCCGGACGTGGCAGGCGCGGCCTTTGGGGTAGCGTACGAGGGAGCACGAGCTGTAGTGTCGTGGGGACGCTGGGTGCGACGGCTGACCCTGTGGCTATTTGTGCTGCCGGTGCTGGTGTTTGCGATCATGCTCCCGATAGGGGACACGCTGGTAAACTCGGGGTTTGCTGCGGCCGGTGACGTGGTGAAGGTAGCCGGCCTGCTGCTGTATGGTGTCCCTGCCGGGTTCTGGTGGGCCCGCTTCCGGGCACGGAACGCAGTGCGTGGAGGTGCTGGCTTTCGGGTGCGTCGTGTGAGCGAAGACAGTAGCGTCGAGCTGTTCAGCGTGCAGCGCGGGTAGCATTACCAGCCAGTAAAGGGGAGAGCCCCCGAACGGGTAGTCCGTTCGGGGGCTCTCCCTATGCGCGGGTTAGTTGAGCTTGTAGCTGCTGGTCCGTTCAGGAGTAGGGCGGTTATCGGGAAGAACCTGGGGGTCAGTCACAGGATCATTGGGCTCGGAGAGCACCCAGGTAGACCCGTCGGTGCTGGTGAAGGTTCCACCATACCGAGGGTAGGACTCCCGGTTGTAGACGCAGTAAGCGTTGTAGGTCCGATCAGTCCCAGCAACGGGATTGATGACAATATCGGTCAGTGCCGGATTGTCCGTCGTGAGATTACGCGGGTCAGTATACTTCAGACCTTCCAGGACCTCATCAGTAACGTAAGGGGTAATGTTCTTGATGAAGGCGTCTTTCCCCTCACCTGCGGTCGCCCAGGCCTTGCAGAACTTGGCAACAGACTCGGCAGGAGCCTTGTAGAGCGGCTGGCCGTTTACGTTAGTCCCACCGATAACGCTACTGGTGGGGGCTGGGGCGCTCGCGCTGGGTGTGGGGTTAGTGGGCTGGTTGTAGATGACGCTGCCGGTAGGGCTTGGTTCGCTCGTGGGTGTTCCGGGCCGGGCGATGATCATGTAGACGATGATGAGGACAACGATTCCGGCGGCAATGGCGAGCGCGGGGATGAGTTTCTGGTTGGGTGTGGGTTTTTTGGGGGTTTGGGGGTTTGGGGTGGTCATGGGTGTTTCCTTTCGTTATTTGACGTGGATGTAGTTGGATACGGAGTCTTTGTTGATCCAGATTTCGTTGTATTGGAGGGGGACCCAGTTGTATTGGGAGATGCGGACGCGGCCTTGGGCTTCGTCTACTTCTTCGACCCAGGCGACGTGACCATATTCTCCGATGCCGTCCATGGCTCCTGGTTCGAATTGGGCGATGGAGCCGGGAGTGGGGTTTTTATCGACGGTGGCGAAGTTCCGGTCGATGTTGTCCCAGTTGCGGGCGTTGGCGTCGCCGCCCATACCGAAGGAGGCTTTGTTGATGGGTTTGTCGAGGGTGGCGCCGTGGGCTTCGTTGAGTTTCCAGAGGATGTAGGAGACGCATTGGCCTTTGTAGGATCCCCAGGGGTCTACTTCGTCTCGGAAGAAGGCTGATTTTTCGGCGTCGGTGGGTGTGAATTTGACGGGGTAGGTGTCTTCTCCTTTGGTGTCTACGTGTTGGGCTGTGCCGTGGTTGGCGGTGTTGCAGTTGGCTTTGCGGGCGGAGACGCTGCCTCCGTCTTTTTTGCTGTCTTCTTTCTTGTTGTCGTGTTTTTCTGTGTTGTTGGAGGATGAGGATACGGCGCGCACGATGTCGTAGGCTTCGCTCATTCGTTGGCTGTATTTACCAGGGTATGCGGAGCCTTGGACCCTTTGGGCGGCAGCGCCTTCGCTCATGGATTCCCAGTCGATGGCTTCGAGGTGTTCGTAGAAGATTTCGGCTGATCGGGAGACGTTCATGCGTTCTTCTTCGGTTCCCCACCATTTCTGCTGCTGGAAGACGCCTAGCGAGGAGGTGGGGGTGCCGTCGGGGTTGGTGACGCCGTGCATGTCGTCGCCGTAGTTGATGTTCGTCAGGCCGGATTCGACGAGGCCGGTGGCGACGGCGATGGCGTGGGCTTTTTCGGGCAGGCCTCGGTTCTGGCCTACGGAGACGATGGTTTGGGCGACTTTGTTCTGGTCGCCGGAGAGCTTGTCGCTGGTGCCGGTGAGGTGGTTCTGGTCGCCGAGGTTGCCGGTTCCGCCGGAGGTGCCAGCTTTCTTGATACAGTTCGCTGCGGCGTTCTTTTGGGCTGAGGCGTGTTGCTTTTGTCCGCCGCCGGCGATGTTGCTGAACCCTGTGGTGATGGTGCAGCCGGTAAGGAACATGATTGATGCGCAGCTGAGGGCGAGCGAGTGCTTCGTTTTTGCCATTAATTCCTCTGGGGATCCTCTGAAAATATGGGTTGTGTCTTAGTTTTAGTATATATGTGTTTGCTCAGGTGTGGTATGGGTTGCCCCTTTGTGGTGCGAGTGAGGGGTGTCGCGTATTTGGGTTGGTGGCGGTGAGGGTGGCGGAAGTAGCAGGGCCCCAGATACATCATGTATCTGGGGCCCTGCTGGGTTTTCCTCTCAGGGGGTTAGGGGTCGAGGCGGCGGGGGGTAGGAGGGGTATTGAGGTTGATCCGGTTACGGACTTCGTTGATGGCGTTGTCCGCGGCCTCACGCAGGTTGTCGCCGCGGAGGTTGATATCCCCGCTGTTGGTCATGATGGTGTAGGGGTTTTTGTCGTTCACCTTCTTCATGACGTTCTCCAGACCGCCGTCGTTGTAGGCCTTGTCCATGTTGGAGGCAAGGGTACGTGCCCGATCAGCGTTAGCGTTGAACTCCTGCCCCTTCTGATGAAGAGCCGTGGTAAGGTCCTTCATCTGCCGCGCGTGTGCCTTATTGGCGCGGTCAAGGTCCTTCTGTGCGGTAAGAGCTGCCCTGCGGGCAATATTCTCCGCAGACATAGCGGCCTGATGGAGGTCACGCAAGCTCGCGGACTCTTCGAAGGACACACGCAGCTCGGCGACAGCCTCGGTCGGCAACTCGTACTTGCCGGCGATATCCTCGGTCGGCACCGAGGTGGTGTACATGTCCTGACTGAAGCGATCTGAAGATTCACGCATCTTGCTCGTGATGCTCTCATAGCCGCTCGTAGCCTCCTGAGCACTGCTGGTAGCAGCGTCCAAGGCGGACTTGAGGTCCTGGTAGGCGGTGTAGTCTTCGCTGGTGGGGAAGACATTACTGCGGGAGAAATCGTGGTCATACTCGGCAAGATCAGCACTACGAGCCTGCCCGGTAGCCAGGTCGGTAATCGTGATGTCCACCGGCTCTCCGTTCTCGTCATAGTTCATCTCATGCAGAACACTATGCCCATGCTCCGACAAGTACTTCTCCAACTCAGCCTGCGCCTTAGCCTGATCCTGCTGAGCCTGCGCGAGCGCATTGGATGCTTCGCTGATCTTGTCGGCGTAGGTGGTGGGCTCTCCAACGTCGTTGAGGACGGGTTCTCCGTTCTCGTCGGTGTAGAGTTGCTGGGCACCCAGGAGCAGGTGGACGCGCTCGCGCATCTTGGCGTCATGGGCGGCCTTCTGTTCGCTGATGGTGTTCTTCTCTGCGGCGGCGTTCTGGGCTTCGGTGTTCTTCTGTTTGATGGTTCCGGTCAGGGCTGCGGCCTTAGTGGTGTGTTGGGTTTGTGCTTCTCCAACGCGGGTGTTGATGGCGGCGTATTCTTGGCCGGTGTGGAGGGTGGAATCGAGTGCTTCGTTGAAGCGGGGCTCGGTGTCCTGGATGAGGAGTCGGGCGTTGTTACGGCGGGTTTCTTCCTGCTTCTTGGCTTCGCGCGAGCGCTGTCGTTCGTTGCCGCGGACTTGGCCTTGGGTGAATTTCTTTTCGAGGTCGAGTTGTTCTTTTTCGTCCTTCTTGGCGTTCTTGATGGCTTGCATTCCGGCCATGGTGAGGGCTGCGGAGGCGCCGCCGGTGAGGGCTGCGCCGGCTACGGCTGCGCCGGCGTTGAGGGTTTTGACGGTGCCTGCTTGGAGGCGGCCGCCGAGGGTTTTGGTTTGGGCGGCGGCGAGGAGTGCGGACTTCTGGGTGAGTTTCTTGATGCCTCGGAAGTAGAGGATGTAGCAGACGATGCCTCCCAGGAGCGTGATGGCTGCGAGGAGGATGCTTCGGATAAAGAGGGGGATTCCGGGTAGTGCCTTCTCGAATGCTTCGTAGCCGATGCTTTGGGTGAGGGCGGTGCCGGAGAGGATGAGGCCGACGCCGACGATTTTTGCGGCGATGATGGCGTGGTCTCCGACGATGATGTTTAGGGATTTCCAGTTGCCGGTGCCTGCGATGAGGGCGAAGCGGAACCAGAGGGTGAGGGCCAGGAAGATGATGTCGAGGTTAAGCATCATGCGGTGTAGGCCGATGACTCCCATGAGGTCGGTGACGGGGGAGACGGCGTAGAAAGAGGTGAAGGCGGCCGGGACGCGGTCTGCGAAGGGGGTCTTGCCGGCTGCGGTTTCGTAGCCGCCTCCGCCGTTTGCTGCGGAGTAGAGGAGGGCTGCGCGGACCATCCATTTGTAGGTGCACAGGTCGGGGTTCTTTTCGGCCTGTTCGTGGAGTTTTTCGAGTCCGGGCATTGCGGTCAGGTTGCAGCCTCGGATGGAGCCGGCGGTGATGGCCTCACGCTCAGCTTCGGTGTAGGCGTAAGTCCAGTGCATGTACTCGCTCCAGGTGGGGTTGTCAGAGTTCACGGTGGGCACCACCCCTGCCTTGGGGAGCTTGACTTTAACGGCGTCTCCCTGCCCGCCGGCGTCGAAGACGAAGAAGGCCTTCTTGTCGGAGATGTAGGAGTTCGACTTCTTGTTGTAGATGACTTCGGAGCCGGGGGCCAGCTCTTCAGGGGTCTTTTCGATACCGGGGATGAACTTGGCCTTCTGGTCGCCTAGGTTATTGCCGATTGCGCCGGAGGCATAGACCGGGTTGATCAGGCGGGAGATGAAGGACCCCGAGATGCAATCCACGGTGGTTTGCGCGTCGGAGGCGTTGGCGTTGCCAGAGCAGGAGCTGGACACAGCCGCGGCCGGGGCGAGGCTGACCTGCGTCGCTCCGGTGTTTAAGGTGGTGTACACGCCATGAGTGATGGTACTAGTTACCAGGGCGCTCGCTACTCCGGCGGCTGCGATGGACCCGAAGATGCGGGCGATGGAGATCTTCGCGCCGTTCTTGTGCCACATGAAAATCAGCCAGGCTCCACCGAGGGAGGTGATGGCCGCAAGCATGCCGCCCTTGACGAGAGTCTCGTTGAAGTGGCGGAAAATACTGGTGACGATGTCGGAGGAGAGGAAGGGAGAGACGAAGTCGTTGCTGAAAGGCACGTTGATGAAGGCGCGCAGCAGCTGGATAAGGGAGATGACCCACCCGAAGGGTAGGTTCGCCATGACCGTCCCGGAGGCGCTTACTGCGGTGTCTACCGGCTGGCACGGGGCAACTTCGTAGATTCCCCATGCGTAGCCGGCGGACCCGTAGGCACCCCAGAAGTCGCTGATGTTCGTGTAGGAAACCTTCGTGGGGGTGACGTTCCGGTTATCGACGGTGTGCCCGGCGTCTACCGTAGAGGTAGAGTACACCGGCGCATCCATCGTGTACTGGATGTCGCAAATCTTATCCAGCCCGAACGGCGCCCACGCGGCCGCCGCCTGGGTCTGCATCAGCGCCGAGAGGTAGCTGATAAAGCTGGCGGCCACGACCGCAAGCAGAATCCGGCATACCCATGCAGGGATGGTACGCCCGAGCAATTCCTTCACAATACTTCCCTTCAAAACGTTCTTCACTGCTATCACCTGCGGGGTGCTACACCCACGCATCTTCCTGATCCAGGACCGGGGCCGCGGGCTCTTCCACAACCGCAGTACTCTCCAGCGGAGGAGAATACGGGTCACGCCAAATCCCGTTGGCGTCCGTCACGTACTGCTGCATCGAGGCCCGCTCATCACGGCTCTGCCCATCATTATTCGACAGAAACGCCCGATACTCGGGGTTCCACCCAATATCGAACTGGACCACCTTCACGTTATTGATGTTGCCCGTATCATCATCAGGCGGCAACGAAATCAACGCACGACCCGGCCGGTCCCGCTTCACATCAGGCATAGCAGCCACCAAAGCCTCAAACTCGTCCGGATGATCCTCATAACCCAACGCCGCCGCCACCGCCTTACGCGAGCGCTCATCAGAACGACCCACCCAGCGGCCGCCGAGCTTGTTCCCGAAAAGCTTCTCATCGTTGGCGCTGGCAGTGGACTGATCCAGCAGGAAGGGGGTAATCATCAGCGAACGGCCCATGGAGACGATGCGTTTGATCTGGGACTGGAAGGCCACGTTATCTCGGGCCACGTTGAACTCGTCCACGACCAGAACCTTGAAGCCCTTGATGGACTTGGAGTTGATGAGCATCTGCCCAACGTAGGTTGCCAGCAGGCCGTAGACCATGCTGGAGGCGCGCTCGCGGTAGCCGGAGGGGGCTTGTCCTTCGGCGGGGAGAGTGAGCCCGTTGGTGTTGATCAGGATGGTGTTTACGCCGTGGAAGTGAAGCTGGACGTTCTCGGTCTTTTTGCCGAAGACGAGACGGCCGATGCTGTCTTCTGCTGCGCTTTGCAGGTTGGAGTGCAGGTTGGACATCTCTCGGCGCATGCTCTGGTAGATTTCACTGCCGGCGGCGGCGTAGAGCTCTTCCTCGGTCTTGCCCAATTCGCCGCGGCGCATGCGTTCCATGAGCGAGTGCATGGAGGGCGCGGACTCAGCCAGTTCTAGACGGATGAGGTCGTGAAGGCGAGCGCGCTGGTTATCGTTCATACCGGTCTCTAGCATCTCGGTGATGGCCATTTCGACGAGGGAGAACGTTTCGGAGCGCCACAGGTCGTAGGCTTTTTCGGGGGTGTCTCGGTCGGGGTCTTCGGGGTTGGGTTCTCGGGAGATGAGGGTGAAGGGGTCGAGCATGCCCGGCTTGCCTTCGGTGTTCAGGGACCAGAGCTTGACGTGGCCGCGGCCGTGGAGGGCGAGGTTGGCGAGCTGGTCGCGTTTGGGGTCGATGATGATGGTGAAGTAGTTGCGGATGCGGCATAGGTCGAGCAGTTGCAAGGATGCGACGGTCTTGCCAGAGCCGAGTGACCCGTTGAAGAAAGTGGCCGGGGCGTGACCTTTCTTCCCGAGCAGAGTCGGGTCGAAGAAGACGGGGGTGGCCCCGTAGAAGCCGATGAAGAATCCGTACTTGTGGCCAACCTCCACGGTAGTGAAGACCCCACTCATGGTGAGTGCGCCGATGTCAGTGTGGGTCATGTGGTGGTCGGTGATTTTTCCGTCTCGGATGACTTTCTGGGCAGGGAAGGACTCACGCCAGTAGTCGTAGGAGGCGCCAAAGAGCGGGTTGAGGTTCGTCTTCATGGCCTCGCGCATGAGGTTGATGATTTCCTCGGAGTACTCGATAGCCTTGTCCTTCGTGGGGGCATGGGCGAATACGCGGGTGGTGAGGGTGATCAGCGGGGGAGTCTGGTCGTTGGAGACCAGGTAGCTGTGCTGCTCGGATTCCTGCTTAATGCGGGTAAGCTCGTTGCTCTGGGTGCCGCTGGTGGATGCCTGGTAGTTTGACTCCTGGTTGATCTTCCGGTTTGCCTTCTCCGCGTCGTCGGAGGCCTTCTGGCGCGACTTGACGGTAAAGCGGAAGGAGATATCTACCGGGATGCCGGTTTCCTTCAGCTGCTCAACCCACATGTGAGGGATGCCCTTCTTCGGCAGCTCAACGGCCATGCCCACCACATAGGATTCCAGAATGGGCGACGGCTCGGGCACCTCGACCCCCTGCTGGGTGAGCTGCGCCCACGCCTGACGGTCCTGACGGATCTGCGGGTTCCGCATCGTAATCTTCATGGCTGCCGGGTCGGTAGTATCCACGACACTAGTCATTGAAGACGCCTCGTTGGCTCCCCACTGCTTACCGTACAGAACCGGGGCAGGACGATTAATGCCCAGATTCAAGCAGTGGAAGTACAAATCCCACATATCCTGTGCGGTAGCTCCTCGGGCACGAAGACGCGAGCTTGCGATGAACCGGTCACGCACCTGCTTAGCCTGAGCATGGTAATGCTCCAGCTCCTGAGCCGTCAGCTCATCATCAGAAGAGCCGAAGACCTTATCCCACTGCTTCGAAGCCCACGAAATGGGGTTGCCCTCACCCCACCGCTGCGAGCTCTTCGGGTAGCGGCGGCCCAGATACACGCCAATATACCGGCGGAACGACTTCGCGCCCTGCAGACGCAGAGTGTCTGCCTGCGCTCGCATGAAAGTATTGTAGATGGGGGCGACGGGGACGCCGGTGGCGGCGGTTTCTTTGACTTGGTGTTCGAGCATCATGTTCAGCCACGCTTCGGAATCGAAGGGCATGGTAGTGAGGCGCATGTGGATGGGTACGTCGGTGATGCCTTCGAAGATTGTGTCGATGTCTTCGGCGTGCTTTTCGAGCTTGTTGAGGGTGGTGATGCCAAAGTTCTCTCCGGCGACGACGAGGTAGGTCCAGACTTCGGTGTTTGAGCAGATGATGACGTCGTCGCAGTGGGTGACGTCGAGTAGGTCTACGCTGCTGAGGACGCCGAGCTTGTTGAGGGTGTTTCCGATGGAGGTTTTCATGCTCATGGGTTTTTCCTTGGGGGTTGGTTACTGGTTGTCGTGTTGCTTCTGGTTAGGGGGGTGTATGAGTTTGACCTGCACGATGCGCTTTGACCCGTGGTAGGGTTTGCCGTTCACTTGCAGGTGCGCCATGCGGGTGTAGTACCTCCAGAGGAGTTTTGCCCGGAGGGTGGTGGGGACGGATGAGTACCGGTCCTTTTCGTAGGCCATGTACCCGAGGATGCAGGGGAGGAACCATGCGATGGAGCTAACTGGGACGAAATCCAGGGGCCAGAATTTCAGGTAGATGAGGATCGCCCAGATGGGGGTGCCGATAATGGCGATGTAGGCCCACAGGACCCAGTTCAGGTACTTCTCCGGGATGTATTTGGTGAAGTTGATTTCTTCGGTTCCTCGGAAGTACCGGTCCTTGTACTCGTAGATGTCGGTGTGGTTTTTGACTTGCCGCGCCAAAGGTTTTTACACTCCTTCCCGTTTTGTTGTGGTAGCGGAAGGCGCTACAGAATACCTCTCGGGTGAGGCTGTTCTGTAGCGCCTTATTTCTAGTGCGGTGTCTTAGGTGAACAGCCCGCTGATGAGGTTACCGATGCCGTTAGAGATCGCTACACGCTGTGTGTAGATGCCAAATGCCACAGCGAGCAACGCGAGGGTGATCAGGATCTTCTTGCCGCCGTTGGCCAGGTTGGCGAAGAAGGCGATGGCGCAGGCAACTGAGATGCCTGCTGCGACCATGGTGTCGCCGCTATTGACGATGTTCTGAAAAAACTGCATTGACTTTCCTTGTCGAAGGGTTTTCGTATGGGTAGACGCTTCAAAGAGCGCGGTGTGCTACGTGCTTTGAGAGACGTAGGCTTTCTGGTCTAGTGGGATGGAATCGACCTTAGAGACTAGCCACCTCCCGTCTTTCTGTACGAAGTCGAGGCGGTAATTTGCCTCAACGGCTGCCCCGGATGTGTTGGACCAGCGGACCTTCACATCAGCGTAGGTTCGTGACCCGTCCTTGGTCTGGTAGATTTTGATATCCGATGCGTCGTTAGGGGACGCCAGGACCAGCCCGCCCGAGAGCGGGGCCGTGGTCATGTCTCCGGTGACCAATGCCTGAAGAACCGTGCGGTCGCCCTTACCCCACGCGTCCATGTACGCGCGGATCTGGGCGGTTACCGGGGTTGAGACATTCGGCTGGGCCTGGATATCGCGGACGGTTGCTTCGTCCTTGTATTCCTGCCCTGGGACAGGAACCGCCGGGTTCGATACGGGAGCCGGAACAGAAAGCACCGAGTACTCCCCGTAGTTTTCTCCTGCGAGAACCCGCACCGTGTCGAAGACCGGGGCGATAGCCGGATCGCTGAAGAAAACACCACAGGTGACATCATACTCACGATCCTTACCATCGACCTTCTTCGTAATCGGTGAGGTCGTGTAGACGGCGCTCTGCTTCCCCTGGCCGTTCCAGCCCTTCCTGGAGTCCCAAGCCGGGTTGTACAACTTCAGGGCAGTACCGCGAGCATCAGGGTTATCAGAGTCCCAGGTGTACCAGACCCGCGAGAGCCCGCACCCGTAGTCGCTGGCGCCCTGCCGGACCAAGTCTTCTGAAGGGGGAGCCTGACGGTTCATCTTGAATCCCTGGCTCATGGCAAGCACCCACAGGGTAGGGACAGTTACGGCAAGGGCTCCGGCCAGGACCCACCCGCGAAGGCGCCGCTGCTTGAAGGCGGGGTCGGTGCCGACGTCGTGGTAGGGGTCACCGGTGGGCTCGGGCTCGTCCGGCTGGGTGGATCGCTTGCGGCGGAGCATAAGCGGTACCTTTCTTCTACCCCGCGGCGTGTACGCTGTACCTTGCTGTTCAAATCCGTGCAACGGAAAATACCAGACAATTTCAACGAAGAACCGCGTAAAAACATGGTCTCTGTACGATATTTAGTATATACGCAATCTTGCAAAGCACGGTAACGAAAGCAACTCTTCCTCCACTGCCTCTGCTGCGCAGTCACCTGGTCGTTCAGCTCCGCATACGCAACAGACCCATCAGTCCAGAACGCTAGCTCCTCCAGGTCACACCACCGGTCCATACGCCAGGCCTTCGCACCAGCCTTGACCGTCTCAGCCAAGAACCCTTCTGCAACCAGCACCCGAGCCACCCGAGCCACCCGGCGAGCGCTAATACCAGTGATGCAGGCGAGCTCTGCCAGGGTGTGCTTGTTGCGGCGGGTGAAGGTGTTGAAGATGAACCAGGCTGCTTTGTCGAGGGTGTAGAAGGCCTGGGGGAGAGGGCTAATGATGCCTTTGATGTAGGAGGTCGTGGCCAGTTGTGCGTGGGTGTCTGGGATGAGTAGGCGGTAGGTGTTGGGGCGGTTCATGGATCCTTGGTAGGCCAGTTTGAGTAGGGGGGTTTCTTCGTTGAGTAGGCGGGTGAGGACGTTGCGGATGGTGCCGAGGGAGAGGCCGGTGTAGAGGCGGATGGTCCTGTAGGAGCAGGTGAAGACCGTGGAGCCGGCTCGGTATGCCTGGGTGGCGAGCGCTTTGAGGACAAGGCGTAGCGATAGGGCTGCTTCGGAGCCTCCGTAGAGGGTGGTGCCGTGGGTTTCGGTGAGGGTGGCCCACTGGCGGATGGCGGTTTGGCGGTCACGCTTTCGGCTGTTGCTGGCTTTAGTTGCCCAGGGGGCGGTGGTGGTGCGCAGTAGGTAGTGGATGGGGTTCGCGGGGGTCTTCGGGGTGCGTGCGCGGCGGGTGCTGTGTTCGGTGGTGGCGAGTGCCCATTCGCGGGTTATCAAGCGTGTGCGTTCTTCGGGGCTGTACTTGGTGTAGGCGTCGGTGAGTGCGGGCCAGGTGTTGTTCTGGATGTGGTTGTGGAGGGTGGGGTAGTCGTGGCCGGTGCGGTAGAGGTATGCGAGGAACCCGAGGCGGGCTTCTGATGCTGAGGGGTAGCGGTGTCCTTTGGCGGTCTTGAGGTGGGTGTAGCGGCCGGTGCGTGCGTAGGTGTCCCAGCCGTGCTGGAGGGCGGCGGCGGGGGAGGTGTCGGTGTTGGGTTCGTAGATAGTGGGGTCGATGGGGTTGTTCTTGATGGCTACCGGCAGGGTGCAGGCATAGTGGGCAAAGTTGATGGTGCGGTTGCCTTGCTCGAGGATGCGGTGTGCTTCGGAGAGGGGGGTGATCAGGGTCTGGTGGCCGCCGTTCTTGTGGGGGCTGCCGGGGGTGCGGATGATGCCGGAGCGGTAGCCGCGCATGGGGGTAATGTCGCAGGTGGTGAGGTTCAGATGGGCTTTGAGGCGGTCTACAAGGTCTTGTGCGAGGGGGCCGGGGATTCGGTGGTGGGAGGGGATGTAGACGTGGCGGCCGCCGGTGGGGGAGGTGTCGGTGATGGTTTCGATGCCGGCGGTAGCGAGTGCGGTGGTGAGTTTGTGGGCGTCGTTGGTGACGTCTTCGGGGGTGTGGTGCTTCTTTGCGTCGAGGTCGAAGACGATGCAGTGGGTGGCCCATTCTCCGGTGGGAGTTTGGATATAGATGCGGGATGCAGTGGGGGCTGCGGGCAGGGTGGTGGGGGTGGTGGTTTCGGTGGATTTGGGGTAGGTGTTGCCGTTGTCTGCGCTGATTCGGGCGAGGTTGGTTTGGGTGATGTGGGCGCCGATGGTTGCCCATTCGAGTGCAGGGTTGCTTTCGGGGATGTGGGTGTGTACTATGGAGGTAATCATTTTTTGTTTTTGAGAAACCTCCTACTCATATGGGACTGCAATCCCGAGTAGGGGGTTTTCTTCTTTTCCTTTCTTGTTTTTGAGTCCGTCTCCGGCACCCTGCAAGGTGTTCCCGGTGGCGGGTATGTTGCGTGGTTAAAATCTGTCTATAGTATAGCGGTTTTGCGGGGGTGTGCAAGTGTCCAGGCGTCTTTAGGGTGAGTCTAGTCATATGAACACGCACACAAGAACACGGCAGTATGGTTAGGTGGCTTCTACTACTGCTTCCCGCCTCGAATTTGCCGCTGCTGATCCCCGGCTTGGTGAACCTGCTCGCGTAGGTGTGAGAGGGCGCCGCGGACATCATGCTCTTTATGTTTGGCCGTATTTCGGCCCAGCAGCCACACCTTAATCCAGATGTAGAAAGAGCAGGGGAGCGCAATGTATGAGATGAGCATGAGGGGCAGGCCGATAAGCAGCGTGTAGAGGCTCCAGACCGTTTCCCACTCGGGGCCCATGGTGGAGTACCTCGACCCGATCCTGGGGTCGATGAAGAATAGGGCGATGATATTCAAGATTGCCAGGATGAGGTAGAGGGCGCCGGGGATGTGCCAGGCAGCCCAGCGTGGGAGAATGTACCGGCCAATGCGGACCGTGCGGTCGATGGCCTCCAGGTTGCGGCTGGCGCGTACGACGATGCGCCAGGTCATCACCATGGGGATGATGATGATCAGTAGGGCCGGTGCACTGGTGATCAAGAAGGTGAAAATCGGTGTCATGGGTCTAGGGTACCTTTCCGTCTATTCAAGAGGGGGTCCACCCCTCCATCTGATAAAATGTAATATAATACCTATTTTATAACATTCCTGCCGGTAGTACTACCACTACTCCACACGAGCAGAAAGGTGCCCCGTGAACCCCACCAAACCCCTACCCGAACCCACCTCGGTTAGCCCCCTCGACTACCGAACCCACCCCCAAACCCTCCAAGAAGCTACCAACCGCTACCTGCAGCACCTTGAGAACCTTACCCACATCGACCAATACGCCCCGGGCTCCCTCACCACCACCCGCCGGCACCTCGCCGACATGGTAGACCTTATCGGCCCCCACACCTGGCTCTCCTCCATCACTGGCGAGCGCCTGGACCAGCTAGTCATCGAGTACGCGAAGCTGCCAGACCGGCGGCATGCCGGCGCCCCGCAGAGCCAGAAGGCAGCTTCTGCGCGCAGCGTCTACACCCGTCAAGGGTTCATGGCCGCGGTGCGGTCATTCCTCGGGTACGCCTTCCAACGGGACTGGGTGGTTGCTGATCCTTCAAAGAAGATGACGGTCTCTACCACGGTGCGTGCGGGTACCCCGGTGAATCGTAAGCGGAAGTCGCTTTCTCTGGCCCAAGCGCAAGCTCTCCTGGAGGTAGGGCCGGGCCCGTACCCTCCAGAGGGGGAAGACCGGGCGGTCTTCATGTATCACCGGGACCAGCTGATCCTTCATGTGCTTGTGACGTTAGGGCTACGCGCAAGCGAGCTGACCGGCCTGCGGATTGTAGACGTCCAGGAATCCGAGGCGGGAACAAGCATCTCGGTAATTGGTAAGGGCAATATCGAGCGGACCGTACCTCTCCCCCAGGGGCTTACGGGAATGTGGGCTGAATACCTGCGGGTGCGAGAGGCCTTCATTCGGGCGCGGGGGCTTGACGCCATGATCTCGTGGGTGTTTATTTCCACTCGGGGCAATCAGCTAAGCACCGTTGCGGTGAACCGGATTGTGGATAGGTGCGCTCGCCGGGTTCTGGATGACCCGCAGGTCTCAGGGCTGTATCGTGAGCTGACTCCGCATGCTTTGCGACATACGGCGGCCACGCTTTTGCTGGCGGCCGGCTGGGATTTGAAGGTGGTTTCGAAAATCTTGGGGCACTCCTCGGTGGCGGTGACGAGTGCGTATCTGGACGAGCTGCCGGGAGAGTTGGAAGAAGCGTTGCGTCGGCACCCGGTGCTGGTGGGCCTCTCCCCCGCTGGCGAGTGAGCTGGAGTGATACTCGGTCGGGGTATCATGGGTGGTCAGAAGGCTCTTTTGCTGCCTGTTGTGCAGCGTCCTTTGGAGAAGAAAATGCACGGCACCCCTCGGGTTCAGGGGGTGCCGCGCTTTCTCTTATGAAGTCACAGCTAGAGGACTGGTTCGACACTATAGCTGTACTGGGTGTATCGGCTTTCGGGATTGTGGGGTGCTGGGGAGGCGATGGTGCCTGCTGTGATATCCAGACTGTCAGGAGTGAAGCTGTCGATGAGGGAGGCGAAGAGCCTGGTGATGGCTTCGGTACGGGATTCGGGGGTGTGCGGGTCGTAGCTGATGTTGGCATCGACGAACAGGTGGCCGGTGGTGTCGGCGCTATCGATGTGCTTGCGGATGCGCAGGGTCTCGGTTCGCATGGTCCTATCTTTCGTATTGTCGTGTTGTTATGGGTTTGTGTCGGGTGTATGTAATGCCTGCGGCCCCAGCTAAGGGGCCGCAGGCTTCTGCCCGGAAGAGATCTTCAACGCTTGCAACTCATCATCACTAGTTGTTGAAATGGTCTCTTGCTGTTCGCCGTAGAACGGCGAGCGCGCCTAGCTGGGGAGTTGAACCCCGCTTCCCCGTGCTGGCCCGTCGAATTTTCGAGGGGTCGGAAGCCTCCTTCATGGGCTAGGCATGTGTTGTTATGACTATATTATTCCATATATTCGCGCTTCTTTCTGCTATTTGTGCTGATATGTCCTATTCGTAAATGTAGGACAAAAAGGCGGCGAGCACACGTCAGGTTCTCTGCGCCAGGCTGTGTTGATGTTCTGAAGGCTCGGGGTACGGTTCTGAAGTTTGGGTGGCATGGCCATAGAATCGCTGCTTGGCTTCCTGGATAGCTGCGGGGTCGGTCTTGCTGAACCTCTCGAAGGTTTCGACGTACTCATGGATGGGCACCTCCAGGGGTTCCATGTCGTCTCCGACATGGAGCATAATGGTGTCCTCATCGAGGAGGCTGATCTTGCTCTGGTCGAAGTCCTTAATGAGGGCGTTGGCGATGTCTTCGCCGGTGATGTCACTACCCAGGGGGTCTTTTACGGTCACGACGAGTGGATCCTTTCTTCCTTTATTCTTAGTGCCCTGCTGGAGCGGGTTCAGTAGCGGGCGTGAAGCTATTCGTGGGGGTCATGGTGCTGTAGGAGCTCTGCTGCTGTTGCTGGGAGCGTTCCAGGTCCTGATACCACAAGACTCCCCCGATAACGGCTATAGCAAGTGCGATGAGCAAGATAATGGTCTCGACGATGTTCAAAAGGCGCACAATCGTGCCTACAATGGCCGGGTTGCCGTTGAGGCGAGCGCGGCGGATGAAGAACGTTCCGAGGAATATTGCTGGAAGTGAGAGCCCGGGGATGAGGAGCGCGGCGGCGCAGGAGGCTGCGTATGCGGAGTAGCGGAAGCCGGCTCGTGTTTGGGCTTCGGTGTACTGGGGCGGTTCGGGTTCTTCTTCCTCGGGTGTATAGGGGGCGGGTTCGGTGGGGTCGTCCGGTGGCTTGGAGACGATGATTTGTCGGTGGTTCGGGTAGTAGGTCATGCATCTAGTATATACGTATTCTTGGGTTTTGCCCTTTGTCTGCAAGGATGAGGTTTTTATATGGTTGTGCCCTGCACTCATTTAGTGCAGGGCACAACCATCTTGTTGGGGTGTGGGTTCGGGTTAGGTGAAGGAGAAGTTGCCTAGGTCAATGGCTTGCGGGAACCACCCGGTAGCGGCGAAGAGAATAGCCCCTAACCCCATTACGGCCGCGGCCACTCCAAGGAGCATCTGCACCGGGTTATGGCTCGTGGTGTCCCCCAGGATTGGGAGGTAGATTCGCTTGCCGGGCAGGATCTCCAGGCCGGCGCTTGTGAGTGCGTCCGTCACCAGGTGCGATAGGTGCCCGGTGATCACTGCTGGGACGAGCCAACCCCATAAATCTGCTGGCCCGCACACTAGCCACGTGAGAAGGCACGCGATTGCCGCGAACACCCAGGCATACGCTTTAGCGAGCGCGCCGGTTTTCTTCTGCCAGATGCGGTTGAACTTTTGGTGAAGGAATGTTTTGGAGGTTGCCTGCGCACCGAAGGCGACGATGATGATGAACCAGGCACAGGAGGCCAACAGGTGCCAGGTGATGAGTGCGGGGGCGTTGAAGGCGGCGGCCGCGGTCTCAGCGCCGGTGGTGGTGGCCCAGACGAGTAGGAAGAACGCGGCGGCGAACCACAGCTGGTGGGTTCCTTCTCGGTGCCCGCCTGAAACCGCGTTGGTGATGTGGGCGAGCGCTCGGGTTACGGGCCCTCCGGCATTGGCTACTGTCCCGGAGGGGTGGTCAATATCTGGGATGAGGGCGGCCCCGGCGGAGACAAGGGCTCCAGCGGTGAGGGCTGAGGCGGTGGCGAACTCGTTGGGGAAGAGCCCGGCGTGGGCGGCCGCGTATGCCCCGGCCGCGTATGTCCCGAACCCGACGAGCGCGTGTTCTTTACCCATCATGGCTACAGTACACCTTGCCCGCCGGGAAGCTTGTGGATCAGTTCCCAGACGGCCTGGCCAAGGCCCTTGAGCCAGTCAATTGCTCCGGGGAGCCACTCGTTGAGGATGAGCTGAGCGGTACCGTCCCACCCTCGTGAAGAGACCAGGTACACGCCCAGCGCGAGGATGCAAATAAGTGTTGCCCACGAGATGAGCTGCCCGAGGAGCCCTCCCCCGCTGCTCTTGTTAGCCATCAATAACCTACCTTCCGTACAAGGCGAGCGCACCATGTACCCCCTTCTTCGTCCGGGTGGGGTAATGGTGCGCTCGCGGAGGATTATAACTACCTTTAGTATATACGTATTTGTCGTTTTTATGTAGCGTTGGCGGGGGTGAGGGGTTTATTTATACCCAGTCGCCGGGGGTGTTGTTCGGTGGTGTGGGAGGTTCGAAATCTGCCGTTTTGGGAGGCTGATCTGCAGGGGCGTCGAAGAGTTCGGCTTGGTGTTGTAGCCAGGCTTGGGTGTCTTCGTCAAGGCCTGCTGAGGGATCCTGCTTGGTGTCGGGGTGGGATTCCAGGGCGCCGGCCCAGCCGGTGGGTTCAGAGACTGAAGCCATCAGCTCGTCAGAGTCGATGATCTCCAGTGCGCGCTCAGATTTGTTCCGGGTGGGGGCTGCCTCCGTGGCGGCCGGTACAGCTTGTGCTTGGCCGGTCTTTTCCCAGGGCGTGCCGACCAGGAACGTCTCGGGCATCTCGACAGGTATCTCAACGTCCGGGTAGTCCGGGTAGGGGCAGAACTCGTCAAGGTCTGCTGCGTCTGGGCCACACCACCATGCCTGCATCGGCTCGGCCGAAAGTGATATGTCGGCTTTAAATCGGCCACGGCCAGGCACCTTCTTACCGGTGCGCTTGTTCAACGTCTTCAGCTCTACCGGTTTTGCCTCATTGAACGCCATCAGAGAGGTGCCGGAGTTCAGACCACCCATGCCCACGCGCAGACCCAGCTGTGCACGGAAAATCGTACCCATATCCGCTGCTGTAGGCTGCTGACCAGCCACCAGTAGGAAGATTTCAAAAGCTCGAGATTCCATAGCCAAGCGAAGCAAATCTACCTCTGCTGTTTTGCGGGCTTCCATTTGATTCAGCATGACCGGATCATCAGTATCAATCTTCTCAGACATAAAGAGGGAGACGACCTCATCGACGACCACAAGCATCGGCTTAATCGGTGCCGTACCACCCTTACCCGCACGAACGTCTTCAGGGAGGCTACCGACGTTCGACACGTTATATTTGGCCGTCAGCTGCTTACGGTGTTCCATCTCTGCCAGTGCCATCTGAAGGACGTCACCGCAGCCGACAATATCGGTAGCGTGGGCAATAATGCCCGGGCGAGCATCTCCCACCATCAAAGGAGCTACACCCGTGTTAAGGCCATTACGGTTGCTGTAGCGGCGCTTACGGCTAAACTGAATCAAACCAGAAGTTTTCGGATCAGCTAACACCACGTACCAGCCCTTGAGCATTGCCTGACCGATGTAGGTCATCATGACCTCACTCTTACCCGAACCTGTACCACCACAGGTGAGCGCGTGCGGGTTCTCGCTCTTGACGGAGAAGGTGACGTCCTCACCGGTGGCAAGGTTCGTTCCAATGATGAAGGTGAAGGGGTCTTCGTGGACCCTGCCGGACCAGCGGATATCGGCCGGGAGCACGATCGTTGAGATGACGATCTGGTTATTCCGTTTGTCCCAGACGATCTTGTATGCGTCGTCTGTCCAGAATTGCCCGTCGAAGGACCGCTCGAAGTCGTTGCAGGTCCGCTCTTCGTGGACGCTGTATCCGACGTGGTATCCGATGCGGATCTGCCGGGGAGTGTACTGGTCAAGGTCCCAGTCAATCTTGATGGCCTTCATCGGGTCCATGTCCTTCTTGATAACCTTCTTCTCAAGCAGGAACTCCCCCAACCGGTCCAGGTGCTTTTGCTGCTTGGCGCGTAGGGAGAACGCGCGCGAGACGGACCCGCTCACCAGCAGGGCCCCTAGCATGACCCCGAGCCACGAAAGGTTCGCGGCGGCCAGCAGGGCCCCCAGCAGAAGCCCCTGATGAATCGGGCTCCACCTGTAGGTGTCCCCCGAAAGGGCCAAGCGCAACCACCAGAAGAACCGCGGCCAGTACTCGGCCGCCGCCTTAGCTAGACCGCGCCGCTCAGCGTCTTTCTGGCGCCCTCGCCGAGACCGGCCCGTCATCCGGTACTGCGCTCGCCTTGCCGCTGCGAGCATGATCAGCAGAAGTGCGAAGATGAGTATCGGTGACCCGAGGAAGATCAGTAGCGGCGGTGTCCTTTGGATTGAGGGCCATGAAAGGATTAGAGAGCCAACCAGAAGCGTCCCGATAAGAGGTAGCTGAATCCGCAAAAGCCCTGCCTCACGCGAACTGCCGGGGGTGGCGAAACGGATTGCCCACTGCATACCGTACGAGACGGTGAAGGTGAGAATTATGAGAAGGGTAAACATGTACCAAGTATATACGTAACCTACCCGTTTACCCTTGAAATATAAGGCGAGGGGCCCTCACGCAGCTTACGCGTGAGGGCCCCTCGCCTTCAATGAAAGCCCCGTCTACAGGCGGAGAAGCACTCTAGGTGCGCACCTGGCGAGGAACCATCCAGCCTGAAGGCATAGACCCGTTACCGGGGGCCTACAGCAGCCTGCGTCCGCCCGAACAATACAGACATGCCGGCGTCATGCACCAAGATTTCCGTCACTGACCGGCGAACCCCATTCTGCTCAAACTCGCGCGTCACCAAATCCCCGGTAAGAACCCACCGCTGACCCTTCCGGGCACTAGCGGCGAAATTCTCAGCGAGCGCACCATACATATTGAAGTGCAGGACGAGCTTATCCTCGCTCTTGACGTAGCTGTTGGTGGCCTTGTCGTAGCGGTCCTTCTTGTTCTCGATGATGGTTCCACTCACCCAGGCCTTTCCCGAGTTGGTGTACCTGAGTACAGGGTCGCTGGTGAGATTGCCGGTGTATGCGACGTCTGGCATGGCGTCTTCCTTTCGGTCTAGTTGGTCCCTCCAGCGAAGCGGTTCGCTTGATTCTAAAGGGCAAATAAGAGGATTTAGTATATATTATAGGCGGCCGCTCGGCGTCATGACGTGCACCAAGAGCGCGGTTCGAGAGGATATACGGCTAAGAGGGGGTGTGCGCCCCCACCCATCATGGGTGGGGGCGCACACCCCCTCTTACTGCGGGTCCCTATTCTCCTCCATGTGGGAGGGGTGTTTGCCTAGCGAGTAGGGGCGTAAGGGCTTATTCGGTGTCCTCGGTGGTGCCGCGCTTACGCAGGCCCAGGACGGTCAGCACAGCTGCTGCCGCTAGGGCAATGCCTCCCAGGATCCAGCCGGTAACCGGGTTGGAAGACACACCGGAGATCACGGTAGCAACCGGGTTGGAGGGCTTCTGGGTCGGAGTCGGCGGCTGGGTTACCTCAGGGGTGGGAACGACCGAGGCAGTGGGCTCCGGGGCCGGGGTCGAGGGGGTCGGAGCCGGCTTCGGGGTCACCTTCTTCACCGCGTTGTCCCAGTTGTCGGTATCCTCATCCGGGGTGTTGTTCGGCTGCTTCGGCTTGGACGGGTCGTGCTTGTCCCAGCGGGAGTTCACCGTAGCGGTGTTCTCCACTTCCTCAGCGTTCTCGGAAACCTGAGCGGAAACCTGAGCGGTCACCACTTCGTCCACCTTCAAATCACCAATCAGCCAGTAGGTCTTCGCCTCATCCACGGAGCCAGCCTTTGCAACCCCTGCCTTCACCAGCTCAGCACCGGTCACCAGCTTACCCATGGACGGCTTCTCACCCCAGGTGAGGGTGGAGGCGTCCAAGCCCTTCAGCTCACCCTCGGAGACGTACACATCACGTGCAGTGTCGGAGCCCTTGTTCGTCACCTTGAACTCGAAGGTTGCGCGCTCGCCGGCCTTCAGCTCGCCGCTGGTTTCGGTCTTGGCGATGCGGACGTCTTCGTTGATGGGGGTGGTAACGATGTCGCAGCCGTCGGTGTCAGCGTCCACGGTGGGGTTGATTTCGCACTTGGTGGGCGGGGTGGGGTTGGAGGGGTCCTTGGGGGTGGGCTTCTTGGGGTCGTAATCGCCGGTGACGGTGACTGCGTTCTCGATGCCTGCCTTCAGGTCCTCAATGCTGACGGTGTCCTTGAGCTTGAGCTTGACGGAGAAGGAGATGGTCTCTCCTGCCTTGACGGCGCCGACCTTCCAGGTGTTGCCTTCGACGGTGCCGCGGCCCTGGTTGTCGATGGTGGCTGCACCGTCGAAGTACTTAGCGTTGGGGAACTCGTTGAAGATGAAGTTCGGCTCGGTGACCTTCGAGTCGTTCTTGATCTGCACCTTGTATTCGATGGTGTCGCCGGGCTTCACGTTCTCGATGGGGGTGGCCAGTTCCTTGTTCACCTTCACGTTGGTTGCTGCAGGGGTGATCTTGGAGGTGGCGTTGTCCCAGTTATCGGTGTCGCCGTCCACGGTGGGGTTCGGGACACGGGAGTTGCCGTCGTAGGGGTCACGGGAGCCGGTGACGTATGCGGAGTTCGCTACCGTGGCGCCGGTGAGCTCCTGAGCTTCCAGGGGCACGGTGAACTTCACGGTTGCGGTGGCCGACTCGCCAGCCTTCAGCGCACCAATGGTCCAGTCGGTGCCCTTGGCGGTGCCGATGGAGGGGTTGCTGATGGTGACGTTCTCACCCTTGATGGACTTGCCGTCGGTGCCGGTGATGGTGATTCCTTCGTCCTTGACCGACGCGTTCGGCTCATCCCACTCGCCAGCGTTCTTCACGGTCAGGGTGTAGGTGACTTCCTGGCCGGGCTGAACCTCGCTGAGGTCTACCGACTTGTCGATCTTCAGGTCAGTCGGGCACGTTGCGGTAGCCGCGTTGTAGAAGGCCTTCGCCACAGCATCAGAGCCAGTGTCCGAGGTGATGTAGTCTACGCCGTCCACCGGGTTGGTCTTGCCGGTGATTTCCTTAATGGCGTTGGTGGTCTGTGCTTCACGCTCGGGAGTGTACGCCCCGCCGAGGCTGTTCTCCTTGGTCTTGATGAACAGCGGAATCACCTTAGTGCCCTTGCCCAAGACCTTAGCGACCTGCTCCTTAGCGGCGTTGAATGCTTCCTCAGAGTAAGTGCTCGAGCCCGGATTGACGTAGTTGCCGGCTGCGTCCACGTACTTGTTCGGCGAACCGTCGGTAGCGAACACCACAGCGTCGAACGTCTCGTTCAGGTCAGCAGCGGTCTTCAGAGCAGCAGCCCAGTTGGTACCGGACCAGTTATCCGAGGTCTTCAGAACCTCCGGGAGACCCTCACCGGCGGTCTGCGAGCGCTGTTCGGCGGTGAAGACGAAGTTCAGGGCCTTCTCCAGTGCGCCGCTGTCAGAGAGGTTTACGGAGAGGACCTGGCCGAAGGACGGGGAGGTCTGGCCGAAGTGGTACAGGGTGACCTTGGCGTTGGGGATCTTGGCGTATTCGCGCAGGAAGGACTTGATGCCCTCGGCCTTCTGGTTCTGCTCGTTGTCGCTGAAGGACCAGGTTTCGTCCATGACCAGGGCGATGTTCGGCTCACCGCAGGCCAGTTCGGCTGCGGAGGTTGCGGTGAAGGTCGGAGCGTTTTCTGCGGCGAAGGCGCTGGTGGTGGTCACCAGAGGGGCGGCCATGATGGCTCCGACGAGAGCAACGTTGGTTGCACAGCGTGCGAACTTGTAGTTACGCATAAGAGAGTGTTTCTCCATTTCAATAATTGAGCGATAGATGCTGTGTGTACCAATAAGTGCCCAAACCCTACTAGGGATACTTTTAGGCCACTTATAGTACGTAATTTTATCATTACGATAAATCTAGCGAGCGCCAGAAAGCGCCCTTACCCGTCAAGCCAACCAGAACCGGCCTGACGGCAAGACAAACGGAAGATAGAAGGGAAGAGACCCCAGCTAACGGCCCAACAGCTCCCTCAACGACGAAGCAAACGGCGCAGCAAGCCTCCACTGATGCTCATCCTTCAGATGCAGATCATCAGCCATATACCCCTGCACACTATAGACAGAAACCCAGCCCTTCACATCCAGGAACGCAACCCCCGTCTGAGCAGCAGCAGCCCGAGCCGTCTCGTTGTACTCCCAACGCTTTGCATGGTGCGGCTCATTCTTCGACAGAACACCACCGAGCACAATCTTCGAGTTCGGGTACATCCGCTTCAGCTGAGAAATGACCTTCACCGTCTCGGCCTGCACGCGCTCGCGTGAGTTGCTGTAGGTGTCGTTCCCTGATGCATCCAGATAAATTACCCCGGGGTTACCGGCAGGTAGGGCCCACTTGTTTCCCAGGACCCCATCAGAGTATGAGGGGCAATGCCCGGAGCGAGAGGCGATAAAGCCCGTCCCACCGCACCGGTACATGGTGTCCTTGAATCCAGCTGCGCGGATTCCCTGACCCACCCATGAATCCTGCCATACCTGGGAATCTCCGATAACCAGCGCATCCTGCGGGCCGAAGACCTTGTCCCAGCGGGCCAGGTGGTTCTGCTCGTCCCAGTACAAGCTCATCCGCTCGAACTGGGTGTGGATCATGCCGTCCTTCTTGCTCCAGGAAACCGGCAGTCCCTCACGATCCTTGAAGTCCGAGAACTGCCGCGCCTTCCACCAGTGGTCATACACCATCCCGTGCATAGCCACAGGCCCCGAAGATTCGGTAAAGACGACCACACCGCCGGCAAACCGCTGGACCTGCATACCATCCCCGAACGGACGATACACATCACTCACAGCGCGAGCGCCGTCAGAGCCGAAAGCGTCCTGGGCGGTAGCGGTAATCTGTTCCGCAGCGGTCTTCGGGGCAGCCGGGGTAGGCTTGCTTTCCTTCTTCTCTACGGCTCCGGTGTCCTGGGTGACGGTCACCGTCCCTGCACGTTCAGTGAATACCCAATTGGTGCCATCGGCCCCGCGGGTGCGCAATACCGCCCCGTCACCATTGGTGACCAAGTCGGATACAGGGAATCCGTACTGGCCCATATGGGCTCCAGCATGTTCCCAGTACCTGCTAATCGGACCATTAAGCACTGCATGAGTCCCGTGGGTCGGGTGCTGGTAAATCTTCCCGCGCCGAAACACCTGAATGCAACCACCATTCTGGCCACATCGGGCAATATCACGAGCAGCCCCGAACGAAGACCGCACCGGAGCCTGATTGTAAACCTGGGCAATATCCCCAGACGGCGCAGCACTAACCATCGGAATCGGAGCCACCAAGAGCCCACCGAGCAGAAGTGCCACACCAAAAGTTCTAGGTTTGAGCGAGTGAGTGCGCATAACCTTCAAAACCACCTTCACTGGCGAGGTATATACTTTCTATTAGTATATACGTAACCACCCCGAAAATCCGCAAGAAATCAAGGGAGAGACAAAAAACATGTCGCCTTCAATCTCAACTACCAAAAACCCTAACCCCAAACCTCACCCCATCACTCGACGAACCCTCCTCCTCACCGCCGCTGGTGCCATCGCCGCCACCGGAACCGGCACCCTATGGTGGAACTCCACCCCCCACTACCCCACCGAAGAACACCACCGCATCGCCGACGCCATCGCCGACGCAACCGACACCGGCCCCGACCCCCTACCCACCCAAACCAACCCCCTCAACATCACCACCCAAACCAACCCCCTACCCGAACCCCCACACAGCATCACCACTGAATCCCCCGGCACCAACGGAACCCCCATCGCCAACACCACCCCCACCCCACTAGCCCTCCTCTACGCCTCCTACCTCTCCGCACCCACCACCGGACTCAACATCCCCTACACCACCACCGGACTCACCCAAACCAAAGAATACTCCCGCCCCCAAATGATCCTCCCCCACCCCAACCAAGCCGCGCTCGCCAACTTCTCCGCAGCCCTCGACGCCACAGAAGGCCACAGCGTCATCGCCGGCCACGTAAACTACTACGGCGAAACCCTCGCCCCCATGTCACTTATCGCACTCCTCAACCCCGGAGACCCCATCTACGCCTCCACCCCCCAAGGTCAAACCACCACCTGGACCGTCACCAACCGCCGCTCCTACGCCTACAAAGACCTCCCCGAAGACACCTTCAGCTACACCGGCCCCCGCCTCCTCCGACTCATCACCTGCGGAGGATCAGACGGACAAGGCCACTACACCACCAACATCGTCATCACCTGCACCCCCGCATAAACCCATCCCACACAAAAAGGGCCGGCGCGCTCACTTCACCAATAGAGTGAGCGCGCCGGCCCCCTTATGCGCACAAGAAACTAACCAGCCGAAGGCCGAACCTGAAGAACACGACTCGTGATGAACTCAAAACACCACCAAGGCACACGGCTCTGCTCCAACAACTCCTCCACAGAAGCACACCTCTGCTCCGAAATAAGACGTACCGCAGCCGGGAATAAAGACACATCCTCCACAGCAGGACTCCTCCCCGGCTCCCTCACCTTCCACCCATACGCCGACAGCTTCTGCAGCTGCTCATGATACCGGCGAGTCTTCATCAACCCCCGACGATGGGCACAAGAGAGAACCTGCTGAACCGGCACACCCCACTTCTCCTTCATCTCAAACAAACGCATCCACCCATCCTGAGTGAACCGCTTCGGGAACTCTGTTTCAAACGGCTCAGCAGGAAGAAGCAAATCATCCGCGAACCTCTCGGCCTGATCCCGATAGATCCTATTGCGAGGCTCCGCATCAGCATGCATCACGAGATGCCCTAACTGCCGCGCCAATTCAACCCGCTGCCGGTAGTAATCTGCCGACCAAGAATTGAGAACCACGAGAGGAAACGACCCAGTATCTACGCTATACGGTACGTACCCGGCCGCGCGCTCGCTTGACCAGATGATGTAGACGCCGTTGTTCTCTGCTAGGCGTGCAAGGTGAGGAATTGGTTCATTTGTTGGGACGTTCCAGGCCTTTCGGACCAGCTCTGCTGCCAGCTCCGGGATCGTGCTGTCCTTCACCTCTGGGTCTGCGGGGATATCGGGTAGGTTTCGGGCCGGGAAATCTACGTAGGTGCGCAACGTAGCGTCGATATATTGGATTGCCTTGACATAGGCCATTGCCTCTTGCAGTTCGAGCTCCAAGATGCCACCTGCGGTGTTGCTGGTGTAGTGCATCGTTTGTGGGGTTACGGGGTCTCCATGCTCTCCCGGGGTGAAGAAAGTTGGTGGGACATTTAGGATCTGGGTAATTCGTTTAACATTCTCTGAGGACGGGGTCTTTACCCCTGATTCCCACTGCGTTACCGCTGCTGGAGACACACCAGCGTGGCGGGCCAAATCGCTCTTGTTCATCCCTTCTAGATTGCGAGCAAAGGACAAGCGTGTCCGTTCGAAGACCGGGGCGTCCATGCGGGTTTCCTCCTGATTGAATACATACTTAAGGATAAACTTTTACTTCATAGTATATGCCAGTACGCGCCTGCTATTCGATGGGGTCACCGTGTGGGAGGTGCACCCGGGCCAGCGCTTGGCTATGACTCTACGGTATACGACAAAGGCTGAGAACAGGCCGCTTACAAATCAGCATGTCCTTCTCATAAACCTTGTAAAAAATGTGGACCTGGGGAACTTTGCATCCCAGGTCCACATAAACAACACGACAAGTATGCTCTATCCCCACGGGAACGTAAGAAACGAGCTCGCCTGTCTCCCCCAAATATACCCCATGATGCTCTAAACGCGGTAACCCCAAGCCCTCATATCCGCTCGTGACACCCCGGATAAGACCACCACCCGAATCTGCGCTCCGGGTTCAGTCAGAGCAGCACGGTGCGTGTGGTTACCCCACGGGTACGTCTTCTGCGCACCCCACGACACGATCCGCCCGTCCTCGGCCAACATGCGGAAATGCTTCTGCCCGGCTCTCGGTCCGGTCTTCACCTTCCCCGAAGACCCCGGAGACAACGCGTCCCCCACTGCTCGGGCAAGCTTATCCACATCAGGCTTCGTGTCTGCAAACTCGGGGCAACCGGGGGCCATGCTGCGCGTCCGCGGAACCGTCAGAATAACCTCCACCCGAACCGCCTTATTGATTGGCACCCACCGCCCATCTGCCCCATACTTCTCGTAGAAAGCATCCTCAATCTCCTGTCTCCAGGCATAAAGCTGATCTGCCTTCTCGTGCACGATATGCCCAGTTTTACTCTTCCGCATCGACCCCTGAGTAACCGGGGTGCCCATCACGGCAACTTCGAAAACCTGCATCGCTCCCCCTCTTCCTTCCCGGGTGCACCCGAGATTAAAAGAGTAGTGGGTGTGCCTCCGCACTTGGAGGTACACCCACTACATATTCACTCACGATCTTAAAACCGCGCTGCGAGTCTAATAGTTGCAGAGTACAAAATCTAAGGTGTGGACCTAGGCTATGAAGGGACTTCAGCACCTCAAGACATGCACATCTAACGTCATAAGTATATACTTAAACGCCCCGTTTCTCCAATGGGCACGCTACTCCTGGGCATCTTTGGAAGCATCAATTCGCTCCTTCTCGAAGTCATCGAACTTCACCGAGAACTGCCACCACCACCACCACAGCCCCCACCATCCAGCCAGGACGAAGGGGACCAGCGTGGGCCGAAAAATCAGCATCAACACCGGCGTCCCCACGAGAGCAAGCACGGTAACGAACGCACGACTAATCTTCGAGCCTCGCAGCCACCAATTCGGTGAAGCTTCACTCTTCTTCCGAAAGACTCGCATGAGTACACCTTCCCATTATTGCAATCCACATAGCCCCTGTTCCTCTAGGTGGTTCGTCAGGCGAGCAGATAACGCAGCCAGGCCCAGGCGCATCGTCTGCTTATCCGAATCCACCTTAATCCTGCCCTGCACAGGGTGATACACGCCAGCTGCATCCACATATCCTACGAACAGGGTACCCGGAGCAGAAGGCAGCCGAACAGCCCAATTCCCCGACTTCTGACGTGCAGCCCGAAACTGAGCCTGACGCTCTTCCCAGCGGGCTCGATCCCCTGCGTTATAGGCTGCGCGCTCAGGCGTAACCTGCTTCTTCTTACGGCCTGCCATAGAGACCTCCCTTATTCCATACTTGGTCGTGTTGTTTCTGGGGCCAGGTACGCGCAAGTGCCCTCTCTGTATCTGGCAAACAGTACAGCGAGGGCACTTGCGCCACACACATACACTTTCAAGGTCTGAGACTCCAAGCCCCACCACTAATATATACTAAACCGGCGACGCATCCAAGTATTTACGCGAAATTTCTAAAATTTTTTCCTTAGATACAAGACGTCGAGGCCGGCTCCCCCGGTCAGGGACGAACACCGCCTCCAGCTGATCCCCCACCTCAACACGGCCCAAGCGGAATGCGCGGTCCGAGACCCCCAAAAGCTCACATGCCTGGGCATAGGTGTACCAACAGCCCACCTCCTGGTCCTCGGGTCGTAACCGCTCCTGCATCAAGAGCCCCAGGGCCCGCTCGGCCGCCTCATCACCCTCACCCCACAAAGCAGCAAACGACTGCACCGAGCCCCATACGAACAGAGGGACCCGGCCTTCCCCCAGTACAGCGCCGACCCGGAAGGACACAGGAAGATGAGCCTGCAACCGAGCCCACATCTTCGGTGAACACCCCAACATGGCCAACGCTCGCTCCTCGCTGATATAAACGGCCGCGCCAGCAGGAATGAGCTTATGCGGTGCTTCCCCCAGCTGCCGGTACAGCACATTCTTCGTCCGGCGAGTAGCAGCTCTAGTATTCACCTGTGCCCGCGCTTGCTCGACTGCGTGCCGGTAGGCTGCCCACGTGCTCCTGTAGGTCTCTCGGAGAGCCCCTGGGTTCTCCGCTACCATTCGCTCAAGATCCTCGATATCTGGAACCCCGAAGAACGTGCACCAATGATAGTAGGGCACGGTTCGCTCACGAAGTCCTGAAGAGATCACATGGGCTAGGGGCGTGCTCCTACGAATCATCCCCCAGAACTCACCTACGGGGATCTTCAGGGGGACATCTGCGGGTGCGAGATAGTCCAGGAAACCCAAAAACTCGGCATAAGCAGCTTGATTGATCTCGCGCGAGTTCTGGCGCGGGTGCTTCAGAAAGTAGCCTTGAGCGCGAGCATAGGCGCTGGTCTCTCCCAGCAGGGGCATAGTTACTCCTCTCAATCATTACCGGGCGCCAGCTCGGGGCCAGGGGCCTATTCCGGGGCGATAAGCGAGCGCCCTCTGCAGGAACTTTGCGGGTCAAACAGAAGATGGGCGAAAGGCCCACAGGCCTCCCACCCGCCTTCTGCCGTGCGACTTCCTTGCGTGTGGTTAGGCGCCCTTGACCTCCAGGCTGCGCTGGTGCCATTCGAGCATCTCGGGCAGCAGTAGCTCCGGCTCCACTTCCTCACCAATCGACTTAGCCACATTATGTCCAACGACGAACCAGTCGTCCGGCTTGTCAGCCATGTACTCCTCCCACTCCGAAAGAGTCCAAATCCCCAGGCGCTCCTTATCCCACTTAACGAACGCCCAGTCATTAGGAAGCATCAGCGGGTCTTCCTCCGTGCTATCCGGCTGGTTCCGATACACCTGGTTACGCCAGTTCTTCTTCGTCATCACCAGCGCATTGTCGCCGTCTTCGAAGAGCTCCTCACGATCGCCCACGTAGGAGCCGTGACGAAGGCGCTCCCAGAATGCTTCCAGGGTGATGACCCCCTGCTTCAGCAGCAGGCACAGGTACTCGACGCGGTCTCGACGCGGGGCGAATCCGCCGGTGGGCATATCCGGGCCCAGCGGGAACAGGAACCCGGCCCGGTAGTCATCCAGGTTGATACCATCCCAAGTGAGCCCGTTACCGTCTCCATTGCTGCTCGGGTCAAGGAGCCTCATGCCGGTATTCTCGTACATCTCAATCAGCAGCTGCTTTGAGCCTTCCACACCGGCACGAGTGTACCCCTTCAACAGGTGCTCACGAGTGTATGTCTCCTGTTCCTTGGTCAGGGCGTACCCGTCCCCACCGCGGCGGCGCCTGAAGTTCAGGCGCTTGTGCTCGGTGCCGAGCTTGAGTGCGCTCCGATGGTGGCTTGCCGCGGCAGCAATCATCTCTTCGGTCAGGGGTGCCACCGGTGCCAGGTGGGTCAGGGTTTCGTAGGGCGAGACAAGGTTTGCAGATCGAATTTCAGCTTCGTAATCATGGGGGCGTCGCTGGTACTGCTCATCCAGGAACTCGAGCTTTTCGTCCAGGGTCATCGTCGAGTTGTTTTCACGGTAAAACTGGGCGTCCTCTTCGTTTCCAGTTTCTTCTGCCCATTCAAGCAACTGCTGCAACAGCGCGTCCACGTTGTACAGGTCCTTATAGATGCGGTCGTAGAAGTCCTGACGCTCATCGTTGATGGCCTCACGTTCCTCGACCAGGCGCAGCTCAGTTTCGTGGTTCGCGTCGAAGGCCTGCTGTTCCTCGGGGCTCATGGAATCCCACCAGGTCTTCTCCGCGGCCGCGTCCAGTTCGTCCTCATCGGGGGCCGGCTGCTGCGGTGCGCGTAGCGCGCCGGGGGTGCCCAGCTGCCCCGTACCGGCTGCATCCAGGGTGATTGCCCCGTGGCGCTCCTCCCGTAGCGAGTGGTCGGAGTTGAGCCAGGTGCGGGCCTCTCCCATGGTAATCGGCTTGGTCAGTCGGTACAGGCGTACCTCCTGGTTCAGCGAGGAAAGGGTGCTGCGCAGGGCGGCGTACTTCTTTCGTGCGGATTCCTCGTCCAGGAAGGCGTAGAGGAAGTCGCCGCATTCCTGCCAGTAGGGTGCTTCCAGGCGGGGGTCGCCCCAGGTCAGGATCATCCCGTCCTTGCGCTTGTAGTGGGGGCGGCCTACCGGAGGGTCGTTGAGCTTCTTCCGTCCATAGTTGGCGTGGACCAGGTAGCCGTAGCAGCCCGGTTCGTTCTCAAGCTCGGTGGCCAGGGAAATATCGTCACCTGCCGAGGGGTCTTCTACCGCCCAGTGCTTCTTGTCGTTGAAGTAGGTGATCTCTTCTTCGGTCATGCTTTCGAAGAGAGAGGCGTCGAAGACCATGCGCGGGTCGATGAAGAAGCGGCCGGGCGCCTCGGTGGCGAATGCGTCGGGGATGAAGTGCGGAAGGTCGGCCGGGATGCCTTCACGTCGCCACTTCAGGGGGTGTACGGTAAGGTCCTTGATCCAGGGAGTCGTGCCGGTCACGCCGGGGGCGCGGGTGGCCATGAGTTCGGCGGAGAGATCCTTGCCGCCGGCGGTGACGCGGTACTTCTTTTCGAGGGATTCATAGCTGTAGTGCTGGCGGGCCAGGCGGTCTTGCTGGTACTGCTTCTGGTAGGCGTTGGATGCGGGGGCGGTCATTGGGGGTTCCTTTCGGTCGTGTTGTTTGGTTCATCTGCCTCAACGATAGCGGATGAAATTTGGGGGCAGGCCCGGGTGAGGGGCATTTATCGCGGCGTGTGGGGGTCGGGTTCCTACTGTTTCAGGGGAACTCCGACCCCCATTTACGGCACGCCATGTCCCAACCACAAATGTTTTAGTTAGCGGCTGACGTCGCCCATGGCCTCAAGCTGACTAAAGCTGACAACGGCAAGAGTCTCATTACCCTTACAGATGGCTGCCAGATTGGGGTCCCGCGGGTGCCTGTGCACCGTCAGGCCGTCTGCAAGGCGCCCGTCATTGGTGAAGTTAATCGATGCCCACTTTTTATTCCCGCCTTTCTGGGTGGTGGATACACGGTAGGTATACCCTTCACGGGGCTTATCGGGATTGGTAGGCTTACGATTAGACTCGACCCGGGCGCTGTAGAGAAAACCGTGACGCTTCTGAAGAACCTCCATATTGCTGTTATTTCGCTTAATAGCTTCCTCCCTGCGGGACACAACAACAGAGCTATCAGCAAGGTGAGCAGCCCGCCGCCCCTCACGGGCGAGGTTTCGCTCAATACGATTTCGGCCACCGCCCTTGTTGCGCTTTTCGCTCCGGCTCTTAGGCTGAAGACGCTTAGGCTCATTGGCCATGATTTCCCGAGACTCTTTCTCTACCTTGGCCCGGGCACGCTTGTTAGAGACGTTGAACTGCTCCTTCCCGTAAACCTCAATGCCTTTATTGCGTCCCTTAACGGCGATATCAAGAAGCGTGCTATCGAGGGAGTTCAAGGTCCGGGCTACGTTCTCTTTGGCTCCCTTGATGCTGTTAAAGCTCGTGCGCGCACCATGTTCATCAATGAATTGTTCAGTGGTGTTATTGTGCTTGTGGCCCTTGTGTTTTACGTTGATCTGGTGGTGGAAAGCGTTGTGTCGGGAAAACATACTGGTTTCCCCCGCCTCAGCAGCACCTTTTAGGATTTGCTGATTTTGCTCACTCGCCGCCTTGATTTCCTCAAGCTCTTCCGGGCTTAGGCCATTATCCTGCGCGTACTTGTCCCAGTCGCTCTTGCGCAGGCGGATTCCCTTATGGTAATCCATCCCGGGCTCTCGGGTGAGGGGCCGATTCTCATACACGGCACCAACGTTGTAGTAGCTGTCCTGGGTAGAGGAATTGGGAATCAGAATCCCCAGGTTCTCCCCGTCCTGCTTGATGGTGTACTCGACCGTGTAGCTGGATGACCCCTTGGTCTTCTGGACGATACGGGCCTCAAGATCCACATGGACTCGTTCACCCGTAGGAGTCTCGATTCGGACTTTGCGTACGACGGACATCTCTCGATACACACCAGAGGCGTCTGAAGGATGCAGATTGTCGTCAATCCCGGAAAGGATGGCTTCACCTTCAGGGCATGCACGATCCCACTGCCGGATGTCCACCTGGGCCAGCTCTTCTGGGGTGTACGCCGCTTCACTGAAGATGCCGCGTTCAAGTGCGTTTTCGTTGCGGTCATTGGCCATTTTGGACATGAGCTTAGCCTGCTCCCACCGGTGGTGCCCGTCGATGGCCTGCTTCTCCAGCATGTCCAGGTCTTTGCGCTGATGGTCCTGAATGATTGCGCGTAGCTCTTCGTTGTCCACGGGCAGCTCCGCGTCCATCATCTTCAGCCGCTGCTCAATAGCGCTTCCCAGGTAACGTGCTCGGGCCTTCGGCGAAGTGTAAAACTCCTGCTGAGCACGCATGTAAGCGAGGAACTTCTCATCAAGCAACCGGCGAGTTGCCGCTGAGATCTTCCCCCCATTAGATGCTTCGGCCATAGCCATATAAAGCGCGGCCTGATACTCCTCTTGGGCCTTCTTGTAATGGGGTGCATAGTGGGTAAAGCACCGCGGCCCCGGCTTCCAGTCACACATGAATGCGGCTCTCCTCCAATGTTTACGAATGGGACATTACCCATTATATGCCGCCTTGCAGAAAAGGACATGCCCACCCCTTACGTTCGGGCAAGCGCACCTCCACCCTGGTAAATTGGATGCCCGTGTAGCCATGCAGCGAGCGCAGGGTATTGGGTGAGGTGGGGGTCCTGGGTGACGAGTTCGGTGGCGTCGTGACGTGCCTTGCGAATGAGTGGGGTGTTGTTGAGGGTGAGGAGCTTCAGGCCGTTGCTGCCGGCCTGGCGGGTTCCGATGATTTGGCCTTCGCCGCGGGTTTGCAGGTCGATTTCTGCGATGCGGGTTCCATCGAGGGTGGAGGCTATGGCGTGGAGGCGGGTTTGGGAGGTGGTGTCGGTTTCTGGGTTGGCGTAGGTGATGAGGTAGCAGTATCCGTGGTGTTGGCCGCGGCCTACGCGGCCACGGAGCTGGTGAAGCTGGGCAGCTCCGAAGCGTTCGGCGTTGATGATGGTCATAACCGTAGCGTTGGGGACGTTCACACCAACCTCAATAACGGTGGTGGAGATGAGCACGTGAGTCTTATTGGCGGCGAAGTCGTCCATGATGGCTTGCTTCTCTTCGGAGGTCATCTTTCCGTGGAGGACGCTGTAGGTCAGTGCCGGGCATTGCTTGGTGAGTTCTTGGGCAATCTCCCACACGGTGTGTGGGGTTGTGGAGGCGGTATTTGGGTCGGTCTCGGGGTTCGGGTCTTTGGGGTCAATCTTTGCCCCAACGATGAAGGCCTGATGCCCCTGTGCTGCTTCATGGGCAATGTGTTGCCACATGTGCTGGTACTGGGCCGGGGTTGCCTGGGGTGAAATGACGTGAGTCTTAATCGGCTGGCGGCCTGCGGGCAGGCCAGGGAGCTTGATGATTTTCAAATCGCCGTAGGTGGTCATGGCGATAGAGCGAGGAATGGGTGTTGCCGTCATGTTCAGGGTGTGCGGGCGGGTCGGTAGCTTGTTGAAGGTATCTCGCTGGGTGACGCCAAAGCGGTGCTGTTCGTCAATCACGACAACAGCCAGGTTGGGCCATTTGATGCGTCGTGAGAAGAGGGCGTGGGTGCCGATCACGATGGACGGTGCACCCGATTTGATGCGCTCTCGGATGGCGTGCGCTTCCTCAGGGTCGGTAGAGCCGGTAAGTAAATGAACCCTCAGACCCTGCGGAAGAGTCTTGCGGAAAGACTCGTAGTGCTGCTCGGCCAGGACCTCGGTCGGGGCGATGAGCGCAGCAGTGTATCCATTATGGATGGCGTGCAGGAGGGCGTAGGCGGCGACGGTAGTCTTACCGGCCCCGACGTCTCCAAGGAGCAGCGCGTTGAGCGGGTGAGCGTTCGCCTGCCCGGAAAGAATCTCAAGGATAGCGGCTTTCTGCCCTTCAGTGAGGGCATACGGTAGCGAGCGCGTGTATTCGTCAAGGACCCCGCCGGTGGTGTTGGTGAGAGGGTATGCGCTGGTGTTGGCGTTGCGGTGGCGGTTTTGAGCGAGGGTGAGCTGCATGGCGAATGCTTCGTCGTAGGTGAGGCGGGTACGCGCGGCGGCCGCGTGGGCTTCGGTGGCGGGGAGGTGAATCTTCTGATGAGCCTCGCTCAGGGGCAGGAGGTGGTGGCGAGCGCGGAGGTACTCCGGGAGGTGGTCAGGCGCGGGGGTAAGGGTAGGGATCAGGTGAGCCGCTGCCGCTGCGATAGTGGGGGCAGGTACCTTCTTGGTTGCCGGGTAGGTAACGGTGACTGGCTGCAGAAGAAGCAGTGGTGACTTCTCGTAGGTCGGCTTGTCGATGGTGTACCCGCTTCCAGAGTACCCGGTGGTGAGGGTCCCGGAGATGAGGATGCGCTCGCCTGCGGTGATGTCCTTGGCTGCTTCGTAGCCGTTGAAGAAGGTGACGGTGATGGGTGTGTGGCCGGTGGTGTGTCCGTCGTCAGTGGTGCCGGTGACCAGCAGCATCTTGCGTCCGGTGCGGGTGGCCTTGAGTCGTTTTGAGGTGATGGTGAAGTAGCAGGTGACGGGCTGGTTCAGGTGGTGGGGGGCAGGGTTTACGAGAGGGCCATTGGTGGTGTACCGGCGCGGGTAGTAGTCCCGCAAATCCCCTAGGGTGCGTATCCCAAGGTGGGATTCAAAGGCTGAAGCGGTCTCTTCGGGTAGGCAAGCCCATAGAGGGGTTGCGTTAGTGCGGGACTGGTGCGGGCGTAGAGGATCGCCGAAAGGGTCGGTGAGTTGGGTAGGTAGAGTCATGGTTAGGTTCAGGTCAGTAGGGGCAGGGGTAAAGGGGTAGCCGGCCCGTTCGGGCCTCTCTGCGTCGAGAGAAGCTTACGAGCGGGCCGGCTACACACGCACTCAATAGCACGCTAGGGCTGTGCAGGTGAGGCTTGACGGGCCAGTTGCTCTGAAATCCATGCAACCGCCTGCTCCACCTGCTGAGCAGAGACCGTCTCGGAAGCCGGGGCCGCGAGCGCGGTAGACCACGCGGCCTTAGCGGCCCGGACTGCTTCCTCTTCCCCTAACCCGAGGGCCTTCGCCCCGGAGATGATGGCGTTCTTCGCCTCGATAGAGGTGTAATCCGTCGGGGCCTGCTCAGGGGCAGGGTTATTGTCCTGGTGCAAGAACGCCTGGTTGGGGGGCACCGATACGGGCACCGAACCGGTAGATACACTCAGCTGCTGCTGACCGGTACCGTCCGCCGGCTGGGCCTCGGCGGGGGGTTCTTCCGCACGGGCTTCAGGGGCGGCCGCGGGAGAAGGATGGGGTGCGGAAGGTTCCGGGGCGCTCGCTTCAGGGGAGGGCTCTCCGTGGCCGTGGAGGGCGAGCGCTACGGTGTCGGTGATGGGTGCGCTAAATCCGTTGGCGGGTGCGCCGCCGGGGATGATGTGGGCGTTGGAGGGTACGGGGTTAAGGTCGGTGGTGGTTGCTTGGCTCCATTCGGCTCCCCAGTTGGGTTTGGTGGTATCGTAACCGCCGTCTTCGAGGTGGGTAAGGACCCAGGGGGTGCGGGTCTTGGGGGCGTTGGCGTCCTTGTTCTTAGCGATGAGGACGCGGTGGCCGATGAGGCTTACGGCTTTCTTGTAGAGGTGCTGCGCGTCAAGGTTCCCGCGTAGGGGTGCGGTGCGGACTTCCTCTTCGAGCCAGGGGCCGGTACGGTCCTCGGGGTTAGGCGCGAGGAAGCGGATAAAGCCGCGGTAGGCGATCTTGGGGTCGATGTAGGCGGCGACGATGACTCCATAGTAGGCCTTGCCGGCGGGGTTGTCGCTGTAGCAGGCATCGAGGGTACGCAGCTTGTCGATGATTTCGTCCTCGGTGGTGAGGATGGAGTATGCGCGCTCGGTTACGGCGGTCGTCCATGCTCGTCCGGTGAGGGTAGGGTCAGTGGTGAGGACAGCGGAGGTGTACACCTCGCGCAGTCGTTCGTCAGAGGAGGGGGGACGCTTGCCCATGAATCCTTCTTCCTAAAGTAGTTCCCGCAGAGATTATTCTGTAATGCCTTTCTAAAGGCTAGATTAGCAGGCATAAACCCCTAATACTACCGGTAATGTCCCATGAGCAAATACTACTTCTTGCGACGCACCTTCAACCGCGGCCGCCGCGCAAGCGCCCCCGTCAGCGTCCGCCGCTCAATATACCTAGTCAGCTCCGCCTGCACACCCCGCGGCGCAAGCACATACAACTCAATAAAAGCCTGAAGCACCGCCGAAGCACTCGTCCCATTCTCCCGAGTACGCTTCATAAAAAGATCCCGCATACCCTTATGCGTCCGAGTCACAATCTGCCCCGTCGGCACCTCCCCCTTCTCCTCATACTGAAGATCCTGAGCCCGCAACTCTGCATACTTCAGAACCTTCTGCACAAAATCCTGCTGCTGACGAGCCGTAAACGGCTTACTAGAATTGGTATTCGAAACCATGAAATATAAAAGGCCTTCTACTGGACAGAGCTAACAAAACAGCCCCTTCAAAACAAGCCTCAAGTCACTACCAGTATATACAAAAGCCCCCTCCTTTCCCATACTCCACAAGGAATTAACAGGAAAAGAGGGGACCCCTCACACAACAAACACCAGAACTCTACGACCCGTCCTCACCCGAAGCGCCCCCACGACGACGCCCCACCAAGAACCAATAACCCACACAGCCCACACCAACCAACACAACAGACAACCCCGCAGGACCAACCCAACCCCACGACGCACCCGAAGCAGACTCCACCCGCCCCTCAGACCCCACCGAACCAGCAGAAGCCTCCGGCGACGAAGACACATCACGAGACGGCGCACCAACCACCGGCGCACCCTTACCCGCATCCTGATCCTTACCACCACCCCCACGCGAAATAGGCGCAGCCACCACCGAAGTACCCGAAACCCTCTCCGAATCCGCAACAGCCACACCCCCACGCGAAATAGGCGCAGCCACCAACACCGAAGAATCCCCCGGCTCCACCGCCGGAGCCTGCCGCGCAGCCGCCGAAACCTCACGCTCAGCAGCAACCGCAGCAGCATCCCGCGCACCAGAAGACGCCGAAGCACTCGAAGACGGACGCACCACCTCAATACGCGGATCCACCTTCTCCACCTGAGCCTCATCCTTCTTCCGAGACTCAGGATCAGCATTCACACTACCCACAGGTGAAACCGGCTTGCTCTCAACCTGCGGCCCATCCTGCCGCGGCTCAGACGAAGAAGAACCAGACGGCTCCACAGGCGAAACCGGCACCGGACTCACCGGAACCACCGAAGGAACCGGATTAGCACTAGGCACAGGTGCCGGCGGCTGAACCGGCGCACCCGTAGGCTGAGCACTCACAGACG
>ERZ773049.53-NODE-53-length-64295-cov-9.002133_pt1 | contig 64295 bp, 51 predicted proteins | sample MGYA00580633_ERZ773049 | MGnify/ENA primary metagenome ERZ773049 (study PRJEB29015, sample SAMEA2737991) | human oral metagenome | biome: human oral; feature: human-associated habitat; material: dental | place: China | collected 2066 ...
GAAAAGCGCATTCTGTGCCGGCGACGTCACGGAAAAGCGCATTTTGTGTGCGGCCCCTCACGGAAAAGCGCACTTTGCGTGTGGGCCTCACCAAAGGGCGCACTCTGCACTCTCTGCATGCGAGCGGTGGTTGTATCGAGAGCCCATTTTCGCCGATCTGTGTACACTCTTTTGTCCCCCCGCCCGCTCGCGCAAGTGGCGCCGCCGCTAGCTTGGCGTCTTCGCCGAGGCGTCAACCCACACAAACCCCCGAAGAGCCGCCTATTACGATCGGTACAGAGCGCACCTTTCTGTGAGGCGCTGGTGCAAAAAAGCGCGGACAGGCCTTGTGCCCGCCCGCGCCATCAAACATCTGCCAGTGAGCTTACAGCGCCGCAGCTAGCCTTCCTACATGGCCGCCTTGACCATGGCCGCGAAGGAGTCGGCCTTAAGCGACGCGCCGCCGACGAGCGCCCCGTCGACGTCCTCCTTCGTAAGGAAGCCTGCCACGTTGTCAGGCTTGGCAGAGCCGCCGTACAGCACACGTATACCGTCTGCGGTCGCCTTCCCGAAGATCTCGGTCAGCGTCGCCCGGATGGCGCCGCAGACCTCTTGGGCGTCATCGGCCGTCGCGGTCTTACCGGTGCCGATGGCCCAGATGGGCTCGTAGGCGATCACGTACTTGGAGGGGTCGTCGATCGTGAGGCCTGCGGTGTCCTTCTTGATCTGGTCGACCACGAACTCCACCTGCTTGCCAGCCTCACGAACCTCAAGCGACTCGCCACAGCAGCTGATGGGCACGATACCATGGGCCATGAGCGCCTTGGCCTTCTTGTTGATGTCCTCGTCGGTCTCGCCAAAGTAACCACGACGCTCAGAGTGACCGATGATGCAGTAGGTGGCGCCCACGTTGGAGAGCATGCCAGGGGCGGTCTCGCCCGTGTAGGCACCTTTCTCCTCCCAGTACACATTCTGTGCACCGAGGGCGAAGGGGGCACCCTCCTGCTCGATGACCTCGGAGACGCCCTTGAGATCAACAGCAGGTGGGCAGACGACGACGTCCACGTTGCCTGTGCCGCCCGCAAGTTCCTTGGCAAGCCCCTGCGCGAGGACAACGCCCTCGGTAAAGGTCTCGTTCATCTTCCAGTTGCCGGCAATCATCCTCTTACGCATCGAGAAGCGCCTCCACTCCGGGGAGGGCCTTGCCCTCGACGAGCTCCATGGACGCCCCACCGCCGGTGGAGATCCAGCTCATCTTGCTGGCCAGGCCAAACTTGTTGATGGCCGCGACGGAGTCGCCGCCGCCGATGATGGACGTGCAATCAGAGTCCGCGATCGCACGGGCGACAGCCTCGGTGCCCTTCGCGAACTGGTCGATCTCGAAGACGCCCATGGGGCCGTTCCAAAAAACGGTCTTAGCGCCCTTGACGGCGTCGCAGTACAGCTCGATGGTCTTGGGGCCGATGTCCATACCCATACGGTCATCAGGAATATTGTCGGAGTCCACGACCTCGCCGGTGGCATCCTCGCCAAAGTGATCCGCAACGACGTTATCTATGGGTAGCAGGATCTTGCAGCCCTTTGCCTTAGCCTTCTTGAGCATCTCGCCCGCGCGCTCGACCCAATCCTCCTCCTTGAGGGAGCTACCGACGCTGTGGCCTTGGGCCAGGAAGAAGGTGTAGGCCATGCCACCGCCGATGATCAGGGTGTCAGCGGAGTCAATGAGGTGATCGAGGACGCCGATCTTGCTGGAGACCTTGGAGCCGCCGACAATGGCGACGAAGGGACGCGCAGGATCCGCGAAGATGCCCGTGAGGGTGTCGACCTCCTTCTCGAGCAGGAAGCCCGCGACGGCGGGGATGTAGGCTGCCGGACCCACGACGGAACCTTGAGCGCGGTGAGCGGTGCCAAAGGCGTCAAGGACAAAGATGTCTCCGTAGGAGGCGAGCTTCTTGGCAACCTCAGGGTCGTTCTTCTTCTCGGCCTTAAGGAAGCGGACATTCTCGAGGACGAGAATCTCGCCGGGCTTCAGGGCCTTCACGGCAGCCTCAGCCTTCTCGCCATAGGTGTCATCGACGAACTTGACGTCGTAACCCGTGAGCTCGGCGAGCTTGTCCGCCGCAGGCTTGAGTGAGAGCTCGGGCTCGGGGCCATCACCCTTGGGACGACCGAGGTGGCTCATCAGGATGATTGCCGCGTTGTGCTCCTTGAGGTACGTAATGGTGGGGATGGCCGCACGAACACGTGTGTCGTCGGTGACGACGCCATCCTTCAGGGGCACGTTGAAGTCGACTCGCACGAGGACGCGCTTGCCGTCGACGTCGACGTCACGAACGGTCTTCTTGGTAAATGCCATGTTGTCTCCTTCTGACTCGTGAGCTGCAAAGCGCGCGTAGCACGAAGGAGGGGCACGGCCCCAGGCCATAGGACCTGCGACCGCACCCCTCCCCTACCTGGCAGAAAGGCGCTGCCTAGGCAACGAACTTCTCGAAGTACTTGATGGTGCGAACCATCTGGGAGGTGTAGGAGTTCTCGTTGTCATACCACGAGGTAACCTGCACGAGGCTCTTGCCATCGCCAAGATCCTGGGCCATGGTCTGGGTCGCGTCGAAGATGGAGCCGTGGGTCTCGCCGACGATGTCGCGAGAAACGATCTGGTCCTCATTGTAGGCATAGGTCTCGGGGATGGACGCGGCGTAAGCCTTCATCGCGGCGTTGATCTCATCGACGCTGACCTTCTTGTCGACGACGGCATAGAGGTTGGTGATGGAACCGGTGGGCGTGGGAACGCGCTGGGCGGCACCGATCAGCTTGCCGTTGAGCTCGGGAAGAACAAGGCCGATGGCCTTGGCGGCACCGGTGGAGTTGGGGACGATGTTCTCGGAGGCCGCGCGGGAACGACGGAAGTTGCCCTTGCGCTGCGGGCCGTCGAGGACCATCTGGTCACCGGTGAAGGCGTGGATAGTGGTCATGATGCCCGAGACGATGGGGGCGAAGTCGTTGAGGCCCTTGGCCATCGGGGCCAGGCAGTTGGTGGTGCAGGAGGCCGCCGAGATGATGTTGTCATCGGCGGTCAGTATCTCGTGGTTGACGTTATAGACGATGGTGGGCAGGTCATTGCCAGCAGGGGCGGAGATGACGACCTTCTTGGCGCCGGCGTTGACATGGGCCTGCGCCTTTGCCTTGGAGGTGTAGAAGCCGGTGCACTCGAGGACGACGTCGACGCCGAGCTTGCCCCACGGCAGCTTGTTGGCGTCTGCCTCCTTGTAGATGGTGATCTTCTTGCCGTCGACGACGATGTTGTCCTCGCCGGCCTCGACCTTGTGATTGCGTGCGTAGTTGCCCTGAGTGGAGTCGTACTTCAGGAGGTACGCGAGCATCTCGGGGGAGGTGAGGTCGTTGATGGCGACGATGTCGGTGCCCTCATGCGAGAACATCTGACGGAACGCCAGACGACCGATGCGGCCGAAGCCGTTAATAGCAACCTTGACTGCCATACTATCTCCTTTCGTGAGACCATCGAGGGGCCTGTCCCCTGACTGGCCATGCACTTTGCTGTCCTATAGTCTACACCTTTTTTGGGCACAGTTTCGCCACTTCGCACGCAAAAAGGGATAATCGTCTGCGAAGGGTCGCGTCAGGGGCGCGAGAGGTCGCCGGGCCGGACGTCGCCACGCGTTTGGGAGTGTGTCTCGTCAAGTGCCTCGTCCACGAGACGCTCGAGTCTGAGTGCGCGATGGTACATCGCAGACTTCGATGCGGGTGGGTCAAAGAGCCTGCCCAGCTGGGCCAAGGAGATGGTGGGATTGCGTCTACGCGTGAGGCAGAACTCCTTGAGAGCGTTGGGCAGGTTTCTGAACCCCACGAGACGCTCGGCGTCTTCAATGAGCCTAAGCTGGTCAGCTGCGGCACCAATCGAACGGGCCTGGTTCGCAAGCTCGGCGTTGACGCGACGATTGACTTCGTTTTTGAGCGACTTCATCCGCCGGGCGCTCTCGACGGTTCGCACAGAGAGCTCAGCCCCCATCAGACGTAGCAACGAGACGATCTCATCGAAGCTCTTGACATAGAGAACCGAGGAGCCACGCCTATGGTTGATGCGGGCATCGATGCCAAAGGGGACGAGAAGGTCCGCGATGCCTTGTGCAAGCCCCTCCTCCGTGAGGGCAATCTCGAGGTGGAAATCGCGCGTGGGGTCGGCGATAAAGCCCCCCGCCATAAAGGCACCGCGCACGAACGCCTGCCGGCAGCAGCGTCTGGACATGAGTTGGACAGGAATCCCCGTCTGTTGACCGTGACCCGGCACGATGATACCCAAGCGAGAGAGAACTCCCTCGAGCCTGCCCTGGTCGGGAATATCGATGAGATAGTTTCTGGTTTTCTGCAAGTTCGTGCGTCGCAGCATGTTCATAGGCGTATCGAGGCCAAAGAGCCCGTGAATGAGCTTGATCATGACGCGCGCGACCGCGCCCCTCTCGGTAGACATGCGCATGAAGTACGTGCCATCGCCCTGGAGAGACAGGGTCCCACAGATGCGCATGATGGCCGAGAGCTCGACGTAGGCGCACTCGTCGCAGGAACCATCTATGCGCGAGAGCTCATCCTTTACCCGGGCGGTAAACGACACTCTTCCCTACCCCCTTGCCAACCCAAGGTCACGGTGGGACGTGACGGTGCGATAACCCTGTCCCTTAAGGTAGTCCGCCGTCGCGTTTGCGATGGCCACCGAGCGATGCTGCCCGCCCGTGCAACCCACAGCAATGGAGAGCTGTGACTTGCCCTCGGCGACGTAGCCGGGCATCACGACATCGAGCAGGCGCTCCCAGGCCTTCATGAAGTCCTTTGTCACGTCATTGCCCAGCACGAAGTCCCGCACGGTCTCGTCATTACCCGTGAGCGCGCGCATCGCGGGGTCGTAGAATGGGTTGGGCAGGAAGCGCACGTCGATCATGAGGTCGGCGTCAGTGGGCATGCCGTGCTTGAAGCCAAAGGAGAAGACCTGGATGTTCAGGAGCTGCTGGTCGGTCAGCTCGGAGAAGGCATGGCGGATACGAGTACGCAGGGCCGACGTGCGCAGTCGGCTCGTATCGATAACGAGGTCGGCATGGTCACGGACTCCCCTAAGCTGCCTGCGCTCGCGTTGGATGGACGAGGAGGTCGCCTCGGATAGACCCGCAAGCGGATGACGGCGGCGAGTCTCGTCATAGCGGCGCATGAGGACCTCATCAGAGGCATCAAGGAAGACGATCTTGTAGCTGAGCTCATGCTCGTCAAGGGCAGCGAGGGCGTCAGGCATCTCATCGAAAAGACCTTGGCTCCTGAGGTCGCAGATGACGGCGAGGTGGCGTCCGATGCCGGAGTTGATGCCCACGACCATGGCGAGGTCCAAGATCAGGCGAGGTGGCAGGTTGTCGATGCAGTAGTAGCCCATGTCCTCGAAGACGTGCATGGCCTGCGTGCGCCCGCTTCCCGACATTCCCGTGATGATTACGATGTCCGGAACGCGGTCGCCGGTCGCTGAGCTCCTCGCGAGATCGCTGACCTTCTCCATTGGGACCCCCGAAATCTTTGGCGCCACAACACACCTGCGCCGTCACAACTCGCACACCAGCTGTCAGGTCGCCCAGCAGCAGGAGTGCGTGGACATGACAAACTCATTTTTCTCAGTATAGGACAACTCTCGGTTAGACCATCGTTGACGTGGGCGGCACCTTGGCCTCTCGCAACACCACGCCAGGCATCTCCGCGTCTCCCCTCGACGCGTAAGCTTGCTGACAACATCGAGGGGAGGACGCGGGGCGTCGTCATGCCGACGGCAATCTAACCGAGAGTTACGGAAAGACACATTCTGGGGCTTAAGGAGACGCGGAAAGGCGCGGTGTGTGATCCCAAGGCAAGCTAAACTGCGCTTTTCCGTGAGACGGTTCGCCAGACTGCGCTTTTCCGTGAGGGGTCGGGGGCAGAATGCGCTTTTCCGTGAGACGGGGTCGCCAGACTGCGCTTTTCCGTGAGGGGTCGGGGGCAGAATGCGCTTTTCCGTCACGTCGCGGCGCCCGGGAGGTGTGGGGCAACCCCCCCGCCAGGCTGCGGGGCACTATGGAGAATGCCTCAACTGGGCAAATGCGCTCGAGCAACCCCCCGCCAGGCTGCGGGGCGGGTTGCGCGAGGGTCCGCAGATCTCGGTTCGGAGTCTGGCCTCACGGAAAGGCGCACTCTGCCCAACCGGTGGGCTTCAGAATGCGTCTTTTGGTGAGGTGCGCAGGCAGAATGCGCTTTTGCGTGAGGCAAGCCGACGTTTGCGCAGGTGAGGAAAGGCACATTCTACGTAAAAGCGCATTCTGCAACCGGTGTCTCACGGAAAAGCGCACTCTGCGGCTGAGACGTTACGGAAAACCGCAGTCTGCAACCCTGCGGTGTGACGGAGACTCTCTGCTGGACCACTGTCGGCATGGCCAGCTTCAGTTCAATTCTAGGGTGAGCTTCCGTCCCTCATGTGCCGCCGTCCCTCAGCCGACCCCGCCGGTCTTTGGGTCGGCGTATTCGACCAACCCGCGTCTACCGAAGCGTGTCTGCTCCCTCTTTGGATCCCACCTCGCCTCGACCTTGTGCGCGTAGAAGGTGCCAGTGCGCTTGACAGTCTGCCTTATCTGAGCCGTTTACAGTGAGCGTCCCTCTCCGAGAGGGTTGAGCTCACAGACGAGCACCACGCAAACACCCCGTCTCACAACAGGTGCCCTCTGCCGACTTCCGTGATCGCATCCGAAATAGGCACTGCGCTCCCGGTCGGAAGCCTTGGCGTGACCCCAGACTCACGCTCGAAGTCCGGCCTGTCAAGTGACGCGTAGGCATCCCACGAGATCTGGTATCCGAGGGCGCTCGCAAGGAGCTCGCGCGTGGAGTGCGCCCTCGTCACATTCCTGACCGAGACGCTTTCGACCATGCGCACGGCATCCGCCTCATCCCTGACAATGAAGGTTAGCTGAGGGACACTCGCCTGACGCCCCCTGGCCCACGTCGCCAGCGCGGTCGCGCGGCGGGCAGTTTTGTCCACCATCGTCGCGGCATCATCGGCAGACCTCTGCTCGACCCATATGCCGTTGACATCCACATGCACATAGGTGCCATCAGACGCCAGGGAAACGTCTTGGCCGTCAAAGCTCAGCGAGCCGAGCGCAGCCAGCACGTCCACCTGCGAGATCGACACGGCTGCTGCGGTCTTGCCGTCTCCCGTACGGGCGTCATCGCACGAGACCTCACGAGACTCGAAGGTGGCATGCTCCAAGGGACCGAGAAAACCGACGCCCTGCACATGTCTCGACATCACCCATACGCAGCCGGCTAGGACCGAGGCCATGACCACCACTGCGATGGCGCGCAGCGATGGGCCCCAGCTCTGCAACAGACGCCTCACGACCACCTTACCGAGCGTCACGATGGCCCTCACTTCCCGATTTGTGAAGGGCGACCCTCACAAGCAGGCCTCCCACGAGCGCACCCGCTCCCATGAGGACCGGCAGCGGCAGGTCCATGGCGTCTTGACCCTGGGTCGCAACCTTATCGATTCCTGCCATGGCAGGAGCGGATACTGCCTGAATTATTGCCGACGCACTCGTAAGGGCCAGCGATCCCAAGAGGGCCAGTGACGAAACATGAGCCGCAAGCGGCCCGAGTCGTATCATGCCCGTGCCCATCAACCTTCCAACCTCCAAAGCTGCTACACAAAAGACACTCCATAGAAAGACGCCCGAACTGACCCGTGGCGCAGACAGGGCGCCTGGCATCAGGAGCCAGAGTCTAGGCCATCTCCCAAAGGCGGGTAACAAATATACTACCCTGAAGACAGATTCTTATCAGAGAGTATACCATCTATTCAGAGTTCTAAGACACCAACGTGAGGATTACTATTATTATTGGCTCTCCGGAGTGTCTGGTGGGTAGCGCAGGCTAGGACGGTGCGCAAGCAAAGGCGTCGAACGACAGGCCTCACAGTCTGGGGAAGATTGCGGTAGCGAGACATTCGACATTGCAGAGGCCCCTCGCCGCTCTCTCGACAGGCCACGTGAGCGAGTCGGCGCCCACGAGACAGGCGTCAAGGGGCCTGCCGCCGAGGTAGCCGGAAATCCCCTCCCCGCTCTCCCGGTCCGCCCTGGTGACCATGCTCTCCTCGAGGAGACCACCGGATACCGGCCCCTCCTCCCTGCCGTCGGCCAGACGTCACGGCGACAGTTACGGCATGCCACAGGATCTAAGGGGTACGAAACGACAATCTTTATCCAAGCAGGTCCAACTTCATGCCCCAGAATAGGCACGAGCATGAGCTCAAACCAATCTGCCAATCTGTGGGCGGCACATTCTGTGGGATATGACGAGGATACCTGCACCCAAGAGCACGAGGGGCACCGAAAGACACTGCCCCATCGTGAGCCAGCCGGTTCCAGCAAGGTACCCGAGCTGTTCGTCAGGCATACGTACGAACTCGACCATGAAGCGGAGGCAGCCGTACAGAACGAGAAAGACGCCGATGAAAGTCCCCTGCGGTCGTGCGGGGGCACGGCGCGAGAGGAGGGAAAGGACGAGGAAGATGACAAGACCCTCTAGGATGGCCTCGTAGAGCTGGGAGGGATGACGGTACACCATCCCCCCGCCCGTGTCCGAGAACATGACGCCCCAGGGCAGACCAGTCGGCTTCCCCCACAGCTCCCCGTTCACGAAGTTCGCGCAGCGACCAAAGAAAAGGCCGATAGGGGCGCCGGTTGCTGCGAGGTCGCACATGGTCGCGATGGACAGGTGCAGGCGCCAGCAGGCAAGAGACCCGCCGACGATGGCACCCACAAGCCCACCGTGGAAGCTCATACCCCCCTCGCTGAGCATCGGTATCTCGACGGGATTTTTGAGGTAGTGCCCTCCTCCATAGAAGAGCACGTAGCCTAGCCGCGCGCCGACGATGATGCCGACAGCGATGCTCACAACGACGCTCATGACGTCATCTGGGGTGAGATCGAGCCCCCAGCGACGCGACGTCCGCCAGATCGCGACACCACCCAGTAAGAATCCTGCAAGGTAGGCAAGGCCATACCATCGAATCACAATGGGCCCCAGCTGCACGACCACCGGATTGAGGGCATGATAGAGATCGTTAAGCCACATCGCCCAGAAAACTCCTTACAATGAGGTCCTCGACGCACAGGATATCCCTTACGCGCCGGAGGCCTCCTCACGGATTCTCAGTCCCTACGCAGCTGCATGAGCTACCATGCCATCGCGGGTTGCACGCGCGTGACGCCAGGAACGTGCTCTCTCAAGATACGCTCTATGCCCTCGCTCATGTCATAGGATGACAGCGGGCACCCCGCACAGGCACCCTGCATCTCGAGCGTCACGACTCCATCGTCGTCACAGCTAATGAGGACGACGTCACCACCGTCAGCTTGAAGGCTTTGCCGAATGACGTCAAGGGTTGCCTCAAGCAGCTCCCGGTTTACCTTGGGCTTACCCTCGGTCATGGTCTCGCTCTTTGCCATGTCATCTCCCCTCTCATGCGCGGACCCATCCTCCCATGGACCCAACGCAACATTCTACCTGCGCAAGCGTAACTGAGGGCGAGTGTACCCAACACCCACGAGGGCATACGTCAGGCAGGTGCCGTCCATCAATACAATTGCTGTAGTAAGCGATGGGCATGCTATCGATGGGTCCACCGAAGAGCACGCTAAAAGAACAAAAAACGTATCTATGCTATGGGCTCATAGAGATGGCCGGAGTCCGCATGCCCCATCCGCTTGGCTGGACGCCTGCCGGCGGCTACGGCAGCGAGCGCACGGACAATGCGCGCAACCTCGCGTGTCGTCTCCTCGGCAGAGAGGAGCGTGCAGTCTGCCATGAGGCGCGTGATGCCCACCGCAAGAAGCCTACCAAGCTCAGGGGTCGCGTCGAGCGGCCGCGCGGCATAGATGTGGCTGCGGCCCTCAAGGTCCGTGCGTACAGGAAGGAGTCGGCCGTTGCGGTCCTTGAGGAAGTGACGTCCTCGGCGCAGCTCACAGGCCGCACAGTCATGGAGGCAGTGGCCCGTCGTCTGAAGAACGCAGTGTTCGCTGGTCATGGCCTGCGTACGTCCGCTCACGATGAGGCCGCAGGGTATCGAGGCCACGCGTCCCAAGGCGCAGACCTCCTCAAGCGTGAGCTCCGGCGAGAACCAAAGGCCCATGGCGCCGGCCGTCTCGAGGGCAGTGAGGCAGCTCTCGTTATGAACGGGAATACAGGGCCTGATCTCTGCGGCCGCACCTCGCTGAACTGCGAGCGCCAACTCACTCACATTGCCCACCGCACAGGCCTCGCCTCGCCTGACAAGCGAGTCCAGACGTCTGTGGTCAGCTTCGCGGCATACCTCGTCGAGCCAGGGGATGAGGGCAGCGTCAGACGGCCATGGAGCACCATCCGCCTTTGCTTCAGCGAGGGCGTCAGGCGTGACGTACATGCGTGTGGCCCCCGCCCTACTCGCAGCGTCGGCAATCTCTGGCGTCGGTACGAGGGCGCAGATCTCGACCTCACCGACAGGCACAGGCTTTCTGCCACCCGTCTTTTGGCGCGCGAGGCGCAGCTGCAGCGCGACATCATCGCCATCGGGTGCGTGGGCGAGGTTCCTCCCACGCACTACAGTAGAATAGGACTCCAGTACCCTTCGCTCGAGCAGTTCACAGGCCTTTGAGCGTACCTTGTGAACAGCCGAGAAGCTCAGGCCACAACCCGCATCGCACTCGACCTCAATAGAGGCGGGCACAAAGGGAGTATGCCCCATGCGCCCCACGTGCTCGGTCAAATCCTGCTCGCTCACGGCCTTGGTCCGTGCGGGCTCGACCACAAAGTCCTCCACACGTGCCGTCGCCGTCCCATCTACACAGGCAAGCTCGACCACAAACGGCTTTCCCAGTCGCGCGAGCACTCGTACCGTGACGAGACGCTTGCGCCTCTCGCCTCCCGCAGCGAGGCGCGTCGCCTCATTCATGGCCTGCCGCGAGCAGATGACGCGCACCAAGGAGCCAGACTCCATGGGACGCACTGCCTTGCAGCATATGACTGAGCCTGTCTTGGCATCGGCAGGTGCGGTGGTAGTCAGAAATTTCGTAGGGTCACTTGCGGGACGGATCTCCAGAAGGTCCCCGCCACCCACGAAGCTATCAAGAAGGACATCCACCTCAAAGAGTCTCTTGAGCCTGAAGCGTTCGCGACCACCGTTTGCGCCACCCCTGCGTAACTTGGCACCACCACAATCGCGCGAGGCCACCACACGCCCCACAAGCCGTCCCCTGTTGTTGGAGCGCTCGTAGCTCATCATGTCATCATCGGCGCGCCCGTCCAGGTAGCTGTGGGTGAAATCACGATTGAATGCGCGTCGCAGACGCTCGTGACGCAGGACACCCTCCTCGACCGTAGGCGTGCGGTCGACCGCGAGGTCATCCAGCTGAGCACGATAGGAACGAACCACCGCATATACGTAGTCGGGCGCCTTCATGCGTCCCTCAAGCTTGATGGAGTCCAAGCCTGCCTCAGAGAGGCTTCCTAGCTGGTCTATGGTGCAATAGTCCTTAGGACAAAGTGGCAGGCGACGGTTGGGTGCAGAGACGTCGTGGGCAGACTCGTCCACCAACCGGTAGGGCAGGCGGCAGGGTTGCGCGCAGAGCCCCCGGTTGGCGGAACGCCCACCGGCGAGCGAGCTCATCAGACACACGCCCGAATAGCAGAAACAGAGCGCCCCATGAGCAAAGCCCTCGAGCTCAACGCCCTCCTGGGAGATGCGAGATATCTCATCCACCGAGAGTTCCCGCGACAGCGTCACGCGCGCCACACCCAAGCCTCGACACCAGGCCACCGCACGTGCATCGTGCACATTGGCCTGTGTGGATAGGTGAATCTCCATCTGAGGGAAGCGGTGACGAAGTTCGAAGAGCAGTCCCCAGTCCTGAATGATAAGGGCGTCTGCCCCCAAAAGCCACGCCTCACGAGCGAGTGCGAGAGCTCGTGGCATCTCCTCGCTCTTGATGACGATATTAGTCGTCACGTAAACGCGCACACCCGCGAGATGCGCCCTCTGACAGGCCGCCTCGAAGGAGTCGGGCGTGAAGTTGCTCGCCTTGCGACGGGCGTTGAAGTCGTTTCCGAGGGCGCAGTAGATGGCGTCTGCGCCTGCCGCAAGCGCTACGTTGAACGACCCTGGATCACCGGCAGGCGCGAGCAGCTCGGGCACTTTCATGGGAGATGGCATCAAGCAGAAGAGACAGGCATGAGATGATTCGAGTAGGGCATCGCCATCACGCTGAGGTAGCCGACCCTCTCGTCGAGTCATCCCCCGACACAGCTCCCTCTGACCTGGGGCGTGTGCGCATCTCTGTGTACACCCTCATGACATCAAGTTCCCACTGGCGACGGCTGGCCTTGACTTCCGTGTCGAGGATGAGACCACAGGCAAAGAGCAGCGCGGCAAGGCCCGCAAAGGCAACGGCAACGATGGCCGTTGGAAGGCGGGGAACGAGTCCCGTCGCCCTGAACTCGGCGATGATCGGCACCCCAAGGCAGAGGCTGACGACCAGAACGACAAAGGACACGAGGGAGAAGAAACCGAGTGGCTTATAGTCCTTGAAGAGGCGACCTATCATCTTGAGGACCTTGGCCCCATCCGAGAAGGTGCTCAGCTTGGATACCGAACCCTCCGGACGGTCTCGGTACTTGATGGGGACCTGCGCTATCCTCCAACGCTTGTCCACCGCGTGGATGGAGAGCTCCGTCTCGATCTCAAAGCCCGGAGAGAGCACGGGCAGCGTCTTGGCGAAGGCGTAGTTGAAGCTGCGATAGCCTGTCATCACATCAGTGAACTCGAAGCCGTAAAGCAGCTTTATGAGCCAGCGTACGAGGTCGTTACCAAGACCGTGAAAGGCACGGTCGTTCTCATCCCCGTAGCTCCCGTTCGAGAGGCGATCGCCCACGACGTGATCAGCCGTGCCGGCTTCAAGAGGCGCCAGAAGCATGCGCGCTGCCTCGGCCGGGTAGGTGTCATCGCCATCGACCATCAAATACCGCTCCGCATCCACGTCGCGCAGCATCTGGCGTACAACGTTGCCCTTGCCCTGACGAGGCTCCGGACGAACGATTGCGCCGTGGCTGCGGGCTATGTCCGCCGTGTCATCAGCAGAGTTGTTGTCATAGACCCAGATCGTGGCGCCAGGAAGTTCTCTCCTGAAGTCATCCACGACCTTACCTATAGTCTGCGCCTCGTTGTAGCAGGGGATAAGGACAGCTACGTCCTCGAAACTCTCGCTCACGTACGCCATCTAGCCACTCCCTTGGCGATAGGATGTCAACACGCAACACTCATACCCTCTTGCGTCGCCCCTCACGACAGTCGACGTCCCGTCAGTAAACGTGACGTCACACCAGCCTTGCCCATCGACGTTTGCCAACTTGCAGGACGGTGCCTTTTGAAAGGAGGGAAGGTTCCACGTTGTAGCACCTCGAGGCTACCGTCTTACCATTAATCTTAACACCACCACCATCGATGAGGCGCCTTGCCTCTCCGCTACTCGCCACAATCTTCACGTTTACAAGCAGCTTCCCCAAATAAACCTGTCCCTGATCGTTGACCTCGACGACAGAGTGTGGAAACTCTGCGATGCCAGCGGGAACCTCGCTCTTCCTGAACGTAGCGTCGAAGGCATTCATCGCCCTTGTTCCCTCCCCCGCGCCATGATAGAGGTCAACGATATTGGCGGCAAGGGCACGCTTAAGTTCGTAAGGGTCTGCCGTGCCGTCAGCATAGGCACGATCTATCGCGTCAACCTCATCTGGGGGTATCGTGGAGCAGAGACGAAAGTACATGGGTACAAGCTCGTCGGTGATGCTCATGATCTTACCGAACATATCCGATGGCTCATCGGTCAGACCAACGTAGTTGCCGTAGCTCTTAGACATCTTTTTGACACCGTCAGTGCCCACCAGAAGTGGCATTGTGAGGGCCACCTGCGGCTCCATGCCTCTTGCGCGCATGAGGTCTCGTCCGGCGAGCAGGTTAAAGATCTGGTCGTTGCCGCCCATCTCGACATCTGCCTTGATGACCACAGAGTCATATGCTTGGAGCACGGGATAGATAAACTCGTGCAGGGCGATGGAGCGACCCTCGGCATAACGCCTGTGGAAGTCCTCGCGCTCGAGGATACGCGCGACGTTGAATCGACTCATGAGACCGAGCATCTGCGCGAGGTCGAGGGGCTTCAGCCAATCGCCGTTGTGAACGATGGTCGTCCTCGTAGGATCGAGCACCTTCATAGCCTGCTCAACGTACGTCTGGGCGTTTGCCTCGACCTGCTCCTCAGTGAGTGGCGGGCGCGTGCTGTCGCGACCCGAGGGATCACCGATGAGGGCAGTTCCGTTGCCTATGATGAGTGTGACCGTATGGCCTAGGTCTTGGAACTGGCGCATCTTTCGCAGGGGCACCGCATGGCCAAGGTGCAAGTCAGGCGAGGTGGGATCCACACCCAACTTGACGTTGAGGGGCCGCCCCTTCGCAAGCTTCCTTTTGAGCTCCTCCTCGGGCACGATCTGCATGGCGCCCGATGTGATGACTTTCAGTTGCTTGTCTACTGGTAGCAAAACTACTCCCTTCACCATATGATTTTGCGAGGCGCATGGGAGTAACGCCGCATGGCTTGCGACGTCGGGCACCATAGCTCAACGCGCTTATCGCACAGCTGCAAAAGCGGACCACCTTTCCCAATGCGTAAACTCAAAGCGAGCATCAAGCACGAACAAAACCGAGAACATCTGCAAGAACTCTTCTCGGGACAGAGAGTAGCTGTCAGATGAGCTCGTCCTCTATGAGATAGCGAGGGCGGTGCTTGACCTCAAGGTACACCTTGCCGACATACCCTCCCGTCACGCCCATAGATATCATGAGTAGCCCACCAACGAGCCAGATTGACACCATCATCGATCCCCATCCAGCAACCGCATGTCCCATCGCGACACTTACTATCGTATAGATAAGCATGGCGATGGCAACGAGCACCGAGATGAGCCCAAGGGTCGTAATCATCACGAGGGGTTTCACACTGAAGGATGTGATGCCCTCAATGGCCAGGGACATCATCTTGCGGAGCGGGTACTTCGATTCACCTGCCAGTCGCTCCTTGCGCCTATAGTAAACTTTATCAGTCCTAAAGCCGAGGGATGGGACGATGCCACGCAAGAAGAGGTTCCTCTCGCCATACTCAGACAGCCCCCTCAACGCAACAGAACTCATAAGCCTGAAGTCAGCACTATCCGCAACGACCTCGGTTCCGAGGCCGCGCATAACGTGATAGTAGCCCCTTGCGGTGAGACGCTTGAAGGAGGAGTCCGTATCGCGGTTGTTACGTACCCCATAGACGATCTCTACGCCTTGCAAGTACTTGCGTAGCATGTCATCCATGACGTCAATATCATCCTGCAAATCCGCATCAATCGAGATGGTAGCGTCAAAGCCCCTCTCCAGCGAGCGCATGAGCCCGCAGAGGAGGGCATTTTGATGACCCCTGTTATGAGAGAGCCTAATACCCTCAGCATGGTCCCTCTCCTCATGCAGGACGCGGATACTGTCCCATGTATGATCCTCGCTGCCATCATCAACAAACACAACTCTGCTCTCCGAATTTGCAAGTCCCTTTCCTATCAATGCCTCAAGCTTGTCGAGCAAAGCTGGCGCAGACTGCTGCAGGACCTCCTCTTCGTTATAGCAGGGAACGACAATTGCCAGGCTTGGGACTTGTCTCGCAACATCCACGCTGCTAGATGTCAAGATAATCCCTCCAAAAATCCACCGAAGTCACCTTCGCCCGAACATCGGCATAGCTCCTGTTCAGAGCAGACTTTTCCTTCCCATAACGCCTGAGATCCTCCTGAAATCGACGCCAGAGAGCCCTTGCCCTCTGTGCGTCACGGTGACGAATGATGCCAACCTTCTGCTGAATGTTTATGGCAATGACATCATCGGCGCCGTACAGCTTGCCATAGGGACACGCCCAACCCAATCCTTCAATAACGGCAGTGCTGCTGTCAAAAGGCCTCAACTTCCCGTACAGCTGGCCATTGAGCGAACGCTCAAACAAGCGTGTATGGTAAAGGTTGTAGGCAAGGCCGTGCGGTCTGCCTCCCAAGGGCAGGTCGCGCAGAATCTCATCGGTACCAATCTTTTCCAGGTCGAGGTCAAACTGATCCTTTACGCGCTCCCTGAGCTCGGCGAGCGGAAGCTGCTTCTCCTTGTTCTTGTTAGCCTCCATGAAGCGTCTCTCAGCGAAACCCTTCTGCAGGAACCGCTTCGGCCCAGCAAGGTAATCCTCGAATCCCTCCAGCACGAGCTCAGCATCCGCGTAGTTGAACTTCACGAGCTCAATCATGACGTTGCGCTGAAGCTCCTCAATAAAGTCAGTGAGAGGCGCAACGCCTGTGATCGCCTGACCGATCAGACCGTTTCTCATGGTCTGGTAACGCTCGACGGCAGCGTTGTAGCGCATGAAGAAGGCAAGGTGCCAGATACAAATGCCATTAAGTGTCATGATGCGGGGCTTGCAGCGCATGCCATACTCCGCATCGTCGAATCGCACGAAAAAGGGAAGTGGCATACCGTTCTTACGAATCACGGGGACGGGAATACAGCAGTACCACCAGGCAGCATAGCGTTGCTTCAGGTCTTTCCACGTAGCAACATCTGGCTCAAAGCTCTCGCTGGTCGCGCAGTCATGTAAGACGCTCATTCTCAGGAGCGGCTTGAGGGAGCGATAGACACCGCCTTGCGTCATGTAACCGATGTCTTCCCAATGGATGTCCGGCTCATCAAAATTCATCATGGCACCGCTGATGAACGCCTCGGCATAGCGCTCGTTCACAATGGTGAGGAGGGCATAGGTGCGTTTGATGCTCTCAGGTGAGACCTCCACGTCATCGTCCATGAGTAGGACATGTGTGACATCACCCTGGTTCTGTGCCAAGAGCATGCCGTAGGCGAACCCGCCCGAGCCGCCAACGTTGCCATTGGGATACACCGTGATGCCGTCGCCTGTAAGCGTCTTGGCATTAAGCGTACGGCCATTGTCGATGACGTACATGCGAAAGTGCGCTGCGATCTCCTCTTGGCTGCCCAAGATCTCCCCTCGCACGAGATCGATGTTGTGCGTAATGAACCGCTCCTTCTTAAAGGTAGTCGTAGAGAGGGCAAGGTTGACCTCACGTACGTCGCCCTCCTCAACAAGGGCGCTGTAGTGGCCATTCCTCAACCATACATCCCCGTCTGTTTCGATGATAAAGCCAACGAGCACATCAGGGTCACGATATGAGAGGTCGATGTCTACCAAAGACCACTCACCGCACGCGGCGATCTCGACTATACCCTCCCTCTGTGGACGAGAGTAGTAGTCAAACTGATCGACACGAGTCAACTTGACTCTAGCCGCCGCCCCCTTGAGCTCAAGGTGTAGGCGATAGGCCTTGGCGGAGGTGTACTCATCGTACTTGCCTATCGAGAGCGCATTAAAGAACGTCGTAAAGTCAAAGGCTCCCGGCCCCTGCAGCATCCAGCTATCCTCATCAGCTGGCATCATCCCCTGTGAGCTCCTCACATACAGGAGAGGGGTGGTGTTAAATTGACGAGTATCCTCCAAGAGGATATTGGCAATCTTCACGAATTTCAACGTAGTACCTCTTCCGGTGTTGCTGCATATTGTCGAAGTGCGCCGCATGACTCAGCCCTATTGCTCTTTATCGTCCGCAGTCATGGTAACATCTGCGCAAAGATGCTTTGCACGACGAGCCCCCTTCCGTGGAGATGGTAGCCATAGGTCAAGGCCATAGGATGCCACAGGCATCAAAAGGACAAAGAAGGGCATCAGATACACAGGCTTTGCCTCCCATAGTACGTAGCAAGCAAAACCAATCCCCACGCAACACGCCAAGAGAAAAAACGAGTCGCTTTCCCCTGCCTTTCGTCTCCGGAAGGTTTCTATGGAGCCGATGAACGCGCCAGCCATGACCACGAGCTGATAGCCGTCCATGTACGCAACCACAGGAGCACTTTCCAGAAGGGTAGTGTTCGTCAGATTGCCAGCTGCGTCATAGTGTATATGGGTGTACATAACCGACTGAAAGCTTGGCTCAGCCCACTCCTCAGATAGCTTTGTAACAAAAAACCACAGCGCATAAGAGGGATGATCACTAAAGTACGACAGTTGGTCCTTGATTGATTTTGAGGCGGTCTCTCCCACGAGACGCGTATCGCGGTCAAAGGAGATGAACTGTTGGATTGCAGTTGCATCCCACATACCCGGTCTCCGTGTGGTGCCGTCCGCCTCGGTGAGGCCAATCTCGATCCATGAGATTGTTGGAAGACCGGGCCCGAAGCTAACGCCATAGCTCCTTTCCAACCAGAACGTAGGAAGACTGCTGAGGCTGTTCGCTATCAAGGTCGTGACCAGAATACAGACAAGTCCTACATATCTCGCCTTCTTAAGTGCGATGACAAACCAGCAGAGACAGGCTCCGATTGCAATGAGCTTGAAAGTTGGCTTAATAATAAGGGAGAGCGTCAGAAGCACCAGTGACACCAGCTGCAAAGAGACTATCTTTACCTTCGATTCACTCTTAAGTGCAGCGATCTGTGCCCAAAGAAAGAGACAGATGAGTCCGAAACCCATCGAATTTCCGTATGGGAATGTTGTCGATAGAGAGAAGGGGAGACACAGCCCGAGGAGTACTACCAAGAGGAGTCTTGCGCATTTGGTTTTGAGCATCATGTGCGACGCTCCCACAAGCCCAATGAACGCAAGCGTATTTGCGACGATGTTCATGCCCTCTACTGCAAGAATATTGCCCGCACCGAAAATACGAAAGATAACAACAAAGTAGTAAAACGCACCCACTTGAAATGGATACCAGGAGAAGTACGCGTACGCACTGGGAACATCAACCTGTAAAGAAGGGGCATCTGGCTGAAATGCTTGGTAGTCTCCTTGAACATGTTGGGATGCATAAGCTATCAGGGACGATGAGTCAGGAAATCCTTGCCTTGCATGTGGAGTATTGAAAACAAAGTAACAGCTTATTATTATCATGACGATCAATGATACTAGGGTAACGACTCGCTCATCAAGACGCTCCGAGACATTTCGAACGAACCAAAGAACCAGCGTGATGACGCCTGCCATAACAAGCCCGAGCAACATTTGATCGAGATGCTGCAGGCAAAACCATGTTCTGAATACGAAACTCTCATTAACCATATCAGAGAAGAGCGTAGTGACAAACGCGCATAGGGCCACAAGCAGTGCCATAATGGCCACAAAGATACCAAGACTCACACTCTCCAACAGAGAGCCAATCTTCTCGAGCTTCCTTCCCCTTTCCATGCGAGACCTTTTTCCCAACGTTGCATGCACCGTCCTTCTATATGCTTACAGATGCAGAGGCCATCGGAGTAGTTCTTACCGTTGGGACTGTTGTGGCCTCTTTCGGAACCGTGACGGTATAGCGTATTGTTGAGAACCCGGATGCCCTCGTGAAGACAAGCCCGGACCACACATTAAAACCATCAAGACTACATGGTCTGAACTCAAACGTAAGATCATCGCTTGTACAGTTGATGTCGGAAATGAAACCCCCCGCAGGCGCATATAAGATAACCTCGTTACTTAGCGTTCCATCAGCAGCGTTGACATACGAAGGAGCCGAATTGAGAATTTCGCGTGTCAGTGAATTCGTAATGCTCGTCGTCACAGAATAACTGACTGTTCCGTCGTCATTTGCCCTCGCTATCCCTACACTCGTATCAGATGACATGTACCAGTCAGACTTACAATGGTCATAATTGTAGTAGTAGACCCCAATCACTGGATGTGAGGGGTCTGAAGACACCTCACCAGAAGCGTGCAGCTCTCGCATAACACCCTGTTCACCTGGCTCTGCCATCCACACCTGAACGTTGCCTCCATCTATACCCTTTCCGATAGCACGTGCTAGATCAGCTATGTTCGAGGATTCCATGCCAGAAAATATCTTTGTGCAGACCTGCCCTGCCACGTCATTAAAATAGGAATCCTGTTCGCTCAAGGGAACATCCCAATATACGCGGTTGAGAAGGTGTTTGGCTGCATTAGCACCATCGATCGTCGCACCTATGCTTGTGGTTACGCCGCCGGTCACAGCAAGGACGTACTGTAGGAACACAGGGTCGATCGCGATCACGCCATCCACATCATCACCTGCGTGATTACGCCAGAAGCCTCGCAGGAACTCTGCAGTGCGTGGGAAGTTGGGATTAAAGTTGCAATTCGTTGGCTTTCGCTCAGCCTGCATGTCTTGGTAGACGTCGGCGAAGACCTCCACTTCGTCAGGCGACATAACTACCCCATCCGAACTCCGACTAGTCCCCGGCGAGCTGAACTTACCCAACACAATCTTTCCATCAGTAACCTCCATAAGACCCCAAGATCCAGGAAGGCCACCCGTTGGTCGAAGCTCCGCATTACTCTGCGCAACAATCAGATAGCGCCTCGTCTGCCCACCAGCGCCAAGCATATCAGGCAAAACCGGCAAGATCCTGTTCGCCTTCGTGAGGGCGTCATCGAAAGAGGACAACCGACCCCTCACTTTGCGGAACACCGTGGCGAATTGCTCGATATGGGCATCGGGCAGGACGTTGATGGCCTCCGCATTCCTGCGCACGATGGGCTGGGCCGTCTGGCAGGTCGAAGCGAGAGACGAGATGGCATCGGCGTTGATGGCGCCATCGCTCACGAGACTGGAGAGGCTCAACACGCCTGAGTCGTATGCGAGCGGCGACAGGGCGTTGTCGGAAAGATCGACCATGCTGTCTGCGAGCGTCTGCGCGCTCTTGACGTCGGAACCGTATACCGGGACGAGTGATGCAATGACCCACCAAGGGCTGCTGAGTTCGTTCTGGATGCCATGGGCAGATCCATTGATGTCGCTTGCCGCAGATCGGAGTGCCTGGGGGTTGCCATCCCTTGTGGCAGTCTCAAACTTGTCGACACAGGCCATGATGTTACTTGCCTCAGAAGCAACTCTTTTGGCGCTGTTGTAGACGTTGTATGCTGTGAGCCCTCCCACCACCAGAAGCAAGACTATGGTTACGCCGATCACCGAGGCAATGACATGGCCAATCGTCGATGCAGGCGACCCATGGTTCGTGTTAGAAGTTCCCCTCCCCACAGATCCACCACGCGATGTACGCATGCGACCGGAACGGGAGGGTGGTATGTAGACGTGCTGGGAGGGGGACTGTAGCTGCTCAAGAGGCTGCTGCGAGCGCGCAGACCGCCCATCTTTGACAGCGTGACCATCCCTGTCACCCCACTCCATGGAACCCGCTTGTCTCAAATGTTTTTCCATACCGACCTCCGGAATACCCAGCAAAGCACATGACGGCAGGCATGGTCTTCATACACGCCATCCAACAGTTCAGTCTCACACACCTTCCTCCCTCTGTCATCTACCAGCGACAGAGACACAAGGAGCATATATAAGGAAGGCGAACGGACGGCGCCCCCCACGTCGATTGCCACGAGGATTTTTCATACCACCTCAGCATGCTCCTTTTCCACAGTGCGTCAAGAGCCATAAGTCGCAACAGATTCATCCATGCCTCTATCCTATAATGTGATGGTTATACATCGCAAGGAGGCATTCATGGGCATTCGTACCCGTAGGGCACGCACGCGTTCCCGCACTCATATCGTAAGCTTCAGCATAGCCGGATTCTTCGGCTTCATAGCCCTGTTCGTGATGGCGATGTTTCTCTCTGTCGGAGCGCTCGTCACGAACTGGCTCAGCGAGCTCCCAGACTACTCCTCGGCAAATGCCTACCTCGTTGCCGAGCCCACCACCGTGTATGCGGCAGACAACTCGGTGATCAGCGAGTACTATCTGCAGAACCGCCGTTCCGTCGACAAGAGCGAGATCTCGGACTATGTACTCAAGGGCATCATAGCCACCGAGGACAAGCGCTTCTACCAACACAAGGGGGTCGATCCGCAGGGCATCATGCGTGCCGTCTACGTGCAGATCTCCGGGGGTTCGGAGGGCGCGTCCACTATCACGCAGCAACTTGTGCGCAATACCGTCCTGTCAAACGAGCAGTTCGAGTCGACGCTCAAGCGCAAGGTGCGCGAAGCCTACATAGCTATCCAGATGGAGAAGATGTACAATAAAGACCAGATTCTGACGATGTACCTCAACACCATCTACTTTGGCCACAGCGCCTACGGGATCGAAGCTGCATCCATCACGTACTTCAATAAGAGTGCCAAGGACCTCACCCTGGCAGAGGCGGCCACGCTCTGCGGGCTACCGCAGTCTCCCTCGGCCTACGATCCATTGCTAAACCCCAACATGGCAAAGGCTCGCCGCAACACGGTGCTGGCGCGCATGCTTTCCGTAGGCGAGATTAGCCAAGAGCAGCACGACGCAGCGGTGGCAGAACCCATAGAATGTAACGAGGGGACCTTCGGGAATCCAACGATCAGGTATCCATACTTCACCGACTACGTCAAGCAGCTCCTCCTCGAGGACTTCGATCGTGACATCGTCATGAAGGGCGGCCTCAAGATCCACACCACGCTCGATCCGTCAATCCAGGAGGATGCCGAGCAGGCGGTCAGCACCCAGCTCGATGCCATAAACAACAGGCGGCTCCAAGCTGCGCTCGTGGCCATCGACCCAAACACGGGCTATGTGGTTGCCATGGTCGGGGGCAAGAGCTACGAGCAGAGTCAGTACAACATGGCGACGCAGTCAACGCGACAGGTAGGATCGAGCTTCAAGACCTTCACCCTTGTGGACGCCATATCGCAGGGCATGAACCCCAACATATCCATAAACTGTAACTCACCAATGCAGTTCACGTCCACGTGGAGGGTACAAAACTTTGGGAACGAGAGCTATGGAACGTTGAGCCTAGCGAAGGCCTTCGCACGTTCGTCAAACACGGGGTTCGTGCAGGTAGCTCAGGCGATCGGGACCGACACGATCATCTCGACCGCCCAGGCGATGGGCATTAACGCGCAGATGGAGAACTATGACTCGCTCACCTTGGGAACCACAGGCATACCGCCCATCCAGATGGCTGAGGCGTATGCGACTATCGCCACAAACGGTGTTCACCGTAAGGCCATAGCCATCACAAAGATTGAGGATCGCAATGGCAATACCGTCTACGAGCACGTGGACTCACCGGCGCAGGCCATCAGCGCCCCCGTAGCCGAGTCCGCACGCGATGTCATGGAGGGCGTCTGCAAGGGCAACGGCACAGCAAGCGTCATAGCCTCGACAATGAACGCGAGACAGCCCGTGGCAGGAAAGACAGGTACCTCCGAGAACTACCGAGACCTCTGGTTCTGTGGCATCACCCCTCAACTCTCAGTTGCCATCTGGTGCGGCTACATGGAGGAGTCATCGGTTCGCGTGGGAGGTTCGTATGGTCATCCCTACAACACTGCCGTACCCATCTTCGTCAGATTTGTGAACGCGGCGCTCGCCGGGGTGGATCGTGAGGAGTTTCCCAGCACAAACGAGACGGTCGACTACAAGTCCAATAGCGAATGGTCGTTCCCGAAGGCCAACGAGCCTGGAACGTCCAGGAAAAGGAGTACCAGCAGCTCTAGGAGCAGGACAGGTACCGATACCAACAATTCGGATGACTAGTAGAGAGCCCTCGCAGCGGGTAGGTCATCCTACCTTTCCGTGACAGGTACAGATGCAGATACTCGACCAGAGATCTTCAAGGATGACAAATTCCCAGTCGACCAAACTTCCCTGCGGTGGCGTCTGCAGACCCTGCAGACAGAGCAATGGATCCTAACTGGGCGCATGCAACTACAGCAGTATCCTGCATAGAGAGGGGTACCGTGTGCCAGCATACCTGCGACGCATGTTGTCAGCTATGCTCGGGTACTCCCCAACTTCGAGATCAAGCCCATGAAGTCGGTGGCGGCATCGCTGTCGCGAGTGATCACGAGAAGCGTATCGTTACCAGCAACAGAACCCTTGACCTCTGGCAGGGTGGCCGCATCTACGGCTGCGGCAACGCCCGGCGCGGTACCCGGCTGCGTCTTGATCACAACAAGGTTGTCTGCGCCATCCACAGAGACGACAAACTCAGAGACCATTCGCTGTAGGTGCAGGTCCTCGGCAAGTACATAAAAGCCTTCGCTCAGCTTTTGCAGGCCCATGTCAGCAATGTCACGTGAGATCGTTGCCTGCGTGCAGTTGAAGCCAATTGCCTGAAGCTCATCGACGAGCACCCTCTGGGTTCGTATAGATTTACTCCGTACGATGTCCCTGATGGCATCTTGCCTGTTGGTGCGTCTCTTAACCATTGCTTATGTCCCTCTCGACAAGACACGAGTGCCTTGGTCTCTCAAAATAAATGCAACTAGATATATACTATCACTGTAGAAACAATGCTATGCAGACTATTGAGAAAAACCAGTACGCTTTGCTACAACATGGATAATCCATCAGGCCTCGCACATGACCAAGGGAGTGTCTTTTCACAGGGACTCGTGCGGCAGGATTGTTCTAGCCTGCGTTGTCCCCACCATCAAGCCACCGCTTGCGACTGAAGAAGTTCCAGACCATAACGACAGCGGTGGCAAAGAGCTTGGTGAGAGTGACCTCAAGAGCACCCTCGCCCAAAAGTGCCGTGCCACCCCACATGCACAACTCATTGATGGCCAGTCCGATGGCGGAAAGGATGACGAAAACCACAAATTCGCGCCGCCGACTGATGTCTGCACGATGCGTGAAGACATAGCGCATTGACGCGACATAGTTGAAGATGAGCGATAGTGTGAAGGAGATTGCCGCAGACAAGAGGGTGTTCACGCCCAGGCCCCGCGACAGCAGCATCAGTACGCCATAGTCGATCGCAAAAGCCACGACGCCCACCACGCCAAACTTTAGAAACTGCTGCATCAGCTTTTTGAGACCCAAGTCCCACCACCTCTCGTAGACAATGCGGTTGATTCTAGCATGTGATCGACTTCAGGCCACGTGTAAGCACCAAAGCTACCAAAGAGTCGCCATTGGCTGCCAAGCAGGCAGTCTCGGGTCAATTGTCCCTCAAGTATGCAATACTATTAGCCAACATACCGTATGCGGGAACAGCTGGCATAGACTGACAAGAGGGTTTACATGGCTGCTTACGATGACATGAAACGAGGGCGCGGATCCAACCCCGGTAAGTCGGGCTACGTCCCGAGCACGCGTGCGGGACGGGACGAGCCACGTCGGACTAGCATCGGCTCACAGTCACGGGGCAGGCGAGGACCTCGACCCACCAAGGTCCAACGGAAGGGTTCGAGGCACCACGGTGATCAAAACTATCGGACGCTGACGGGACTCGATACCGGATACTCACTGAGGGGGCGCAGGCAGCAGATCGACTTTGACAACCGTCACAGGGGCTTGCTCTCCCGATACGGCATCTCCAACCGTATGCTGATCCTTGGTGCAGCAGCCGTTGTTATCGTTCTGATCGCGGCTCTTAGCATAGCGAGCTGTGTACAGGGACAGTCATCGGAGCAACCGACACAGACGCATCAGGAAGACACGGGCGCAACGAATCAGTGGGATTCGCGTGTCTCTGCCAACACCCCCAAGGACCTGACATCAAAGTTCACGACCGTACTTGATCGGAATGAGAAGTTCGCGACCATCGCAAAGAACGCCGATCGCTACCCTGACGCTCGGTTGCCTGAGCTTGCCATCAACGAGCCTGCGGCCATCGACTTCGTGGCTGCCTACCCCACGGCCGAGCATAGGGCTACCGACTATGGGCAGACCAATGAGAAGGGTGAGTTCCCTCAACTCTTTAATTGGGACATACGGTGGGGATACGTAGACTACGCACAAAGCGTCATCGGCGTGACTGGTTCAGGTCCCACGAGCCTTGCGATGGCCTACATGGGCCTCTCAAACAAGGTGGACAAGACGCCGGCTACCTTTGCGGCAGATGCAGAGTCAAAGGGGTACACCAGCTCGGAGGACATTGCGACCACAGGGGACCTCTTCATCTATGAGGCAAAGCAACTTGGGCTTGAGTGCAAAGAGTACTCATCACCCTCCGCCGACACACTCAGGTCGGTCCTTTCATCAAAGAAATCCGTGGCGATCGTAAAACTCAAGGCCAACTTTAACGGGCAGTATGAACACTGGGCATTGGCCGTCAGACAGAACAGCGACGGCTCCGTGACGCTTCATGACCCTACATCCCTCGAGGCTTCGAACCATACCTGGGACCTGGGTACCATCGCTGCAAATACAGATGAGCTCTATGCTTTGAGCAGCTAGGGCTGGAAGTCAGCCTGCAGCTCACTCACAGAAGGGGCTGTGCCAAAAAAGATTGTGGCACAGCCCCTCGTGATTCCGTGATTCGCGAACTCTTTCGTTGCGTTGTCATCTACGGGCTGTTCGCGCGCCCTTGATACCTCAGTCTACGAGAGGATGCGCTCGGCCGCCTCCTGAAGCTTCGCACGAACGGCTTCCGCCTCGGCGCGAGTGGCACCCTTGGAGAAGAGGTATGCCTTGACCTTGGGTTCGGTACCGGAGGGACGGAAGATGACCTTATTACCCTGCTCAAGACGAAACTCGATCACATTGGCTGGCGGTAACGTCTGTGCTGCCTCCTTCTGGAGTCCCGATACGCGCGGCATCTCGGCACCCGTGTCATAGTCGGTCATCCCGACAACCTTGTAACCGCCGATCTCCTTGGGCGGGTCATTACGCAGGCCGTTCATGATGGAGGCCATCTTGTCGGCCCCAGCGGCACCTGGGAAGGCGGCATTCACAGTGCCGTTCAGGTAGTAGCCATACTTCTTATAGAGGTCCTCCATGGCCTCATAGAGGTCCTTGCCCTGCGTCGCGTAGTGGGAAGCCATCTCGACGGCCATCTCGACGGCAACGATGGCATCCTTGTCTCGGGCGTGTGTGCCCACAAGATAGCCATAGGACTCCTCGAAGCCCATGAGAAAGCGGTCTTCCTCGCCCTCATCCTTGAGATGGTCGATCTGATCCCCTATGTACTTGAAGCCCGTGAGGACACGACGCAGCTCGAAGCCTTTGTCCTCGGCCAGGACATCGGGCATCGCGGAGGAGACGATCGTCGTCACCGCTACCTTGCGCCTCACGTCCTCGCCGTTGGCTGCAGCCATGTTGGAGAGCCAATCCATGAGCAGGACGCCCATCTCGTTGCCGGAGAGGAGCTTGTACTCGCCGCCGTGCGGGATGGCGGTACCCATGCGGTCGGCATCGGGATCGGTCGCGACGACGAGCTTTGGCTTCTTCTCATCAGCGAGCTTGAGGGCAAGCTCAAGGGCCTCGCGGAACTCTGGATTGGGATACGTGCAGGTGGGGAAGTTACCATCAGGCTTTGCCTGCTCGGGCACGACGAAGACCTTCTCGACGCCGATCTCCTTGAGGATGCGCGTCACGCACTCTATGCCAGTTCCGTTGAGTGGTGTGTAGACTACGGAGTATGACTCGTCGGCCTTGAAGTTTGGAATGGAGACCTTCTTGACATTGGCGATGAAGGAGTCGAGGACCTCCTCGGGCGTCCACTCGATGAGTCCCTTCCTGAGCCCCTCGTCAAAGTCCATCATCTTGACGCCGCCAAAGGGGTCTACGGCCTCGATGTTCGCGCTGATCTCGGCAGCAGCCTCATCGGTGATCTGGCCACCGTTATCATTATAGACCTTGTAGCCATTGTACTTAGCGGGGTTGTGGGAGGCCGTGAGCACGATGCCTGCGGAGGTATGCAGGTAGCGCACCGCAAAGGAGAGCGTGGGCACAGGCTCGATGCGAGGGTAGACAAAGACGTGCACGCCGTTTGCCGCAAGCACGCTGGCCGTGACCCTCTGGAAATCCTCCCCCTTCAGGCGGGAGTCGCGGGCAAGCGCGAGGGTCGGCTTGTCATAGTGGGCATTGAGGTAGTCCGCCACCCCTTGGGTAGCCTGAGCCACGACGTAGACGTTCATGCGGTTGGTCCCCACCCCGAGCACACCGCGTAGACCAGCCGTTCCGAACGCAAGGTCACGATAGAATGCGTCGTTGAGCCTCTCCTCGTCACCCATGAGCCCCTCGAGCTCGGCCTTGAGGTCAGGCTCGGTGACGTTGTCCTTCCAGAGCTCTACCTTTGCTTGAGTGTGCTGATCCATGGAATTCTCCTCTGAGTCGTGTGCCGTACGGCACCATCCACTGCCAACATAGCTAGATAGCTATCTTTATTTTAATCGTTGGACATGCGCACGTCATTGACTCCTTGGCGGGCGGTCATGCTTTTTCGGGAGAAATCCTTCGTACCCCTGTAAATATCTTGCCTCTGTCCTACCCACTGGTCTCCAACATACAGGGAGCGGACCGGCTGCATGAGTGACCGATCCGCTCCAAAGGCTCAAAATCCTAGGGAAATATCGAGGAATAGTCCGCTACATACCGTACAGCTGCTTTCCCTCCTTCCGCCAACCCATCCTTGCGAGTCGCTCGTACTCATTCGCATCTGTCGTGAAAAGGTGCGTTCCCACTTTCACATAGGGGTTAAAGAGGCGATAGATGGCCCTACTGCCTCCGCTATAAAGCTGAATACCCTCTTGGGTCCAACCGATCCTCGCAAGCTTATCGTACTCTGACCTGTCAGTCGTATAGAGGTGATCACCGCTCCAGCGATTATAAAGACGATATACGGGAGTCGACGAGAAGTTTGGTGCATTCCACCCGACGTTTTCCTGCTTCCATCCGACCCGCGCTAGGCTATCATATTCTGACTTATCGGTTGTGAACAGGTGCTCTCCTGACCATCTGTTGTAGAGACGATAGACCGGCTGCGTATCCCCATAACCAGCCCTTGAGCGCGCCGCCATGACTTTTTCGATGGCAGTTCTATCGGTCAGCGTGATAACGCTACCGTGGCGATTGGGGATTCCGTTACCCTCCCTATCGACGGTACTGATCCGATGGGTGTTACCCCAACCACCGTCGAGTCTGCCCGAGCTCGTGACAAAGATGCCAGTCCTACCATCAGAGTGCCCCATCGGATAGTCAGCAAGCTTATCGGTATACATGAGATAGTTGCCATCAAGCTTCGTCAGGCTAGGACCCTCGTAGCCAGTTACCACGTTGCCGCATACAAGCGACCAGGAGCTATTGAGGCTAAGGGAGTTAGTCTTCCAGATCTGATTTGTAATGCCGTCTCGTTTGATAGACAGATAATACGTACCGCCCTCTTTATACAACGATCCGTCAATCCAGTTGAGACTCTGTCCGCGACCAGCTCCAATCTGAGAGAGGTTGATGGGTGTAGCCTGGCTGTACGAGACACCTTTTGGCTGTGCCCCCTTTGAGTTTGCATCGGTGGGTACCTGGGAGCCGTATCCAGGGGCAATCTTTCCAACCTGTATCAAATAGGGGGTCATTACATCGTTTTGGCTATTGTCGCCATGATTGGGTGCAAAGTAGCCAAAGGACGCGACAATCCACGCCGTACCGTCGTCATCGATGAACAGGTCGGGGCCCGCAACGTCAAAGTTCCCGTTATCACGCTGCCTGCCCCTACCATAGGGTGTAACTGAGCATTTAACGTTGGTGCTACTGCCACTGTTAGGATAGCTCCAGTTTATGAGATCGGGCGAAGCGGCGAGCATGGGGATGAAGGTATCTCCATTGGTCCATCCAGACATGCTCCAGAATGTGCCTGCATGATACTGGGCAGAGGGATCGTGCAGGCATCCAACGTTATAGTTAGTACCAGGCGCGGTGTATGCCCAGAGCGTTCGAGCGTCGTTTGGCGTCTTGTCACGAAGGACCTCCCCGACCTTCTGGAACTTCTCCCCATTAAACGACACGTAGACGGAATCTGTACAGTCTTCCGTGCTGTTAAAAAAGATCCCGACCTGTACCCTCGACGGCGTATCGGCGAGCGCCGGAAGCGAGAGGGTGAGAGAAACAAGCAGGGTCATGAGGAAGATTCTTGCAGCCGATAAACTCATACACTTTTTCATCCAAGCCTCCTGAGATGCAACAACATCAACCCATCACGAACATGTGTCATTATAAACAAAACTGATCTATTGATTCAGTCCTTATCACGCTAGCTAGTAAAAATCGGTAAGTGGCAAGCATTCACTTAGTGCTGCGCTCAAGTAAAGTAAGTGAAACCATACGAAGGGTAACTCAATGTGCGAGACAGACACGGAAGCGAACGGTGGGACAACGCGCCCCTCCTTCTTTGCAAGCTGCCCCAAGGGCTTCGAGCGGCTGCTGGCAGACGAGCTGAGGGAGCTGGGCATCCCAAAGCCGCGTCCCCTACGTGGCCAAGTCGCGTTTTCGGGTACGCTTGAGGACGCCTATCGCGTCTGTCTGTGGTCGCGTCTCGCCTCTCGCATCGTGCTCGTACTCGGACGGGTCGACGCGCCCGATTCCGACGCCCTCTACGAGGGTGTCTCCTCGATCACATGGGAGGAGCACATCCCTTGCGCCTCTTCTATCGCCATCGACGCCCACGGTACCAACGCCCAGCTCAAAGATACTCGATTCACGGCCTTGAGGACTAAGGATGCCATCGTCGATCGCCTCATGTCAATGCGCGGCACACGGCCGCTTATACGCGTCGCCGATCCCGACCTGCGCATAGTTGCGCGTATCTCAGGTAAGAGGGCAACGCTCGGCATCGACCTCTCGGGAGAGCCACTCTTTAGGCGCGAGAGGCAAAAGAGCCCCTCCTCGTGGCGGAGCCGAGGGGGCGGGGTCGCAGGCCTCTTACCGCTTCGCGCAGACTACGCGGCGGCGCTCTTGGCGGCTGGTGGCTGGAATCCTCAGCTGGGACAGGGCGAGGCGAGTCTGGTGTCCGTCTTTCCTGGCGCGGGCGTGCTGCTCGCCGAGGCAGCGCAACAGGCTCTTGACAGGGCCCCCGCGCTTTTGAGGGCGCGCTGGGGATTCGAGGGATGGACAGGACACGACCGTAGCCTGTGGGAGGGTCTTCTCGGGGAAGCCCACGACCGCGCGGACAGTGCCAGAAAGGGACTGGCAGAGAAAGCTTGCACGGTCGAGCTTGTCGGCTGCGACAGTCGCCCTGCGAGCGAGTCAGAGACACGTCACCTGCTCCGCTCGATGGGCATAGATCTGGAGCCGCGCTTCTGGCGCCCAGGCGCGCAAACCGTGAGCGCAGCGGGGGTCTCTTCTCCCCTTATCGCCTACGACCTCTCGTGGATACGAGGAGGCGAGGATGCGAAGGAGGCGGCCGCGCTGGCCTTTGCCTCATCAGCCATGGAGGGGCTGAAAGACGCGGACCCCGCCGCGATCGTATCCCTGACACACGACCCAATTCTCGATCGCGCACTCGGCCTGACCGCGAGATCGACCATCGATGTCCTCGTAGGGCAGAGCGCGGCGAGCATCAGGACCTACGACACCAGTTTGGACAGCCGAGGCAATGCGAGCCATTCCAGCGTGCAAGTCTTCGGCCACGGGGGCGGTGCTCCCAAGCTCATCTTGACGCTCGTCGAGGGCTCGGCACAGTTCTGCCACCGCCTTACCAAGGTGGCAAAGGCGCGCGCCAAGTGGGCGCGCCGCGAGGACGTCAGCTGCTATCGCGTGTACGACGCTGACCTGCCCGACTACGCCGTGACCCTCGACCTCTTCGAGGGCTCGACCCACACCCCCACGCGCCGTGGACGCGATCGCTGGCTACAGGTCTATGAGTATGCGGCTCCCACGGGCGTGGACCCTGTCTTGGCTCGGATGCGCCTTCTGGATGTGCTCTCTATTGCACCTGATGTGCTTGGGGTCGAGTCCGCCAACGTCTTCGTTCGCGTCCGCAGGAGGTCACGTGGAGGCTCTCAGTATGCCAGCGAGTCACAAGTCGGTGGCACCACGGGGAAGTACGGCAGCCAAGGCGGACGCGGTCGGAGCGACCGTGCCTCTCGACCCTCCCGTCTGCGACCGCCCGAAGGCGCGCAGCTCATCGACGAGGGCGGGCTCATCTTTGAGGTCAACTTCCAGTCACGCCTCGACTGCGGCATCTTCCTCGACCACCGAGACACCCGCTCCATGATCCGAGAGATGGCCAAGAAGACCAAGGGCTCGAAGCGCTTTCTCAACCTCTTTGCCTACACGGGGACCGCAAGCTGCTACGCGGCGGACGGAGGCTGCAAGCACACGACGAGCGTCGACCTGAGCCGTCCCTCGCTCGACTGGGCACGGCGCAATATGAGGCAAAACGGCTTCACTGGTCTCGAGCACGAGTACGTGCAGGCAGACGTCACGCAGTGGGTAGGCGAGCAGAGGCGCACAAAAAACCGCTGGGACCTCATCTTCTGCGACGTGCCCACCTTCTCGAACTCCAAGGGGATGCGTGGGAGCTGGGACGTCCAGCGTGATCACGCAGAGCTCCTCATTGGGGTGTCACGTCTTCTCACGCGCGCGGGAGTGGCGCTGTTCTCCTGCAACCTGCGCACGTTTCGACCTGACGTGGGAAAGCTCGGGCGCGCAGGCGTCACCATCGAGGACATCACGCCCCAGACGATACCAGAGGACTTCTCACGCAGCCCCAAGATACACCACTGCTACCTTGTGAGACGCACGCCAGAGGCGTAGGTCCGAAGGAAGACGGGCCCAGGCCTCGCGGGCATACTGGCACTCGCCCGCTGCGGCCCGCCTGTCGTATCTCACGCCTTCGAGTAGAAGGCCTCCATGTCGGCGGCCATCCGCGCAAGCGTCGGCACATCCACGTAGGCCATGTGACCACAGTTGTACAAATGCCACTCCACGCGCTCCTTGAGCGCAGGCGAGAGAAACTGGCACGCCATATCGTGCACCACGTTCCAATAGGTAGTGGCGGCATCATAGCGACCTCCGAGGATGGCGAGCTTCATCGTGGGGTTGCGGCGCAGAGCAACGGCAATGTCGTAGGCAACGTTAGGGGATGCGTTCTCCCAGCCCTTGCCGGGCTCCTTATGGCTCCACTTCCAGTTCACGCCCACGCGCTCGTAGTTGTTCGAGAGGTAGCGCGCAGGACCCCGATATCCCAGCACATCACGGAGGAAGGCCCTGAACGCCGAAGTCATGCTGGATTCGACCGCGTCGTCTGCGGCATCCTCCCCCTCAAACCACTCGCTGCTCGACTGGATCGGCAGAGGGGCATCGGACGAGAAGCGCGTGTCGAGCCTTCCGCACACCCTCCCCTCTTCCTCCAGGATGTGCCTCCTAAAGTCGTCGAGGGTGACACGCAGGTGCTGGCGCCGCAGCTTCTTTGCCGAAAGGCCGATAAAGGCAGAGAGCTGCTCGGCGAGCTCTGCCTCGCGCTCTTCAGGCAGGCGGTCGCCACGCAGGAGGGCCGGGGCGTAGGCCTCCTCGTTCCAGCTCATGGCCGCATCAAACCACTCCTCGACAGGCCTTCCCTTCCCCGCCTTGCCAAAGTAGTGCGCGGTAGCCGCCATCGTGGGCATCATGCCCAGGTGATAGAGATCCTCTCCCTCGATGGTCTGCACCCAGTCGAAGATCGCCGAGAGCATCGTCACCCCGACCACCTTGATGCCACGCTCGCCCAAAAGGCGCATGAGGACGGCGTTGCGCACGGTGCCGTAGGACTCGCCGAAGAGGTACAGGGGACTTGACCAGCGATTGTTCTTCTCGAGCCACGTCGTGATGGCGCGAGCAAAGGCGTCCGCGTCTCCATCCACGCCGAAGACCTTGGACGTGTCCGCCCCCTCGGCGACACTCGACCAACCAGTCCCAAGCGCATCGAGGAAGACGAGATCGCTCTGACGCAAGAGCGTCGAGGGGTTATCCTCCACCTCCACCGGAAAGGCGAGGTGGCTGGTGCCGTCGGTCCTCACGCGGCGGGGCCCTATGCCACCGAAGTTTATGGGCACAGAGGCGCAACCGGGGCCGCCGTTGTAGGCAAAGGTCACCGGACGGGCGGGATCGGGCCTGTTACCCTCTGCCAAGCTCACGTAGCTGAGCGAGAACATCCTGCCGACAAGGGTCCCGGTATCCGAGCGCACGTCAAGGTGGGCGGCCTCGCACTCGTAGTCGATGTGCTCCTTGGCACTGATCCCCGAGCCATCCCAGCTCAGCCGGGCCTGAGCGGCATCGGGCGTCTGGACCCTCGGGTCGGCAGGCACCGTCATGAACGCATCTTTCGGTACGGCACCGACACCACTGTCGGGCGTCGGCAGAGACGCCTTCGTCTTCTGGTCTCGCTCGGTCTCGTCTGTCATAGTTCCTCCCTGTAGGTCGTCGCACTGCGTCACGATGACACGATAGCGCAGGCATGGCAACGGGAGGGGTAACAAGACCCAAGGTGTACGTTCGATGAACCGTGCCGACAAGTCGAGCGAAATAGCAGATCCGACCGGCTTGTGGCCCATGAGGATGGAAACGGGCCGCGCACACCGCTAGACTATGCTGGTAATGATGATATGCCCCGATGAGGCGGAAGGAAGGTCGCCTGTCGGCTTATCCGGTGACAGACCCGTCACCACTGGCAGGTCGCTCGATTGGATGGAAGGGCTATGGACAGACAGACTGCGGTAATCGACGAGAGAGAGAGGGAGCGTCTCAAGAGGCGTCGGAAGCTGCGCCAGGTGGGTATTCCCCTCTCAGCCAGCATGATGCTGGTCACGCTCGGTGTCGTTTACGGAGACATCGGCACAAGCCCCATGTACACCCTGAAGGCCATCATCGAGGGCAACGGTGGCCTTTCCACAATGGGCGAGGAGACAGTGCTCGGTGCCCTCTCGCTCATCATATGGACGCTCACTCTCATCACCACGGTCAAGTACGTACTCGTCGCCATGAGGGCGGACAACCACAATGAGGGTGGCATCTTTGCCCTCTACAGCCTCGTCAAGCGCTGCGCAAGGTGGCTCATCATACCGGCCATGGTGGGAGGCGCGGCGCTGCTCGCTGACGGCATCCTGACACCCGCCGTCACAGTCACCACAGCTATCGAGGGGCTACGCACCATCGACTTCTTCTACGCTCTCATTGGGGAGAATCAGAACATTGTGATCATCATCACGGTCGCGATACTCTGCGCACTTTTCTTCATCCAAAGGGCAGGTACCTCAACAATTGGCAAGCTCTTTGGCCCAATCATGACGATATGGTTCTTATATCTGGGCATTGCCGGCATCATGAACATCATTGGTGGGAGCCTCGGCGTATTTCGCGCGCTAAACCCCCTGCGTGGTGTTCGCTTCCTCTTCGACGGCTCGATAAACGCTGCGGGTCTCATGGTCTTAGGTAACGTCTTCCTCTGCACCACAGGTGCCGAGGCGCTGTACTCCGACATGGGTCACGTGGGTAAGCCTAACATCTATGCCACCTGGCCCTTCGTCAAGGCCTGCCTCATCCTCAACTACCTGGGACAGGGGGCCTGGATACTCAGCAATAGGAACAACGCCGCGATGGGCGCCATCCCTGATGTCAATCCCTTTTTCCAGATGATTCCCGAAGACTGGCGCACCTTCGCCGTCGTGCTCTCCACGCTCGCGGCCATCATTGCCTCACAGGCCCTGATCACGGGCTCCTACTCCATCGTGTCGGAGGCCATCCGCCTTGACCTGCTTCCGCATATGAAGATCAACTACCCCTCCGAGACGCGCGGTCAGATCTACATCCCACTCATTAACGGCGTTATGTGGGTGGCCTGCATCGGCGTGGTGCTCCTCTTCCAACGCTCGAGCAACATGGAGGCGGCCTACGGCCTGGCCATCACGGTCACGATGCTCATGACCACGGTCCTGTTGTTCACCTACCTGTCTCGCATTCGGCACCAGCTACCCTTTGCGGTGGTGTTCGCGGCGGCCTTCGGTGCTATCGAGCTCATGTTCTTCTTCTCGAGCCTGACCAAGTTCTTCCATGGCGGCTGGTTCACGGTACTCATGGCAACGCTCATCTTCGCTGTCATGTACATCTGGAGACGGGGGACCGCCATAGAGCGCACGCAGTCCGTCTATTTGCCCGTGGCGGAGTATCTCGACCAGCTCGAGGCACTCTCGCATGATGATGACTTTCCCCACACGGCAGACAACCTGGTCTTTCTGACCAACGACTCCTCGCCTGACAAACTTGATCGCGACATTCTCTACTCTATCTTGGACAAGCGCCCGAAGCGAGCCCGGGCATACTACTTCCTCAACGTCAACGTGACAAACGAGCCCTACACCTATGAGTACATGGTCAACGACTTTGGCACCAACTTCGTGTTCAAAGTGCAGCTGAGGCTTGGCTTCCGCGTTAACCAGCGCGTCAACACCTACCTCTACCAGATCGTCGCGGATCTCATGAAGCACAACCAACTCGCGCCCCAGGATCATAAGTACTCGATCTACCGTGACCACGGTAAGGTGGGAGACTTCCGTTTCTGCCTGATTCGCAAGATGCTCTCACCCGAGTCGAGTATCTCGGGTTTCAATGCCAGCGTCATCGGCGCGAAGTACCTCATTCGTCGCCTCGCCGGCTCGCCTGCCCGTTGGTACGGGCTCGAGAACTCGAGCATCATCTTCGAGTACGTGCCGCTCTTTAGCCGCACCAAGCGCCAACACAGACTCAAGCGCATCGCGCAGTCTGATGCCGCCACACCCCGGGCCACCACCCGCAGCGTCACCACCACAGACGACGCGGAAGACGATGAAGATATCTTTTCCGTCACGATGCACAACGAGCTCGCTGAGTCCGTCGAGGAGGTGGAGAACGAGGTCGTGGGCGGCAACACCGCAAGCTTCAAGCCGCTTGTCGTCGACGAGGATGAGATCGAGGACATGGACGGGGAAAGCGCCGACGTCGAGGAGCACGGAGAGGCCTAGACCTCGGACACAGTGAGGCGCATTCTGCCGGTTGCGCCTCACGGAAAAGCGCACTCTGACGGTTAGGGAGACCGCAGAGTGCGTCTTTCCGTCACGCTGCGGCGCCCGGGAGGTGTGGGGCAACCACCCGCCAGGCTGCGGGGCACTATGGAGAATGCCTCAACTGGGCAAATGCGCTCGAGCAACCCCCCGCCAGCCTGCGGGGCGGGTTGCGCGGGGGTTCGCAGATCTCGGTTCGGAGTCTGGCCTCACGGAAAAGCGCATTCTAAGGTTGCGACGTGACGAAAATGCGCAGTTTGCCTTCGATGCGATCTTGACGCCCCACCCAAACTGCTTTTCCGTGAGCGGGTCCAGTGTTTGCCCAGGTTAGGAATGAACCAAAACAGATCTCGGCCTCGCCCTTCTCGGCCTCTGCCTGAATCCGCAGCCTCCGCCTGAGTCCGGGCGCCTCCATGTCACCTTCCGTAAGCCCTGGGGCCTCCGGTGTCCTTGGCATGTCAGTCCCTTCGCGGACGTATCGTCGCCATGCCACCATCATGCGGCCGGAAGGACTATTTCGGCACTATAGACTTCAAGAACGCCATACAAAATAGCACTCGCGAAGATACTCTCCCACCCCGCCTTGACCGTTGTCACGTCTGGTCACATGTTTCGCGACAGCCTTGACCTCGCTCGAGGCATTGGCCATAGCGACGCCATCGCCCGCCGCCTCAAGCATGGACAGATCATTGGGTGAGTCCCCAAAGGCCACGACATCTGTGAGACTGACATGCAGCCACCTACACAACCAGCTGAGGGCTGCCCCTTTGCTCGCAGCCCCATCCATGACCTCGACGTTGTAAGGATGGCTACTTGTCCAACAGAGGGATGGATCCATCTCGGCTGCCGCAATGATCCTCTGACGCGCGTCATCATCCCCAAAGTACATCGTGATCTTCTCGACATCCGGATAGGCGTTAATGATCCCCTCGGTGGGGAGGCTGAGCTGTACTCGCCGACCCAAGAGCCAATCGACGGTCGGTGCGTCTATGCCAAAATCCCTGATGCGCCCAAAACGCGTAGCATTTGCGCGGGATGCGCCCTTAGAGAACACGTCAAAGGTACAACTGATGTCGCGAACGCGTCCAAAGAGGGCGAGCGCACGCCTCGCTCCGATCAGTGTCGCCCGAAGCGTCCTCTTGGACCTAACATCTCTCACGATGGCACCGTTCGCCGCGATGACATATCGAACAGCGGGATGGTCCAAGACCTCCGCAGGAACCGCAGACCAAGCCCGGCCCGTACATGGGACAAAACCAACGTCCCTCTCCGCAAGGAGATCGAGCGCCATGGCATTATCCCTGGGGATCGACTTATCATCGGCCAGAAAGGTCGAGTCCATGTCACAGAAGACGAGTCTTAGGGTGGCCATGGGGACAACTTGGTCCCCATGGCTCAGGTCCGAACCCTTGTCACTCATGCCCATCACACCCACCTAACGAGCGCTCCTCGATGGGCACATATGCCCTGTCGTCCATGTAGGCACTATACGCCGGTCGTATGATGCGCGCCGGACCATAGAGTTCCTCCATGCGGTGTGCTGCCCAGCCGCTCAGACGCGACAGTGCGAAGAGCGGTGTGAAGAGATCCTTCGGGATGCCCAGCATGGTGTAGACGAAGCCCGTATACATGTCGATATTGGTCGAGATGGGTTTCGTTATGTGCATGACATTACGCATGAGCTGGGGTCCCAGGCGCTCGATGCGACGTATGAGCTCGAAGCGATCGAGCTCACCCTTTTTCTCGGCTAACGCGCGGGCATAGGAGCGCACGGCCTCGGCGCGTGGGTCCGTGATGGTATAGACGGCATGCCCCAGACCGTAGATGAGCCCCGAGTGGTCAAAGGTCTCTTTCCTGAGCACCTTCATGAGATAGTCCGACACCTCCTGATCGCTCGACCAGTCGTGCACGTGATCGGCGATGTCCTCCATCATCTCACTGGCCTTAAAGTTCGCACCACCATGCTTGGGACCCTTGAGTGAGCCAAGGGCGGCCGCATAGCTGCTGTAAGCATCCGTACCCGACGACGAGAGGACGCGGCACGAGAAGGTTGAGTTGTTGCCGCCACCATGCTCTGCATGCAGCATGAGCATCACGTCGAGCATCATGGACTCCTCGCGAGAGAAGCCCTCGTCACCACGGAGGATGTCCAGAATCGTCTCGGCCATGGTGTAGCTCTCGCGCGCGGGCGGAATCCTGAGTCGACTGCCCTCCCGATCGGCGACAGAGGCCTGGTAAGCGATGGACGCCACGCGCGGTAGACGACCGAGGAGAGAGATCGCGACGTCTATCTCGTGGGTGGGCGAGGTGTCATCAGGATTACGGTCGAAAGCGTAGAGCAAGAGGGTCGCCCGCTGGAGGACGTTCATAATAGAGTGGCCATAGGTGGTGCGGGGGAAGATGCCCAGATACCCCTCGGGTAATTGCCTGCGCATCGCGATGCGCGCCTTGAAGTCATCAAGCTCGGCCTGATTGGGTAAGGAACCTGTGAACAGGAGGAAGGCGACCTCCTCATAGCCAAAGCGATCTGCGTCGTGGCAGCCGCGCACGAGGTCGCCAATGCGATAGCCGCGAAGCCTGAGCTCCCCTCTGTCAGGTACGACCATGCCGTTAACCTTGCTGTAGCCATGCACATCGGAGATCGTGGTGAGCCCCACGAGCACGCCCGAACCGTCGGAGTTGCGCAGCCCCCTCTTGACATGGCGCTGCGCATAGAGTTCTGCAGGCACCTCATCGATGCCCTGCATGCCCTCGTACAGCCTGTCTGAGATGGGAGGACGTCCGAGGCCCTCTGATGGCATGGGATACCCATCAGCCATGTGCGCGAACGCCGACGTCTCTCCTCTCGTAAGAAAGCGCCCAGAGAACCTCTCGCTACCTTTGCCTGCCATAAATCCCTCCCCATCCGTTGACCGCCGCCATGCGCCATTCCCACAAGGGCCACGCTACGACAGGGCTAGAGACGATACATAAAGTTGAAGACCTCTTCACGTTGCATGGTGATCTGTACGCCAAGCGTCTCAGCGAGCTGGTCAAGCTGCTCCTGAACCTGCTTGAACTCAACGTCGGAGGCACTCACGTCCACAAGCATCGTCATTGTAAAGATCTCTTTCAGAATAGTCTGCGAGATGTCGAGGATATTGATGTCATGACCAGCGAGAGTACCCGAGACCGCCGCGACGATGCCAGGTTGATCCGAGCCCAGTACCGTGACGATGGCACGAGCCTGGGATGTGTCAACGTTGTCTACCATGACCTCTCCTTAGCGTAGGGGCGTACAAAACGCCTTCATACAAGCAAATAAACCAAAAACTCTCTTGGTCTTTGTCAGACCATCACGGGCATGAAGAGTCCGCCAGCTGATGGGCATCAACAAGCCCTCGCTGACTATGCAAGTAACCTTCACAGCAGCTAAAGACGGGCATCCATCTTCTCTAGGGCTGCCTCTCGTCGCCCCGTGCGGTCGCACTCGTCTGTCGTGCACGAACTTGCGCTTGCCCTCCCTGTGGGTGCCAACCAACAGGGAGACCATCCGATTGGCGACACCTCTCACACAGAGACTTATTGTACGTCATGGGAGGCCCTCGACTCCCAACTGTAACAGAGTGCTCTCATTGAGACGCAGGATAATCTTGGTCAACGTGGGGTAGCTAAAACACTCCTTCGCAGGCAGTCAAGCTGATGTATTTGCCCTCTCACAGTTTTCGGCAGGCGTCACGATCCGCCGGGGCTTAGGGTGGGCGCGCCCGCCAAGGAGCAGCTCACATTGCCAAAACCCATCACCTGGCTTTTGATCAAACTCGGGGCCGTGACCTTGATTGCTGACAAACTTCGCCCCGATTGCACGTTTCCTGAGCGGGTGACGAGTAACGGGCCGGCAATACGAGCGAGCTAGAGGCAATGAACCCACCTGTCACAGTGGCAGCCATGTGAACTGTCGGGGCGCTAAGCGACCCCAAAGGCCCACGTTACCCACCAGGAATCGCGGGGACCATTATGAGAGCTTCATGCCAGCTGTTGCTAGTTGTCCTGCACGTCTGACTCCCTGGACTCGAAAAGCGAAACAATGTCGTCTTTTGACATGTCGAGTGCGATCGAGAGCTCCTCGAGCGAGCGCTCGATGGCCTGTTTGAGAATGCGCTCGTACACGACGGGAGGCCTCTTGTTGTTGGCCTTCGCCTCGTCGATGCGGTGGCGGAAGGTCTTGACGGTACGCACGGAGTCGAGGCAGGTGCCGCGACGAATCTTATCCCTGTAGTACTGCTCCTCAAGAGCGATGCTTGCCGAGCGGTAGTCATCGATGGATAGGTCGGTATACTCGTCTACGAGTTCCTGTGCCTCATCGTGTGACAGGACGGGTCTCAATCGATTCTCACCGGAGATCGGGAAACTAATGCGCATGGGATTGGACGTACCTACGGGCATGAGCATATAGCTCACCTCAGGGTTCTCGATAACATCCTCGACCTTGCAGACGCCCTGCCCGGGATGGACGATGTACTCACCTACTTCATACATACAAATTCTCCTTTCGTGCTCATGACATCCATTTTAACACAAAAAGGAGAAAAATATAACTCTTACCGATTTACCCTTGTGTGATCAAAAAACATTGTGTAAGGTAATGGGTTTCATCACCTCATGATGAGAATGCTGCAAGCGTGATGGTCCTCACCCTCTTACGCAAGGGCCAAAGAGTGTGCTTTTTGTACACAAGACGCGCCGACGAGTTCGTCCAAACGCATCGAGAGACTCGCAAAACCCATCGCTATCGACAGCCTGCCTGAGAACTCGCCAGCCCGTCACTCAGACGAGGACGTAGAACCCTACGAAGGGTCATTGGGGCTATCTCCGTCCCCACCCGAATCTCCCTTTGGTGTGTTGCCATCCTTTGCCACGGCAGGACAGCATGAGACGATCCAGGAAATCAGATTGTCCTGCGGATCCCCTTGGCGCTCTGCAAGCTCGAATCCACGGCCCCACACCGTCTCGTAACTCACGTCCGCCACCCCATCGTAGTGTCTGAGCGCCAGCACCAGATTGAGTTCACCGGTCAGGGCAGCGGCAGTCTGGAAGAGTCCCGAGTTGATGCGCCAATGCGCCGCGACGCCCGACTTGCCAAAGCCATCATAGTGACCACTCAGAGTGTAGAGTGGATTCATGGCAGCAATGCGCGTGGCCATACCGTTGTCCATCGAGTCTCTCTTCGCCAGATCGTCCGACCACTCCGTCACGAGCGTTGCATCAAAGCCTTTGGCAGCGGCATAGCTGGCCTGCTTAGATGCCAAGAGTCCACCCACCGTCTGGTCGAAGTGCAAGGTGCTCTCCTCGCCAATGCCAAAGAGCTGGTTGTAGCTGGAGCTGCGATCGAGCATGTCGAAGGCGGCGACCGAACGGGAGGCCGGACGGCAGCGCGTGACGAAGTCCCACAGGCTCGAGATTCTCACTGTACCCAGATTCGAGCTGTAGGTGATCCAACGACCGTTGCTGTTGAGGGCGCTGAGATACGCTGAGGCCGAATCATAGACCGTCGATTTCACAGAACTCACGCCAGATGTGATTGAGGTCGAGCCCGATGTGCCCTCCTCGGTCGTCGCCTCGTTGGCGGCCGCCTCGCTCTCTCTCACTAAGTTAGGATTGCCCGGAAAGCAGGGATCACCCATCTGTGCGGGCGTATAGGTATAGGGAAAGCTCGTGCGAGAGAAGAAATCCGCCGCAGAGGACTCTATCGTGTCCATGACGTATTCGTAGTAGCTACCGTCCACGTAGGCTCCGTCATCGACGGCGCTGAGCCTGAGCGCATTGTCACTGTCGTCGCGGAGGTCCATGCCGTTGACATAGTCGCCGTACGCGGTAGCGAGGTCTGTCGAGAGAAGCTTGGTCCATGCGTCGCTCGCGCGGGTGTCCGTACTTGCGAACTGCCCCATCATCCACTCGTAGGCGCTGTCTTGCGTATCGAAGGACGTTATGGGACACCATGATGCCGAGCCGTAGATCTTGTCCGAGAGAGCGGCGCCTTGCGCGTCGTGTGTCGCCGCCCCAATGCTGTCGAGATACGGGGCATAGAGATCGCTGTCACCCATCGCTCCCATGGTCGCGCTCAGCCCCCCTCCCGCACCGTACCCAAAGACGAAGATGCGCTCGGGATCGATGGGGAGGCTTGCGGCGTTATAGCGCAGGTAGCGCACGGCCGCTTTGAGACCGACGACAGGCCAGGGGGAGCCACCGGCTATCATGGCCTTCGAGCTGCTGTCATAACCGCTCGAACGACCTCGAAAGCCCGCATACACGTAGACGAGCCCTGCCTTCAGGTAGCGAGAGAGACCCTCATAGCTATATGACTCCGGACAGGCCTGGGCAGAGAGCCTCACCGAGTTGATCGGCATGACCGCAGGTGCCGTGACGGGGCTCAGGGTCCCAACAGTGGCATCCTTCTTGACGGAGCAGCTGTACCTGTTGCCCTTTGCCGTGGCGTCAAAGTAAGCACCGGGAACGAAGATGGCCAGCGACTCGTAGGTGGTACTTGCCGGCTTGGTGCAGTACTTGAGACCGAGCTGATAGTAGCAGTCGTTACCCTTGTCATACTGCCATGCGTCAACGTCGAGCTTGAGGTCCTCGAACTCCCTGAGGTTGACCTCAGGCTCTTGGGTACCCGTGCCCCCATGGTCCTCATTACCAGAACCGCCCTGCTTTGGCGCACACGCCGCAAGACCAAGGGCGCCAAGCCCAGACGTAAGGGCAAGGAAGTTTCTCCTGCTTGTGTTCATCAGACCTCCTGAAGCCGCCCGGACGAGGCGTGGCCAGCTGCTGACGACTGCCTCCCGAGCACATGGTGACGATACATCCGAGCCTCACATGGTATTGTACGCATAAGTGCTCAAATACGCGCAATCCGCCCATAGGCAAAAGGAGGACTCCAGATGTTCTGCTTCAGACGGAAGGACACAGAAAGCGGAGATGCCCCCGAGAGTCTCCGCAGACTCAGGCTGCGCTTTCGCGGAGAGGTCCAGGGAGTGGGCTTCCGCTGGACCTCCCGGATAGTCGCGGACAAGACGGGTTGCACCGGTTGGGTCAGAAACGATAGCGACGGCACGGTCGCGATGGAGCTTCAGGGCACAAACGATCAGATCAGCCGATGGTTTGGGGGTCTTTCCTCCTCATACGCCCGCTATCCCATCGACTACCGCATAGACGAGAAGGCAGAGATCGAACCCGTCTCGGACGAGCGCGGCTTCGAGGTCAGGTTCTGTTAGGACAACGACCGCTTAAAAACTTTCGGCCAATGGCACAGGATGACCCAGACGCGAATACACCAGTTTCATTAGCACAGGCTTTGCGCTCGCAACCGGGGCGTCTCTCGTACCACGGACCCTTCCCATCCCTGCTTGGCCCACCACACGCCAGTCTCAACGTCCTTTACCAAGCAGCTCTGGTATATTCTCTCGTGGATACTCGCCTTGCATCTCAAAGGAGCATGCCATGACGCCACGCCCGGGACTATCGACGACTCTGTACAGGGTTCGCGCAATGCTTGTGATCGCGTCGATCGCCGCGCTTGCGCTCGTCGCGCTTCCGTCGCGGGCCCTGGCGAGGAGCTACTCCATCGATTACGTGGACATAGACGCCACGGTTGCCACAGACGGGTCGCTCAGCGTGGGCGAGACGCGTGAGTTCGACTTCAACGGCTCGTACAACGGTGTCTATTGGAAGATTCCCACAGGTGACTACGATGGCAGGCAGATCGAGACAAGCATCGATACCGTCGGCATCATCGAGAACGGCCGGCTCACCGTTTTCACGCAGTCGTCTTCCGGCAGCCCCAACACCTACTCAATAAGTCAGGAGAAGGGCGCCATCAAGGTCAAGCTCTACTCGCCGCACACCGACGAGAAGGTACAATTCTTCATCGCATACACCGACACAAACCTTGCGGCACGCTACACCGACACCTCGGAGCTGTACTGGAAGTTCGTCTCGAGCGGCTGGGACGTCGAGTCCAAGAACGTGACCTGCACGATCCACCTACCCGTACCCGATGGCGCCATGGTCAGTGCCGAGGAGAACGTCCGCGCCTGGGGGCATGGGCCCCTCGACGGCAACGTCAACTTCAAGGGAAACGATATCGTCTACACCTTGCCCGGCGTCGGAGGTTCTGAGTATGCCGAGGCACGCATCACCTTCCCCACCTTCTGGCTCTCAGACACGCAGACAATCAACATGAGCAAGCTCCAGACGATTCTCTCCGAGGAGCAGAGCTGGGCAGACCAGGCAAACGCCAAGCGACAGGCGGCCATCGTCTTTAGCTATGGCTCCCTGGCATTGGCGTGCCTGGTAGCATTGGGATCGATAGCCTTCTCTCTGTTCCGCTGGGGCAAGTACAAAAGGACCCACAAGCCCCAGTTCGATGATGACTACTTCCGTGACGTGCCGAGCGACGACCATCCTGCCGTGCTGGGCGCCCTCCTGAGTAATGGCAAGCCACACGGAAAGGAGCTCACGGCCTCGCTCATGCGCCTTACGGACATCGGGGCCGTCCAGCTTGACCTCGTGAGGACTACTAAGCAGGGATTCTTGGGTAGCGAGCGAACCGACGAGGACTATCGTCTGACACGCACCAAGCAAGACATCAGCCAAGAGACTGAGAAAAGGAAGAAAGTTGACTATGCCACGCTCACCTTCCTCTTCGATAAGGTCGCGCCTTACGAGGGAAGCCATCAGGAGCTCTACTTTAACCGCATGGAGACAATCGCAAAGGAGCATGCAGAGCAATACTCGAGCGCCTATGAGACCTGGGAGTCGGTCATAGAGGGTAGCTGCATCTCTCGAGGCTTCTTCAATGACACAAGGGGCACGGGCAAGGGTGCCCTCATCGGTCTGGGGGTTCTTAACACCCTACTCGCAATAGCCATGATAGCCTTCACAATTGTCGAGATCGTCCCGATACCGCTAGGCTTCGGCGTCGTGGCAGTGCTCGCCGTGGCAGCTCTGGTAACCTTCGTCGTGGCATCCAAATCCAGCAGCCTCTCGGATGAGGCGCTCGAGCTGCAGGCAAAGCTCAAGGCACTCCGTCGGTGGCTCAAAGACTTCACGCGCCTCGGCGAGGCTATACCAACCGACGTCGTCCTCTGGAACCAGCTCCTTGTGATGGCCGTGGTTCTCGATGTGGCAGATGAGGTAATAAAGCAGCTCAAGACTACGATGCCACAGATACTTGAGGACGCGAGGATCGCGCCGGTCTACGGCTGGTACTACTATGGGGGCACGAAGGATATGCCCGTCAACGCATTCTCTGGTTCGGTCGCCCATGCCCATAGCGTGAGCACAGCCTCCCTCGCTGCCTCCTCCATGAGCTCTGGCGGTGGTGGGGGCGGCGGCTTCTCCGGCGGTGGGGGCGGCGGCTTCGGCGACGGGGGCGGCGGAGGTGCCTTCTAAAGAATCCGAGAAGGACGTTGACTTTGGCCGTGACTTTGATATTCTAAGTAAGCTGTTTTATGCGCTAGTTTGGCTGGGTAGCTCAGTTGGTAGAGCAGGGGACTGAAAATCCCCGTGTCAGGGGTTCGATTCCCTTCCCCGCCACCAGATGAAGAGGGTCCCACGCTCGCGGATGCGGGTGTGGGACTTTTTTGTGCCCATCGGAGCTTTGGTGGAAACCACGCTTCTCTGTCCAGTGCCTAAGGCCAACACCCACTCAGGTGTCCACTACAGCGCAGGGGTCAGAAAGGTGAAGAGGACGCCACAGACGTCCACGGTCTCCCCCACTGCCACAGGCTGCGTTCCCGATACCTCACGGCCGCGCAGCATGGCGGGATTAGTCGCCCCGAGATCCTCGATGTCGGCGAGTTTGCCCCTATACCTGAAGCGAACGTGTCTGCGTGACACAGCCACCGAGTGGAGCACCACATCGCAATCGGGTGAGCGGCCCACGAGCAAACCACCTGGACCAAGGGGAATCGTCACGTCCATGTCGGCGCAACGGACCCTGAGGCTCGGAACCTTTGGGGTCTTGGCTCCAAGGCCATCTTCCGGCAGACCAATCGTCTGATCAGCTGAAAGCTCCAAGGCAAACGGGCAGGTGCCCTGGTTCCATACGACTGGCCGCCCAGGTTCGTCCATGCCGCCAGCAGCAGACGCTTCGGATGATCTTGACTTCTCTCTCGAGAAGTCATAGAGACACTCGTAGCAGACGTCCATGTCAATGAAGAGTTCCGCCCCACAGCGTGGGCAGGTCTTGGTGTGCTGGCAGCCGTTGAGACTGGCAAGCGCATATTCATCGGGTCCGGAGGGAGGAGCTGCATGATTGCCAGCATCCTCGCTGTGCCTTAGGTCGAGGGCCCTCGACGTAACAAGCAGTGAGCCATCCTCAAGATGCTGTCCCCTCGCATGCCTTCCCCCAGATACGCGGGGCGCGTCATGCCGATCCTCCTCTCTCCAGCTCTGTCCAGCAGTCCCATAGTTCCACACTGTCTTCATCCTCAGCTCCTCCCTCGAACGCCAAGACGCCGCCGCAGGACTGGTCCTGCAACGGTGTCACAAGTCGCGCACGCCCAGGCAATGTCTGCCCCCAGCCCGCAGGGCCAACGCCTATCGACCCACCACTCGCAGGCAACTTCTCGACACGTCAGACCACCACACCAGCCCTGAACCGGTCTACCACAAGCGTTCTCTCGTGCACGAGCGTCACGGGTGTCCCCAAGCTCACGCCGGCCAGACTCCCGATGCGTGGCCAGGGGTGATAGATCAATGTGCAGCTAAAGCTCGTAAACAGGGGAGACACGGGGAACTTGAGCTCCTGCCCGCCTCTTGTATCCGCCCTCGCATCCACGTCATGGGCAACGACTTCCACCTCGATCAGATCGCTTCCCATCGCCTGCTCTATGCAGGCCCTCACCTCATCGACTGCCGCAGCACGACTCTGCTCACCAGCCGGGGCGATGCCATGGGCCACGACCGCATCGAGCGAGATCCTGTCAAAGCTCGCACAGAGACTCATGAAGCGCACCAGATTGAACACGATGAGCGCGACGGCAATAACCACGGGGGTTAACACGGCAAGCTCGACGGTCATCTGACCGCTGTCTTTTCTCGCCGGCGCACGGGCCACTAGTCCACCCCCATGAGATCTTCCAGTCTTACCGTGAGCGGTATCCTTATGGTAGTACCTGGGACGGGTAGCTCGGCAATTGTGAGCTCCTTGCCCCCGAACCTCTGCCGTACCTGCTCGATGCCTATCATCGCCTGACCCCGTGAGTCTGCGGGAAGCGACGCCACGAGCTCCCTCACCTCGCTACCTCGCCAAAGCCCCGCCTTGTCAAGGACCGTCTGGCTGTTGACCAGCACCGGCTTTCTGAGCCTCATGTCCGCTGGCTCAAATCCCACGGCCTCTACGATCGATCCAAGCCTCCTTCCGAGTCCAGAAGCGAACTGACTGCCGGCCACACCATCGATCCTGCCCAAAAGCTCTCTCACGGAGGAAGAGACGCTCTCGTGCCCAGACCCATAGGCCACAAGCAACCTCCCCCATAGCTGGGTAATGTTTCCCAGAAACGAGATAACGATGGGCCGGTCATCCCTGCCAAGACCCTCAAACACGCTTGAGAGCACGTTATGGCCGTCGGTTCCCTCGTCTGGAGCCAGCGTCGCAGCAGAGATGGCCATACCCGCCGGAAGTCGGGTGTCACCCTTAACGAAGGACCCCACGAGTCCTTCGGGCACATTTGTCTCGGCTCGCCTTACAATAGCGACACAACCATAGGCACCAGGTGGCCTGAGCCGTGGCCTCCTTACCGCAAGCAGGGCCATAGCCCTCTCAAAGGCCGACTCGCCCTCATCGGCCTTCTCCTTCATCTCGCGCTCGGCATCTCGCCCGTCCTCACAGGCTCTCTCATACTCACGCGAGGCCTCGACAACGATGCGCCAGTAGTGCTCGAAGCCGTTGTTGATGTTTGTCGAGGCGTTCGCGACGTTTCCCATCGCGACGGTGTCCATCCCACACTCATCGCAGCGCTTGACCGCTCCTGACTCGATGTCGGACAACGAGGCACTGCCCGCCTCCCGACCTCTCGCACCGGGACAGGTGGGAGAGCAGTGGAGGGTCCTGACACCGCCCTCGACGGTACAGGGCCATGTCGAATCGACATAGAGCGACGATTCCCTGACCATCTTCGCCGTGTGGGGAAGATCAGGAAGGTCGATTGAGACGCTCTCGCCCTCTATACACCGTGCGCTTGAGATGTGCTCATACGCATAGCGATAGAACACCTTCCTCGCGCACGAGCGCTGAAGCTCCTTGGCACTCGAGCCTGCGGCAGGCTCCGTCTGCCAACGCCTCAGGTAGTAGTTTTGGGCACGGACGCGAGCGTACTCGAAGTGCCATTCGTCCACGCTGGGATAGTGAGGGTTTTGGACAGTCGAGAGGCCCGCGAGCTTCTCGGCACGACTCCTCATGCACAAGGGGCTGTCGATCGTGTCGGCCCGCCAGGCCTTCTCCTTGGCGTCGCGGGCGCGACGGTCATCCCCTTCCTTCTTGGCGCTCGCCTGCCTGAGCTCTTCGGCACGCTCACCCAGCTCCTCGTCATCCACCTCATCGATCTGGAAGAACTCAGACTCGCTCTCCATGGGCAGCGGGATGGCAAACCCAACGTAATTCACGCCTTCGCTCGAGTTGGCAGAGGCGCATGAGGCTGCGTTGGCCGCGACGAGCGCGGGAATCGCCCCCTCGAGCCTCTTGAGACCCTCGGCCGCAGATTTCGCGAAATCCCTCCGCGCCGAGAGTATCTGACGTCCCGCGTCGATGACTTCCGGAGCCATCCCCTGCACAACGGGAATGGCCGCCAAGACCATGCCCGCACCCAAGATTGACGTCCCAAGGATCCCCATGCTGAGCACGCAGGCATCGAGAACCTGAGCGATGGTCGAATAGGCGGCAACGACGTTCGCACCCGACATCGCCGCAGAGTCCGCAACCGTCTGGACGTCTGCGGATCTCTCACTCGTCCAGACGACCGAGGCCGTTGAGAACACCAGCGCCAAGCTCACGAGCAGGGCTACGGCCACCGTGATGGTGGTATAGCCCCCATCATCTTTGACAAACGTGGAAATCCCGGAGAAAATACGGACTGCTCCGCGTCCGTCAGCCCCACATCTCCTGCCAAGTATCATAGGTACCTCCGACCCAATCTGCATGCACCTTCTCGGAAAAGCTCGCCTCAAGGATCACACCCCGCCCATCCGTACTCCTAAACGCCGAGGTGAGCACCCCCACAAGCGGCAGGGGACGGACGTGCCCTCGTATGCTCACGCACACACTCCGCTCGTCACGGACAATCTGGACCTCCCAGTCGTCCTCACCACCCACGTGAAAGATCGAGACCTCCGGGATGGCCCTGAGCCTCCTCTTCGCAAAGTCGGCGCAGTCGGCAAAGTCCCCGTCATAGTCGGTGGCCGCGACCCGCGCCGTCTCGGCCGCACTCGCACGCATCACGGCAAGGGTATATCCCATACAAGCGGGCTCGATGAGCAGGGCCAAGAGGAGCATGGTCGCCGGAAGCAGGAATGCAGCCTCGACGCTCGCCTGCCCATGCTCCGATAGATGGAGCGGGCAAAGGGTGCAACGTTGGTTACCACAGCAGTTAGTACAGAAGGACGTCCTGAGACATGCCAAGAGCCCCACCCTCTCCCCAGCTGTGCGAAGCCGCCCTGACTGCTCCCGCAAGCAGTTCCCCACCAGCCGTCCAGTGCCACAGCACACCAAGCGCCACGATCAAAGTCAGAAAGGCAAAGAGCACCAGTCCGTACTCGACCGTAGCCTGTCCGCTCTCCCTACCCATACGCTCCCTCAGCATTCAGACTCTCCTCCCACATCGAATTCTCGATCCTACTCACGCTCACCTTTGAACTCCCCACGTCCGTCTCCCGCACCACGCAGATGTCCACCCAGCCATCCCCCTGAATGACACAGCTCCAGGCCTGCCCAACAAGATCGACGTAGCCCGCACGCACAAGTACGCAGTCTTTCCTCTGCCGATAGCCGACAAGTATTGTTTGCGCCTCCTCGGTGAGCGGCCGCTCGCTCTCCCAGCTTCTTGTCCCGTCCCCTCCTGGGGTCACGTCACCTGAAAAGGACACCCCCTCACTCAGGCAACTGGCATTTCCGCCCTCAAAGGACGCAGACGGCAACGACACCGGTGGAAGGCCACGGCTTTCAGTCGAACGACCGCTCACCCCCCAAGTCGAGACGAGGAGCACGACAAGAGAGAGGGCAACCAACGCGCGCTCCGCGACGCGACCGTGGCTCTTCCCACCCAGATGGCGATGGCGCACCATACGCCTAGAGTGATCCGATGCCATCTGCAATCGCATCCCATAGCTCCTGAATCTTGCCCCTGAAGGCGATGATGGAGAGTACCGCGATCACGACGAGAACACCGACGAGAATCGCGTACTCCGTCGTTCCCTGACCGCGCTCGCTCCTCCCCAGGACCATGATGCCAAGCACCCAGTCCATGACCTCTCGCAGCCTCATGCCCATCTTCCCTTCTCCTTTCCTCCTCGTCCGGCAACACGCCGGCACCTGACTACCCCAACCTGACGGAAGCTCCCAAAAGTGGTCCCAGAATCGCCAAGAGCATCGCCGGCACGACCATCGTCCCTAAGGGGACCATCATGCGTACAGGTGTTTTTTCTATCTCCTCCTCGACGTCGCTGCGCTGCTCTTGCCTGATCACGTCAGCCTGCCTCTCGAGGACGAGCGCAAGCGGAGCGCCGAAGTGCAGGGCCTGGGAGACCGCCGACGAGAAGCGCCTGAGCGCGTCGACGTCAAACTCCTCTGCCATGTCTGCAAGCGCCTTCTCGCGACTGCACATGCCCATGCGCCAGCTCGTCAGTGCCTCCCTGAAGAGCGCCGCAGTCTGGGTCTCGAAGCGTCCGCAGTAGAGCTCGAGCGAGGCATCAAACGAGAGACCCGAGAGAAGCCCCAGCATCACGATGTCAAGGAGCTGCGGCAGCTCACGCAGGAGGCACGTGCGTCTCGTGCGCCGCGCGGACTGTGCGCTCAGGTCCCTCAAAAGCGGTAGGTTTCGCAGCTCGGCGCAGACGGCCTCCAGCGCCTCCCTGAAGGAGGTGCTCGCTGCAGAAGACGGGGACGAGCCAGATCGACCCAAGGCGACGAGGACGAACGAGGCAAGCCAGGCCACAACGCCGAGCGAGAGCACAAAGAGAGCTGTAAGATCTCTCATTCGAGAATTCCTCCCATCTGCCGTTTGATGATCGCCATCGCAAGCACATCCAAGATCGTCGCCACAACCAGGCTGAACGTTCCCGCAGGTGTCATGATCCCGCTCCTGAAGTCAACCGAGAGCGCCGACAGCCCCACGACAAGGAGAGCAGGTATGGCAGAGACGACACGTACCGAGAGCCTTACCTGCGCCGTCTTCACCGCGAGCATGCGTTCGAACTCGCTCTGCCGCTCGATCAGACGTGCCGAGTGCTCGAGGAGACCCTTGAGGGGACTGCCCGTACGCTGAGATATGACGAGCGCCGTGCAGAGCAGCCCAACACCCGGGGCATCGAGCTCCTCGCAGAGCCTGTCGATCGCCTCGCTCACTGATGCCCCGCAGCTCAAGCGCAGGCTCGCCCGCGAGAACGCGGCGCCCGCGACGCCGCCCGCGTGCGTCCCCGCGTAGCCGATGGCCTGAGAGAGCGTCTCTCCGGAACCCAAGGCCATGGCGAGCGTGCGGAATACGTTGGGCATCTCTCGCAGAAGGTCCTGCCCGTCTCGGCGCAGGCAAGACGTATGCCAAGCCGGGACGCCGACACCAAGAGTGGTCGCGATGACAAGCGTGGCGACCACGCTGTGAAGCATGAGCATCAGAAACATCGCCACCAGCAAGATCAGGGCGCAGGCCTGCTCTCGCACGAGCAGGATGCTCTTGCCCTGGAGCCGTTGCGCCAGCGCGTCTGACACATGTCTCCAAGAGTCAAGTGTGAGGAGTCGACCCACCGGTGCCGTCTTGGAAAGCGCCCACAGCAGCTTGTTTAGTTCGCGCGCAAGTCGCAGACGTCCCCTCAGGACACTGAATACCTGCCGATCCCCTCCGTTAAGCTGGACAAAGCAGCACACCCACGCCAACATGCCGAGACCTATGGAAAACGGGACCTCCATGACCTCACCTCCTGCTCGCCCACCATGCCCGCCCTCAGGGCCGCGTCCACAAACCGAGGCTCACGGACGAGCTTCCAGTTACGCTCGAGCTCGTCGAAACGGACGCATTCGACGAGCCTCACGCCATCGCCCTCGCCCAGACTGACCTCGCTCAGAGACCCGATGAAGCGCAGACCGTCGCTCATGCGATGGCTCATCACCAGAAGATCGAGCGCTGTCGCGATCTGGGCCTCGATGACCTCTGTCGGGAGATCCATCCCAAAGCGGGCCATGAGCACAAGGCGCAGGATCGCCTCCTTGGGCGTGCCCGCATGGAGCGTCGTCAGCGAACCGTCGTGCCCCGTGTTCATCGCCTGGAGCATGTCGATGGTCTCCTCGGAGCGACATTCCCCGACGATGATGCGGTCGGGACGCATGCGCAGGGCGTTCTTGACGAGATCGCGTATGGTCACCTCACCCGTCCCCTCTATGGAGGAGTCCCTTGCCTCGAGCCTCACGACGTCGGGATGCCGGTCGAAGCGCAGCTCAGCCGAATCCTCGATGGTCACGATGCGCTCCTCGAGGCCTATCTCGCATGAGAGCGCATTCAAGAGCGTCGTCTTGCCCGAACCCGTGCCCCCCGCGACGGCGATGTCCTCGCGCATCCGCACGGCGAGCGAGAGGAGTCGGGCATACCACTCGGGAAGCGACCCAAGGCTTACGAGTCTCTCCAAGGATGAGATGCGGTTCGAGAACTTACGGATGGTCACCGCTGGCCCGTCCACCGAGACCGGCGCCGCCACCGCGTTCACGCGATCCCCGTTCGCAAGGCGAGCGTTCACGATGGGACTCGCCCTGTCGAGGCGCCGACCCAGAGGAGCGAGTATGCGGTCGATGATCATGAGGATCTGCTCGTCCGACTCGAACACCGCCTGTGCCGCCTGTAGGCGCCCGTGCTTCTCGAAGAAGAGACCACGTGTGCCGTTGACCACGACCTCGCTTACCTCCTCGTCCTCGAGGAGCTCTTGCAAAGGACCGAGACCACATATGTCATCGAGAGTCCTCCTGACCAGCCTCTCCCTGTCATCGAGGGCAACGTCGGCATAGGCAGCCGTATTGAGGATCGCGCGGCAGGTCACAGACAGTTCTCTGCGGGCACGCGAGATGTCAGAACCCGCAGCGAATTGAGCGACCACGCCAAGACCGAGGCGCTCAACGAGATCGCCCTTGAGGCGCTCGGTCGCATCCTCCTCAGAAGGCCTGCGCAGAGCGACCATGGTGCCGCCCTCAACCTGCGACTCCTGCTCCCTGACCAGTTCCAGCAACGACACCGCTACGCCTCCTTCCTGAGTCCGAAGAGAGAGAATCTCTTGCGGCCCACCTTGGCCTGCAGATCTTGTCGTGCCGCATCCGAGTCCGGAAGCCTCCCCAACTCCGAGAGGAGTTGAGCCAGAAACAACCCAGTTGAGTCGCTAAACTCCCCCTCCTCCAGCGCGAGCGACGCGACCGCGCCTGATCCGATCAGGTCCCGCACGTCATCTCCACCGTCCGCGACCCTGAAGAGCCGTGCCCCCTCGAGACCGATCTCGGCCCTTCCGAGTAGCGCGGGCGGCGTGACCCTGAGGTTTGCTGAGCTCTCGACGCGCACGATGCGCGTCCGCGCCACGCCCAGGCGTACAGCCAAGGCGCTTGTCCTTGCGAGCGACGCGAGGGCACCCGCCTCCTGACCGCTCACGAGCACGAGGCGGTCCGCCGCCTGGGCGGCGCGCGCCACGGCCTCGTTGAATGTCGTTGAGCTGTCCACCAGCACCAACCCGAAGCGACTCTGCAGATAGTCGAGGAGCTCTCCCACGTGTGGCATGAAGACCTCGGCGTCCTCGGGCCTCTCGCAGGGACCCCAGAGGAGTACGTTTTTTGCGAGCCGTATGCTCGACCTGCCCATACGCTCCGCCGTCATGCCCTCTTGTGCGAGCCGAGTGAGGTCCACGCCGTGCGATGCCCCGAAGCAGGAGAAAAGGTTGCCGCATGAGAGGTCGAGGTCCACGACAGCGACGCTCATGCCCCATGAGGCTGCTCGCACGGCACAGGTGGCGACGAGCGTCGTCTTGCCGACGCCCCCGCGACCCGAGACAAAGGTGATGAGAGGTGACGTGTCATCATGAGTGGCGAGATCGTCCTCGCAAGCGGCTCTCCCCTCGGCGTTTTGGACGTCATCAACAGAGGCGGCCCCCGCCGCAGAGGCATCAGCCACAGGCACTCCGGCATCAGCTGTCACACGGACTGATCCCTGCGCATGCTTCCCTGCAGGGCTCGATGCCGCAGCAAGGGCCTTCGGCTTTCGCCTTGTTTGTCGTCCCCTCCCCTGCCTACGTGTCCGATCCTCGACCTGTTCGCTTTTCTCCCTGGTCACTTCAGCAGATTGTCCCAAGCCCTGGGAGGGGCCGTAAGATGGAAGGGATGCATCCTGTATGTCGATGACCTGGGTGACACCGGCACGCGCGGCACGAGACCTGAGCGATCCTGATGCACCTCTCGACACAAGGGCGACCTGTGCCGCTCGACCGTCCCTCGCGATGGCCGCCGCAAGGTTCACGTCCGAGACGCCTCGCTCACTGAGACCGACCATCGCGCCGACCGTGCCTGGTTCCTCGTCCAGAAAGGCGTCACGCAGTTCTTTCGCACTGCCCAAGAAACTCAGCGAAGCATGAGGTGCGACCAACCTCAGCGCCCTAATCAAGTCCCTACGCGTCCTCTTGCTCGTATAGCCCAACCACAGCTCACACGTACCGTTTATGTTCTCGCCCATTGTCTTTCCCATCCCTGTCCTGCGTCCCATCACGCTTGCCTCCTTACGGCGTCCCCACCTCGGGGGCAGCAGCCCCTCCCTCACCCACCACGACCTGCGGAGCCTGGGGAGGTGCACCCGCGTTGGGTCCTGCGCCCACGTCCTTGGCATCCACGTCATCTGCAGGGACGACGAACTTGAGGGTGCCGATGTTGCTGGCAGAGAGCACCCTCTCGACATCGGACGCCCTGACTGCCACCACGATCTGGGCGGCAGATGTGGCACTCGCAGTCGCAGCCGAGCTGGAGAGCACCTCTATCCCCGTGCCGATCTGCTTCGAGCCGTCCTTATCGACCGCGTAGGCAATGAGCTTCGCGCCCCTTGCGACGTTGCGGGAGACGCCCAGCTTGTCGGAGAAGGGAATGCTCACACCCACGAACCCCGCAGGGACCTCGGCAAGCTCCGACTCACTCTCGAAGCAGGTCTGGGTCATGATGGAGTTTCGTGCCACTGGACAGGTGACCTCCCTGCCCACGGCGTCGTTGAGTCCCGTGAGCGCTCCCTCGGGAACGAGCTCGGCTACCCAGTCACGCATACCAACGTCGGAGGCCTCGACCACGTCACCCGGCCTGAGACCGTCTTTGGTGACGACGACGCCCACGACCTCGCCTCCATAGCGGGCGATGGCGTCACTCCTTTGCCGCTCCACGTCTGCCTTGACCTTGTCCGAGTACGCCGCCCCCAACATGATCGCGAGAACGGCGCATGCCGTCGCGAATATGAGCCTGAACCTGAGCGTCATCCCTCTCCCCTCGTCATGGGCTCCACCCTCCCGCGCGGCCCCCTCTGTGCGAGGAGCTCCTGCGCTTGATAGGATTGTCGGGGAGAATGGGCCTCTGAACTGCCCAGATTCTTTTTCTTGCTTGCCGGCGACTGGCCCGCAGATAGCGCTTGCCTAACAAAAAGGCGCCCCGCCGCAGCTCGGAGCGCCATCAACATTCAAGGGGTAGGGAAAAAATCACAACACCACGTCGGGATCGAGCGAGCTAGCGCCCGTCCTCATCTCTGCGGCGAGCGCGACCCACGCATCAACCCTCGCCTTTTCGCACGTTCCGTCAAAAAGCGCACGGCGCACGGCGCATCCCGGCTCATGCGTGTGCGTGCAGTCACGAAAGCGGCACTCTTGGGCAACGCGGGCCACCTCGGGAAAGAGAGCTGCCAACCCACGCTCGTGGCCGACGAGTGGCAGGCTCCTGAGCCCCGGCTCATCCACGATGACGCCACCGCCCGGCAGGCGTACCATGCGCCTCGCCACCGTGGTGTGGCGACCGGCCCCGTCACGGCCACGCACCGCCCCCGTCTTGAGGACGTCATACCCAAGGATCCTGTTCAGGACCGTCGACTTCCCTGCACCGGACTCGCCCAACACGATGGACACCGTCCCCTTGGGCACCAGCTCACGAACGCCGTCGAGACCCCAGGAAGCTCCGAGCGCCCGCACCGCCTCGCCACGTGACTCGCACTCACGGGCGACGTCGGCAGCTGACGTCACCACCACGGGCACGCCGTCTCCCAAGAGCTCCCGCACCCCTGCGACCGCGCGGACGATCCCTTCCACGTCGAGGCGGTCGGCCTTGGTGAGCACGACCGCGATGCGTGCGTGACAGTCTGCGGCGACAAGCGCCGAGCGGGCGATGCGAGCAAGGCCAGCGCTGCCATCGCCGCCACCCAAAGGTTGCACGACGAGCACCAAGTCGACGTTGGCGGCAAGGGTCTGCCTCTCGCCACGCGAGCCACCGCGCCATCTGGCGATGTCGTTCTCCCTCAATACGATGCCCACCGCCTGTGCCACCTCATGCTCTGGGACGATGCGCAAACACACCCAGTCGGCAACGGCGATGCGCGAGAAGCCACTCTTGGTGAGCTGCGCGGCAAACTCGGCGCGCACGACCCCACCCTCGAAGAGGACTGCGGGAAAGCCCCTGTCAAGACAGACGACGCAGCCGAGGAAGAGCTCCTCTCGCTTCATGTCCCCTGTCGAGGCAAGGGTCTCGCGCATCCTCGTGAAGTCGGCGCGCTGCCTCTCGCTGGGAGAGAGGTCGCCCCAGACGGGCAGGTCACGCAGGGATGGAAGCGCCAACAGAACATCCCTGGCCCCACCGGGGCCCTGGCGTCTCCCACCCGTGGCGCTGCGCTTGCGCTTGGACACGAGGCCCCCTGCCTTTCTACTCCCTGCCCCTGTCAATGGCGCGCATGACGGCCTTCTCGATCTCGACGATAGGGATGATGAGGAGGGCAAGCCCCATCGCGATGCCATATAGCGTGAGGTCTATCTCAGCGAAGTGGAACGCGACGGAAAGGGGCGTCTCGATGGCCAGATAGGTCAGGAGCAGCGCCACGACGAAGGCGCCCCACAGCCACTTGTTCTGTCCCTTGAGCGTAAAGAGTGACGCGCGGCGGCTGCGCATGTTGAGCGAGTGGAACATCTCGACCATGGAGAGCGTGAGGAAGGCCATCGTCATGCCCTTCACGCCAGCCGATGGATCCTGCAGGACCTGGCCGATGTCAAGGGTATGGTACTCGTACCAATGCCCGATGAAGTAGCTGACCAAGGTGAGCACCGAGATCACGACCCCCTGTACCAGCGTGTCAACGCCAAGGCCGCCCGAGAAGATGCCATCCTTCGCGTCGCGGGGCTTGCGCCCCATGATGTTGGGCTCGGCGGCCTCCGTGGCCATCGCGAGCGCGGGCAGCGAGTCGGTGATGAGGTTGATCCAGAGCAGGTGTGTGGGCTCCAGTATCGTAAAGCCGACGAGGGATGCGACGAAGACCGAGATGACCTCGGCGAGGTTGGACGAGAGCAGAAACTGTATGCACTTGCGAATGTTGTCGTAGATGCGCCTGCCCTCTTCGACCGCGCCAATGATGGTGGCGAAGTTGTCGTCGGCGAGCACCATGTCGGCGACGTTCTTGGTGACGTCGGTACCTGTGATGCCCATGCCAATGCCGATGTCCGCCCGCTTGATCGAGGGCGCATCGTTCACACCGTCACCCGTCATGCCGACGACCTTACCCTGAGCCTTCCACGCGTCAACGATGCGGACCTTATGCTCGGGCTGAACGCGGGCATAGACGCCGTAGTCGCCGATCGTGTCTGCCAGTTCCTCGTCAGAGACCCGGTCAAGCTCCGCACCGGTGATGGCCTGACTCCTACGCTCGATGATGCCGAGCTCTCTGGCGATGGCGACGGCGGTGTCGATATGATCACCCGTGATCATGACGACGCGGATACCGGCTGAGTGGGCCTCCTCGACGGCCGCCCTCACCTCGGGGCGGACGGGATCGATCATGCCCGAGAGGCCCACGAAGGTGAGGTCGTGCTCGAGGTAGGAGGGATCATAGCTCTCAGGGCCGCTTGCTCCCCAGTCACGGCGTGCGGAGGCCATGACGCGCAGTGCCTTATCGGCCATGGCCTTGTTCTGCTCCATGATCTCCGAGCGCAGCTCATCGGTCATGGGGACGATGCCGGTCTCCGAGAGGTAGGTGGTGCAGCGCGCGAGCACGACGTCGGGGCCACCCTTGGTATGCTGCATGACCGAACCCTTGCCGCGCACGACGACAGACATCATCTTGCGTGTGGAGTCAAAGGGCGCCTCGCCTATGCGCGGGCGGCTCTCGTCGAGGTGGGCCGTGGTGAAGCCCATCTTGGCGGCATCGGTGACGAGGGCGGCCTCGGTGGGCTCACCCTTCGCAACGCCATCTGCGGCGTCCCACTTCGCGTCGGAGGCAAGAGCCATGCTGCGCACGTGGGCGCTGAGGTTCTCGGTCGCGTGCTCGACGACGGTCATCTTGTTCTGCGTGAGCGTGCCCGTCTTGTCCGAGCAGATGATCTGCGTACATCCTAGCGTCTCCACGGCCGAGAGCTTGCGGATGATGGCGTGGCGCTGGCTCATCTTGGTGACGCCCATGGAGAGCACGATCGTCACGACCGCAACGAGGCCCTCCGGAATGGCCGCGACGGCGACCGACACGGCGATCATGAAGGTGTCAAGCACGTGGCTAACGTTGGAGAGGAAGCCGAGGCCGTACTTGATGAAGCCCGTGAGGAAGATGACCACGGAGATGGCGATGACCAGGATGGTCATCGCCTTCGAGAGCTCGTCGAGCTTGACCTGAAGCGGTGTCTGCTCGTCTTCGGTCCGCGAGATGGCGTCGGCGATCTTGCCCATCTCGGTATCCATGCCGCAGGCAACCACGACGGCGCGGCCACGGCCAAAGACGACGGTGGAGCCCATGTAACACATGTTCTTGCGATCGCCGAGGGGAACGTCGTCTGCCCCCTCGGTGAGCTCGATCACGTCGGCACGCTTGGTCACAGGCACTGACTCGCCGGTGAGGGCCGCCTCCTCGACCTTCATGCTCGCACTCTCAAGGATGCGACAGTCAGCAGGCACGGAGTCACCGGCCTCAAGGACCACGATGTCTCCCACGACAATCTCGGAGGAAGGCACACTGAGCTGCTCGCCGCCTCTGATGACCTTGCTCGTTGCCGCAGCCATCTCCTGCAGCGCCGCGAGCGCCTCCTCGGACTTCTCCTCCTGAACGACGCCGAGGATCGAGTTCAGCACGACAACGAACATGATGATAATCACATCAGCGAAGTCCGCCTCGCCCTGGGCGATACTCGTCACGGCCGAGATGACCGCAGCCACGATCAGCATGATCACCATGGGGTCAGCCATCTGCTGGAAGAAGCGGATCCAGAGCGGGGTCCTCTCGGCCTCCTTAAGCCTGTTCGGACCATTTTGCTCAAGACGTTCCTCGAAGACGGCCACGTCGAGACCTCGCGCACCGTCGCTTCCGCACTCCTTGAGTACGTCATCGGCTGGTATCAGATACTCTCTCATCTTCCCTCCTGGGCCGTGCGGCTGGGTTGCCGCCATAGAGTCTCGTCACGCCCGACAGATTGATGCCCACGTACGTGTCCCCAGGAGGGGCGAGGGCCTACCAAGGCTGCCGTGCCGAGCGCGCTGCATAACGCTCCTGCTATAGTATCGGATTTACGCCCGCGCTCGCACCGCGCCCCGTACGAAATCACAGCCGCTTCGCCCGGTCAGCACGGTCGAGCCCTCCAGCGGGCCTCAACGCCATCGTCGTCACGTCGGGGAGCGTTGCGATTCGTGAGGCGCTCGACCAAGTCCTCCTGCAGACCCACACCATGCGCCACCTCAGGAAGGAGAACGGGAGAGCGCGGCCGCCCGGCACGAAATACGAGACGCCTACCCAAAAAAGCGACTCCGGCCCCTCATGCCTGCGCTAGAATGCAGTTAAGCGTGTCATACGTCAACGTCTTTTTGGAGGGACGTCTCATGAAGATCCTCGTTTTCGGCACAAAGAGCTATGACAAGATCTCGTTCGAGAAGGAGCTCAAGGACTACCCTGACCTCCAGGTTAACTTTACCGAGACAAACCTCACCCCGCTCACCGCGACCCTCGCGCAGGGATACAAGGCCGTCTGCGGCTTTGTGAACTCTGACATCTCCGCCATGACCCTCGAGGTCCTGCGCGGCCTAGGCGTCGAGCTCGTTCTCATGCGCTGCGCTGGCTTCGACGCCGTCAACGTCGACTTTGCCAAGTCCGTCGGCATGAGGGTCACCCGCGTCCCGGCCTACTCGCCCGAGGCTATCGCCGAGCATGCGATGGGTCTGGCCCTGTGCGCCAATCGCCGCATCCACAAGGGTTACATCCGCGTCCGCGAGAACGACTTCTCGCTCGAGGGCCTCGTGGGCGTCACCCTGCACGGCAAGACCGCAGGCATTCTTGGCACGGGCCGCATAGGCGCCGCGCTCTGCCGCATCTGCAAGGGCTTTGGCATGAAGGTCTTGGGCTCTGACCTGTACCCCAACCAAAAGCTCGTCGACGAGGAGCATGTCGTGGACGAGTACGTGGACTACGACACCCTGTATGCCAACTCCGACCTCATCAGTCTGCACGCTTTCCTCAACAAGGAGAGCTACCACCTGATCGACGACGAGTCAATCGCAAAGATGAAGGACGGCGTGATTCTCGTCAACAGCGCGCGCGGCGCCCTCGTAGACTCCAACGCCCTCATCCGCGGTATCAGGTCGGGCAAGATCGGTGCCGTGGGCCTCGACGTCTACGAGGAGGAGAACGCCAACGTCTATCAGGATCGCGAGAACCAGATCCTGGGATCCTCCATCACAGCGCGCCTCTGCTCCTTCCCCAACGTCGTCATGACCTCTCACCAAGCGTTCTTCACCCATGAGGCGCTCGGTCAGATTGCCCGTATCACGCTGGACAACGCCGAGGCATATGCAAACGGCAAGGATTTCATCGAGCGCAGCGTCGTCTGCTAGACAAATGACACTTGTGGGCATAGAGTGTAGGCATACGCGTGGCACACAGCCAACGAGAGCCATGCGACCAGTGACAACAGAGCTTTGACATCACTTGGCTGGCCTTCGGGCCAGCCATTTCAAAGAGTAGAGAGGAGTCCTCGACCATGACTAACAAGAGGACCAAGATCGTTTGCACAATGGGGCCCGCCACCGAGAGTGACGAGGTCCTGAGAGGTCTCATCGAGGGCGGTATGAACGTCGCCCGCTTCAACTTCAGCCATGGCAGCCATGACTACCACCGCAACAATATCGAGCGCGTGCGCCGCATCTCTGCCGAGCTCGCATTGCCCGTCGCCATCATGCTCGATACCAAGGGTCCCGAGGTCAGGACCGGCGAGCTTTTGAACCACCAGAAGGTCACGCTTGAGACGGGGGCAAAGACAGTCGTCACGACAGACGACGGCGTGGCAGGCACGGCCGAGCGTTTCTCCCTTGACTACAAGCTCCTGCCCCAGGAGGTCGAGAAGGGCTCGATCCTGCTGATCGACGATGGGCTCATTGGCCTTGAGGTCGACCATGTCGAAGGCAACGACATGCATTGTAACGTCATCAACGGTGGCGAGCTCGGCGAGAAGAAGGGTGTCAACATCCCTAACGTCGAGATCAGCCTGCCTTCCGTCACCGAGCAGGACAAGGCTGACATCATGTTTGGTTGCGAGCTGGGCATCGACGCGATCGCCGCGTCCTTTATCCGCAACGGCGCAGCCGTCGATGAGATTCGCCATCTCTGCGCTGAGAGCGGCATGCGCAGCGTCTACATCCTGCCCAAGATCGAGAGCGCCATGGGCGTCAAGAACTTCGACGAGATCCTGGAGCACTCCGACGGCATCATGGTCGCTCGCGGTGACTTGGGTGTTGAGATCCCACCTGCAGAGGTCCCTCACATCCAGAAGACCATCATCAGAAAGTGCAATATTAACTATAAGCCCGTTATCACGGCCACGCAGATGCTCGACTCCATGATCCACAATCCACGCCCAACCCGTGCCGAGGTCGCCGACGTCGCCAACGCCATCTACGATGGAACCGACTGCATCATGCTCTCTGGCGAGACCGCAGCAGGCAAGTATCCCGTCGAGGCCGTCAAGATGATGGCCTCCATCGCCGAGGACACCGAGAGATACCTCACCCAGAGCCGAGACTACCACGACCGTGGCGGCATCAAGAATGTGAACTCTGCCATCGGTGCGGCAGCCGTCGAGATATCGAACCGCGTGGACGCTACGTGCATCATCTGCCCGACTCACTCGGGCCGTACTGCCCGCCTGATCTCCAATTTCCGTCCGAGGCTGCCGATATATGCGATGTCTCCCTCAAACCACGCCATCCGCAAGACCTGCTTCCAGTGGGGCGTCCGGGCGTACAAGACTACGGAGCAGGGGTCTCTCTCCGCAACCTGCTACAACGCGCTGACCGTTGCCAAGGAGCATGGCCTGGTCAAAACTGGTGACCTCGTGGTCATCACCGCCGGCGACCCGCAGACCTCACCCTCACAGGGAGACTACATCACCTCGACCAACATGACGATGGTGTCCCAGATCCAGTAGTAGGGTTCGTCAGGAGCGGACGTGGACGGCTCGTGTGCGCGCAGGATCGCGCGAAAGGATCACTCACTTCATCTTCGCGAAGTGAGTGATTTTTCGTCGGAATCTGTCGTGCATCGAGTCAATAAAACTACATATGCGCAGTTCAGCGACTTGTTGAAAGTACTCTGGAAGTGTGTGAATCACTCACAACGCTCTCGCGAAGTGTGTGAATCACTCACTTCGCAAGGACGGGAGACAAGGACGAGAGCCTTTAGGCGTGCGCCAACACACGCAGAGTGCGCTTTTCCGTGAGTCTATCAGGCCAGAGTGCGCCTTTCCGTGAGGCGCAGGTGGCAGACTGCGCCTTTCCGTGAGCTGGCGCCACGTTTGCCCAGGTGAGGAAAGGCGCATTCTACGGAAAAGCGCAGTCTGCGGTCGCGTCGTGACGGAAAGGCGCATTCTGAAGCCCGCCGGTCGGGCAGAGTGCGCCTTTCCGTGAGGCCGGACTCCGAACCGAGA
>ERZ773049.56-NODE-56-length-62541-cov-16.474826_pt1 | contig 62541 bp, 60 predicted proteins | sample MGYA00580633_ERZ773049 | MGnify/ENA primary metagenome ERZ773049 (study PRJEB29015, sample SAMEA2737991) | human oral metagenome | biome: human oral; feature: human-associated habitat; material: dental | place: China | collected 2066 ...
CACATAGGATCTCCGGGTCCTGCGATACCGATGACCGAGATATCTTGTCTAAATTTAAATAGATTTTCTACGTATTCCACGGCCTCGTCCGGGCTTTGCACCCTCCCCGTTACGCCGGGGCGATTTTCGTTGGCGCAGTCGTAGATGCGGTTGCAAAAATTGCATTGGATATTGCAATGTGGCGCTACGGGAAGGTGCACGCGCCCGTAGGCGGCGGACGCCTTTTTGCTAAAGCAGGGGTGGTTGTCGAAAGAGGGTTTGGCGAAAAAATTCATCAATCTTTTTTCCTTCCGAATTTGATGGCGTCCACGTGGCAAACATCCATACAATCGCCGCAGTTCGTGCAGTTCATCTCGTCGGGCCTAGTGCCCATTTCGCATTTGCGCAAACAGGCGTTGCAGTTATCGCAAGCGTCTGTTTTATAAACGCGAAATATTGAAATTTTACGCAGCAGCTCCATTATGCCGCCGCTCGGACAGGCGAAGCGGCACCATAAATTTGCGACGATCAAGGACGCGGCGATGAGGGCCACGACGACGGCAGTGCGAACCGCCCAGTACCAGTCGGAAAATTTAAAAGACATGATAACGGCGTTTAGGTACTCGTCGCTGGTGCGGATAGGGATCATGACGCGAGGGTTACCGTAGATAAAATATACGCCCGCGCTAAGCAAAACGGCTAGAACCATGCCTATTTGCGCATATCGTAGCTTTCTATTATTTTTTAGCTTAAGCTTAAAAGCGGCAAATTTGCCGAGCATTTGATTTACGAATCCGCCCGGGCAAAGCCAGCCGCAAAACGCGCGCCCAAGGAAAATAACCAGCACGGGGATAAATAGCCAAAAGCCGAAAAACACAGTCGCGATCCGCCCCCAGCACGTAACGATCGGACAGGATTGGCAGTTTACGAAAGGCACGATAAAAGGGCATCTAAAAATCCCGTAATACGCCCATTGTCCGATCGCGCCTATAAAAATCAGCTGGACCAAGCGACGAATTTTAGTTAGCCTAGAGACTTTTTTCATCTTTGCCATATTTACTATACTAAACATCTTTTACACCAAACCTTTCTATGAGTTCGAGCCCGCGCGCCGAATGGATGGAGGTAAAGCCGTGTCGCTCGAAAATTTCCTGCCCCTCCACGGAGCAAACGAAGTCCGCGAAGTCGTCGGCTAGCTTCTCGTCCTTTACATACTTCATGATATTTAGCGTAAAGGTAAGCGGCCCCGGCGGGATGAGTTTCTCGTCGATAGGCATATATTCGATCTTGTCTTTAAACCTATCGTGCGTCGTTAGGCGCTTTTCGATTATGGACGCATCGCCCTTTCCCTCTACGAGATCGCACATCATCTGGATGACACATGAGCCGTTGGCGACCATATTTTTCATAACGGGCCCCGTGAGACCTGAGTTTTTCAAAATTCCCTTTACCGGTCCGCTACCCGGAGGCGAAGCCCTTAGCGGCAGCATCACCCGCACGCTGGGCTCTGCTAGATCCTTTAGATCGCGAATACCCGCGGGATTTCCTTTCGGCACTACTAAAACGTAGTCGGTAAAACACAGCGGTCTAAAGCGGAGGCTAAGCCCTGCTTTGCGTAGTTTTTGAGAGAGCTCCAAAACGCGAGCGCCGAAAACCTCCGTCTTACCCTGCAAGGCCAGTAGCGACTTCCCGAGCGCACCCGCAAAGGCGCCGGTGTACTGGATATTATGTCCCGTTTTGGACTCGTACGCTGCGTTTATCTGCGCAAAAGCCTCGGATAGTCCTCCGCACGACCAAACCTGCAACGAATCGGGCTTAAACGGCGTATAGCCTGCGAGCATCGCTTCAGGTCCGGCGATGGCTGCCGCTGCCAAAGCTCCTTTTAAAAAGCCGCGACGAGATTCATCTATCTCTTTAAATTTCATGCAATCTCTCCTTTCTTTGGATTGTTAAATTTACAAAGCTCTTTATTTTAAAATTTAGAGCGACCCGCTTAAAGCAGTTCTATAAACGCTTCTAGACGCGTGCGAATTTGCCCGACGTCCTGTTTGGAGTAGTCGGTCTCCAAACTCATATAGTTCGCTCCCGCTTCGCGGCTTGCCTCCTTTATTTTTTCGTCTCGATCGCGTAGGTGTGGCAGTCCACGACGTCGACGACGCCGTCCGCTTGATACTCGCGGATAAATTCCTTGATAATATCGCCTCTGGCGTCGTTTTGATACATCACCGAACATGGAATTTTAATGTAGCGCTCGGCGATATTTGCGACCAGATCGCCCTTTGTTTGCACTTAGCGAGGACGGTCTCGGCAAAAACAGTGCATAGGGGCTTAGTTTGATCGCGGGATTTTTGCGGGCGGTTTTGTAAATTTCGCTTAATTCTAGCCCCAGGCGGCCCGCACTGATCTCTAAAAATTTACCCGTGCCCGCCGAGCACTTGTCGTTCATAATAAAATCCGCTGGTTTGCCGTTTTCTATTTTGATCGCTTTGGTGTCTTGCCCGCCCACATCGATGACGGTGCAGTCTTGCTCAAATAAAAAGTGTGCCCCAGGCCCGTGGCATAAAATTTCGCTCATGCTAAGCTGCGCGTACTCCACGCTAACGCGTCCGTAGCCCGTAGCCGTCACGAAGCCCCCTGCGTAGCCTTTTTGCTCCAAATTTTGCTTGATCTGGTGCACGACCTTGACCGCGCTAAAGCCGCTTGGCAGCAAAAATAGCTCACAAAATTCGCCGCGCTCGTCCATAACGGCGACCTTTGACGAGGTAGAGCCGATGTCGATACCGATAAAATGCATAAAATTTTAAATCCGTCGAAAAATATTTCTACGCCGTAGAACTTTGATTTGAATGTTAGTCTTTTTAAGCTTTTAGACTGCTGAAATTTAGCGTAGGCTTGCGGCGCGGATAAAATTTAGCTTTGCGCCGCATTTGAATTGGTTTTAAATTTAGATTTAAATTTAGCGCTCGCGGGCGATTAAAATTCCGCTTAAAATCACCACCGCAATGCCTGCTAGCACGATCGGACCGGGCAGCCGGTCGCCTAGCATAATGCCGAGTGCCATGCTAAATAGGATGTCGCTGTAGCTGATCGCGGCGACTATGCCCGCTTTGCGTGAAGCGGCGTAGGCGCGCGTCATGTAAATTTGAAAGTAGATACCGCTGACACCCAGAAGCGCCACGAGCACCCAGCCAAAAAGGCTTGGCGGGTTGAAGTAAGCGAGCTTCGCTAAATCCGCGCCGCTGAAAAGTCCTAAAATTTTAACCTCGCTACCTTCAAGCACCCAGCCCGTTATCATCATCGTAGCACTTAGAAAGGTGGCGGACGAGACGAAAACCAGCACGATGAGGTTGGTGGCGTAGTGTTTGCGAAGCTCGCGCACGCTCGTGTATGCAAGCCCCGCGCACATGCCGCCGAAGATTCCCACCGCGTCGGTTACGCTGATGCCGATGTGCGGGCGCACGACGAGTAAAATTCCGCCAAAGCCCAGCAGTATCGCGAACCATGCCTTGGAACTTAGCTTTTCGCCTAAGAAAAACGCCGAAAATAGCGCGGTGAAAATGGGTGCCGTCTTTTGGAAGGTAAAAGCGGTGCCAAGATCGATGTGAGCGATATTATAAAAGGTCGCTAAGATACCGCAGCTGCCGATAAAACCGCGAAACGCGAGTAGCCACGGCTTGCCGCCCGGGCCCAGGTTTTTTACCCGCCGTAGCGAAAATAGCACGATCGCGATGCCTACGACGTTACGGAAAAATACGATCTCGGCGCTACTCATCCGCTCCGCCATCACCTTGGCTAGCGCGCCGTTTAGCGCGAAATAAAAGCTCGCTACGAGCATATAGTAAACGCCAAGATGTTTCAGCCAAAACGCGGAGTAAAGCTTCTGCTTCATCGCGCGCTACTTTCGGTTCGCCACGAGCGCGCCCGCGACGATGATGAGCGCCATGCCCCCAAGCGCCATGAAACTGGGCAGGGCGTCGCCTAGCAGCAGCCCAAATAGCGTCGAAAAGATGATGTCTGCGTAGCTGATCGTAGCTACTATGCCCGCTTTGCGCGTCGCGGCGTAGGCCTTGGTGACGTAGGTTTGATAAAACAGCCCCAGCAGCCCCAAAAGCACGGCAAAGAGCCAACCCTGCGCGTTTGGAATTTTAAATTTGCAAAGCATAAAGCTCAGCGCGGGCGCGTCTATAAATTCCGCCGCGATCATAAGCGCTACGGGCATCAGCGTGCCGGCAAGAAGCGCAGAGAGGATGATCGTATCGGAGCTATAGTATTTACGTAGCCCGCGCACGGAGGTAAACGCCATCGCGGCGAATAATCCGCTTAAAATTCCAAAAATATCGCTCGGTTGCAAGCCAAACTGCGGCTGAATTACCAAAACGATGCCCACAAATCCGAGACAGACCGAGAACCAACCCATCGCGCCGAATTTTTCGCCGAGGGTAAAGTACGCGATGATCGCCGTCCAAATGGGCGCCGTTTTTTGAAAGGTAAATGCCTCGCCGAGGCTGATATTAGCGACGTTATAAAAAAATACTATTAGCCCCAAAATCCCGATAATGCCGCGAAACGCGAGCGTAAAAGGATGACCGCCCTTGTTTGCGAAGCGCGCCGTACGGGGACGAGCCTTGATTTTATAAAGCAGGATCAAAAGTCCGGGCAGATTGCGAAAGAGCACGACCTCAAGCGATGAAATTTGCGCACCCAAAAGCTTGGCAAAAACGCCCGTAAGAGAGTTGTAAAAGCACGCCATCAGCATATAATACACGCTTAGATGGTGCAGAAAGAAGTTGTTGTATTTCATCGCGACCCTTTAAATTTGCGGAATTATACACGCATAATGATTAAATTTTAATATCCCGCCGTTTTAATATTTCGTCGCGCCATCTGCTTTTGCGCGCTTGGACGTGACGGCTCGGTTTTGCACTTCGGCGCTTGTATGCGCAAAGCAGTAAAATTTACGCAGCTGCGGGTTTACACGCCTTCGCGCGTTCTCGCCCGTTTTTGTGCTTTGACCGCTAGCTTTCGCACTTAGACCGAGGTTTTAAAATTTTATAAAATTTCGTGTAGCCCCAGTTTCGCGTCGTCCGCGGCGACGGATCGCGCGTTTTGATGCCTTGCGTCCGTGCGGCGTCCCGCTAGTGCCGCTGCTCGCGTATGTGAGCCGCAAGCGCATCTCGTCGAATGCGTCCGTCGCGCTGATGTCTATGCGAGCTGCGGTAAAATTCCATAAAATTTAGCTCTTAAATTTTATAAAATTTTGCCGCTTAGCTCCGCGAGCGAGCGCGTAGAATTTGGCTTTAATCTATTTTTGGTTATAATCACGCCAAAAACTACAAGGACGAACGTGAAAAGTTTGATCATCATCGGGCGCCCCAACGTCGGCAAGTCGAGCCTTTTTAACCGCCTAGCGGGCGCTCGCATCGCCATCACGAGCGACGTTGCGGGCACGACGCGCGATACCAATAAAGCAGAAGCTGAAATTTTCGATCGTCGCGTGCGCGTGATCGATTCGGGCGGTCTGGACGACACCTCCGAGCTGTTTGTGCGCGTGCAGACTAAGACGCTAAGCGAGGCAAAGAGCGCGGATTTGATAATCTTTATGACGGACGGCAAGCTGCTTCCAAGCGATGATGAGCGGCGGATATTTTTCTCGCTGCAAAAGCTCGGTAAGCCCATTGCCCTAGCGGTCAATAAGATCGACGGCAAGCGCGATGAGGAGCGCAGCTGGGAGTTTAACGAATTCGGCGTTAAATTTTTCCCGATCTCCGTCTCGCACAACAGCGGCATCGACGAGCTCAAAGAGTGGATATACGGCTTTTTGGATCCCGCGCCCGTGCAGCAGGACGAGGATGAAATTTTTGATGATTTTATAGAGGGCTTTAACGACGAGGGCGAGCCGAAAGAGGGGCGCGACGAGGAATTTTATGCAGACAAGACCATCGGCGTGGGCATCATCGGGCGGGTGAACGTCGGTAAATCGAGCCTTCTAAACGCGCTTGTCGGCTCGCAGCGCTCGGTCGTGAGCGATTATGCGGGTACGACGATCGATCCGGTGAACGAAAGCACGGAATTTGGGGGGCGTACGCTTGAGTTTATCGACACGGCGGGCATTCGCCGCCGCGGTAAGATCGAGGGCATCGAGCGCTTCGCGCTAAATCGCACCGAAAAAATTTTACAAAACTCCGACATCGCGCTTTTGGTGCTTGACGCAAGCGAGCCGCTAAACGAGCTGGACGAGCGCATAGCGGGGCTTGCGGCTAAATTTGAACTAGGTCTAATCATAATTTTAAACAAATGGGATCTTTGCGAGCGCGATTACGACGAGTTTTGCCGCGATCTGCGCGATAGGTTTAAATTTCTTTCCTACGCGCCGATCATCAGCGTCAGCGCGACGGACAGGAAGCGGATACATAAAATTTACCCGCTCATTTTGGAGGTTTATTCAAATTTCACGCGCAAGCTCGGCACCGCAAGGATCAATGAAGCGGTAGAAGCCGCGATAAAGGCGCATCCGATACCTCGCGAGCGGGGCAAATCGGTTAAAATTTACTACGCCGCGCAGATCGGCTTTGCGCCGCCGAAGATCGCTCTTGTGATGAACCGCCCGCAAGCGCTGCATTTCAGCTACAAGCGCTATTTGATGAACAGGCTGCGCGCGAGCTTTGCTCTTTCGGGAAGTCCGCTAGTGCTGCTGCCGCGCAAAAAAGGGGAGAGCGATGAAGAGCGGTAATATCGTGCTCATCGGCTTTATGGGGGTCGGCAAGGGCACGGTAGCACGGGCTCTGGCTGCGCAAAGCGGGATGTTTGCGCTTGATTGCGACGATATGATCGAAAGCTACGCCAATAAAAAGATCGGGCAAATTTTTAAAGAGCAGGGCGAGCAGAGCTTTAGAAAGATGGAAGAGGGTCTTGCGAAATTTTTAGAAAAGTCCGTCCGCTGCGCCGTGATCTCCACGGGCGGCGGCTTTTACGCCGTGAAAAATTTAAATAAAATCGGTACCGTCGTGTATCTGAAATCAAGCTTTGAGGGGATCATTAATCGCTTAAAAAATAGCGAAAACGCGGAGAAAAAATTTGCCAAGCGTCCGCTGTTAGCGGATCTGCAAAAGGCCGCGGCGCTGCACGCTCAAAGAGACGGGGCATATGAAAAAAAGGCCGATATCATAATCGACGTCGAAAATAAAAGCGTAAAAAAGATCGTAAAAGAAATTTGCTCCGCCTGCGACGGGCTGAATTTAAAGGGGAAAAAGATGTCTAAGCAGAAGTGCTCCGGCGGCGGCAAAAATTCCGAGCCGCACGGCAAAGAGGGTAAAAACGATAAGCTTAAAAAGAAAGAGGCGCTAAAGCAAAAGCTGCGTGAGCTGCTGGAGGGCTTAGAGCGCGAGGAAATTCCAAAGCGCGTAATCGCGTGGCACTTCGATCTTTACGAGCCTTACGCGCTGCAGCTGGCGGGATCGAGCAGCTACGACGGGGATGACGACGACTGGGCGTGCGAGGACGAGGATGAATTTTATCCCGAATATTCACGCCTGCAGCTTGAATTTTTAAATGAGCTTTCGTGGCGACAGGTTTTAAAACTGCTCGTGCAGGCTCTGCGCGAGCTGCGAGAGCAGATGCCAGATGCAAAAATTTTTAAGTGCAAGCACGTCGCTGCGGGCTTCGTAGACGGCGATCTGATTTTGATTTAAAGGAGCAACGATGAGAATTTTAACGGGTCTTCAGCCCAGCGGCAAGCTGCATTTGGGCAATTACTTCGCGAGCATCAAGCAGATGGTAGATGCGCAAAACGCGGGCGAGCAGATGTTTATGTTTATCGCAAACTACCATGCGCTCACGTCCGTAAGCGACGGCGCAAAGCTTAAAAATTCTACCTACGAGGCCGCCGCGGCGTTTTTGTCTCTCGGGATCGATCCGAAAAAGACGGTATTTTGGGTGCAAAGCGACGTAAAAGAGGTGCTGGAGCTTTACTGGATTTTAAGCGGATACACGCCGATGGGGCTGCTCGAGCGGGCGCACGCCTACAAAGACAAGATCGCCAAGGGCTTTGAGAGCAAGCATGATCTATTTAGCTACCCCGTGCTGATGGCGGCGGACATCCTGCTATACAGCGCAGAGGTCGTGCCTGTGGGCAAGGATCAGATCCAGCACGTCGAGATCGCCCGCGACATCGCGCTTAAATTTAACAACGCCCACGGCGAAATTTTAACTATTCCGCAAGCGCGCGTAAACGATGAAGTGGCGATCGTGCCGGGCACGGACGGCGCCAAGATGAGCAAGAGCTATGGCAATACGATCGATATTTTTGCAGATGCCGCAACGCTAAAGAAGCAAATTTCAAGTATCGTAACGACCTCCGAGCCGCTAGAGGCGCCTAAGCAGTGGCGGGGGTGTAATGTCTATAATATCGCGAAGCTGTTTTTAAGCGAAGCGGAGCAGGCGGAGCTGCGGGCTCGCTACGAGCGCGGAGGCGAGGGGCATGGGCATTTTAAGGCGTATCTGAACGAGCTCGTGCTTGGCTACTTTAAAGACGCGCGAGATAAATTCGAATACTATCAAAGCCACCGCGAAATTTTGGATGAGATGCTAAGACAGGGCGCGCAAAGAGCGGCTGCGACGGCTGCTTCATTGATGCAAAAGGTTCGCGCCGCCGTGGGGATTTATCGCTAAGGAGAGTGAGATGACGGATTATGCTAGAGAAATTTTATCTGACGGCAAGTTGCTTCGACAGAAGCTGGAAATTTTCTTGCAAACTCCTAGCAAGGTTGAAATTTACGCACGCGCCTGCGAGAAATTTTTCGCCGCGGGCAAGCAGCGCGAGTTAAATTATGTAAGCACGTGGAGTTGGTGGGGATTTTTCGGCACGCTGTTCTTTTTTCTGTACCGCAAGGAGTATAAAATTGCCGCAGCCCTATTTGCCGTTGTATTAATTTCCTGCTTTATTCCGTTTTTGGATGAATATGATAGAAGTATAGGAATGGCAATTAGCGTCAGTAGCGGAACTATGGCGAAATATTTCGTTTGCGATAGTTTTGTTTCATTGTTAGATAAGCAGGACGACGAAGCCCTAAGACGGGGCGGCGGCGTGAATAGATGGGCAATATGGCTCGCGGTAATATTTTACGCTTTTGTCGCAATTGTGTTTGCGCTAATAATTTCAAACGGCGGCAAAATTCAGTAGTTTTAAAGGGCTTCCGCACTCAAAATAGCTAAATAAATTTTAAAAAGGAGTAAGAGTGAAGGCGATCGTAACGGTGATCGGTAAGGATAAAGTTGGCATTGTGGCAGGCGTTTCGGCTAAGCTCGCGCAGCTTGGGCTAAACATAGACGACATCAGCCAGACGGTTTTGGATGAGTTTTTTACGATGATGGCGGTGGTTTCCAGCGAGGAAAAGCAGGACTTCACGGCTCTAAAGGGGGAGCTAAACGAGCTAGGCAAAAAGCTAAAAGTAAAGATCAACATCCAAAGCTCGGCGATTTTCGACGCCATGCACAACATCTAAGGCGCACAAATGGACATCAAAAACGTAACCGAAACGATCGCGATGATCGAGGAGCAAAATTTCGACATCCGCACGATCACGATGGGCATCAGCCTGCTTGACTGCATCGATCCCGATATAAACAAAGCCACGGAGAAAATTTACGCCAAGATCACCGACAAGGCGCGCGATCTAGTAAAGGTCGGTAATGAAATTTCAGCAGAGCTTGGCATCCCGATCGTAAATAAGCGCGTCTGCGTAACGCCGATCGCCATCATCGGCGCGGCGACAAACGCTACCGACTACGTCCCGCTTGCTAGAGCGATGGACGAGGCGGCGCAAAAGGTCGGCATCGATTTTATCGGCGGCTTTTCGGCGCTAGTGCAAAAGGGCTACGCAAAGGGCGATAAAATTTTAATCGACTCCATCCCCGCCGCGCTCGCCGCGACGCAAAAGGTCTGCTCGTCGGTAAATATCGGCTCGACCAAGACGGGCATAAATATGAGCGCCGTCGCCGACATGGGGCGCGTGATCAAAGAGACGGCGAGACTTTCCGATCTTGGTGCAGCAAAGCTAGTCGTGTTTGCCAACGCCGTCGAGGATAATCCCTTCATGGCGGGCGCATTTCACGGCGTGGGCGAGGCCGAAGTCGTCATAAACGTGGGCGTATCAGGCCCCGGCGTCGTTAAGCGCGCGCTTGAGAAGGTGCGTGGAGCGAGCTTTGACGTGGTCGCCGAGACCGTGAAAAAGACGGCGTTTAAGATCACGCGCATTGGACAGCTCGTCGGTCAAATGGCGTCCGAGCGACTGGGCGTAAAATTTGGCATCGTCGATCTCTCGCTAGCCCCAACCCCGGCGGTGGGCGATTCGGTCGCGCGCGTGCTTGAGGAGATGGGGCTAGAGCGCGTCGGCACGCACGGCACGACGGCAGCTCTAGCGCTGCTAAACGACGCGGTCAAAAAGGGCGGAGTGATGGCCTGCAACCAAGTAGGCGGGCTTAGCGGCGCGTTTATCCCCGTCTCCGAAGATGAGGGCATGATCGCTGCAGTGCGCGCAGGATCGTTAAGCTTAGAAAAACTCGAAGCGATGACCGCGATCTGCTCGGTGGGGCTTGATATGATCGCGATCCCGCAGGATACGCCTGAGCAGACGATCGCCGCGATCATAGCCGACGAGGCCGCGATCGGCGTCATAAATCAAAAAACGACCGCCGTGCGCATAATCCCCAAAGGCAAAGAGGGCGACACGCTGGAGTTTGGCGGGTTGCTCGGTAGTGCGCCTGTGATGAGCGTAAATAAAAACTCATCCGCCGATTTCATCGCTCGCGGCGGCCAGATCCCAGCACCCATTCATAGTTTTAAAAACTAAATTTAACCCGCTTAAGGAGGAAAGATGAGAGCGTTTGCGTTATTTGCGGCGGCTTTGCTTTTTAGCGGCTGCTCCATAATCTCGGCATTTTATAGCAAGGAGAAAAAATTCGAGCTGGCGGGCTTGGGGCAAGACGGGGTCTATAGGACTTCGGACGGCAGCGCAGACACGCTAATAAAAATAACGTCCGCCCGCACAAAAGAGGGCGAGCCGTATCGTATAATCCACACGCTGGAAATTCCTAAAAATTCTACCCAGACGGATTTTGATAGCAATGATAAAGAGGTATTTAAAATAGACTGCTCAAAGAATTATTGCGAGCCTAAATACGACGAGGAGCCGAAAAGAATCGCCATTTCTTGGCCTGCGCCGAATGGGGGCGGCGTTTTTGACGGCGTCATATATCTAAAAAATTTACGGCTCGTAAAGGCGTATTAAATTTGCGGATTTAAAAGCGAGTAAAATTCTAAGTCGCCGCGATGGAATTTTTGAGCTTTAAATTCTGTGCTGCGGACGTGGAATTTTGAGTTAGAATTTCGGCTTGAAATTTCGGCTTGAAATTTTACGGCGCGATCCCCGTGGCGAGCTAAAATTTTAAAATTTCGCCGTAAGGCGAGGCGTCAAAATTTCATCGCCGCTTGCGGCGGACAGCGGCGGGACTTTTGAAATTTTAAAGCGGCTTGCATTGAAATTTCAAAATTTAAAAGCAACCTGCTTTGTTATCATTGCTCGCTCGCTTAAGAAGCGGCGAAATTCTATTTCAGCGGGGATTAAACACAGCGCGCGAAAACGGGCACAGCATCGAAATTTTAAAAAACGACGCGAAAATACGAGGCGGAAATAAATGCAAAAAATGGCTTGGGAATTTGGCGAGCTTGAAAAGGTCGCGACGGACGAGGGCTTTATTTGGTACGCGGAACTGGCGCTAAAAAGCGAAAGCTTCGGCGAGGTGCTGTTTTGCCTCGTGTCCGCAGATACGGCGGATGTGGACGATGAGACGATTTCGCTTGCTCGGCGGATCGCCCGAGACATCGATCGGTACGTAAAAGATGCTCTTGTCTTCCTGCGAGACGAGCTTAGGCGCGAGTATCGTTTGGGCGAGGATGAGCTTAGACTGCTTGACGTGCCCGTTTGCGATCTGCCGTTTGGGTTGCCGCAATGCACGTTTTACGCGCGCGATACGCAGTGGCTGATGAGATTTGCCGAGGGCGTGCTTGATATTTGCGAGCCTTTCGGCATCGGGGTGATTTTCGAGGGTGAAAGACCGCTGCGCGTGGAAAATTTAGAGCTTAGCAGAGAGTATTAACTGCGGATAAAATTTTAAATTTAGAGGCGATTTTGAAATTTATACAGCGCGAAAATCGGCGCACTCTCGCGGATAAATTTAATTGCGGCTCGTTGTCGTTTTTGAAATTTTGTGGCGCACTGTAGCGGCTAAATTTCATTTCCCGCGCTGTGTCGCGCAAATACTTCGTTCGTGCCCTTAAAAGCGAGCGTTTATGACGGCGGCGCAAATTTAGGTGCAGGCAGTCTTGGAATTCTGCGAAAAATTTTGAAAGTATCCGCGCACAACGGCGCGTAAAAAGTACGCGCAAACTCGGCGTCTGGGTGCATAGCCGCTCATAGCCACTACGGATTGAGTGAGCGAAGTAACAGAATTTAAACGCGGGGCGCGCGCGGGAAAAAGTCGAAGATAGGTGCGGAGAGATGCAAAAAAAAGCGAGAAAAAAGCGTAAAGGCGCGCGGCGGTATAGAGTGGGGTAGTGCGACTGCCGCAAATCGGGCTCGTAAATTGCGGATCGAAAGCGAGCTGAAACAAAAAGTTCGGCGCGCAAATTTGCGGATAGGGAAGTCGACGAGAGCAAAAAGTTCGGCGCATAGATTTACGGATCGGGCGTTTAGGAAAGGACGGTACGCGCGCCGCGAATTTAGCGATTTGGCGCGTAGAACGCGAATCAAAAGGCGCCGTAAGCAAAGAGGCGCGCAGCGAAATTTTGCGCTCCTTGAAATTTTATAAAATTTTGCCGCAAAATTTACGCTTTTTAAAATTCTATAAAATTCTGCTTGCAGAGCTTGCCCGTGAAATTTTTAAAGCTCTTGGCGGTCTGTTTTGAAATTTATAGATGAGATCGCTACGCAGGGGCCACCCCGCAAAATTTAAGATCAAAGCGGGCCGAAAGTAAAATTTAAAACGCAAGTAAATTTAGCTTGTAAATCGCTGATCAAGTGTCCTGCGCGGCAGTGGGCGCGGAGTGAAAATTTAGCGAGAAAATCGATGTATAAATTTTGCGCGTAAACCATCTTAAATTTAACGAGTAAATTTTAAAACCGCTCTCGCAGAATTCACGCCCAAATTTACGCTCTATCTCGCAGCATTTAACGCGTAGATCGCGTAAATTTATGTTCTGCCTGAGACGGCATTTGGCGCGTAAATTTCGCTCTGTGCTACGCCTGCAAATTTCACGCTCCGCCAGATGGAATTTAACGCGCAAATTTCACGACGAAATTTCAGGGCGTTTTTGAGCCTTGTGGCTTATAGCTTCCTAAGCTTTGCGATCTCATCGCGCAGCGCAGCGGCCTTTTCAAACTCCAGCGCGGCCGCGGCGTCGAGCATCTGCTTGCGAAGCTCCTTTACGATCTTGGCGCGCTCGGCAGCGGGCATCTTCTCTAAATTGGCACCCTTTCTTAAAATTTCGGTGCCGTCCTCGATCTTTAGGCTCTCTTCGATATTGCGGCTAGCAGAATGCGGCGTTATGCCGTGAGCGCGGTTGTATTCATCTTGAAATTTACGGCGTTTTTGGGTGATGTCGATCGCCTCTTGCATCGAGGCGGTGATCTTTTTGCAAAACATCACGACCTGTCCGTTCACGTTTCGCGCGGCCCGCCCCATCGTCTGAATGAGGCTCGTGCGCGAGCGCAAAAAGCCCTCCTTATCGGCATCCATGATCGCGATAAGGCTTACTTCGGGCAGATCGAGCCCCTCGCGGAGCAGATTTATACCGATTAGCATATCGTATTCGCCGCTGCGCAGGCCGCGGATGAGCTCGTTGCGCTCGATCGCATCGATGTCCGAGTGCATATATTTGACCTTAAGCCCAAGTTCCAGATAGTATTTGCTCAGCTCCTCCGCCATCTTTTTGGTTAGCACGGTCACTAAAATCCGCTCGCCGCGCGCGATGACCTCCTTTGCCATATCGTGTAAAATTTCGACCTGGTTGTCGCTGTCTTTTAAGATAATCTGCGGATCAAGTAGCCCCGTCGGGCGCAGTATCTGCTCATATACAGCTCCACGGCTAAGATCCAGCTCGTAATCATTGGGCGTTGCGGAGACGAATAGGAATTTAGCCTTTTTATTGATAAACTCATCAAACATCAGCGGGCGGTTATCAAGTGCACTAGGCAGGCGAAAGCCGTATTCTACGAGCGTTTCTTTGCGGCTGCGATCTCCTGCGAACATACCGCGAAACTGCGGCAAGCTCACGTGGCTTTCATCGACGATGACGAGGTAGTCCTTGCCCTTGCTCTCGTAGTAATCAAAGAGCGAATAGGGCGTCTCGCCCGGCTTTTGACCGGTCAGATAGCGCGCGTAGTTTTCGATCCCCTTGCACATCCCCGTAGCGCCCAGCATCTCAAGGTCAAACTCCACTCGCCCTTTCAGCCGCTGCGCCTCTACGAGCTTGCCCGCGTCCTCGAAAAATTTCAGTCTCTGCTCAAGCTCCTCCTCGATCCCTTTGATCGTTGATTTCAGGCGCTGCTCGCCCACGATGAACTGGCTCGTCGGGTAGAGAATAAATTTTTTGACGCTCTGAGTCTTTTTGTTTTCGAGCACGTCCAGATGATACATCGCCTCTATCTCGTCGCCGAAAAACTCGACCCTAAACGCCTCATCGTTAAAATATGCAGGGTAAATATCGATCACGTCGCCGTTTACGCGAAAATTCCCGCGATCAAAAAAATCGTCGTTGCGTTTGTAACCCATATCGACGAGCTTGCGAAGCAAAAATTTGGTGCTAAATTTTGATCCGATCTCAAAAAACAGTACCATGCCTTTATATTCGGCGGGATCGCCCAGGCCGTAGTTTGCCGAAACCGACGCTACTGTGATGATGTCGTCGAAGCTTAGCAAGCTCGCAGTGGCGCTTAGCCGCAAGCGCTCGAGCTCTTGGTTCACGTCGCTGTCCTTTTCGATGAAAAGATCCTGCCTGGGGATGTAGGCCTCGGGCTGATAGTAATCGTAGTAGCTGATGAAATACTCGACGTGATTTTGCGGGAAAAAGCCCTTAAATTCGCTATAAAGCTGCGCCGCGAGGGATTTATTATGCGTCATTACGAGCGCCGGAATTCCAAGGCGCTTGATGATATTTGCCATGCTGAAAGTCTTACCTGAGCCGGTAACTCCGAGAAGAGTTTGGTATTTGTTGCCGCTTTGAAAGCCCGCCACGATGCCTTCGATCGCTTTTTCTTGATCCTCGCTCGGAGAGAATTTGCTCTCGATTTTAAAATTTTGCAAAATTTTTCCTTTTTTAAAGCCAAAATTGGGTAATATTTTCATTTAAATTATATCAGAAAAGGCGAAATAATGGAATCAATCTTTGACGAAGAGAAAAAGGTCGAGGGCTTAAGCAATAAAGTAGCTGAGCTGATTAGACGCTATAGCGAAGCTAGAGACGAGAACGAAAAACTACGCACAGAGCTAGCGACGGTCAAGGCGCAAAACGAGGCTTTGGGAATGCAGCTTGGCACGCTTGAAAATGATCTGGCATATCGCAAGATGAGCGATGAGGATCTAAGCAAGCAGATCGACGATATTTTGGCAGGCGACAATTTAGGCGAGAAATGAAAGAAATTTCGGTTCAGCTGACGAGTAAGTCTTTGACGAAAAAATACGCGATAAGCCTGGATGATGACTTTGCGAAGGTCTTCGGTAGGGACTGGCGGATTTTAACTCGCGGCAGCGATCATTTGGATGCGGGCGAACTGCTTGAAGCCTATATCCAAAAAAGCTATGAAAATTTTATGCTGAACAAAAAAATAGATGCCTTGGTAAAGGACATCGACGAAGGAGTAAAATGATGAAAATGAAAAAAGGTGCGGCAGTAGGCGGCGGCGTTAGCGGAATAATATTTTTAGCGATCATAATTTTCGTGATAGTAAAAATAATATATCCTAAATTAAGCGGTGCTAAGGATGAGGTTTTAGTAAAAGCTTATGCAGTCGAGCTTGAAGGTGTATTTAAGGATATACAACGCGACTACTTAAATCAAGGAAATTTTCGCGAGCTAAAGAGCATGACGGGCTCCAGACAGTTTAGTGATAGCGATCTAGAAAAAACCGTCACTTTAAATCAATCCTTTGACTACGGCGTAGGACCGAAGTTAAAAAACGATATGATCTTTTGCGCGACGATCACCTTGCGTCAAGATAGTGATGGATATTTTTTCGAGACCTCGAATATCAACCGCAACAGGGAGCGATGCGAAGCATTTCATAAAGATACGACTTATATGAAGCTAAACGGCTTTAGGATAGGCAAATAATTTTTAAAATTTAATCGCGTTACTGCTATGGATTCGTAAAGCATCCGTGCAGCATAAGCGCGATAGTACTAGTGAAGTGCGTAGCCGTACGTCGGCTCGCACCTCGTGTCAAAAACATGCTAAGTCTCAAGAATTCATCTTTATAGGTATTTTTTTAAAATTTAGCTTTAAAATCGGCATTTTTGCATTTATATTGACAGCTTATCGGCTAAAATTTTAATCATATTTTAGTTTATAATTTATAGCGGTCGTGATTTATGCCATTGCGGTTAAATTTATGAGATGGGTGCTTTGAAGCTATGCCCCTCGCATTGCGCGGCGATGTGAGCTGTGGCTGGATCTGCGAAAAGCGCCTTATAAAACAAGCGTATTAAAGCAAAATATCAAGATCATCTTAAATTTATGAAATTTGTACCCCGAAAACGCGCGGAATTTTATCGGCGCGGGCTTGGGCGTGAGTTTTAAAATTTTCATATAATTTTTATCAGAGATTCTCAATTGCCGATTTAATCCAACTGCGTAAATAATCTAGCTGCTGCGGCGTATGGAACCAATGCTCGCCGTTTTTCATAACGCTTAAGTCGCAGTCGAACTTCTGCGCAAAATTTCTAACGATACAAAGAGGCGTCATATCGTCGTTTTCTGCATATAGAATTCTACTGGGCGTTTCCCACTTAGTGATCGGATTGTTCAAAACAAAACTCCAATATTCCCAAAAAAGCGGTTGCCAGACAGGGGTCAAAATCATCCGCTCTTGCTTTAATCGCTCCTCGCTGACGCCAGCCTTACGCATAATATTTGAAATAACGTATTTCATATCAAGTATCGGCGAGAGGAAGAGGCAGTCGCTAAGCTTTTCGTCGCGGAAGCTTTGCAGGCCGAGCCATGCCCCTAGGCTAACGGCAAACAGCGCGACCTCGTCCCAGCGCTTCTTTGCATACGATAAAATTTCACGAAATTCCAAAATAGCGCGCTGCGGATCGCAAGAAGTGGGCTCGTGTCGCCTCTGTCCGTGCCCGGGCAGATCAAAGCTAATAACCTGCCAGCCTTGCTCGCAAACAACGGAAGCCAAAAGCTCCGCATCCTCCTTGCTTCCGCATTGCCCGTGAGCGTAGATATAAACCTTTTTCGAGCAGCTCCCCCAAACGGCGGCGGGAACGCCACGTATCTCAATCGCGCTCTTTTGCATTTTTCGTTCCTTTAAATTTTTTGCGTCGATACCCGCATTTTGCGGCAATGCTACAAGAAAAACCATAAATATTGCCAAAAATTTAATAGCACACCCTGCTAGACTGCCTGCGATTAGCGATAAATTTTTAAAATTTTACGCGCGAGCTGCGTCTAGCGCTTTGTTTTAAAATTTAGCCGCACAAAATTTTAAGCGGCGGAATTTTTGCGCTGCCACTAAACGCGCCGTATCCGATAAATGCGCTATGTTCCAGACAACCGTGCAGCGTCCGCAAACGTGCTGTGTTTGCTGCGATCCCCCCAAAAAAAAGCTTAAAAAATCAATCCTGCGGCGCCGAGCTTGACCCCCAAAGAGATAACTATCAAAACTCCAAGTCCTGCGAAAAAGCCCGCCAGCACGTCATCTAGCATCACGCCGAGCCCGCCTGGTACGTCGCGATCCACGCGTCCGATGATCGAGGGCTTGCAGATGTCAAACGCCCTGAAAAACAGCAGCGCCAAAATCATCGCGACGATCGATATCCTGCTGCTCTCAAAGCCCGCGATCAGCTCCCGCAGCGGCAGCGAAAAGATCTCGCCCGCGGGCGCGGCGACGCACATCGCGATCCACACCCCCACGACTTCGTCGATGACGATCTCGCTGTTATCGTGCGAGCAGGTCCGCTTCTCGTAATCGCCTACGATCTTAAGCGAGACGAAAAAGACGAGGCCGGCGCACAAAAACAGCGTCACCTCGCCCGCTAGCATCAAGACCGCCAGCCCCGCTATCCAGCCTGCGATGCTGCCCCAGGTGCCGGGCGCGGGCTTTAGCAGCCCCGCGCCGAAAAATGTAACGAAAATTTTATCCATAATTGTCCTTTTAAATTTTGCTTTTTAAAATTTTACCGCTTATTTTAATTAGGGCATCTGCTCGCGTGCGAAAATTTTAAATTTCGTTCGTGCATGTAAAATTAATTTGCCCACCCGCACAAAATCAGTTCTACCCGCTCGTCACAAAAATTTCGCTCACTAACGTATGAATTTTAAAATTTTAAAATTTTGCTCGCCTGCGTGGAGATTTCAAACCCGTCCGCAAACGCACGGCATTTTGCGCGAGCGAGCAGTCGTTGCGCCTCGCCCAAATTTATGCACTGCGACTTACTGCGAGCATCTGGCTAAATTTAAACTTGCTCGTCGAAAGCTTAAAATTTAGATCCGCTACACTGCTAATTTACGCATATGCCGCACCTTAAAATTTTAAATCCGCTTCGCCGCACGAATTTATTGCGTCGTTATAAATTTGCTACGTACCCGCGTCTTTAAGATTTAAAACCTCTTTTATCGCACCACTAATGCTTTAAAAATTTAGCTTCGTTGCGCCACAAAATTTTACGCCAAATCTGCATTCGCCGCTCTTTATGCTATAAAATTCCACACAGTCCTTTCTTTCCGCACTATGAAATTTTACTTTACGTCTAGCCGCCGTAAATTCTAACGCCGCGAAATTTTACCTTCTGCCTAGATGCCGCGAATTCCTCGTCATTTTTGCGTTGCGCCCTCGAGAGCTACGTCTTTAGCGCGCTGGTTTGGTACAGCTGCATCAGCTGCTCGTAAAACTCGCTCTCGCCGTGGCTCTGCAAGATCCCGCTATTTGGAAAAAGCTCGTCGTAGAGCTTTTGTAGATCTGAAAACCGCGCGGGAAAAAGCTCGCTTAAAATCATCGCCGAGATCTCTTTACGCATAAAAATCGCGGGCGGCAAAATCCCCGCGCGCAGCAGAGCTTTGAGATTTTGAGTGCGGTAATGCACGTGATGATGAGCGCCGTGAGGGCAGTTTTTGGTGCTTACGAGCACCTTGCACTTCTCGCAATAGACGTATTCTGGCATCAGCAAAATCTCTATTTCGCCGCGCTTTTGATACTCGTCCAGCACCGAATGCACGCCGCCGCCTTCGAAAAATAGCTCCATATTTGCGTGATTTTGCCCAAAAATTATTTTGTTTATACCTAAATTTTTTGCGATCGCGCATTGCAGGGCGGGCTTGTCGTCAAAAATCGCAAGCGAGCCCAGATCGATCATCATGGCGCGTTGTGCGACCAAAAAATTTTGCAGCAAATAGCTTAGCGTTTTTTTGCGTAGTTCGTAGGGCAGGGCATCCGCGCTGCTCGTGCCGGTTAAAAAAATCACCACGAAATCCGCCTTATCGATCATATGCCTAATCAGCCGCTCATGCACGCGGTGGATCGGATCAGCGCAAGTAAAAAACGCTGAAATTTTAGGCGCAGCAAGCGAGCTTGCGACTTTTTTTATGCGCGCGATTTGCTCTGCAAGCTCATTTTTTAGCAGCGTGATGCGCCCTTGCACCGCAGTTTGCTCTGCGTACGCGTTTTGAAACACCGAGCCTGCGATCTCGCTTGCGCTTGGAGCATAAACGTCGCTAATTTCTATGCGCGCTACAAGCTCGCAATAGGTGGGATTTGCAGCGGAATTTTTGATGAAATTTTCGGTGGAATTTGAGATAAAATTTCCCGCTGAATTTGCTACGGATTTTGCATCTGCGCTACAAACGCGATTTATCGCAGAATTTTCGGCAATGCTCCGCGCGGAATTTGCCGCAGAATTTACACTGGAGCTTTTCGCCGAATTCAAAGTGGCGTTTTTCGCAGATTTTGTATCTGCGCTGCAAGTAAAAGTTTGATCATAGCACGCAGCAAGACTTTCTATATGGTCTAAGCCCTCGCTTGTGGCGTTTATAGCGCTTTGCGCACTTGCAGTGCGCGCGAAATCCGTGCCGCTTTTCGCAAAGCTCTGCTCGTTTTGCGCCGCGGCAGAAACTCCATCCTGCAAGTTGCGCGATTCTTTAGCTAGCAAATACGCACCACTTTCGCCGCTAAGCGAATTTTTGGCGCATTCGGCTATGCCGTCCTTTCGGAGATAAAGCTCCAAAATATCGCCCTTTTTTGCGTCCGCGCAGGAAAAAACGAAATTTATGCCGCATACGCTTAGCTTGCTTGGGCGCAGTAGCTCGCAGCTCTTGCCGAAAGCGCCGTTTGCGAGTAGGCTCAAGACGTTTAGGTCGGAGCGCGAGATCACTATCTTGCGGATTTGCGTTGCGCTATTATTTGCGCCTTTGCCCTCGCTTCCGGCTTGCTCTGCTTTTAAATTTCTTGCCGCGCCCTTAGCTCGCGCCTCGTCTTTTCTGGCATTACTAGCTTTTGACATTTTTAAATTCCGCATCGTTTTTAAATCACGCTTTGCTTTTGAGTTCCGTGATGCTTTTAAATTTTGCTTCGCTTCTAAATTCTGCGCCGCGTCACTCGAAGCTCTTGCGGCGTTTAGAGTTTTTGTGCCGCTTAAAATTCCTTCACTTTCAAGCGGTTTTATTTCGTGCAAATCGTCCGCATCGTGCGAAATTTCTATCTCGCCTGCGATCCGTACCGGATGCGCGTGGCTATTTTTTTCTTGCGATGCCATATTTTTTCCTTTTCTCCCAAAGCGATTTTCGAGAAATCCCAAGTGCCGCCGCCAGATCGGAGTCGAAATACTCGTCTTGGTGCGCTACGATCGTGAGCTTTACGTATTCTTCGATGCTTAAAATTTCACTGCGTTCTTTGCTGTTGCCAAGCGTAATTTCGTCGTTAAAGCCCTTTTGCGCGCCGATGGATCCGGCAATTAGGCGCATGGATTTGGTTTTGCTTATAAATTTTTCCTTCTGTGCGCCGCTTAGGCTATCAAAATCTGGTGCGTAAAAAATCTCCGCGCCGCGTTCTAGCGGCTCAGGGTCTTGTGCGGATAAAATTTTAAGGCGCGATTTTAGCGCAAGCGCGATCTTAAATACCGCCGCAGCTCGCGCTGCCGCATCGCCGCGCAAAAGAAGCGGAAATTTTATCTGCGCTAAACGCGCGGGCGGTATTTCGCACGAAAGAGAGATCTCTTTAAGCAACGCTTCGTAGGCTTCGTTTTGTGATTTTAGCGAGCGAAACTGCGCGTAGTGCTCGATCTTTTTGATGAGCTCCTCTATCATAAATGGCTTTTGGATATAATCCGTAGCGCCCGCTTTTACGGGGCTTAGCACTGTTTCGCTATCGACGTAAGCGACCATTAAAATTATGATCGAGCGCCTAAATTTCTCGATCAGCGGATAAAAACTCGCGCCGCTCCAGCTCGTAGAGAGCAGTACTGCCTCAAACTCCTCTGCAAGGCCCGCTGCGGCCGCCAAACTCGCCACGTTAGTGCATTCATGCCCCAGCGCGCCCAGCTTGTTTGCGATACTTTGAGCAAGATAGCTTTCGCTTTCGATTATTAAAATTTTCATGCGCCCCGCACCTTTGCTGCGTGCTTTTGCCAGTTGTAAAATTTCAAGCTTACCGCAGCCTGCGCGGCGATGCCTTCGCTTCTGCCCGTAAATCCCAGCCCTTCGGTCGTGGTCGCTTTGACATTGACGCGCGCGCAGTTTAAAATTTCGCTTAAAACCTCCTGCATCTGCGCTTTGTAAGCGCCGATCTTCGGGCGTTGCGCGATGATCGTAATATCGGCATTTACGAGTTCATAGCCGTAGCCTCTGACGCGCCGCATTACCTTTTGTAACAGCTCCTTGCTGTCCGCGCCTTTAAATTTGACGTCGCTGTCTGGGAAGAGCTCGCCGATGTCGCCCAGCATCGCTGCACCGCAAATAGCGTCGATTAGGGCGTGGATCGCTACGTCGCCGTCGCTGTGCGCGATCAGCGCGAACTCACACGGAATTTTCACGCCGCCGAGCACGATGCCCGCGCCTTTTTCAAGCGCATGCACGTCGTAACCCGTACCGCAGAAGATATCACGCGAGCAGGGTTTTAAATTTAACGCCGCTAGATCGCTTACGCGCGTGATCTTAAGCGCGCCCGCTTCGCCTTTTATAAATTCCAACCGCCCGCCCGCGCTACCGACTGCCGCGCTATCGTCGGTAAAAATTTCGCTTCCCTCAAGCGCCTTTTTAAGTAGCGCCGTGCGCGAAAGCTGTGGCGTTTGGATGAGGCGTAGCTCCTCTCGCTCCACAATGCGCTCGCCGAGATAGGTCGTATCATTTACGCCAAGATATGGGCTGATACAGTCCGCACTGCCTAAATTTTGTATCAGTGAGGAGATCAGCTCGGGCGAAATTTGCGCGCGGGCCACGTCGCTTACGAGCACGAGCTCGCTCTCTACGAGCCGCAGCGCGTTTTTTAGCGAGCTTTGGCGATTTGCGCCACCTGGGGCGAAGTGAAATTTTAAATTTGCAGAGCCGCATTCATCTGCGTCGCATTCGACTTGAGCTTTAAAATTTTCCGCGCCCCGCGGCTTGCTTGCGTCGTTTAGATCATCTGCGCCGCATTCGATCCTGCCCTGCTTTCTTTGAAATTTATACTCGCTCGTGTCGTACTCCGCGCTTTTGCCGCGCGCCGAAGCCGAGCTGCACGCATAGAGGCGCTCGCAATAGCTCACGTCCTCCTCGTTCACGGCGATTACGATCTTTTTAAATGGGTGCGCCCGCGCAATGCTCTGCGCGACGTATTGCCAAAGCGGCAGCTCGCCCACGCGCAGCCACTGCTTTTTGACGCTCAGCTCAAACCTGCTTGAATCGCCCGCGGCGAGCAAAATCAGCGATATATCTTTCAAATTTTATCCTTGAAATTTTGTTACGAAATTATACGTATTAAAAATGAAAGCAAAATTAATCGCGGCTTGCGCGCTGAAATATCTTAAGCTTAAGCGTAAATTTACGCGGCGCGGCGCGAAATTTCAGCTTACGTTACGAAAATAAATGGCAAAAGAAAAGTAAGGATTAATGAAATTTGTTATATTATACGCGCATTTTTAAGAAGCGAGGCGAAAATGACCGAAAGCTGCGTAACGCAGATCTATTTTGCAAAAAGAGGCGAAGTGACGCCGCAGATGAGAGAGGTCGCGCAAAGCGAGCGCATGGACGTGCGGGCCTTGTGTGATCTTATCGCGCAAGGAAGAGCGATCATCCCCGCAAACGTTAATCACAAAAGTTTAAAGCCCATCGGCATCGGACGCGCGCTGCGGTGCAAGATCAACGCAAACATCGGCTCTTCGGGCACGACGAGCGATATTGAGGGCGAGCTGGAAAAGCTTGAAGCGTGCTTAAAGTACGGCACCGATACGGTGATGGATCTAAGCACGGGCGGCGATTTGGATGAGATCCGCGCTGCCATAATCGAGCGCTCGCCTGTACCCATAGGCACGGTGCCGATCTATCAGATGGTCCATGAGCTGGGCGATATCAAAAATTTAAAAACGAGCGCTATTCTTAGCACGATCGAGAAGCAAGCGCGGCAGGGAGTGGATTATTTCACGATCCATGCGGGCCTTAAGCTCGAGTTTATGCCGCTGCTGTCCCGTCGCAAGATGGGCATCGTAAGCAGGGGCGGCTCGCTGATAGCGTCGTGGATGATGAAATTTCATAAGCAAAACCCCTTCTACGAAGCGTTTGATGAAATTTGCGATATCTGCGCCGCCTACGACGTATCGCTATCTCTGGGAGACGGCTTGCGCCCGGGTTGCTTATACGATGCGACCGATAGGGCGCAGCTTAGCGAGCTTGAAATTTTAGGCGAGCTAGCCCTGCGCGCGAATGAAAAAAACGTGCAGGTGATGATCGAGGGTCCGGGACACATTCCGTTTAACGAGATTGAGCTAAATATGCAGCTAGAGCGCAAGATCTGCCGCGACGCGCCGTTTTACGTGCTGGGGCCGCTTCCCACCGATATCGGTGCGGGCTATGATCATATCAGCTCGGCTATCGGCGGGACGATGGCTGCGTATTGCGGTGCCAGCATGCTCTGCTACGTAACGCCCAAGGAGCATCTGGGGCTTCCCAATGCAAGCGACGTCAGAGAGGGCATCATCGCGCATAAAATCGCCGCTCACGCCGCGGACGTCGCGCTAGGCAAAGCGGGCGCGATAGAGCGCGATCACGCGATGAGCGATGCGAGGTATGGTTTTGATTGGAACAGGCAGTTTGAGCTTAGCTTCGATCCTGCGCATGCGCGCGAGCTGCATGATGAGAGCCTGGGCGATGAAATTTACAAGGGCGCGGAGTTTTGCTCGATGTGCGGACCGAAATTTTGCGCATATAAAATCAGTAGAAATTTAACCGAAAATAAGGAGAAAGAATGAGTAAAGACGAAGTCTTAAATTTGCTTAAGAGCGTGATCTATCCAGGCTTTTCTAAAAGCATCGTGGATTTTGGATTTGTAAAAGAGGTCGAGATCGGCGATAGAATTTTCGTAGGGATCGAAATCCCCAGCGCCAAGCCGGAGATCGCAGCAGAGCTCAGATCGGCGGTGCAAAAGGCGCTCGGCGCGGACGTAGAAATTTTAATCAAACAGCCCAAGATCGCCGAGGAAAAGAGCAACTCTCGCAGCGGCAAAAATATCGCGCCGCAGATCAAGCATTTCGTGATGATCAGCAGCGGCAAGGGCGGCGTAGGCAAGAGCACGACGACGCTAAATTTAGCCATCAGCACGGCAAAGCTAGGCAAGAGGGTGGGGATTTTGGATGCCGATATTTACGGGCCGAATTTGCCGCGAATGATGGGCGAAGATAAAACGCAAGCAAGCGTCGTTGGGCAGAAGCTAAAGCCGATCTTAAGCCACGGCGTGGAGATGATGAGCATGGGCGTGCTGATGGAGGAGGGCGCGAGCCTCATCTGGCGCGGCTCGATGATAATGAAGGCGATCGAGCAGCTGCTAAAAGACGTGGCGTGGAGTGATCTGGACGTATTGTTTTTGGATATGCCTCCGGGTACGGGCGACGCGCAGCTTACGCTCGCTCAGAGCGTGCCGGTGACGGCGGGCGTGTGCGTTACGACGCCGCAGACGGTCGCGCTGGACGACAGCGCGCGCGGGCTTGATATGTTTGAAAAGCTCCACATCCCGATCGCAGGCCTTATCGAGAATATGAGCGGCTTTATCTGCCCCGATAACGGCAAGGAGTACGATATCTTCGGTCGCGGCGGCGCGCAAAAGCTGGCGCAGCGATACAATACCGAAGTAATCGGCGAGATTCCGATCGAGATCGCTATCCGCGAGGGCGGCGACAGCGGCAAGCCGGTAAGCTTCTACGCGCCGGATTCTTTAAGTGCGAAGCGCTACGAAGAGGCCGCGCGCAAGCTGTGGGAGAAGATCGAGAAGATCGATCGCGAGGAGCTGGCGGATAACTCCGCAATCCAGCCGGTGATGGACGGCAAGAGCGCCTGCTCGAATTAGGACTTTAGCGGGCGCGGCGTCAAATTTTGCGTGGAATTTCTCTTGAATTTTGCAGATTGAAATTCAACGTGGAATTTCATAGTTCGAAATTTCACGCCTAATTTCGCTGTAAATTTTATAATGCTCGCAAAATTCCGATATGCAATCCGTCATAGAATTTTGCCCGTAAATTTCGCGGGCAAAATTTCACGCGGGTTTCGCGGCTTGGGATTTTGCGCCGAATTTTATAGCTCAGAATTCTGCGTTAAAATTTTGCTATAAAATTTTTGTGTATAGAATTTCGTGTAGAGGTTGTAGCATTAAATTCCGAGCTAGAATTTTACCCAAGCTTCGTTGCGTGAGATTTTAGATAAAATTCTAAGCGTGAAATTTTGCGGTGGAAGTTAAATTCCAAACGGACAATTCAGAGAGGTAAAATTTGCCGTAGAACTTCGCTTTGGAGTTTTAAATGTAAAATTTTAAGCATAAAGCTTTGCCGCGGAATTTTAAAATGTGAAATTTTATCGCTAAAACTTTGTTTTAAAATTTTAAGATGGGGCTTTAATATGAATTTTAGGTTTGAAATTTATCGCGCCTAGCTTTTTAGTGGTAGCCGCAGCATTGCGCTGGTTTAAATTTTATTTTGCCGGGTTTCATGGCGGTGGAGTTTATCTGCGAAAGCTTCCGCAAAGCTTATTTAGGATGGAATTTTATCCGTAGCGGTCGCGGCAAGGAAATTTCTCGCGCAGCTGAAATTTAAACAGCTGGAATTTATTCGTATAGGCTGTGGAGCCAAGGCGGCAAAATCCCTAAGCCTAGGGCTTTTAGGTTTAGGAATTTTACTTTTATACGAAATAAGAAAGGTCGGTAATGAGGTTTTTGATTATTTTGGTGCTTGCATTTGCGGCGTTCGCGCAAGAGAGCAATATGCAAAAATGGGCGAAAGAGATTACCGCGGACGCGCAGATCCCGCAGGATAAGTTTTTGGCGTTTTATCTGAATAAAGATGAGCCTAAGAAGGTGATTTTCTCTGAAAACGTCGATCGCATCAGCGTCAATTACGAAGGAAATTCTTTCCATGAAATTCCATCTCCAAATCTTATGGCGTATTGGGTCGGTGAGTTTAATTTCGACGCAGATGTCGAAAAGATGGTGCTAGGAGATTACGGCTGGTCCACGCTGGTAATCGCTGTGGATGGCTCGGACGTGCTGGGTGGGACTTCGAGCAATCAAAAGCGCCCGCTTACGTATAAATTTAGCAAGGGCAAGCACAAGATCGAAGCGTGGTTTTTAAATGACGCGCATTCCAGCGAGCTTTTCGTGGATTTTAAAGACGTAGAGCCCTTTTATCGTCAAAAGGATGCCGTGGCTAAGATCCCTGCGGATAAGGACTACGATCTGTGGCTGGGCGCGATCTACGAAAGCGCGCAGATGAATAATCGCGTCAAGCTAAATTTAGCCAAATCTGCAAAGCCTATCGTGCTACTGCTTAGCTCATATCGCGCCGTGGAGTGGGAGATCTCAAATCCGCAAAAGAATGAAATTCTAGCCGTGTTAATTTACAACCCCATAAGTAGTGTCCGTGGCGTAAGCGGTGCGCTTTACGTCGAGGATTATAGATACACAGAGGCTGCGGATGGGCTTAAATGCGAGTGCATCTCGGGCAATGTCTTTCACTGCGACGGCAGCGAGATTTATGATATGAACGGGCGCGTAAACGGGATATTCGGCAGAGGCCTGGGGGCATTTGCTGGCAAGCACGCCGTAAATTCCTTAGACCTACCGGGGCTTGTTATTACTCCAAAAATTTTAGACGAAAGCAAAGCTCGCCTGCTCTCTGTAGAAGCTGACCGCAAGAAATGCGAAAGCACACCGATGGATGATGTGTTTAGGTAGGATGAAATTTATGAGTGTTTGAAAGATAATTAAAATTTTATAACTTAATTGATTTGTATTTTATGGGAGAAAAAGATGTCAGGAAAATTTTCTGATAAATTAAATGAAATTTTAGGTAAAATTTCACCAACTTTCAATTTGATTTCTTCGCTAGCATGTATCCCTCTTGCAGGCTTCATATTTAACGTAACCTATATGAGAGCTAACGGCTTTTTTAGTTACGAAATTTTTAGTATAAATTTTATGTGGATTTTCTTGCTTATGGGTATATTTTTTGTGTTAATATTGTTAATAATACATGGATTTTATATTCTTGGTGCATATTTACGTATAACCCATCAAAGAACTGAAACAATTCAAATAATTAAAGATCAAATAATTATACCGACCAGAAATCAAAAAAATTGGTATTGCCTTTTATATAATGTCTGCATCATTGCAAACATAACAATAGCTATTATGGCTTTTGCATTTTTGGCATATTGTCATAAGTTGTATAATAATACCATTTTGATAGATTTTAACTTTTTATTTATTTCCATTTTTCCTATTTTTGAAATTTCAATAGTCATAATTTCGTATGTAGCTATTGATATCAAAAGATGGTTTGCAGCGTTTAGCGTGATATTTATTGGTATATTTTATATATTATTTTTATCCGCAATTCTATATCCTGAATTGCTTGGGAATATTTTTAAAAAGGCTTTAAAGTCTATAAGCTTAGCTTCCGATCATGTTGAAATTTATCTAAAAGATAAAAATGAATCCATTAACGGCGAACTGATTTTTGACGATGGCAAATATGCTTATGTGAAATTTGACCGTACGGTTAGTAATTGCGGCGATGTCGGCGATTCTTGCATTAAAACTATAAAAAAGAAAGTTCCTAGCGAGGACGTTAGCATTATTACCAAAGTTAAAAAAAATACTAAAGCAAGTGTTCCGAAATAAAACTACAAGAAGCCAAGCAATATAAAACAAAATAATCAAGAATTTAAAAGCGCGTGTTTTTGCTTTTAAATTCCATTCATGTGCATTTTCAAATCCCCTTTTAAATTAAATTTAGCTATACTCCCGCGCAATTTTGCGATTAAGGATTAAATATGAAAGAGATTAAATGCCTAAGCGAGCTGAGAGCTTTTGCAGATAAAGTTCGCGCCAAAAAGGGCTATCGCGATCCGATCATGTGGGCGGTCGGGCGCGTGTTTAAGGGGCGTGCGGAAGGGCATAAAAGCTTAAGCGTGAATTACGCGCACGTAAATTTTAAAGATGGGCTAGTAAGCGCAGCAGCGCTAATCCATGCTCTAACCGAATGCGGCGAGGTCGTGGATTTTAGCGGTAGTGAGTGCGTCCTTCCGCTAACGCACAAAGCCCTAAAAAAGGCGATCGAGGCTTTAAAATTTCTACAGCCAGACGCCAAAGAGGGCGCGCACAAAAATCTACAGGTGCTGCTTGCGGTTAAAGAGGCGATGAAATCGGACGAGCACGCGAGCTTTTGCGCTAGTTTTATCTTTGAGGATGCCGCGCCAAAAAGCGTCGAGAGCGCCTATCTCAAGCTTTACGCGCTTTCGCTAAATCTCTGCGAGCCGCGCACGCTCAATCTAGATGGCGCATTTAGCGTGCTTCCGAACGTCGCATGGGATGAAAACGCCCGCCCGATCGAGCTTTGGTGGCTGCGTGAAAACGAAATCCATTTAAAAATGCAAGGCCGCTATCCACGCATAATCAGCGTCGATAAATTTCCGCGCTATCTAAGTCACGTCGTACCGCCGCAAAATGTTCGGATTTTAGACGATGCGAAAGTGCGTTTGGGTGCGCATATCGCCGCGGGTACGACCGTGATGCCGGGTGCTGCGTATGTGAATTTCAACGCAGGCACGACCGGCAGCGTTATGATCGAGGGGCGCGTCAGCAGCTCGGTCGTCGTGGGCGAGGGCAGCGACATAGGCGGCGGCGCGTCGATTTTGGGCGTGCTAAGCGGCACCAACGGCAATGCTGTGAGCATCGGCAAGCACTGCTTGCTGGGCGCAAACTCCGTAACGGGTATTCCGCTCGGCGATCGCTGCATCGTGGATGCCAGCATCGCGGTACTTGAGGGCACGAAGGTTTTTATCGCGCAAAAGGATCGCGAGGCGCTAGCAGCGCTAAATCCAGGCTTTGCGTTCGATCGTGAAATTTATAAAGGGCTTGAGCTTGCCGGGCTTAGCGGACTGCACTTCCGTCAAAATAGTCAAAGCGGGCAGATTACGGCAAGCGTTAGCAAGCGTGCGATCAAACTCAACGCGGAACTGCATTAAATTTATAAATTTAAACGGCGGGCGCGGATTGGCTGGAGCTTTTTTTAAACTGCGTTAAATCTATAACTTAAACGGCGAGTTAAAAAAGATTTGGATGACCTCGCTATACGTGCTTCGAGCGATAGCATGTGATCATCACAAAAATTTCCGCTCATAGAATTTACGCGGAATTTAAAGAATTTTTGCCGCGATTTAGAAAATTTCTAGCGGTGATTTATGGAATTTACGCCGCTATTTTAACGTAAGTAATTTTGGCGGCTAGCGGATTTTTGCCGCGCAGAGGGTTCTTAAATTTTAAAAATAGATTGAATTTAAAATTTTAATATGATAGATTTCAAATAAAATTAGGAGGTTAAAATGAAAAAATTTATATTCGCCCTGTTTGGCGTATTTATCTGTAGCGCAGCGCTTGCGGGAGATGCCGATACCGATGCACAGCGCTGCAAATTTTTGGCGGACGCTGTAAATGGGCACAGTCACCCAGAGACTGAAGATATAAAGTTGGGCGCGGCTACGTGCGAAGGCGATAAATTTATAGTTTCCATGACCCTAAAAAACATAATTTGGGATAAAGTAGATCCTAAAATAAAGCAAAATTTTGAGAGAGTTTTGCGCGCCGATAGGCAAAAGGACGTTTGCGCGACGATGAAAGCGGGCGGTCTAAAACGCATAGGCGTGCGACAATTTCTGCAAAGTGGCGAAAAAATCGCCGATCTGACCTACACGCGCAGCGATTGCGGCTTAGAGTAAAATTTCAAAGGAGAGATAATGGAAGTGCCTCAAGCGGCGTATAGCAGGGATAAAATCATCATTCGCACCGGTGCGATCGGTATCGTTTCAAATGTAATTTTAGCGGCATTTAAGGGCGTCGTGGGGCTGATTTCTGGCTCGATCGCGATCGTGCTTGATGCCGTAAATAACCTAAGCGACGCGCTTTCATCCGTAATTACGATCGTGGGCGTACACCTTGCTAGCAAGCAGCCCGATCGCGCACACCCCTTCGGACACGGCAGGATCGAGTATCTAAGCGCGATCGTAATCGCCGTCATCATTCTCTACACCGGCGGCGTCTCGCTCGTCGAATCGATCAAAAAGATCATTCATCCGCAAGCGGCGAATTATAATGCGGTTTCGCTCGTAATCATTGCCGTAGCCGTCGCGGCAAAATTTAGCCTAGGGCTTTACACACAAAAGACGGGCGAGCGCGTGAACTCGGACTCGCTCATCGCTAGCGGCGTGGACGCCAAATACGACGCGCTCGTATCGCTAGCCACCCTCGTAGCGGCTTTGATTTCGCTTATTTTCGGGCTGAGCTTGGAGGCGTATCTGGGCGCGATAATTTCGACGCTTTTGATCAAAACGGCGTATGAAATTCTGCGCGATACGATCAGCAAGCTTTTGGGCTCGCGTCCGAGCTTGGAGCTTACAAATGAAATTTACGACGTCGTGCGCGGCTTTGAGGGCGTCATCGGTGCATACGATCTGATGTTTCATGACTACGGACCCGATAAAATGGTAGGTTCAGTGCATATCGAGGTCGCAAGTGATACGACCGCGGCGCAGATCGACGCTCTTACGCGCCGCATCCAAAACGCCGTTTTTGCGAAATTTAATATCATCTTAGACACCGTAGGAATTTACGCGTTTAACAGGAACGATCCGCGCGCCGCCGAGATCTACGAGCATATCAAGCAGATGGCGTTTTCGCACGAGTTCGTCTCGCAGATACATGGATTTTATCTCGACGAGGAAAAGCGCTCGATCAGCTTCGATGTTATCGTCGATTTCGCAGCGCCCGATATGGAGGCGACGTTTCGTGCGGTCTGTAAACAGGTGCGCGCCGCGTATCCGAACTACACGCTCATCATCACTCGCGACAGCGATTACAGCGGCTAAACTTTGGCGGTCTAAATTTAATCGCACCCGCCCGCGCGCTTTCGGCGAAATTTCAGAATTTTAGGCTACAATAGGAGAAATTTATCGCGGTTCGCCGCGGCGTAAAAGATGCAATAAACCGCGAGATGAAATTTGCGCGCAAAATCCGGCAAAAGTCCGCGCGCAAGCAACGCAAAGAGAAATTTAAAAGGAAAAATATGGTTGAAATCAAAGATCTAACGATGCGCTTTGGCAAACAGCTGCTTTTTGAAAACGTAAATTTAAGCCTCGATAAGGGCAGGCGCTATGGCCTCATCGGCGCAAATGGCGCGGGCAAATCGACACTACTTAAAATTTTAAGCGGACAGATCGAAGCAAGCAGCGGCGAAATTTTAATACAAAGCGGGCTTAAAATCGGCGTTTTGGGGCAGGATCAATTCGCCTTTGAAAGCTTCAGCGTCAAAGACGCCGTGCTCTACGGCAACAAGCGCCTCTATGATGCCGTGCGCGAAAAGACGCGGCTTTACGAAGCGGGCGAGTTTAACGACGAGATAAACGAGCGCCTCGGCGAACTTGAGATGATCTGCGCCGAGGAAGATCCCGCTTACGAGTACGAAACGCGGATCGAGAAAATTTTAAGTTCGCTGGGGCTGGGCGACTTTGATAAAAAGATGAGCGAGATCGAGACGAGCGATAAATTTAAGGTCCTTCTCGCGCAGGTGCTCTTCCCGCGCCCCGACGTGCTGTTTTTGGACGAGCCGACCAATAACCTCGATATCGACGCCATTTCGTGGCTCGAGTTTGAGCTAAATCGCCACGCGGGCACGCTCGTAGTCATCAGCCACGACCGCCACTTTTTAAACCGCGTCTGCACGGACATCCTCGACGTTGATTTTAGGCGAGTGCGCGAATTTAGCGGTAATTACGACGACTGGTTTATCGCGTCCAATCTTATCGCCAAACAGACGCAGTTTGAGCGCGAAAAAAAGCTCAAAGAAAAGGCTGAGCTTGAAAAATTTATCGCTCGCTTCAGCGCCAACGCAAGCAAAGCTAAGCAGGCAACGAGCCGTCAAAAACAGCTCGACAAGCTCGATCTTAGCGAGCTTGCTACCTCTTCGCGCAGAGAGCCTAGCATTTTATTCAAGCCCGCGCGCGAGATCGGCAATGAAATTTTAGAGCTAAGCGGCGTGGATATGAGCTTCGGCGAGATTCAGATTCTGAAAAATTTTAACCTCAAGCTCGCTCACGGCGATAAGATCGGCATCATTGGGCGAAACGGAGTGGGCAAAAGCACGCTTTGCAAGATCATCATGGGCGAGCTCGCGCCGCAGCGCGGCAAGGTTCACATGGGCGCCACGATCGAGTCTGGGTACTTCGCGCAGGATACGAATAATAAAATTTCAGGCGAGCTCAAGCTCTACGAATATTTGCAGAGCCCGCAGAATAGGGATCTGGATGAAATTCGCAAATGCCTTGGGCGCATGCTTTTTAGCGGCGCGGAGCAGGAGAAAAGCGTGGGCAGCTTAAGCGGCGGCGAGAAACACCGCGTGATGCTAAGCAAGCTAATGCTGCAACGCCCGAACCTGCTGGTGCTAGATGAGCCCAACAACCACCTCGATCTTGAGGCGATCATCGCGCTCGGCGAAGCGCTGTATAACTTCGCGGGCTGCGCGATCTGCGTGAGCCACGACCGCGAGCTCATCGACGCGTTTGCAAATAGAATTTTGCATCTCAAAGGAGACGGCGAAATCGTCGATTTTAGGGGCACTTACGAGGAGTATCGCGAGAGCTTGGGAGCGAGCGATGATTGAGATCTGCGTAAACGGCGAGTCGCTGCAGCTCGCGCAGGATATGAGCGTGAGCGAGTTTTTGCGCTCGCGCGGACACGATCTGCGCCTAGTGGCGCTCGAGCGCGACGGCGAAATTTTAAAAAAGGAGGCGTGGGAGCGCACGCAGATCTCAAGCGGCAAAAAATATGAAATCGTCGAGTTCGTAGGCGGCGGCTGAGATCGGAGCTTTGAATTATGTTAAAATTATAGCGGCTGAGGTTTAATCCGCGCGGCGGCCGTTAAATTTTAAGCGGCGTAGCGACACAGCGACTGGGGCTTAAAATTTGCACGCGCGTCGTTAAAATTTTAAACGGTACGGCAGAGCGGAGACATAGCGCGTTTGGGTTTTTAAATTTATGAGGAAGCCGCGGTAGCCTGGTGCCTGCGGCGAGCTTTTAAATTTTGCAAGCGAATTGAGGCGCGGTAGCCTAACGCAGGAGTTTTAAAATTCGCTCTGCGGCGATAGAGTTTAAATTTTATTGCGGCTGCGAAACGTTAATTTGCGCCGCCAGCTGCGGCGGTCGGTCGTGGGCTTTAAACTGCATCGGCGCTGCAAGCTTGAGCGCGGGGCATTAAAATTTATCCCGAAGTTGCGGGATTTGCGCGCGCGGTTTTTAAAATTTATCCCGAGATTTCTGTCGCCATGCACATTGCGATGCATACTGTTGCGTGTCGCTTTTTCGTCGGTCGGGCTTGAAATTTTAAATTTAGCCGTAGCGCGGGTTTATTTAGGCGTTTAGTAGCTTTTAAGTTTGGCGGATCGCTCTAGCGCTTCGCGACTTAAAATTTAACCGACAAGCGGGAGTTAATGCGCTAAATTTGGCTTGCGTTGCGCATTCTGTACGGAGACTGTGCGACGCGCCGTATTAGCCGAATGAAATGCGCGCATGAGACTAAAAGATTACGCGTTAAAAGCACGATGAAATTTGCGGATTAAAATCACTAGCGATGCGCTCGGTGCGCCCCGCGTGCATCGCAACTCGTGCGAGCGTTTGTGCAGTGCGTCTTAGCTGCGTAGATCTCTATCGCGACCGTGCCGCAATATCGCATAGATGCGTACCCAGTTCGCATAGATATGAGACGCCGCGCGCAAGTTGGAATTTGCGCGATAAATTTAGACGGCAAAAAGATAAAATTTAGGATCAAAATGCAGATAAAATTAAACGGCAAAGCTTACGAAACGGGCGCGAGTGATCTTGAGGGGCTGAAGCGCGAGGTTAAATTTAGCGGCGAGATCGCCGTGATAAACGGCTATGCGAGCACGCAGAATTGCGAGCTGAAGGCGGGCGATGAGCTCTTTTTGCTCGCGCGCGGTGCGGAGCTGGCGCCGCAGGAGCTTCGTGCGCTGATGCTTGCTCGCAACGCCCCCGCCGTAAACGAGGCGCTACAAGGCTCGCGCGTGGCGATCTGCGGGCTCGGCGGGCTCGGCTCAAACGTCGCGATCCTGCTTGCGCGCGCAGGCGTGAGCGAGCTCTTTTTGATCGACTTCGACGTCGTCGAGCCGACCAACCTCAACCGCCAGCAGTACGAGATCGGCGATCTTTATAAGCCTAAGACGGTCGCTCTGCGCGAAAAAATCGCGCGCATAAACCCGTTCGTGCGCGTGCGAACCTTAAACGAGCGACTTACCGCGCAAAACGTAGCCGAAATTTTAAAAAACGAGCGTATAATTTGCGAGTGCTTCGACGACGCGGCGGCGAAAGCGATGATTTTTGGCGCATTCGGCGGTACGGATCGCTTTTTGATCTGCGCTAGCGGCATGGCGGGCAGCGGCGACGCCAACGAGATCCGCACGACGCGGCTCGGCAAAAACGTCTTCGTCTGCGGCGACTGCAAAAGCGCCGCAGCTCAAGGCGTGGGACTGCTTGCGCCGCGCGTGGCGATCTGCGCCGCACATCAGGCAAACGTCGCACTTAGACTGATTTTGGGCGAGGAGAGCTAGCTTGGTGCTAATCGCGCGCCTGCATTTCTAAATTTACGCGCCTTGCGCATTGCCGCCAAATTTAAGCCTCGCGCGATTGTTTTGAGAAGCAGGCGAGCGTTTCGGCGGGTATACAGCGTGTTTAAAAGCGGTGTAAAATTTTACCGCGCGCCGCGTAAATTTAGCCGCGATATGCAAATTTAAACCATTTGCCGTGTGCAGCTCGCGGATAAGTAAAATTTTAAAATTTATTCGGCGCGAGCAAGCTACTTTTGAATGTAGGATTTAAAATTTCGTGTAGTAAAGCGAGCCACAGTCTGCGCGTGAAATTTTAAAATTTTGTGTCGTGGCGTAAAATTTGACGAGAAATTTTAAAGCTCTGGCGCGGCGTCGTGCAGCGGTAAAGCGACGAATAGAAGCAAGCAAAGCGCGCATATCTCGCGCTGTATATAATGCACTGCGAGCGCCGATATGCGCCATTTGCGCTGCGCATAAAACGAAAATTTAAACTAAAGAGGATAGAATGGACGATAAACTGATCTTAGGCGGCAAGGAGTTTAGCTCGCGCCTGATAATGGGCTCTGGCAAGTTCGATCACGCGATGATCGACGCCTGCGTGCGGCATGCGGGCTGCGAGATCGTCACGCTTGCGCTGCGCCGCGTGAACGAAAGCAAAAGTCGCAATATCTTGGATTTCATCCCTCGCGGCGTCACGCTGCTGCCAAACACCAGCGGCGCACGAAATGCCGAGGAGGCGCTGCGGATCGCACGGCTCGCGCGCGAGCTGGGCTGCGGCGACTTCGTAAAGATAGAGATCATAGGCGACAGCAAATACCTTCTGCCCGATAATGCCGAGACGATCAAAGCCTGCGAGGCCCTAGCGCGCGAGGATTTCGTGCCGCTTGCCTACATGCACGCCGATCTGTGCGTCGCGCGCGATCTAGTAAGCGCGGGAGCCGCCGCCGTGATGCCTCTGGCCGCGCCGATCGGCTCCAATCGCGGGCTGATGATGCGCGGGATGATAGAAATTTTGCTGGGCGAAATCGACGTGCCGATCATCGTAGATGCGGGGCTCGGCGCGCCTAGTGAGGCCTGCGAGGCGATGCAGATGGGCTGCGCTGCGGTGATGGTAAATACGGCAATCGCCACGAGCGGGGATCTGGCGCTGATGGCTCGGGCGTTTGCGCTCGGCGTGCAGGCGGGGCGCGATGCCTATCTGGCGGGGCTCGGCGCCGTTTGCAAAACGGCCAGCGCAAGCTCGCCGCTAACGGGATTTTTGCGCTAGCGGTTAAAATTTTAAGCGCGCTTGGTTGCGCGAGCCGTGTTTTTTGCGCCGAATTTGCCTTTCTTGAGCCATAAATACATATCGCGCAAGGTTTTTGCGCCATGTGAGTTAAATTTTAGCGCGCTTTGTTAAGCCCTATGCCGAACGACCTAAATTCCGCACTTCGCTAGGCATCTTAAAGTGTAGTGGCGAAAAGTATAATTTGGCAGCGGTACAATGCGCGGCAAGCTCGGCGATGAAATTTTAAAATTTCATCGCGCCAAGTAGCCCGATCGAAAGAAGCCTTATTAATAAGCGGGCTATTTTAGTATGTCGTATTTGTCGCAGAATTCTTGTAAATAGTCTTTAAGGTAGCCGAATAGCCCTGGGTCATTTTTACCCATTTCGCAGGCTTTTTGATAGTATTGCGCCGCTCTTGCTCTGTCACTACCTGCTTCAAGGACTGAAGCGAAATTCCCGCACGCTACCCAGCTCCCCGCATCGCAGGCTCTTCTACCATACCCCATAGCCCGCGTTACATCTCTTTTTACCCCTTTACCATTTGCATACATATAACCTAAATTGTTGCAGCCATCCGCAAACTTACCGTCGCAAGCTTTATTATATAGTTCGACAGCCTTTTTATAATCTTTTTTTACCCCTTTGCCGTCGAAGTACATTGCTCCCAAATCCGAGCAAGCCATATAATCATTTACGTCACAAGCTTTTTTGTAAAAATAAAGCACTTTTTTATAATCCTTATCGGATGCGTTTGCTCCGAATACCGTTGGGTGTTTATAAAGGGTGCCAGCATAACCGCAGGCTTCAAGGTTGCCCGCTTCACATTTTTGCTCAAATTGTTTTCTTAACGATTGAAACTCCGTTTCACTAAAAGCCAAAGAGCCCAACAGGGCTAAACCTAAGATGATTTTTTTCATTCTTTCTCCTTTAAAATTTTTCGTATTATTTCATTTTTCGTAGTCAAATATTGTCAATTTACATAGCTAAAATTTTATTCGCCTCCTCGATTTAAGAAATTTCGCAAAATTATACCCCCCCCCCCTTAATAATCACTAAAATTTAAAATGCGAATAGGCGCCCCTCGTTTTGCAATTTTTTACCTAAATCCTGCTAAAATGCACCTTTAGACCAAATGATGAGAAATTTGCGCGGCAAGAATTTTCGCACAAAAGCGTGCCGCGTAAAATTTAAATGAAAATTTAAAAGGAAAATTTAAAAGATGAATAAAACCGGCTATTTAGCGGGCATGGAGGATATCGGAAGCGAGATGATGGAGCGCACGCTTGCTCTGCGCGAGGGCTTTTGCGAGGAGGCGAGCGAGGCTGACGTGCAAAGGGCGATCAGCACGAAAAACAGAGGTCTGCGCGATTTTGCGGCGCTACTAAGCGTGCGCGCAGGCGAGCATTTGGAGCAGATCGCGCAAGCCGCAGCGCGCGAGAAGGCGGCGCATTTCGGCAGCAACGTTGCCGTTTTCACGCCGATTTACATTTCAAACTACTGCGACAATCTCTGTGTTTACTGCGGCTTTAACTGCAAAAACAAAATCGCGCGCGCAAGGCTTGATGAAGCGCAGCTAAAGGCGGAGTTTGAGGCGATAGCGGCGAGCGGGCTAGAAGAAATTTTGATCCTCACGGGCGAGAGCGAGAAAAACAGCCCCGTACGCTACATCGGGCGCGCCTGCGAGCTCGCGCGGCAGTATTTTAAGGTGATCGGCGTCGAAATTTATCCGATAAATTCCGCTGATTACGCCTATTTGCACGCTTGCGGCGTCGATTTCGTCACCGTCTTTCAAGAAACCTACGATCCCGCACGCTACGCGCAGCTGCATCTTGCGGGCAACAAGCGCGTTTTTGCGTATCGTTTCGCAGCCCAAGAGCGCGCGATTAGAGGCGGTATGCGCGGCGTGGGCTTCGCGGCGCTTTTGGGGCTCGGGGACTTCCGCCGAGATGCCTTTGCCACGGGCGTGCACGCGTGGCTGCTTCAGCGCAAGTACCCGCGCGCCGAGATTGCCTTTTCGGTGCCGCGCCTGCGCCCGATCATCAACAACGACAAAATAAACCCGAAAGACGTCGGCGAGCGCGAGCTACTGCAGGTCATGTGCGCGTATCGACTGCTGCTGCCAAGTGCGCAGATCACGATCTCTACGCGCGAGAGGGCGGGCTTCCGCGATAATGCGATCAGGATCGCGGCGAGCAAAATTTCGGCAGGCGTAAGCGTCGGTATCGGCGGGCACAGCGAGCAGAGGGGCGACGAGCAGTTCGAGATCAGCGACGCGCGCAGCGTAAGCGAAGTCTGCGAGGCGATCCGCGCAGGCGGACTGCAGCCGCTAATGAGCGAGTATATCTATGTCTAAAAGCGCGGATATGCGAGCTTGCGCCGCGAAACTTCAGCACGAGAGGCTTGCTTCGGCGGCGAAATTTTTAGAATTTTATGCGGCGAAATTCTGCGCTCGCATGGGTAAAATTTGCAATGCCTTTTTAAGAGGCGAGATTTGCGGTGCGTTACTTGCGGGCAGATTTGGTGCCGCTAGACGCAGCAAAATTCGTAGCGCAAAATATGGTGCTGAGTTTTGCAGTGCTGCACGCCGCGATAAAATTTATGGCGTTATGGCGGATAATAAAATTTTAGGCACCGCGTTAGCGAACGTTAGGAATTCTGGACTCAAAAATGCGCGTGTAAATTTGAGGCCTAGGAACACATACGAGGATTTAAAATTTAAAGGTAGCGCAAATTTCGAGCCCGCGGGTGACGTAAATTTTAAATTTAAAAACGGCGCGAGCTTTGGGTTCTTATGCAGCGGCAACGCAAAGTCGATAAAATCTAATGGTTCGGCAGATGCTTTAAACCCTAGCGGCGCAAACAAAATTTTAGCCTCTGTCTGGACGGACAGAATTTTAAGCTCCGCCATCTCGGCTGTGGATTTAGTTTTCAATGCGGCGGCGAAGAATTTTATCTCTAGCGCGGAGACAGGGATTTTGGCTTCAATCCTGGTGAATGAGATTTTAAACCTTAGCGCTGCGGGTGAAATTTCAAAGCCAAATGCTACGGGCAAAATTTTAAACCTCAGTGCTGTGCCGCTCGCGGATTTTGGACCTAAAGGAGCGGGCGGATGCTAGATTTTGAGCTTGCTTCGCGCATTACGATCATCACAAATCGCGCGCTCTGCGGCGGCGAGACGGCACTGCTTGCGCGTATAGCGGATTTTGCCGCAACGGGCGTAGGCGAGATCGTTGTACGCGAAAAAGACTTGAGCGAGAAAGCTTACGCAGCGCTGTTTGGTAAAATTTTACGCGCCTGCGAGAACGGGTTTTGCACGGATACGGCTCGCTCGGACGGAATTTTCGCAGAGGAAGTTTGCGCGCGCACGATTCCGCATAAAATTTACGACGATCGAGCCTGCGCCGTCCAAGCCCTCGTAGGCGGATTGAACGCGAGCGCGGCCTACGCGGATAAAATTTCGCTCTACGAGCGCAACGAGGACAAAATTTTATTAAAAAAGCTCCATTTGGGCGGCGGCAGGAGCGAGCTTTGCGCGGATACAGCCTGTAGGCACGGTGTCGCTACAGATGAGATACAGTCTAAAAATTCCGCTCGTGTTTTAGATGAAATTTTGTCTGAAAATTTTACTAGCGCTGCAAACTGCGAGAATGATAGCGCGCCGGGTGAAATTTCGCTTCACGGTGTCGTATGCGAAACGAAATCCGCGACAGAAGGCGTATGGGGCACAGAAAATGCGGAAAGTATGCAGGGTGCGCAAAGTACAGAAAATGCGAATGATGTGCATAGTGCAAAAAATGCGGGGAGCTCGCGGAGCGCGCAGTATACGGAAAGCTCGGAAAGTATAGAGGGCGTAGAAAATTCACAGAGTGTGAAAGAGGCGGAAGGCTCGCAGAGTACGAAGGGCGCGCGGAGCGCAGAGAGTGCAAGGCGCTTGCCCGCGATCTTTGTGCATAATTTCGCGGATTTTGCGCTGAACGCGGGAGTGAGAAATTTATGGCTGCCGCTTGGTGTTTTGCGGAGCTTTAGCGCGGCGCACGGCGCGGAGTTTTTGCGTGCAAATTTCAAAAAACTGGTCGCTTCCTGCCACAGCGAGGCGGAGGCGCGCGAGGCGCTGGAGTTGGGCGCGAACGCGATCTGCCTAAGCCACATATTCGCGACCGATTGCAAGGCGGGGCTAGCGCCGAGGGGGCTAAATTTGATCCGCGCTGTGCGTGGGTTTTATGGCGGCGAAATTTACGCGCTGGGTGGCATAACGCCGCGAAATTTCGCCTCCGTTCTAAGCGCGGGAGCCGATAGGATCGCCGTTATGAGCTCAGCGATGGCAGTGCGGGGCGCGAGCGATTTCATAAGAAAATTTAAGAAATAAATCGATCCAAAAACGCAGTTTGTTTCCGTTGCCGCGCGCCTTGCTGCCGTCATTTCGCGCATGCGGCGCGATGCAAAACACATTTTAAATAAAATCAAAAGCTCACGAAATGGGCGCGATTTATTGCGATTTAAGCCCAAAGTTATAAAATACAAGCGATTTAAGCTTAAGGATATTTTTTGGATAAAGTGCGGCTTGAGGAATCTAAAAAGCTTCTAAACGAACAGCGCCGAAATTTAAAACAAAAGCTGCGAAAAGGCGCTAACGCTGACATCTTTGACGATACGGATTTCAGCGATACGGCGGATCGCAGATCATTAAATTCAAACGATGCAAATTTGAGTAGCAAAAACTTTAAAAATACGAATTTTGATCAAACAGACCCCAAATTGCAACCCGATTATCTTTGCGGCGCAAATTTCCGAGATAGAAATTTAAACGACATGAATTTAAACTCAAAAGATGAGGCAAAATTTCAAAATTTAAACCCGGGCGGTATTTCATCGCGGGGCGCTAAAACTCGTGATTACGACAAAGAGCCGATAATCATAAAAGACTATATGCCGATCGTAAATATTATAGCTATAGTAGCGTTGCTTTGTTTTGCTATGTTTATAAATTTAGTATTTAATATTCCCTATGATAGAAAAGTTGCGAATATTCTGCTTACTGGACCTTTGGTTGCTAGGGCTCTTAAGGGTTTTTCGCAGCATTACGGAAGGAAATTTATATTTTTAAACTCAAGCATAAAATGTATAAAATCAGGCGAGCAGCTCGTAATGAAATTTGATGATATTTTATATTTTAAAAAAACTTTCGCACTTGTTTATGAAAGCGAGACACGAAAATATACGGAAACGGAAAGAATCATAGGAAAAACCTGCCTTGCCATATACGTAATCGCTTATATTTATGGTGCGATATTTGATGATTCTATGATAGTTTTTATAATGTTATTTTGCTGCATGGGAGCGGTTATCTTTCTTTTCATACCGCAAATGATTTTTCATCTGTTTAAGGGCGGCTTATTTTCATGTAGGTTTGTCGATGCTTTAATTATAGACGCGCTTTACAATAAATTTTTTATATTTATCCCCACTAATAAAGAATATAACGAGCTTAAAAAATATATGAAACTAAAATTTAATAAAGATCTAGACGCGCCAAATTATCTTTTAAGAGTTAAAAATTTTTAACTCAGGCATTTTTCGAATTTACGAAGTCTCATTCCACGAGCCGCGCGCGGATGTCGCCGAAGAGCAGCACGTCCTTCAAAACGGCGCGATCGGCGTAACCGCGCTCGTTTAGACTCAGGTGCAGCTCGCCTCGGCTGCTCGAAAATATCGGCTGGTTTATGAAAACCACGTAAATCGCCGCAGCCTGCTTATCCGCGCCCGCGCCGCGCCCTTTAAAATTTGCGTCCGTTGCGCCGGTTTTCGTATCTGCTCCACTAGAGCTTGCGCTTGCCGTTGCGCTGGAGTTTGCATCCGCATCGCTAGGCGGCGCGACGCCAAGCTCGCTCGCGATATTTGCAGCGGCGCTTCCGCGCGGCCTTTCGATGTCGATCCTTCCGTCGGCGCTTTTTGCGCCCGCGGCTCGGACGAAAAATTTATCGCCCGAGTGCGGGATTTTAGAGAAATTGAAAAACAAACTCAGCAGGTCGTTCGTCGCAAAATAGGGCAAAATTTCATCGCTTACGAGCTGTAGCTCGCCGCCCGTGCCCTTGAACTTTTGAAATTTTATCGTTTTGCGCGCATAGTCGAAGGCGTAGGTTTTGCGCTCGTTTTTCGTCGTTTTGCCCTTTTTGCGCGAGACCTCGTGGACGTAGAGATCGGGCATCAAAAGCCCCGCCACGACGCGCCCCTTTGAGCGGAAGCTCTCGCGCCTTTGTCCGCTTAAGCTGCCCGCGACGCCCTGCGCAACGGCATCCATGACGATCTCGTAGCGATCGCCCTGCCGCACGAGCCGCGTGTTTGCGCTGCCGACCGCGCCGAAAACACCGAACGAAATCTCATATTTCGCGCTGATCGTCTCGCCCAAAAGCGCGCTCGCGCACAAAATCAAAGTAGCAAAAAATTTCATCCTTACCGTCCTTTCGCTTTGCGGCGCTCCATCATACGGCGCCCGTTAAATTTACACTCTGCGCCACTCTATTGTATTGTGCTCGTAAAACTCGCGCGATAATCTGCGCCGCGTTCGTAAAATTTACCATAAAAAGCAAAACTCGCGCCGCCTATTTCATTTTCTCCATAGTGCGATTATTGAATATCGGCCACCACCGCTCGCCGTCGTGAAAGGCCGCGCCGTGTGCGCCTAAAGACGCCGACTGTCGCCGCTTTTATATTTATGGCGCGTATACGGCTTGGCGCGCGCTTGCCAGAAATCGGAGCGATTTTATATTTCGTGCAGGCTGCTTCATCGCAAAGCGTGCCTGTGAATAAAATCAAAATTTCATATTGCGGCTATGTTTGTACTTTGCGCTAGCCGCTACGCCACGCCCGTTAAATTTACGCTCTTTGCGCCGCTTTATCGCATTGTGTTCGTAAAGCTCGCGCTTAAAATTTGCGCCCGTTCATGCGCTTGCTAGCTTGTACTTCCGCGAGGCGCCGTTTTGTGCTGCAAATACAGCCTTATCGGTCGTTAGTAAATCCGCTCAAATTTAAACGACTTGCGCGGGTCAAATTTGAAAATTTAATCCTTCCAAAGCCACCATTTCAGCTTGGCTTTGTCGGGACGGGGCGTGCTGGCGTAGTAGCTGGCCTCAGTAAACGTAGAGGATGCATCTGCCGCGCCCGAGCGCCTTTGTACGCCCATACATCTCGTCTGGATCCGCGCCCTTTAACGAAGCGATGCCCTCGTAGCCTAGCGCCAACAGATCTGATTCGGTCGCCTCGCCGACATAGGGGATTTTCTTAAAATCGCTCAAATTTACCTCAATTTTCGTTTAAGCTCCGCCAAACTCGCCGCTTTAAATGAAATTTTAAATTTCATTTGTGCGCTACGAAGCTTGCCAAATTTTATCTCGCCGCCTTGTCGGCTCGCCGCTCAAGCCGCACTCGCGCGATGATTTAATTAAAATTCTCACACTCAGAAAACTGGACTAAAATAATTTGAGACTAATTTTTACGCAAGCTTTGGCGCTAAATTTGATCCAAAATCCGCTCGCAAATTTCGCGCGGGTTTTGTGCCTGATAGATCGGGCGACCGACTACTATAAAATCAGCCCCCGCTTCGTGCGCGACGCCTAGATCCGCCACTCGCTTTTGATCTGTCACGCTCTCGCCAAACGGCCTTACGCCCGGGCAAAGCGTGATAAAATTTGCGCTCGTGGCGTCCTTGATTAGGCGGCTCTCGAACGCCGAGCAGACCATGCCGTCAAGCCCCGCTTCATAGCTCATCACGCTAAATTTACGCACCGCGTCGCTTAAATTTTGCTCGTAAACCGCGCTAAATTCCGCCTGATCAAAGCTAGTTAGCGCCGAAACCGCGATCACTAGCGGGCGCGAACCGAGCTTGTCCAGTCGCTCCATAATCGTAGCCATCGCGCGTTTGCCGCTGCTTGCGTGCACGTTTATCATATCAACGCCGAGTTTAGCGATCTCCTCGGTGGCGTCGGCCATCGTGTTTGGGATGTCGTAGAGCTTTAGATCGAGGAAAATTTTAAAATTTCCGAGTTTTTTTAGCTCCTCAACGAATCCCGCACCGTCGCGCAGATAGGCTCGCAAGCCCACTTTTAGCCAAATTTTATCCGAAAAGTCCGCAAGCCCCTCCGCTAGCTGTAAGCACTGCTGCTTTGAGCCCAGATCAAGCGCGACGCAGAGCTTCACCGTTTATCCTTGCCGCGTACTGCGCCTTTGTTGCCAACGGGTCTTTTCGAGAGAGCGCCTCTGCCGTCCGTAGGTCTTTTTGAGACGGTGCCTCTGCCGTCCGCAGATTTTTTCGGCGCGATAGAGCTTTTGCGCCCAGCGCTACTTTTCGGCGTAGTATTTTTACCAGAAGTGCCCTTTTTTGGTGCAGCGCTTTTGCCGACTCTGAAATTTCTATCCGCGCCCTCTTTTTTTGGCGCGGCGTCTTTGCCTCGTTCGCCTGCCTTAAAATTTTTGCCTCGCTCGCCCGTTTTGAAATTTTTGCCCGTTTTCTCCGTCTTAAATTTATCTCCGGTCTTGAAATTTCTCTCCGTTTTAAATTTTTTGCTCGCGGTGGATTCGGATTTTTTTGCGGACGCGCTGCGAGTTTTCAAATTAGCGGGCTTTTTAGACGGTCTACTTCTGCTCGCCGTAGAATTTTTCAGCGTGCCGCTCCTCTTTGCCTTAGTAAAATTTTCCGTCTCGCCGTCTGAAGCTGTAGGGATGAAATTTTTCGCCGCATCGTTCGTATCTGAAACAGCGGAATTTCTCACCGCAGCGGGCTTGGAATTTTCGCTTGCCGTCGAGGATAGCTCGGAATTTACGCTTGCTGCCGTATTCGGCTTGGAAATTTTATCCGCCGCGATGTTTACGGGGCTATCTTTTAGCGCGTCCAGCACGCCGTTTATAAATCTTGGCGAGATGCCAAGCTCCTTGGCGGAGTTGATCGCTTCGTTTATGACGATGCCCGCGTCCGTGTCCGTAAAGCGCAACTCGTACGCCCCAAGCCGCAGTATCGCGCGCTCCAGAGCCGAAATTTCGGCGAGCTTGAATTCCTTTAAATTTTCATCTATCAGTGCATCGACCGCGGCAAGATTTTCGCTAGCGCCGTGCAGAAGCGCCAGAGTCCAGTTGCGCTGCTCGTTGCGAATGCGCTTTTCTTCCAGATATTCGTCCGCAAAGTCCTCGCTGCCGCCGTTCATATCTTTAGAGTAAAGCAGCGAGATCGCAGCGAGCCTGGCTTGGTGTCTGGTGGCCATTTTACGCCTTTATGTTGCGAAATAGACTTAGAAGCTCGATCGCGCCGCTCATCGCCTCAAAGCCCTTGTTACCGGCCTTTGAGCCTGCTCGCTCGATCGCTTGCTCGATATTATCGGTAGTCAGCACACCGAAAGTCACGGGAGCGCCGTATTTTAGCATGGTATTTGCGATACCTTTGCTTACCTCGGCGCTTACGTAGTCAAAATGCGGAGTAGAGCCGCGGATCACCGCACCTAGGCAGACGACGGCGTCGTAGAGCTTGGAAGCTAGCGCCTTTTCAAGCGCGAGCGGGATCTCAAAAGCGCCCGGCACCAGCATCAGGCTTAAATTTTCCTCCTTGCCGCCGTGGCGCAAAAACGCATCGTGCGCCCCCTCGACTAGGCGATCGGTGATGATGTGGTTGAAGCGGGCGTTGATGATTAGGATCTTTTCGCTGCCCTTAAGAGCAAGCGAGCCTTCGATGATTTTCATGGTTTTCCTTTGCGTTAAATTTAGCGCTAAGCTTAGCTAAATTCGCCAAAATTCTAAATTAATTTCAGCATCGCGGCGCTTGAAATTATGAGAAATAACAGGCGCTTTGCGCGCAGAAATTTTCTCGCGGTGGATGAATACGCCCAGCATCACGGCGCCGATCGTGCCGATACCTGTGCATAAGCTTAGCGTGAATATAAAAAATATGCGAAGCAGGCTAATCTCCAAGTCCTCTTTTAGCGCGATAGCAGTTTCAAGAAAGACGATAAAAAGCGCGCCGAGCCCCGTGTCTAGGACGTATGCGAGCACCGCGCTATGTATTAAAAGCAAGCATAGATATAAAAAGCTCACAATCGCGCAGATGACGGTAAATAGCCGCTCGTGCGCACCGGCAGCGCGCTTAAGCCCGTACGTCCGGTCGCACATAAAAAGCGCTCCGATGAGGATGAAAGCAAAGCTTTGGCGTTAACAAACCGCCTAAATTTTAAATTTAAAGTGCGATTAAGATGGCTTAGATTGAAATTCGTCTTAAAATTAATCCTAAATAATAAATTTTATTATTCGTTTAGAAATTTTAGGCTATAATCGCTTCAAAATTCATTTCAAGGAGAGAAAGATGTTTAAACTTAGAGAGTTGCCGTTCGATGCGGCGCACAACGCGGTCGTAAGCAAAGAAACCTGTGATTATCACCACGGCAAGCACCACGCGACCTATGTGGCAAATTTGAATAAACTTACCGAATCGGGCGAGTTTGCGGGCAAGGGGCTTTACGAGATCGTAACGGCTGCTAGCGACGGGCTTTTTAATAATGCCGCGCAGGTTTACAACCACGATTTTTACTGGGATTGCATCGCAAAGCCTAGCGAGCCGTCTGTGGAGCTAAAATCGGCGCTGGCGGAAAATTTCGCGGATTTTAAAAGCGAGTTTTTGGCTGCTGCTACGGCGCATTTCGGCTCGGGCTGGGTGTGGCTCGCTTACGATCCGAAATCAGGCAAGCTTTGCATCAAAGCGACCCAAAATGCCGCCACGCCGGTGACCGAGGGGCTCGTGCCGCTTCTAGTCGTGGACGTTTGGGAGCACGCGTATTACATAGATGAGCACAACGCGCGCCCGAAATATCTGGAAAAATTCTACGAGGGCATCAACTGGGAGTTCGTCTCAAGCGCCTACGAATGGGCTAAAAAAGAGGGTCTCGGCTCTGTGAAATTTTATATGGGCGAGCTTCACGGCAGAGATTAAATTTTAAAATTTAAGCGCACGCGGCGAGGCGATGCTACACAAAGCCAAAACCGCCTAAACGCGCTGTAGGTTCGTTGCGGACGATAATTGCCGCGACGTTTAGCGTACGCGATCGATCGCTTAAAATTTTAACTCAAAGCTAACGGCTAAATTTCGGGATTTATTCTCGGAATTTAGCCGCAGCAATACCACTTTTCAATCTATCTTTTAAATTTAAAAATTTCATCAAAGCTCGGGCGCTAAATTTAATCAAAATTTTAGCCCAAAATCATCCACAGCCCGATCGCACACATCAGTACCGAGCAGAAAATTTCGAGGTATTTCAAATGGGTTTTCAGAAGATTTTTTAGCACAGCTCCGCCCAGCGCGTAGATGCTAAGGCAGATACTTTCGCTTACGCACAGCGTAGCGACGAGGGCGAAGGTGCGCGCGCCGAAAAGGTTGTCCGCGTCCAAAAACGGCGGAAAGAGTGCGGTGAAAAATATCCACGCCTTGGGGTTTGAGACTGCGACTACGAAGCCTTGTAGGAAGATATTTTCGCTGCGCTTTTGTTTTTGCAGCTTAAAATTTCCGCGCGCTAAAAAGGTCGCGACGCCCAGATAAAAAATATACGCGCCGCCTAAAATTTTAATCGCGCTAAGCGCCGCAGGGTGCGCAAGCAGAATGCCCGCGACGCCGAATATACACGCAAGCGCCACGAGCGTGACGCCCAGCACCTGCGCGAGTAGCGCGGGCAGCGCCTTAAGATAGCCGCGCGCGATGCCGAGATTTAGCGCGTAGGTCATGTTGATGCCCGGCATCAGCGATATCGGAAAGATCGTAAGAAAAAATAGAAGCATTGCAAACCCCTAAATTGCGGCTAAATTTTAAATTTTATCTCTCGCGATACGGCGCCGCTGCGATAGATTTTAAAATTCTAAAATTTAACGCGCTGCGCTGAGGCGAATAAAATTTTAAAATTCCGCCGCGCCGCCCCCAAGCTTTTCTTGGGGCGGGAAGGGGGCTTGGATTGCGAGATCGCTCCCCTTCCCGTCCCAAACCCCACCTAACCCCCGACGACGCTTTACAAGGGGCAGGCTACGCCTGCGCTGAATTTATATTATAACTGCGGTGCGGTGTCTCGCACCTAGTCGCAAGACCGCCGTGCCGCAAGTTTCAATACAATGTGCCGCACCGCGTAAAAACCCACGCCGCAGTGTGTGGTGTAACAGAGCGAATGAAAATTTAAAATTCCGCCGCACCAGCCGCGGGTAAATTTAAAATTTAAAACTCTCGCGGTTTTAAATTTAGCCGAAAATCCCGTATCCGAAGATCACCGCGATGATAAGCGGCAGGATAAATTTGACGTACAAAAACCAAACTCCCGCGAGCCTCGCGCTCAAATCGCCTTCGTTGGTGAGCTCGTAGATCGCGTCCTTTTTCAGCACCCAGCCCACGTAGATGCAGCACAGCAGCGCCGTTAGCACGAAAAATACGTTTGCGCTTACGAAGTCGAAGGCGTCAAAAACCGAGCGCCCCAGAATTTTAACGTCCGCAAGCACGCTGCTTGAGAGTATGCAGGGCAGGTTGCCGAGCACGAAGACGCTGCCGAGCGTTAAATTTACCGCCTTTAGCGTTGAAAAGCCGAAGCGCTCCTCGACGAAATTTATGATGACCTGATAGATCGTGATCGACGTCGTAAGCGCGGCGATGAGCAAAATCGAGAGAAAGACCACCGCGACGGCGTTGCCGAACGGCATGTGCGAAAACGCGATCGGCAGGCTCTTAAAAACCAGCGACGAGCCGCTGCTCGGCTCAAGCCCCGCGCTAAAGAGCGATGGGAAGATCATAAAGCCCGCAAGCACGGCGATGAGCGTGTTTACGACCGCGGTGATGGTGGCCGTTTGCATCAGCTTCTCGTCTTTATTAAGGAAGCTAGACAGCGTGATCATCACGCCGAATCCGAGCGAGAGCGCGAAAAAGACCTGTCCCAAAACGTCGATCAAAAGCTTAGGCGTGATCTTTGCAAAATCAACGCCGAGATAAAATTTCACGCCCTCCTTTGCGCCTTCTAGCGTTAAATTTGTAAGGATCACCGCGATGAAGCACAAAAATAGCGCGGGCATTAGAAATTTTACGAATTTTTCGATCCCCTCGATGATGCCGTTTTTCAAAATGTACCAGTTGATCGCTATGAAAACGATCGTGTAAGCTCCGACGCCGAGCGGGTTATTTTCGATGTGATCTGCGTAGAATTTCTGCGTGAATGCGGGGTCTGTGATCCGCGCGGAGAGGTCGAAGTTACCGCTTACGATGTTTACGATGTAGGTTAGCACCCAGCCGCCAAGGACCATATAGTAGGCCAAAATTCCAAACGCGCCGATTACGCCCATGATGCCTACGATCTTCCATACGGGCTTTATGCGTGAGCCGTCCTTTTTAGGCGCTGCAAAGGCATCGACGCAGTTTCTTAGCGCGCGGCGTCCGATGACGTTTTCTACCAAGATCATCGGGATTCCAAGCACGATCATCGCGATGCAAAATATGAGCACATAGGCGCCACCACCATTTTCGCCGACTAAATACGGAAACCTCCACGTACAACCAAAGCCGATCGTGGCGCCCGCGACGGTTAAAATATATGTGAGCTTGCTGCTCCAGGTCTGTCTCGGCACGCTCCCTCCTTAAAATTGCTCTTTTTTGAGCTTGTCGAGGAAGTCCTCGATATTGTATTTGGCGCGGTAAGTCTCGCTGATGAGATGGACTATGATGTCGCCGAGATCGACGACGCTCCACTCATCGCCGCTTTCGATAGCCAAAAACTCCTCCCCAAGCGGCTTGAGCACGCTTTTTAGCTCCTCGATGAGCGAGGCTGCGTGGCGGGCGGTCAGCATAGTGGCGATAACTACGAATTTCGCAATATATTCGCGCCCCTCCATATCGATGATCTGGACGTCTTCGGCTTTCTTTTCGTTTAAAATTTCGGCGATCTTTTCCGCCCTTTGCTTTGGATCTTGCATATCTTTCCTTTTATAAAATTTTATGACCTCTGCTGCGATCTTGGGCGGGATTTCGCCTTTGAAATCTCGCCTAAAACCGCTTGAGCTCGCATCTACGGCAATCTCGATCCGCTTTAGACCCGTCCACTGCCGCGGGATCTCGTAGCCGGGCCGCGTAAGCACGACAAACTCCGCCATTTTCTGCAGCTCGCCAAAATCGCGCCATTTATGAAGCTCGGCTAGGTTGTCGGCGCCCACGATGATGTAGAGCTTTGAGACTGTATCCGTGCCGCTTGCACTATTTGCTTTGCTTGCTTCATCTGTACTGCTCACATCGCTCACATCGCTCACATCGCTCACATCGCTCGCGTCATCTGCGCCGCCTGTGTCACCTGCACTATTTGCGCTACCCACGAAATTTGCGCCGCCTGCGTCAGCCATGCAATTCGCATTGCCGCTTGAAATTTCGCTTGTGCTTGGAATTTTGTCCGCAATGGCATTTAAAATTTTGCTCACATCGTTTGCGCTACCCGCCTTATTTCTACCGTCGGCCGAAATCTCACCCGCCTTGCTTTGCGAAATTCCGTCCATTTCGCTTTTGCTACCAACCAAAATTTGATCCGCCATTCCGCCCTGCAGAGCTTCGTTTTTTGCGTTGGCAGAGATACTTACTCTATCCGTATTAACGGCGGTGCAGGCATCGTCGCTTGAAATTTTAGCTATGCCGCACGGCAAAACCATATCTGCCTTGCCGGGTAAAATTTTGCCCGCGCTGCCCGAAATATGAGTATCGGCGCAAATTTCTCTCGCGATATTTGCGCCGTTAGATAAAGCCCTATCCGTTACGGCTGTCGGGGTTTCGCTTGCCGCGGCTGCCGTCTCCGCCGCGATTTTGCCGTTTCCGCCGTATTTTTCGAGCAGAAATTTCACGCTTTGTATCGTGGGTACCGAGTGGTTTTGCGAAATTTCATAATCGCTCACCTCCACGTGCGGGGCGTCGCTCCACAGCGCACGGCACCATCTAAGCCGCAGCTGCGGCGGCGCCGAAAAGCTCTTTTTAAACGGGTTTAGAAATGACGGCATTATGACCAGCAAATCGGGCTTTAGGCTTGATAAAATCGCCCTTACCGCGGCTTCGTGTCCTGCGTGCGGCGGATCGAAACTGCCGCCGAAAAGCGCGATCTTCACGCGTCCGCTCCGTGCCGTTTTGCGCCGTAAAGCTTCTCATCCTTCGCCGCAAATTCTGCGGCATAAAATTTTGCGCGGCACAATCTTGCTTTATGAAATTTCATGTCGCAAAATCCTGCTTCGCTAAATTTTGTTTCAAAAGATCCCGCATTTTGCGGCGCGGTAAATTTAAAGGGCGCGGCGCAAAGGCTAGAATCGCGCTGTAGCCCTTTTGCGGCGACAAATTTGAAAAGCGCGCCGCCGTGGAATTTTACCCCGCCGAATTTCGCTGCGTCAAATTTCATTTTAAGCTCTAAATTTGGCGTCCGGGACCTCATCTCGCTAAATTTCGCGCCGTGAAATTTAGCCGCATAAAATTTTGCGGTGCGAGCTAAAAAATCGGTCTCGCGCAATTCTGCTTTGTAAAATTTGACGCTGCGCTCCCTAAATTTAGACTTGCAGAATTCCGTGCCGCGAAAGGTTGCCCCTAAAAATTCTGTTCCGCAGGTCGCAAAATTTGCACCATTAAATTTCTCGACATTAAATTTAAAATGCGAGTACCGTGATTGTGGAATTTGTCGCGCATGAAGAAGCCTTTCATTGCGAAATTTAAAATCGCGAAGCTTGGCATCGTGCGCCTCAGGTTTTGCGCCGCAAAATTTCGTGCTACCAAATTTTGTTGCAAAAAATCCTGCGTTTTGCAGCGCAAAAAATTTAACGCCGCGATCCATAAATTTTACCGCGCAAGACCCAGCGGCTGCGAAGCGGGCGTTAGAATTTGGGTTTTTCCAAAGCTTTCGCACGGGCCGCCTACATATATTTTTCTAAAACGCGCGGAATTTCGATGCTGCCGTCCTTGCGCTGGTAGTTTTCCATCACCGCGATCAGCGTGCGGCCGACCGCGAGCGAGGAGCCGTTTAGCGTGTGAACGAGGCTGTTTTTCTTGCCGTCTTTGAAGCGGATCTTGGCTCTGCGCGCCTGAAAATCGCGGCAGTTGCTGATCGAGCTGATCTCTCGGTATTGGTTCTGTCCCGGTAGCCAAACCTCCAAATCCACGGTCTTTGCGGCGCTAAAGCCCAGATCGCCGCTGCAAAGCAGCATATGCCTGTGCGGAAGACCTAGGCTAGCTAGCAGATCGCTCGCGCATGAAATCATCTCCTCAAGCATCTTTGCGCTATCCTCTGGGCGCGTGATGGCGACGAGTTCGACCTTTTCGAACTGGTGTTGGCGGATCATGCCGCGCGTATCGCGCCCCGCCGAGCCCGCTTCCTTGCGAAAGCAGTGGCTGTAGCTGGTGAGCTTGATCGGCAGCTCCTCGCTGCGTAAAATTTCATCGTTAAAGAGATTCGTCGCCGTAACCTCGCTCGTAGGGATGAGGTAGAGGTTTTGCTCCTCGTCGTCAACGCGGTAAAGATCGTCTTTAAATTTAGGCAGCTGACCCGTGCCGTAGAGGATCTGATCGCGTACCAAAAACGGCATATTTACGAGCTCGAAGCCGCGCGAGTTGTTAAATTCGATCATGTAATTGATGAGAGCCATATTCAGTTTTGCGCCAAGACCTCGGATCGCGGTGAAGCGGCTGCCGCTGAGTTTGACGCTGCGCTCGAAATCAAGCCATCCCAGCGCCTCGCCGAGCTCGAAGTGCTGCTTGGGCGCGAAGTCGAACGTGCGCGGCTGCAGGACCTTTTTGATACAGACGTTTTCGTTCTCGTCCGCACCGATCGGCACGTCGTCGTCGATGATATTCGGCACGCACGCGGCGATCGCTTCTAGGCTCTGCTCGCGCTCGTTTACGAGCTCGCTTAGGCTTTGGATCTTTTGCTTGTTTTCCTCAAGCTGCGATTTTAGCGCGCCTACGTCCTTACCCTCGCGCGCGGCGAGGCCGAGCTCCTTGCTCTTTGCGTTTTGTACGGCTTGAAGGTTTTCAAGATCGCTCTTTTTAGATTTTAGCTCGTTGTAGGCATCTAGCAGCGTTTGTAGGGTCTGCGGCGGGACTTTTTTGGCGATAAGTTTTTTATTAAATTCGTCGAAATTCGTCTCGATAAGTTTTAAATTTATCATTTTCTGCCTCTTTTTGGTAATTTAAATTGCGACATTTTAACCAAAGTTTGCTTTAAATACTCAAAATAAACCCACATTTAAGCAATACGGATGAAAAAAAGTGATACAATTCCGTAATATTTTATTATGAAAGGTATTACATGAAGGCAAAATTTGCTTTTTTAGGAATTTTCGCGGCGAGCCTTGCGTTCGCACATTTCGGCGTTCTTACGACGGATAAAAATGTCGTAGAGGATCAAAAAGACGCTATCGTGAAGCTAAATTTGGAATTCTCCCATCCGTTTTTGCAGGAGTCTATGAATCTACAAAAGCCCGCAGAATTTGGCGTTTTTATTGATGGTGAGAAAAAATCGCTCCTAGGCAGCCTAAAAGAGCAGAAAAAGAGTGAAAATTCCTATTTCACGGCGGAATTTAAAGCTGACAAGCCATCGCTTTTGGCGTTTTATTTCGATCCGAAACCCTATGCCGAGCCGGCTGAGCGCAAGATGATCCGCCATATCACCAAAACCTACGTCGATGCTTACGGCGCGGGCGAAGGCTGGGATAAGCCGCTCGGGCTAGAGGCGGAGATCGTGCCGCTAGTGCGGCCTTATGCGCTGTATGCGGGAGAGATATTTAGCGGAGTTTTTTTACTGCACGGAAAGCCCGTTCCGGGCGCGGACGTGGAGATCGAGCTATATAACGATAAGGGCTACAAAGCCCCTAGCGAGGCGCATGTCACACAGGTCGTTAAAACCAACGGCGCGGGCGAGTTTAGCTTCGTAATGCCGGTTGCCGGCTGGTGGGGCTTTGCGGCTCTTAGCGAGGAGGAAGCCGCCAAAGGAAGCGAGCAGCCCGTAAATGAGCTGGGAGCCGTGCTTTGGATCAAAGCAGACGAGTTGAAAAAGTAGGGGAGCGGCTCGGTGAGATCTCTTTTTTTGGGCGAAATTTGCGTCGCTGCGGATAAATTTAAATTTACGCTTGAGCGGAGCTTTGAAATTTTATTTTCGCGCGTTTTGCTTGGCGACGTAAAATTTCCATCGAATTCTGCAGTTAAAATTTTAAATGGCAAAATTCCGCCGTGTAAAATTTTAAGTAACGAAGCTCTGCTGCGTAAAATTTCATATCCGTGGTTTTATGAGCGTAAAATACCCACGCGCAAAATTTCGTTTTTTGAAATTTTGCAAACTCCGACTTTTAAAATTTCGCAAGCTCTGTTTTACCGCATAAGCATCGCACCAAGATCGCTCGGAGCCTCAAATTTTGCGTCGCGAAATCCATTTGCCGCTCCTGCAAATGTAGCAAACGAAAATTTTTGCGCCATGCGAGCTGTAAAATTTATCAAATTTACTGGTTCCGCAAGCAGCTCCGAGACCGTTCCGAGTCTTGCGCTGACAGCCGCCGCAGATAGGACGCAAGCCGCGAGTTTTACAGCCGCAAATTTTGCCGCGACTAAAGCTGCAAAGGAAAAACCTGTAGCAATCAAGGCAATTATCGCAAAGGTCACAAATGCCTTAAATTTAACTAGCTCCCGCGTTTTTGCGCGTCTAAAAAACGGGAGCGATTTAAAGGAGGCGAGCCGTGCACATTAGCGAAGGAGTTTTGAGCGCGCCCGTGCTGCTTGCCGGCTGGGCGGTTACGACGCCTGCGGTAGCGGCGATTTTATGGCGCGTAAGGCAGTCTGAAATCCCTAGGATCGCATGTTTTAGCGCGCTATTTTTCGTCGCCTCTTTCGTGCACCTGCCCGTGGGCGTCAGCTCCATGCACCTGATGCTAAGCGGGCTCGTGGGCGCGTTTTTGGGCTCACGCGCGATCTTGGCGATTTTCGTTGCGCTGTTTTTGCAAGGGGTGTTTTTCGGCTTCGGAGGGCTTAGCGTGCTAGGCGTAAATACCACAGTCATCGGCTTTCCAGCGGTTTTGGGCGGGCTCTTTGCCGCCGCCGCAAAAGCGCAAGAGCTAAAAGTGCGCACGCAAAAAATTTATCTGTTTTTAGCGGGTTTCGTGCCGATCGTCTGCTCGATGCTGCTTCTTGATCTCGTGCTTTTCATCAGCGGGCGGGAGTTTTTTGCTATCGCGACGCTCATCTCGCTCGAAGGCGCAATTCTAGCTGTTTTGGAAGGGATCATCACCCTTTTTGCGCTTAGCTTTATTGCGAAATTTTACGGCGGACAAAGGCGATGAGAGCACTATTTTTCTTAGCGGTTTTGAGCTCTTTTGCATTTTCGCATGCGCTTCATCTTTTCGCGACGCAAGAGGGCGATAGAGTGGCGATTTATAGCTATTTTTATAAAAATTCTCCCTGCATGGAGTGCGAAGTTTTAATCAGTGCGGACGGGCGCGAAATTTTGCGCACTAAGACCGATAAAGAGGGACTTGCGAGCATACGAATACCCGCTAAAAATTTTACTATTCAAATTTACGGAGGTGCAGGGCACGGTGCACAGATGGAATTTAGCGCCGAGGACTTTACACCGCAGGATTCCGGTGATCCTGAAAATTCCACGCCACAAAATTCTGACGTTTCTGAAAATCCTATGCCGCAAAATTTGAACGCCGCTAAAAATTCCGCGTCCGAAGACAGCGCGTCCGAAAATATCGTGCCGAAAGCTAGTACGCCTGAAAATAAAATTTCAAGCACTTCCGAGCCTTTGGAAAATTCCGCCTCGCGAAGCATCTTGCCAAAAGAAAGCCCTAAGGGCGATATTAGGAGCCTGGCGTTTCAAAGCCAGTCCGCCGAGGCGCCTAAAATCGCGCTTTGTTTGGCCTTGATTTTCGGCTTTTTTGGCTTAATGTGGCTAGCGAAAAGAGCGCGCAAATGAGCCCCGCCGTATCACTGCTCGCGTTTTTCATCTTCAGCTTCGGCGTCGGACTTAGCGGACAGCTTTACGCAGCGTTTTTTGCCCCGCCGCTACTTCTTTTTGCGCTTAAAATTTCGATTGCGCGTGCGGTCTGCACAAGGCTTGCAGTATTAAATATCTTTGCTATTTTAAGCGCGTTAAGCCCCGCCATAGTCGGCAACTACGAGCTTGCGGGTGTGATATTTTTGCGCGCGAATTTGATAATGGCGTTTGCGATTTTGCTATTTTACGGCAAGGATGAATATTTTTTCGCGCGCGGATTTTACGGGCTCGGGCTCGGCGAAAAGCTAAGCTCTTTGGTGTATTGCTGCGGGCGATTCGTAAATTTTTTACGCTCTGATCTAGCGAGGCTGCAAGCACTTTTGCGGATGCGCGGATTTGTAGGGACGAGCGGAATTTTCACCTATAAAATTTATGCAAATTTAGTTGGGATTTTAGCGATTTCGGCGCTTGAGCAAGCAAGAAATTTAAGCCTGGTGATGAGCGCGCGAGGGTTTTGCGGTAGGCTATTTTACGAATGTCGCGAGGGCTTGAGCGTCTCGGAGGCCTCGTTTTTGGCGTTCGTGCTGGCGTGCGTATCTGTTAAAATCGGAGCTATCTTATGAGCTGCTCGCTTAAGGCGCTGGATTTAAGCGCTAAAAACGGCGAGCGAGAAATTTTTCGCGGTGTAAATTTGAGCGTAGGGCATAAGGAAAAAGTGGCGATTTTGGGCGCGAACGGGCAGGGCAAGACGAGCCTGCTTCAAATTTTAGGCGGCCTAAGGCAATGGGGCGAGGGCAAGATCGAGCTTTTCGGAGAGAAGCTTGAGTGTGTGGAGGATTTTGTAAAATTTCGCCACGAGATTGGGTTTTTGTTTCAAAACAGCGACGATCAATTCTTGTGCGCGAGCGTGTTTGAGGACGTCGCATTTAGCCTGCGTGCGCAAAATGAGCGGTTAAAACGAGCACGAAATGTGGAGAAAAGACGTGGAATTTTTTCTAAATTTTTTGGTCGTAAGGCGGAAATTTTAAGGCAGGGCAGCGAAAACGACCATCTAAAAAAGCTTGAAATTTTAAGCGAAGAGCAGATCGAGCGTAAGGCGCTGGAGACGCTACGGCGCCTGGGAATCGAGCATCTGTGCGAGCGGGTGCCCTTTCATCTAAGCGGCGGCGAAAAAAAGCTGGTGGCGCTTGCGGGCGCTCTGGTGTGCGAGCCTAGGATACTGCTACTGGACGAGCCTACGACGGCGCTTGATGAAGCGATGCAGGAGCGCGTGGCGGGGATTTTAGCGGAGCTTGACGTAAGTGAGATCATTGTCTCGCACGATAAAAGTTTCATCGATAAAATCGCGGATAAAATCTATTATTTGAAATCGGACGGCTTGTATGAAAGCCCATGATAAAATCATAGATAAATTTATCGTTTAAAATCAAGAGGCTTGTATAAGTCCATAATGGCGACCCTTGCGGGATTTGAACCACGCGTTTTCGCACTGAGAATGCAACGTCCTGAGCCACTAGACGAAAAGGTCAAGAAGCCGCATTATAGCGACAAAAACAAAATTTTAGATAAAATGCCGGCGGCGGTGCAAGCATAAATCGCTTGGAATTTTAAAAGCCGGCGCGGCATAGAGTAAAATTTGCAACGTAAAATTTTATGATTTGGCTGAAATTTTATATGCAAGACGGAGTCTAGCCGATCTTTTCCATCGCCTTGTTTTTAAACGCTACAGGATTAGCGATAAATTGGAAGCTAACCGCGGTGCCGCCGGTGCCTCGCACCACTATGGTGCCGAATTTTAAAATTCGTCCCAGGATACTCTGCATTACGGAAATGCTTTCGATTTTTTCATATTTTAGTTCCACCGTTTCACGGCTAATAAGACCCTTTTTGCCGATTATACGTTGATTCGTGATAGCGAGCTCGTTTGTTTTTAAAACAATAAACCCGTGAATTAGCGCCGCTATAAAACCGCCAAAGCATATGAATGAAAGTCTATCGTCTTTATTTATGATTCCAACTATCGCGGGAATCAATATGACGATAGCGGAGATAAAAACCGCCCAGTGAATTTTGGCTTTAGCAATCACATTTTCGCTATTTAGAAGGTTAGACTCTACGTAACCCATAAATATCCTTTAAAAGAATTTTAGGCTTGAATTATATCCCCGCCTCATTAATCTTGACTTAAATTTTATGCGGCGGCAGCTCGTGTAATGCGGATTGGGCAATCGGAATTTGTGCGTAAATTTAGATTAAATTTTACTTTGTCGGCTGCGAAATTCAGCGCAAAATTTATGGTTAAATTCTGCGCACTAGGCTTTTAAAATTTTAAATTTAGCGCAGCGAAATTGCCCCGCTCGCGGCCTGGCGATCGCCCTATGCCGCATAAATTTTATCAAAGCCCCCGAAGTTTAGTGAAGCTCGCAGAGTAAATTTATAAATGCGCTAAATTTTATCGCAATACATTTGAAATTTTTAGCGCGCGATATGCAAACTCGCTGCGCTTGAAGCACGCCCTTGCATATAGAATTTATTAGCGCAAAGTACGAAAATCGGCTAGCGTGCGCAGCGAAGCGAAATTAAAATTTAAACTCGCTAGCCTAAATTTGAAATTTTGCAGCCGCCCACTCTAAAATCCGAGTGCTTTTTGAATCGCGAGCGTCTGCGCTACGACGCGCTCGAGCTGCTGCAAATTTAGCATATTCGGCCCATCCGAAAGTGCGCGAGCGGGATCAGGGTGCGTCTCGTAAAAAAAGCCGTCCACGCCCACGGCCGCCGCCGCTCGTGCAAGGTACGGCACGAAGTGCGAGTCGCCGCCGCTCGTAGCGCCGATACTAGGCATCTGCACGCTGTGCGTCGCGTCAAAAATAACCGGTGCAAACTCGCGCATAATCGGCAGCGAGCGCATATCGACGATCAAATTTCCGTAGCCGAAGGTGCTGCCGCGCTCGGTGAGCCAAACGCCGTAGCGGCGCGCCAGATCGTGCATCCCTTCGTCGCTTGGCTGCGGGGCGCTTTGAGTAGAATTTACGGCGTTTGAAGCATCGCAAGCATGGGTGGAATTTTGCGCGTTCAATCGTGCACCGCAATAATTTTGCGCGTCTAATGCCGAAGATCCGCTATCTGTACTGCTTCGAGCATCGCTTTGCGCGCTGTAAATTTCGGTATCGCTAGAGCAGGCGCTGTTTTGAGCGGCCTTTGTATCGCTAGATGCCGCGCCGCTTTGCGGGGTATAAGCCCGCGCACCGCGGGTTTGCAGCACCTTTTCGACGCTGTGTTTCATCGCCTGCGGCGATAGAAACTGACCTTTTTTGATGTTTACTACCGCTTGCGTGCTGGCTGCAGCGACGAGCAGGTCGGTTTGGCGGCACAAAAACGCTGGTATTTGCAGTACGTCGGCGACGCGCGCGGCGGGCTCTGCCTGGTAGCTTTCGTGGATGTCGGTTAAAATTTTATAGCCGAACTTCTCCTTTACTTCAGCTAAAATTTCGCAGCCGCGCTGCAGCCCCGGGCCGCGGAAGCTTGAGATGCTGGTGCGGTTGGCTTTATCGAAGCTGCTTTTGAAGTAAAATTCCACCCCGCTCATTTCGTTAAATTTGCGCAAACTTTCCGCGACTTGCATTATTAGCTCGCGACTTTCGATCACGCAGGGTCCTGCGATCAGTATCATGAAATATCCTTTTTTAAAATTTGCGCGATTTTAGCGAAATTTTACTAACTCTTAATAGGGCTTGCCGAAAAATTTCTCGTAATGCTCGTAAAAGCGCTTGTAGTAAGGGTTTGAGTAGCGCTTGCGCATGCCGTAGTTGTAGCACTCAATCGTGTCTTTTATATTTTTATTTTTGGCGTTCCAGCATTTGCGCAGGATTTTGGCGCATTTGGTGAGGTTGTACATCGGGTTGAATATATAATCGATCTCATTTTGGCTGAAATTTACGGCGTTTAGCTGCCCGAGCCCCACGTCGATGCTAAAGCCGTCCTCGTACAGATACTTGGCGATCTGCACGGCGTAAATTTCGTTTGCCGGTATTATCGTAACGACCCATTTGCTGGAATTTAGGCTATAGTTGCTCGTTTTGATGCGGATATTTTGATTGCGCAGGCCTGCAAAATAATCGGCATTTGCTTTATTTGTCAAAAAGGAGATCGTGTAGGGCTCGAAGTCGCTTTCAATTTTGACGATGGTGTAGAGGATCTCGGGCTTGACGCCTTCATTTTGCGCTACTGCGGCGATGGCGTTTACGATCTCGTTCGGCGAGTAAGCGGGGGCTTGAAGCGCTAAAAACAGGGCGAAAACCAACTTTTTCATCTAAATTTACCGAGCCTTTGATAAAATTTTATGTCGCAAGTATAGCACAATTTCAGTCTTTTCATCATTGTTTAAGTGAAAATTAATCGTATTAGATATATAATTACATTTCTTTTTTAAACCCAAACGGTCGCTTAGCTCAGCTGGTAGAGCGCCACCCTTACAAGGTGGATGTCGCAGGTTCGATCCCTACAGCGACCACCATTTTGAAATCCTTGGATTTCATGCTTCTTTAGCACTTGTGTTGCGAGTGTGATTTTTGGTGCGACGGTAGTTCAGCTGGTTAGAATGCCGCCCTGTCACGGCGGAGGTCGTGGGTTCGAGCCCCATTCGTCGCGCCACTTCTTACGATGTCTTGCTAGCTCAGTAGGTAGAGCATCTCACTTTTAATGAGGGGGTCGTTGGTTCGAATCCAACGCAGGACACCATCTATCAAATTTTCCCCCTATTTTTAGTTTTTTGATTTTTTTAAAGGCCCTGTTTTACGGCTTTTTCAAATTTTTTCAAAAAAATTTCAAATGCTAAAAACGCTAGATTATACAGGTAGTTTAAGAGAAACTACTATATATTAAAAAATGTATAGTAGCTCTTAAGCTTGTTAAACTCTTTGGAAACTTTTATAATTTGTCCTATGAAACTATATGAAATTTTAAAGGACAAGCAGTTATGAAGGTTTTTTCTAAGATTAAAGACGATCCGGCTTTTAAAACAGACCCCGATAAAGTTATCAGAAATTTCTCCCTGCCTCATCGCAAAAACACTATGGTAGAAATGATAGATGAGCATATAGCAGTTAGATTTTACCGCTCATTTACTAAAAAGGGAGAGCAAACAATCCATAGGCACTATCACTATTGCATAGGCGGCAAGCTGATTAAGTCTTTAGGTAATGCAGATGAGATAAGCTTAAGTGAAGCCAAAGAAACTCTTAAAGGTTTAATGATAGATAATTCTGCTAAGCTGACTCCTGCTAAAAATACTCTGGCAAGCGTTTATAGACAGTTTCGTAGACATAACGGCAATGTTGCATTAGCAACCTCTAAAAGACGAGATATGAGCTTTAAAGCTTTAAAGGATATTTGCGACAAAGATATAAACAAGATAAGCAAAAAGGATATTATGCCGATACTGGATTATTATTACGATAATGAGAAGTATGCCTCCTTAGAAATTTTATTCAAACTTATTAAAAGACTGTTCCGATATGCTCGCATAAGAGATATTTCCAAAAATCCATTATTTGCAGAAGAGGTGTTTAAGGACTTTTATAATATACCTCGCCATAGCGAATACCCATATATAAAAGATGACTTGGATTTAACCGTACTTATTAAATTTATCATGAACTATCCTCATCAAATAGGTGTTAAGAATGCTTTGATCT
>ERZ773049.57-NODE-57-length-62306-cov-16.524457_pt1 | contig 62306 bp, 58 predicted proteins | sample MGYA00580633_ERZ773049 | MGnify/ENA primary metagenome ERZ773049 (study PRJEB29015, sample SAMEA2737991) | human oral metagenome | biome: human oral; feature: human-associated habitat; material: dental | place: China | collected 2066 ...
ATTAAAGATATAATTAAAATTTTACAAATTATTTTACTCGCTGATATTTTTTATCCTTAAGATAAAATTTAAAACAACTTAAACAAATATTGTGTAATATTTCAAAAGTATCTTGACCTAAGGCGAAATATGGAAAATATATTTTTAGAATCTTACGACGTATTTAAGGTATCGAAAAACGCGAGCAAGCTAAAAATTTACAACGACTTTTTAAGAGACAACAAAAGATACTCCGTAACGCGCTGCTATTATGTCATAGTCGTGGATAATACCTTTTTGACCTACTCGCATTTGATGATTTATGAAGAGCTGCTTTATCTTCTGTATTCACAAAATAAGCTAAAAAACGGCGATTTTTCGCTGACGCTCAAAAAATCGGAGCTAGCGAAAAAATTTAAGACCGATATCACAAAAAGCGCTACCGAGACGATAAAGCGCTTTTATGAGATGCAGCAGGTCAAAATCACTATTTTCGTAAAAGACAAAGTCGAAAAACAGATGAATATCATAGAGCGCATCGACGCACCGCAAAGCGAAAAATACGGCGACATCCCCGACGAGATCAATATTTCGCTAAATTCCGAGTTCGTGCGACTTTACCGCTGCGCGTATCTGGATAAAATCGAGTATTTAAATAGCTTCGATATCGAGCAGGGCAGCTTCATCCGCTACTTCATGCAGCACGAGCTGGACGGAGGCGTCAAAAGCTCTGCAATCATCGATAAAATGGGTGTTACGACCTATCTGCCCTTCACTTATAAAAAGCGCTTCGAGCAAGAGATCGCAAGAGTGAGCTTTTACTATAAAAACGAGAAATTTTGCATAAAAGACGGCTTTGTTGTCATCGAAAACCACGAAAACAAGGCGATAGATAATCAAAACGCGTCGATTGAGCTTTTCGGCGTGATATATGAGCAGATGACGCAAAATTGCACCAAAGCTGTTACGCTAAACGAGCAAAATTTAGCGAAGTATTACGCGCGCTTCGGCAGGTTTGAGACGAGCCAGACGATATTTAAAATTCTAAGCAATATGGAGCTCATGCTAAATCAATCGATGCAGAAAGAAAACGCGAAGATCGCCTGCTTTTCGCACTTTTTCGAAAGTATCGTCTGCAAAAACGGCGAGGAATTTGAAATTTTGATCGAGCTAAATCAAAAGGGCTTTGAGTATATCGTCTCGCGTAGCGCGAATTTGGACTTTTGGAATGTCGAATCCGCAGACTATGGACTCACGCCGTATCCCGTAAATAGCTGTGCGACAAACGGCAAACTGGGGTAAATTTAAGTCGGTAAATTTTAAAATCTATCCGTAAAATACGGGAGTACGCCCGCTGCATCAAGGACAAAGCGCGGGCAAAATTTTAAAAATTTACTCCTGCGTCCTTAGCTCGGCGATGAGCCCGTCAAGCTCGCCGTTATTTTGCGCACTCAAAAGTCGCTCGTTTATGAGCTGCATTTGCGCCGAAAATTCGCTACCAAGCATATCTGCGACGAAATTTTCACTCTCGCTCTCATCCGTCATCGGATACATATCGCGCCAGATGTCGGTTATCCACCAGCCGCACTTCGAGACGCAGGTAAAGTCCTTCAAAACGCCCGTTTTTAGCTTCATCATCACTTCGTCGGTTTGCTTGATCTCGCTTGCGACGAAGTCTTTATGGATGCCGTCTAGGCAAGTGAAAATGCGGTGCCCTAGACTTTGGACGCTGTTTTCGGAGCAGATCCTAAACTGAAAGACGCTATCTTTAAAATTTAAATCAGACAAGCAGATTGGATGCTTTTGAGTAAAATTCGGAAACGAATCAAAGCTCCTATCGTCGATGCTAAGCGCCCAGTTAGAGCTTGGATTTTTGCGGGCGAACTCGCCGAAACTTAGTCTGATAAATTCTTTATGGCTTAGCTCTTCGGCGGTGAAAAAGTCGTAGTTAGCGCAGTTTGCAGCTTTAAAATCTCTAAATTTCATGATCCCTCCCGTAAAATTTCGCTTCAAATTTACTCAAAACAGCATTTTATCATTTTGCGGGATTTATTTTTATTAATCCGAATAAATTTAATCAAGAATTTGCCAGGTTTAAACCTCGCAAAAAGCGTCTAGTTATATTTTGAGTGAAATTTATGCATGCCGAATAGTTAAATTTGCTGAAATTTAAAATTTTTGAAAGATTTCGCCGCTTGGAACTTCGCATCGCAAAATTCCGAGAGCGGAATTCCAAAGTAAAATTTTACGCCAAACCCATACGCGCAGAATTTTGCTCGCGAGAGGGCTTCGCCAAATACGGCATGGAATATCTATCTAAAATTTCGCGGATTTGGGGCGTCTAAATTTACGCGCCGCACACGAAGTTAAATTTTGTATTTCGCGTCGCAAAATAAACAATCATCACATTATAGAAAATTTGCGAATTTATAAAATTCGGGCTTTTAAATTTACTTCAAAAGCCCGAATTCTAATTTACTTCACCAGTTCGTAATTATATTCTTTCGTGCCGTCGAGTAAATTCGTGACGTTGTAGCCTCGCTCGTTTAGGGCTTTGGCGAGCTTGGCGCTGCGGTTGCCGCTGTAACAGTGTGTGATTATTCTTTTGCCTTTGTTGGCCTCAAGCACGTCCTTGTAGTTTTCTAAAGGCTCGCCGTATGGGATATTTATCGCGCCTTTCATATGCCCCGCGTCGTAGTCCTGCTTCTGCCTAGCGTCGATGATCAGCACGTTCGGCTCATTTGCTATTTTCAAAAACCCATCTGCGTTTATGCTGCCGACCTTATACAGCTCGTAGTCGTACTGCTTCACGCCGGGCGCATTCATAAGCATGCTAAAGCCCTTTTGTTTAAGCAGATCAAGCGCCTTGCCGCTGCGGTTGCCGGTGTTACAATAAAGCACGACGTTTCTATCCTTGTAGGCGTTTATCTCATCCAGTCTGCTTTCCAGCTCTCCAAGCGGGATGTTGATCGCGTGCTTCACGTGGCCTGCGGCGTACTCATCCGCGCTTCTAACGTCGATGACTAGATAATTTTCTTTCGCCCTGTTATCCTCCTCTATTGCTGATAGCGCCGCGCCGCTTATGGCGTAGCCGTTAGGCTGTTGCATCTCGGCGTAGCAAGTCGCAAAAGATCCCAATGCCGCCAGCAAAACCGCGCTTTTTAAAATTTTGTGAGAAATAAATTTCATATGTTTCCTTTGAATTTTAGCTTTTAAAGCGGGAGATTATATCAAAATTTTATCTAAATAGTGTGAATTTGTGCGGAATGTGATAGGTTATGCTGATACGGATTACCGATGTGAAAACGCGAAAGAGACTCGAATAAAAAACTTTTGCCAAAATATCTTAAAGGCTCGTAGGTAAAGATACTTTGCGTAAATTTATCTTTTAGAGACGGAGCAACAAATTCAAAAAAACTCACATTTGCCCGAAGGTAAATTTTATGCTTTTGCCAATTTTCATTATTTTTCAAGTATAAGTAAGATATAATCTCTAACTTTTTTGAGACGCTGTATGCTCTTAAAGGTAATTTGAAGATGGTGTCAAGAGAGAGACTTGAACTCTCGACCTCCGGCTTATGAGACCAGCGCTCTAACCAGCTGAGCTACCTTGACACGTGAAAAGAAATGGCAAGTATAGCTAAATATTCTTATTTTTAATTGAAACGCTTTAAAAGGAGAGAAAATGAATGCGGCTTTGATTTTATTAGTTGTCATAGTTTTGTTAGTTTTGGCGCTAGTGGGCGTTTATAACTCATTCATCGCCAAGCGCAACCAGGTGCGAAACATCGCTTCCACCGTCGATACACAGCTTAAAAAGCGCTACGACCTCATCCCCAATCTAGTTAGCGCTACGCGCGAATATATGAGCCACGAAAGTGCAGTGCTAACGCGCGTTAGCGAGCTTCGCTCACAAGCGATCAGCGCAAGCTCTAACGCCGATAAATTTAGATTAAATAGCGAAATCTCGGCTCTTTTGGGACAGATCCGCATTGCGGTAGAGGCGTATCCAAACCTCAAGGCTAACGAATCGTTTGCTAAGCTGCAAAACGCGTTAGGCGAGTGCGAAGAGCAGATTAGCGCCGCACGCCGCGCTTATAACGGCGCTGTTACGGTCTATAACAACGCCTGCGAAATGTTTCCTACTAACATCATCGCTAGCGTTTTTAACTTCGTCAAAGCGGAATTTTTCGCCGCTAGCGAGCAAGAAAAGCAAGCCCCGAACGTCTCTGAGCTTTTCAAAAAATAAGCGCGAGACGTAGAAAATTTGCGATGAAATTTTAAAATTTCATCGCAAATAATGTCGAGCGTCGCAAAGCTAAATTTTATAGCGAGCAAAACAGATTGCGCGCAAAACACGCGCTTTTAAAAAAGGTTTGCTTCGCTCCCCCGCATACTCGTCATCTCGTTTGAGATATTTTGCGGCATGCGGTACTGAGAATTTTAACAATAAAATTTTACGGTGCAATGCCAAATTTTAAAAGTCTAAATTTCGCAGTGTAAATTTTAACTAGCTTGCCGCCGGAGTTACTTACGCAAGCGGCGGTGATATATGCAGCGTTAGTCGTGAGTAATTTTGCAAATTTGCGCTTCGGTCGCAGTTGCGAGATCCTTCGGCGCGAGAGCAATCTGTTTTCCGCGCACACCTGCGCTAACGTAAATTTTCTCCTGCGCTAGCGCTCGCTCGTCGATGAAGGTGCGGAAGTACTTTTTCATCCCAAGCGGCGAGCAGCCGCCCCTGATGTAGCCCGTTACCTTTTGCAAATCCTTCAAATCCATCAGCTCGCAACGCTTCGCGCCGCAGATGTGCGCGAGCGCCTTGAGATCCAGATTTAGATCGCCTTGCAGGCAGGCTACGACATATTCGTGATCCGCCGTGCAAACTATCGTTTTATAGACCCGTTCGATCGGCTCATTCACGCTATTTGCCACGTGCACCGCGTCTAAATTTAAAGGATCAACCGCATATTCTTTGATCTCGTAAGGGATTTTCAGACCGTCCAGTACGCGTGCGGCGTTTGTTTTTGAGCTCATTTCGCCTCCTTAAATTTAATAGCGGATTTTGTTTTCTTTCAAAAAATCGCGTAAATCTTCGTATTCACTCTGATCGAAATAGCGCCATTTGCCGGGCTTTAGCATCCCGAGGGTCATTCTGCCGAATGCCGTGCGCTTAAGCTCCACGACATCCAGATCGAAATAGCCGAAAAATCTACGCAACTCGCGGTTTTGACCCTCGTTGATGATCGCTTTTATTTTCGTATAACCACCGCTGCTAGGCATTATGCGGTAGCCCAAAAAGGGTTTAAATTCCATCGATTTGATCTTACTTTTGGCGTGCGCACCTTTGCTCGCATCTGCAGCAAAAAAGCCCTCGCGGATCGCCGTTACTACCTCCTCTTTCACCTCGCCTTTTACCTTTAGATAGTACTCTCGCTCGATGTCGCTGTTCATCAGCGCCGTAGCGATCGCGGGCGCATCGGTCAGCAGCAAAAGCCCCTCGCTTGCAAAATCCAAACGCCCCACGCTAACAAATCTGCTAAATCCCTCCGGCAAGCTATCGTAAATCGTCCGCCTGCCGCGATCGTCCTTTTTAGTAACTAACTCGCCTTTCGGCTTGTTATAAACGATCATCGTAAATTCCGTCTTAGGCTTGATGAGGCGCGAGCCTATGCGGATCTTCTCCTCGCCGCTAACTTCGATGAAATCGCTAACGACGCGACCGTTAATGCTAACTTTGCCTTGCTTGATCAGCTCATCTGCCTCACGGCGTGAGTAGCCGGTGTTATGGGAGATAAATTTATTCAGACGCATCTTTTGCATTATTTTAGCCCCAAGCTCGTTAGATCGTGAATATGCAAGATCCCAACGGGCACGCCATTTTCGACTACGGGCAGGACCTGGATTTTAAATTGCTCGATCAAATTTAGCGCATCTATGGCTAACATATTTTTATCGTCTAGCATTTTAGGATTTTTGGTGGCATATTTTAGCGCGGCGTCATTGATGTCAAAATCCTCTCGCATCAGTGCGCGGCGCAGATCGCCGTCGCTTAGGATCGCCTCGAGCGTGCCCTTTTCGTTCACTAACAAGACGGTGCCGAGCTTTCCGTGCGTCATAACGTCGATAGCTTGTTTTAGGCCGGTATTATGCTTTACGACCGGTAAATTTTTACTTTGCATTACGTCTTTTACTTTGACGAAAAGCCGCTTACCGAGGCTTCCGCCGGGATGAAAATTTGCAAAATCCTCCCTGCCGAATCTGCGCTGCCTCATCAAACAGATAGCTAACGCGTCTCCTAACGCAAGTGTTAGCGTCGTAGAAACCGTCGGCGCGGCGCCTAGCGGGCAAGCCTCTTTGACGATATTTAGGCTTATAAACTCATCGCTAACCTTGCCGAGCGAGCTATTTTTATCGCGCGCCATCGCGATGATCTTTACGCCGAAGCGTTTGAGGTGAGGCAGAATTCTAACCAGCTCCTCACTCTCGCCGCTAAAGCTGATCGCAAGCACCATGTCGTCCTTACCGATCATGCCCAAATCTCCGTGCAGTGCCTCGGTAGGGTGGACGAAAAACGACGGCGTGCCGGTGCTGGCAAGCGTCGCGGCGATCTTAACGCCTATGTGGCCGCTCTTACCCACGCCGGTGACGATTACCTTGCCCTTGCAAGCTAGGATCAAGTTTACAGCTCGCTCAATTTCGCCGCCGATAAGATCCACATGCCGCAAAAGCTCCGCTCCTTCGAGCCTTAGCACCTCTCGTGCCGTATCTAAAATTTCACTCATTCAACCTTCTTTTTAAAATTTGCTTTCATTTTGCGCCTCTTTGCGCCACGCCTAAATTTACGCTAGCTGAAATTTCGCGCCTTTGAAATTTGCGCCATAAAATTTTAATCCGCGAAATTCTGCGCCGCTTCGTTCGTATAGCTGCTGGCTTGCTAGATGCTCTTTAAATTTTGCTTTACGCCGAAATTTGCGCTCAAATTTTACTAGCCGCTTTAAAATTCCGCGTCGCAAAAGTCACTCACATCGCAAAATTCCACACCCAAAAGCTCGCAGGCGCCATAAAATTTCATTCGTCCGCCGCAGATCAAATCCGCCTCGCACGCTAAATTTAGCCGTGCTTACATCAAATAAATCACCGGCACTATGGTCGGATATTTTTTGATCTTTCTAAAGATGTGCTTTCGCACGGCCTGGCGGATCTTACCCTCCAGCGCCCAGTGATCGAGTAAAATTTCATCTTTTAAATTTGCTAAAAACTGCTCGATGATGCCCTGCATCTCCTTGGTAAAGTGCGCCGTTTGGTTATCGGCGACGAGCCCGTAGGTGATGACGCGCGTCTGAATGAGCCTCTTTTCATTTTTGTCGATCTGCGCAATGATGACCGCGACGCCCGCATCGGCTAAATTTTGACGGTGCTTGACGATCTCGTCGGAGATCTGCTTGTTGATCTGATTATCAATAAAAACCTTACCCGTCTTGACGGTCTTGACGCGCTTTAGATATTTTTCGCAAACCTCCATCTGATCACCGTCGTTCATTAGATAGATATTTTTCTCCTCGATGCCGCACTCCATCGCAGTCTCTTTGTGTTTTACGATATGATTATATTCGCCGTGCACGGGTAGGAAAAATTTCGGCTTTATCAAGCGCAGCATGAGCTTTTGCTCTTCGATCGAAGCGTGCCCGCTTACGTGTATCTCGCTGAAGTCCTGATACGCGACCTTTGCGCCGCTTTTTAGAAGGTAGTTAAGCACGGTCGATACGCTGCTTTCGTTGCCGGGGATCGCTTTGGCGCTGATAATTACCTGATCGGTGGATTTGATCTTAATGTATTTGTGCTCGTCCGTCGCCATGCGGTACAGCGCACTCATCGTCTCGCCCTGCGAGCCGGTAGTAACGATTAAAACCTCATTATCCGGGTATTTGGAGACCTGATCGGCATCGACGAAGATCTTTTTGTCTAAATTTACGTAGCCAAGCTCCATCGCGGTAAATAAATTTCGCTCCATACTTCGTCCGATGACGCAAACCTTGCGGCCGTATTTTACGCCGCGCTCTATAGCCTGATATACGCGGTGGATGTTTGAGCTGAAGGTACTCATTATCACGCGCCCCTTACAGCTCGAAAATATTGTATCAAAGGTCTTTCCTACCGAGCTTTCGGACTTTGTGATCCCCTCTTTGTGCGAATTTGTGCTATCGCTCATCAAAAGCATAACTCCGCTATCGCCGTAATAAGCTAGCCGGTTCAGATCGGTCGGATAGCCGTCGATCGGCGTGTGGTCGATCTTAAAATCGCCCGTATGGATGATCGTGCCCGCCTTAGTCGTGATCGCAAGCGCGCTCGCATCGATAATCGAATGCGTTATGTGGATAAACTCGACCTCAAAATCACCGATCTGATAAAGCTGGCGCTTCTGCACGGGCCGGAAGTAGCTACGCTCGGCTTTAAGGCCGTGCTCTTCAAATTTATTGCTTATCATCCCCAGAGGAAGCGGCGTAGCGTAGATCGGGAATTGAAATTCTTTGAAAAAATATGGCATCGCGCCGATGTGATCCTCGTGCGCGTGGGTGATGAGAATGCCCTTGATCTTGTTTTTTATCTTGCGAACATAATCGAAGTCGGGGATTAAAATGTCCACGCCGAGCATGCTCTCCTCCGGAAAGCTCATGCCCACATCGACGATGATCGCACTCGTATTGGTCTCAAAAACGGTCATATTCGCGCCGATCTCGCCCAGTCCGCCAAGCGGCGTGATACGCACCGTCTCATCGCTGCGATTAGCGTCTTTAAGCGGGTGCAGGCGCTCCTCGTGGATCAGCTTGTTTTGCGCGATCGCATCGTCCATCGCCTTTTGCCACGGCTCGTTGCCAGTAAGACTTTTTGGCATATTTGAGCGTTTTTTGTGCTTTTTCTTTTTCTGCGAGTCCGAAGAGCTATCGTCCGCAGCGCTAGAATTTGCGCCTTTTGCGTTATTGCCGCTTGGCTTTGCACGGCCGTCGCGGTTTAAATTTGAACCGCCCGCGCCGTTTTCGTTGTTTTTTGGGTATGCGCCTGCGAAATGCGCACCATTCGCGCCGTTTGAATTGCCGCTTGACGAACCGCCCGAAGAATTTGATCCGTTGCGGGAGGCGTTTTTTGAACCCTTTGAACGAACGGAATTTTGCCCGTTTTTCGCGCCTTTATTTTTGCGAGAGCCGTTTTCGTGCTCGCCGCCGAATTCCACATCGCCCGCAGAGCTCTCGCTCGCGATAGATTTTTTTAGATTTTCCTTGCGTTTTTTGTAGCGATTGCTTTTTTTGAGTCGTTCGACGCCGTTTTCATTTCTGTTTTCTTCCATCTTTTACCTTTAAATTTTTAAAAATTTCTAAAAAAAGGGTGGAATTTAACTCGTGCGCCCGAACTGTAGGCGGAATTTTCAAATTTAAAAAGATCTCTTCGGCTAAGCCTCTATCAAATTTTGCACTTAAATTTTTAATAAGCGTCTTTCGCGGCGCGCTGAAAGATACGCGCAAAAAGCTTTTAAATTTCTCGTGTTCATCGAGATTTTGGAGCTGAGCGCAACTTTTTACGCCGAGGCTATCTGCGTTTATCTCGGCACCGGGCTTGAAATTTTTGCCCTTTACGAGCCTGATCACCGACGAAGTTACCTTCGGCGCAGGCTCGAAGCAGCCAGGCTCAACGTCGAATAGAAGCTCGCAACCGCCAGCGAGATCGGCTAGGATCGAAAGAGCGCTAAAATCGCTCTGCCCGGCTCTAGCGCAGAATTTTAAAGCGACCTCCTTTTGGATCATCACCAAAAATCCGCCGCATAGCTCATCGTCGATCGCCTGCAAAATCATCTTTGTAGCGATGTAGTAGGGCAAATTTGCGACCAAAAAATATTCGCCGCAGCCAAGACCCCGCTGCTGCCAAATCCGCAAAGCATCGCCCAAAACGAGCTCAAGCTCGCCGCTAGCGATCTGCTGTGCAAATTTAGCGCTTAAAATTTGATATAAATCTTCATCTATCTCGAAACTCTTTAATCTGTAAAATTCCAAAAGCTTGCGAGTCAAATCACCTAAGCCAGCCCCGATCTCAACGACATTCTGTACATTCTCGGGAATCGCTTGGATGATCTTGCTTAAAACGGCTTCGTCTTTTAAAAAATTTTGCCCGAACTCTTTTTTCGCCCTAATCATCGAGGAAGCTTAGCCAAATTTTACTTATAAAGTCATTATATTAAGTAAAATTTGGCTAAAATCATAAAAAATTTTATTCCAAAGGGCCGCTTTGAATAGATTCGCAAAACGCATAATCCCATGCCTAGACGTCAAAGACGGATGGGTGGTAAAGGGCGTAAATTTCGTAGGTCTCGTGGATGCGGGCGATCCGGTGCAGGTCGCCAGACGCTACAATGAAGAGGGTGCGGACGAGCTATGCTTCCTCGACATCACGGCGTCGCATTTGGGGCGCGATACGATCGTGGACGTCGTGGAGCGGGTCGCTCGCGAGCTTTTTATCCCGCTGACCGTGGGCGGCGGCATCCGCACGATCGACGATATCTCGCGCCTGCTAAACGTCGGCTGCGATAAAATCAGCCTCAACTCTGCCGCGATAAAAAATCCTGATTTGATAGACGAGGCGGCGAATAAATTCGGCTCGCAGTGCGTCGTAGTCGCGATCGACGCAAAACGAAATTCGAGTGAAATTTCGCGTGGCAATTTATGCGACGTGACTCAGAATTTGAGCAGAATTTCAAGCGGTTCGCAGGATGAAATTTTGACTGGGAACGGCGAGCTTTGCGGCTATAGCGTTTTTATAAACGGCGGTAGGCTGGATACCGGCAGGGACGCGCTTACTTGGGCAAAAGAGGCGCAGGAGCGCGGTGCGGGCGAAATTTTGCTCACGTCGATGGACTGCGACGGCGTTAAAAACGGCTTTGAGCTAAATTTGACGCGGATTTTTAGCGCGCTTGATATCCCAGTGATCGCAAGCGGCGGTGCGGGCAAAATGGAGCACTTTAAAGATGCATTTTTAGCGGGCGCGGACGCATGCCTGGCGGCATCGATTTTTCACTTCAGAGAAATCGAAATCAAGGCACTAAAAGCGTATCTGCAGGAGCAAGGCATCGAAGTGAGACTGTAAATTTAGTCAGATTTATACCGCAGGGTTGAAACTTAGCCGCCAAAGCGACCAAATAATTAATTTTATTTCAGCCTTTATTATCTTGCAAGTTTTTTGCAAGCATCGTTTTTGCTTAGATAAAATTTATTCGTTTTAGCTAAATCATAAGCTTTTTTTATGATACTTTTACATCTTCTACCCGCCACCTGCACTGCTACCATTATGAAAGGTAAGAGTACAGCTCTCATAGATATTTGCTCAGATTGATTTTAATTTCATCCGATACTTTACGACGAAAAAATTTCAAAATTTAGCCTTAAATTTATCGTCATTTTGCTATGATTAGCGAAAAATAACGAAAGCGTAAATCCATAAATGATAATCTCTGCCGGACGAAATGAAATTTTTGATTTTGCCCTGCCTATGGGCGTAGGGCTAGTGGATATGAGTATAAATTTGACTAAATTTCTATGCGAAAATAGGCAAAGCTTGCCGAGTGAAATCATTTTCGTGGGTTCTGCAGGGCTATACAAAGAGGGTAAAATTCTAAAAATTTATGAAAGCAGATCGGCTGCAAACTGTGAGATATCGGCGCTTTATGAGCTTTCATACTCTCCGATTAGCTATGAAATTGCAGCTAGGAATTCTACCAATGTTTCATATGAAACAATAACTAATAGCTCAAATTTTATCACGACCGATAAAAAATCTGCGCTAAAATTCTTTGAACGAGGTTATTTTTTAGAAAATATGGAATTTTTTGCGGTTCTTAAGGTAGCTCAAAAATTTCAAATTCCCGCTTACGGAATTTTTTGTGCGACAAATTTTTGCGATTCAAACGCTCACGCAGATTTTTTAAAAAATCACGCCGCTGCAAAAGAAAATTTAACTAAATATCTAAAAACTAAGGCATTAATTTGAAAAATATCTTTGATTTTACGATGAAAGAGCTTGAAAATTTCGTCGAACCAAAATTTAGAGCCAAGCAAATTTACGAATGGATTTACAAAAAGAATGTGGATGACTTTGCACAAATGCCAAATCTACCAAAAGAGATCCGTCAAAGTTTAGCTCAAAATTTTTATTTAGACCCGCTTAAATGCATCAGATCCGAAACAAGTAGCGACGGCAGTATCAAATACCTTTTCGCTCTCAAAGACGGCAAGACGATAGAAAGTGTCTTATTGCCGATGAAGGATGAGCTGAGAGATGAAAACGAAAAAATCATAAGACACGCGCGCTATTCAATCTGCGTAAGTTCGCAAGTAGGCTGCAAAATTGGCTGCAGCTTCTGCTTGACAGCAAAAGGTGGCTTCGTACGGAATTTAACTCCAGGCGAGATCGTGGCTCAAATTTGGCTCATCAAGAAAATGAACGCGATCCCGTACGAGCGCCGCGTCAATGTCGTATATATGGGGATGGGCGAACCGCTTAATAACCTAGACAACGTTGCCAAAGCCGTGCAAATTTTAAAAGAAAACGACGGACTCGCAATAGCGCCGCGTCGCCAAACGATAAGTACGAGCGGACTTTCTACGCAGATAAAAAAGCTTGGCAAAATGGATCTTGGCGTGCTGCTTGCAATCTCGCTGCATGCAGTGGATGACGAATTGCGTGAAAAACTAATGCCGATAAATCGCGCCTACAATATCGCATCGATTATGCAGGCGGTGCGCGAGTTCCCAATCGATCTGCGAAAACGCGTGATGTTTGAATATCTAATGATCGATGGGATAAATGACCGCTCAAGCGATGCCAAAACGCTAGTGAAGCTTCTGCACGGCATCCGTGCAAAAGTAAATCTGATCTATTTTAATCCGCACGAAGGCTCGAGCTTTGGCAGACCAAGCCCCGAAAATATGGTGAAATTTCAAGACTATCTCTGCGCGCACGGCATTACTTGCACGATCCGCCAGAGCAAGGGGCTAGATATCAGTGCGGCGTGCGGACAGCTCAAACAAAGAAACGAGCAGGGTAAAATTTTAGATCAAAATGGCGTCAATATGGATAAAATTTTAAAAAAATAGAAAAAATTTGGCTAATATTTCCAGATCATAAGGCAAATCGGCAAAAAATTTATAAAGGAGTAGCAATGAACACGCAAAAAATAGTGGATGAGATCGGCATCTTCTTAGACAGATCGCTGCTTAAAAAATCCTAGATTACAAAGGCGGAGATTATCCGCTTTATCGAGGCAAAATGGGTGGAGACGGACGATGAGAAAAACCGCGTCTATGCCTCATACATCTACGCGGCGCGCATGGTGAATGAGTACAAATGGGCGGGCGACGCCTCAAATATGCTGCGCTGGCTAAGCGAGATGGACAAGCATACCAGAAGTAATGAAAATCCGCCCTGTGTGAGCGATTATTATAAGGGCGAATGCTGCTTGGAGTGCGGAGCGGAGCAGGAGGCGCTTAAATTTTTGCGCAAAAGCTACGAAGCGAATGAGGAGCACCTTTTCACCCGTAGCCCAAAGGTCGCGGAGTTTTTTAATGCACATCTTGCGGAGCCTAAAATTTTTCCTAAATTTGAAGATGAAGAATACGAGGACTTTAGTTTCCCGCTGCGGCTGGAGTATTTCGGTAAAGCTTTAGAGCAAGAAGGCGAGTTTTGCTGCACCTTTTTAGATGAAGACAGCGAAGAGACGGACGAGTCAAGCCGTATGCGCTCAAACGCAATCGAGTTTTTAAAGCAAAATCAGGAAGAAATTTTAACGGGCATCTTAGCTGAAATTCTAAAAAACTACCCAAAATGGCAGAAAATTTACGACTATCCGAGCGAGACGAAAAGCGATTTCATGCCAGGCATCAGCACGCCGCAGGAGCTTAGCGAACTATTGGAGCTACAAAATATCTATATCCTAGACGGCGCGAAAATCGGCTTTGAGTTTAGCTGCTCGCGGGATATGGGGCACGGCCTAGGCGTGATGACGCGCAAAGGCGAGGTCATTAATATCGGCGAAGCAGAAGTAGCGTTTATGGCTATTTGAATAAAATAAACTAAATTTTAAAGCATAAAACAAATTTTTATAGTTACTTTTAGGCTAAATTTTACGCATTTTTTTATCACTTTTACCATATGCAAATACAAGAAGCCAAAATAATAAAAATTAACTGCCGCGTCTTAATCTTACACACATCTTACCGATCAAATTTCGCACTAATTTGCAATTACGATTGTATAAATGAATGGGTGTAGAATTTTAGCGATACAATGAGAAATATTGCATTTCCTCTCTCGCTTTAACATTTATAAAGTTTCTCTCATATTGGTTATACCGCTATTCCGAATTTTAAATTTACATACTATTAAACTCGCGATTATGCTAAAACAAACTCTGAAATCATCCGCGAATTCCTTCTTATCTACCCTTAACATTTCGAATTTTCATAGAAATTAACAATTACAATCCAAGTCTCATGCCAATATCTTGCGATATTTCTATTGTTCGTTTTTGTTCTATGCTACGGTCTATGCCCAAACCAAGTACCCTCTTGCAATATTCCCCAAAAGAAGCAACTACCATTTTGCTCCCTATGCTTGCTATCAATGCCGAGCTTTCTAAATTAACAGAGCTTCCCACCCCACCCTTTTGCTTAAATAGAAAATTAGCGTATTCGTCAAATTCTTTTTTAAATATTCCATGTTCTTGATTGTATTTTTTAAAAGAATCAACACCAGATTTAAAATCTTTTATACTGCCACCCAACTTATCTTGAAGCATCCAATATTTATGCGCTCTGAGCTCAAATTTACCGTAATCTTCGCTACCGAAAATAAATATATGAAACCCGCTGTCTAGCCAAGTTGAATTATATGCTTTTATGGCCTTAGCGCTCTTTTCCCAATCTGCATATTTTCTCTTTTCTGAGGATAAATTCTCGAATGCCCTTTTAAACTCTATAAGTAAAAACTTCCCATTGTTATGAGTTAAAGCATCACCTATTTTTTCTATATCACCATCAAGTGGAGCTATATCGATATCCAACAAACACTGCCTTACAAAATAATACTCCACTGTTTTTTCCCACCACAACATTTTCATCCTTTATTCACAATTACTAATATTCTAATTATGAATTATAGCCATCGCAAAATAAAATCGTCTTAAAATTTTCAAATAACTATAGATGAGAAATTAATAAATTAAACACCGTTATAACCATAAAATTTTATAAAAACCGGCAAAAGCAAAATCCTGGTCATAAAAATAATCGTCGCCACTTCAAAATTTTATTGAGTTGCTTAAATTTTACCGATTTTAGCAAGATTATAAAACTCTCTCGCGGCATCGAATTTGCTTTTTATCTCATATCGCTCTCCGCTCAGTTCGAAGCAAATTACATTCGCGTGCAGTAGCAATCTAGGCGCTCCCGTCGTCTTGACCCGCTCCGTCTCATCCATCTTTTTATCCAATATCCGCTCCGCTTGCTCTCGCGAAAGCCCATACAGCGGCTCTCCCAATATCGGCGCGCCCGCGGCAAATAGATGCAGCCTGATCTGATGCTGCCTACCCGTCAGCGGATAGCACTCAATCAGGCTAGCGTCCATGTCCTCAAAATATCGCAGCGGGCAAATCAGCGTGATCGCCTCTTTTCCGTCGCGCGATATTTTCATACGAATTTTAAGATCGGCGAACTCGCCGCTAGGGGCGATCGGAGCATCGATCACAAACCCCTCAAAATCCTTTAAAAATTTCAGTTTCTCACTAAATTTTGCGTATTTTGCAGGCTCAAATTTTTTAAAATTTACGCATCCCGTAAAAGTAGCCGGCATAGATTTAGCCGCAGGTAAGGCGCAAGGTTTATGTCCGTTATCCGCGCTACTCATCGCGATAGCGGGTTTAAGCTTATCGCTCACTCCGCAGGATAAGGCATCAAATTCAAATTCGCCGCCAACATCGCCAGTAGGAGCACCAGATTTAAATTTAGCCTGCGCGCCGCCAGATAGAGTGCTGCACCATAATCCCCTACTCGCACCATTAGACAAGATATTAAATCCAAATTTATCGCCTGCCCCTTTTAAAGCTCGCATATCGCGCAGATCCGATACGTTATATGGTAAGCTCACAGCATCGCCCGCAAATTTTGATCCGCAAATTTCATCAAAGCCTAGCGCATAGCAATCCTCTATCTCACCATTGCAAGCGGCACCTTGCAAGCTCTCCCTCAAATCTCCTCGCACGAGCGCTAAATAGCTTTTCATCACTCTACGCTGTTCGAAGCACTCTTTAAGCTCGCGCGCCGCGTCTTTATCCTTAGCGACGATAAGAATTCCGCTGGTTTCTAAATCAAGCCTATGCGCCACGCACGCGTCCTGCCCGTATAGCGACCAGATCTCGTCATACATATTATAAGGCGAGTTACGCCCGCTCGGATGGCTTAAAATTCCACTCGGCTTGTCAAATGCCGCAAACGCATCGCACTCAAAGATCGGCTTCAGTCCACGCGGCTCGCATTTGTAATCGATCAAAAAAATTTCTCCGTGCGCGACGGAATTTTTATGCAAATTCTGATCCTCTGCATCGGTTACGCGATGCTTGTCACAGATGCGCTGCGCGGATTTCATATCGTATCCGAGGCTAAGCAGAATTTCATAAATTTTGCGCCCCTCAAAGCTTCCCAAGCTTCTCTTCTCATAACCCATATTAAACTTTCAGCCCCATTTTTATATAATTTTTACCGTCATTATACAAGAAATTCTAACCGAAAGGCTGCTAAAATGGTCGAAAGATACGCAAGAAAAGAGATGTCTGAAAAATGGAGCTTGCAAGCCAAATACGACGCGTGGCTAAAAGTCGAGCTCGCGGCGGTTAAAGCGTGGAATAAGCTAGGTCTAATAAGCGACTGCGATAAAGATAAAATTCTACAAAACGCAAGCTTTAGGATCGAGCGGATAGATGAGATCGAAAAGACCACCAAGCACGACGTGATTGCATTTCTAACGAGCGTGAGTGAGAGCCTTGGGCAGGAGAGCCGCTTCATGCATTACGGAATGACTAGTAGTGACTGCATCGATACCGCCGTTGCGCTGCAAATCAAAGAAAGCATGGAGCTCATCATTGAGGATGTGCAAAATTTAAAAGCCGCGATAAAATCTCAAGCCATGAAGCATAAAATGACACTGATGGTCGGACGCAGCCACGGTATCCACGGCGAGCCGATCACTTTCGGACTCGTGCTCGCGGTCTGGTATGATGAGATAAATCGCGCGCTAGAGCTTTTGCAACATGCAAAAAGCGTCATCAGCTACGGCAAAATAAGCGGTGCGATGGGAAATTTCGCGCACGCTCCACTAGAGCTGGAAGAGCTGGTGTGCGAATATCTGGGGCTAAAGCCCGCCCCCGCGTCCAATCAAGTCATCCAGCGCGATCGCTACGCGCAGGTAATGAGCGCACTTGCGATCCTAGCTTCCAGCTGCGAAAAGATCGCCATCGCAATCCGTCACTATCAACGCACCGAGGTTTATGAGGCGGAGGAATTTTTTAGCCCAGGTCAAAAGGGCAGCTCTGCGATGCCGCACAAACGAAATCCTGTGCTTAGCGAAAACGTAACGGGACTATGTCGTATGATCCGTAGCTTCGTAATACCTGCGATGGAGGACGTAGCTCTATGGCACGAACGCGACATCAGCCATAGCTCGGTCGAGCGATTTATCCTCCCCGACGGCTTTATAACTGCTGATTTTATGCTAAATCGCTTGACAAGCTTGATCGAAAAACTGCTCGTATATCCCGAAAATATGATGAGAAATCTAAATTTAACCGGTGGGCTCGTGTTTTCGCAGCGAGTACTACTAGAGCTGCCTAAACGAGGAGTTAGCAGAGAGGATGCTTATAAAATCGTGCAGCGTAATGCGATGAAGGTCTGGGCAGATCTGCAAGAGGGCAAAAAAGCTATAGATGAGCAAGGGCATAGCCTGTTTTTGCAAAATCTGCTCGCAGATACAAAGCTACGAGAAAAGCTAAGTGCAAGCGAGATCAAAGAGTGCTTCGACTACGGATATTACACCAAAAACGTGGACGCGATTTTCGCTAGGGTTTTTGGCAAATAGCAGGCACGGCGACTTGCTATTTTAAAGCTCCGAACGGGCCTACAAAATGTAGCGAAGCGGCTAGAAATTTATGTTTGCGCCGAAGCATTTTAATAACCGCGATTGAAATTTTAAAATTTTGATAAAGATAAAATTTTAGTAAAAGCGTAGCGCTTGCGGATTAATATAGCATCTAAATCCGTACGACAGGCGTCACTGCTTTTACTATGAATTTATAAAGGTAAAATTCTACGCTTGCGGCTAACATTAAAATAGTAAAAATTTAATGCTTTAAAACGGTAAAATTCTTAGGTGTAGTAGTTTTTAAAATTTTACCGCAAAATTTAAGTGCTAATCCAGAAAATGTAAATGCGAGATTTCCATAAAGCAAACAGGACCAATTCGCCTCTAAATCAACTGCCATTAAAGCGCAATCCTTTTACGTGCTCGCTTAGCATTTTGCCTATGGCAACCAACCAAATTTTAATGATTTTATGGTGCTTCTGCGTTGGCTCAAGCTAGGGGTCGTGAGATATTCGAAGCAATTATGAAACAAATTTAAAGTGGCAAATGGAGACATTAATAAAATTCCGCTTTTTTAACTTGAGATTTTAACGATTCTTAGAAAAAAGAGGATTGAGTAAAATTTCATAAATTCCATCAATTTAAGCGCTTAGCAGATAGCACTAAAAATAGGAAATTAAGCTTGCGTAATGATATTTTTAAAAATTTTAAAATTTTATACGCGTAAGCGGGTAAAATTTGACGTCTAGTACCGGCAGCATCCTTGATTATCATATAATTGCATCTGAATTGCTCGCAAATTTCGGATTAAACAATCCTGCGATTTGACGTCTAATAATTATTTGGAATTTAAAACGGATGGAGTGGGAGTTCGTTCGCTCCATCCTGCACTAGTACGTTAGAATTTTTAGAATTTAAAGTTATACCCCAGATAAATTCCATGGTTAGTCTCATACACCTTGTCTACGCCTTCTCCAAGCTTACTAGCCTTGTATCTCGTATAGTCCGCTTTGTAGCCAAACTCGATCTCGTTATGCTCATCAAAGCTATATAAACCGCCCAATCTTGCGCCAATTACCCAACCAGGCAGAGTCTTTGAAAGCGAATCGCTGCTTCCGTCAGATTCGTCATATGAATAAATTTTATATTTCAAAAATGAAACTCCTGTATAGGCGCCCGTTACGAGTTTAAAGCCGTTTGTAATCTCGGGCGTAAAATCCCCGCCTACGAGCAAGCTATGCTTATTCCACTCGTGTTTAAATATGATGTCCTCCTCGTCAGTGCCAGTTTTCGAAGCTTTGAAATCATACAAGTACTCGCCGTACGCCCTAGCTATACCAAAATCATAGCCGCCTTTAAAGCCGAGCGCAGCCTGCCCCTTATTATCTTTATTCGTGCCAGAATCTTCCTCGTCAGACCATTTAGTAGTGATGCTGGATTTAAAAGAATAATCTCCCTCGATACCTAAAAATATCCCCTCGCCGAAGCTTGAGCTCGCGCACACCGCAGCGGTAAACGCCGCGATTAAAATTTTATTTTTCACATTTTCTCCTTACAATTTATAATTTCGGGCTTTCCGCCGCCGCCGCTTTGCCATTTTACCGCTTGCTATCTTTAAGCGTCTTCCGCCAAGCTCGCTCATAAGCGCGTTTAAAATTTGCTGATTATAATATCCTTTTTTTGAAATTTCTATGAATTTCGCGACAAGACTTGGAATTTTATCTCACTCGCCTTGGATAAAATTTTATCTCGTTTGCTAAGGACAGAATTCTATCTCGCTTGCCAGCACGGAATTCGACGAAATTCTACGCCACCTCCCCGTGAGCAGTTAGCAAATTTAAACACCGGACACCATTAAAAAAACAATCTGTGATAAAATTTAAATCGCCTATTTAGTTGTTCGTTTTTATGTATAATTTAAAATTTACACACGAGATAAGTGCCGTGTTACCGATAGTAACTGCACTTTTAAAAATTTAAGACGATTTGATTTGGAATTTATAAAATTCCCGCCTCATTTTTGTATCATAAGCCAAATCCAAAAAAGGAGTATCTATGGAAGAAAACAAAGTGGAGTTACACAACTCCCGCTTACAAGGGCCGCTGGACTCGGACGTAGACGAGCTGGGTTTAGACAGGCTCACCGACACCGTGCCGTTTCCTAAGCGCGGCGTCATCATTATGACGATTGCCGCTGCAGTAGGCTTTGCTCTATATACCGCGTTACCATTTGAGCCTAATGTCAAAAAAGGCCTTGCGCTACTTGCTTTTATCGCGATTATGTGGCTTACAGAGGCCGTGCATATCACGGTAACCGCGCTTATGGTGCCGGTGCTTGCGGTAGCTATAGGGCTTGGTAAATTCGCTAAGGACGGCACTTTCACGGCTGCCACCATCAAAAGCACGCTTGCAAATTTTGCAAACCCTACGATCTTTACCTTTTTCGGCGGTTTTGCTCTGGCAACGGCTCTGCATATGCAAAAGCTCGATAAAAAGATCGCGATGTGGCTAATCGCCCGCGCAGGCGGTCGCTTGGGTGTAGCTGCGATTTTAATCTGCCTTGCTACGGCAATCCTTTCGATGTGGGTTTCAAACACCGCAACTGCTGCGATGATGCTTCCGATCGCGCTTGGAATTTGCGCCAACATGGACGAAAGCAAAGATCGCGGCACGCTCGTGTTTTTGCTTTTAGGCATCGCGTATTCTGCAAGCATCGGAGGTTTGGGCACGCTCGTGGGATCTCCGCCAAATTTAATCGTGGCTCAAGCCTTGCACTACAGCTTCGCAGACTGGATGAAGGTGGGTTTACCGCTAATGTGCGTGATGCTACCAATAATGCTTATGGTGCTTTATATAATTTTCAAGCCGAATTTAAGTCATAAAATAGAGATGGATCTGGAGCATATCCCTTGGACGCGCGAGCGCATTATTACGATCGTCGTATTTGCTCTAACAGCGCTTGGCTGGATATTTTCGAAGCAAATTTCAGCCCTTGTGGGCTTTAAAGTGGATGATGCTTACGTCGCCATCTGCTCGGCAGTCGTAATCGTCATTCTAGGGCTTGCCAAGTGGCACGATATCGCCGAAAACACCGAGTGGGGCGTGCTGCTGCTTTTTGGCGGCGGACTTACGCTAAGTGCGGTTTTAGGCGATTCCGGAGCTTCTAAGGTGCTTGGCGATCTAGTCGCGCATACTTTCGGTGGAGCGCCTACTTACATCGTACTTTTGGTAACAGCAGTTTTCATCATCTGCCTTACGGAATTTACAAGCAATACCGCCTCTGCTGCGCTTTTAGTGCCCGTATTTGCGGGTGTAGCGGCTCAGATGGGACTACCGAAAGAAACTCTTACGATCATCATCGGCGTGGGCGCGAGCTGCGCTTTCGTAATGCCGGTAGCGACGCCGCCAAATGCTTTGGTTTTCGGTACGGGACGCATCCGACAAATAGAGATGGTACGAAGCGGCGGAATTTTAGCGATATTTTCCGCGATTTTAGTTTCGGGGTACGCGTATATTTTTTACTCGTAAAATTCCGTCAAAATTCTATAGTCCGGGTATCTGCTCGGACTAAATATATTTATAAGATATATTTTTGAACTCCTAAATTTTCGGAATTTTTATAAAAAAATTATAATTTAATACTATTTTAATCAGTTATCTGTATAATACGCATATTTTATGGAAAGAAGAATTTATGGATTTTGATTTTATAGCTAAATTTAGCCCGATGTTTGTAAAGGCGGGAATTTTAACGCTAAAGCTCGCATTTTACGGGATTTTACTATCCATCATCATCGGTTTTATCTGCACTCTGATAAAATATAAAAGATTGCCGCTGCTAAGCCCGCTCGTGGGCGCATATATCGAGCTATCGCGCAATACTCCGCTTTTAATTCAGCTATTTTTTCTATACTACGGCCTGCCGAAGCTCGGCGTTCAAATTTCGGGCTTTACCTGCGCGATCGTAGGTCTTGCGTTTTTGGGCGGAAGCTATATGAGCGAGAGCTTTAGGCTCGGTTTTGAGGCAATAAAAAAATCCCAGATCGAAAGCGCGATGAGCCTGGGCCTTAGCGAGGCGCAGATAGTATTTTACGTCGTGCTGCCACGCGCTTTTGCGATCGCCCTGCCCTCCATCAGCGCAAACATCATATTTCTACTCAAAGAAACTTCGATCGTTAGCATAGTCGCACTCGCCGATCTCGTTTATGCCGCAAAGGACGTGATCGGGCTGTATTACAAGACGAACGAAGCGCTGTTTATGTTAAGCGTTTCGTATCTGATCATAATCTTGCCGCTTTCGCTAGCGCTTACGCTGCTTGAAAAGCGCCTTGCGTATATGAGAGGCTAGCGATGGAACTCTTAAGCGGCGAAAATTTAATCAGGCTTCTTGGCGGGCTCGGGGTCACGCTGCAAATCGCGTTCATCTCGATCGCGGTTTCGCTCGGCCTAGGCTTGGTACTTGGAATTTTAATGGCCTCCGGGCGCAGAGCCTTATACATCCCGCTTAAAATTTGCCTAGAGATCGTGCGCATAATGCCGCCCATCGTTTGGCTATTCATCGTATATTTCGGCGCGAGCAAGGCATTTGGCATCCACATCTCAAATATCGCGGCTTCGATCATCGTCTTTAGCATCTGGGGCGTTTTTGAGATGATGGATCTGGTGCGTGGCGCCGTACTTAGTATCCCTAAGCATCAGTTCGAAAGCGCCGAAGCGCTCGCATTTAGCAGATCTCAAATTTATCTCTACGTCATCCTGCCGCTTGCAATGAGGCGGCTAGTGCCCGCAACGATAAATTTATTCAGCAGGATGATAAAAACAACCTCGATCGCCGTGCTAATCGGCGTCATCGAGCTCGTCAAGGTCGGACAGCAGATCATCGAAGTGAATGTCTTCCGCGACAATTACGCGCCACTAATCATCTACGGAGCGATATTTTTCGTATATTTTTTGATCTGCTATCCGATCTCGGCGCTTTCGAAAAAATTAGAAAACAGGTGGAGCTGATGGAAATTTTAAAAATCGATAAAGTCAATAAATTTTACGGCGAGTTGCACGCGTTAAAGGACGTCAGTCTTGACGTCGCGCAGGGCGAGGTCGTGGTGATCCTAGGTCCTAGCGGCTGCGGCAAAAGCACCCTACTTCGCACAATCAACGGGTTAGAGCCGATACAAAGCGGAAATTTTATAATTGAGGGCGAGCGGATCGATCAAAATTTTAAAGAGTGGCGCAGGATCAGACAAAAGATCGGTATGGTCTTTCAAAGCTACGAGCTTTTCGATCACCTTAGCGTGCTACATAACATAATCCTGGGCCCGATGAAGGTACAAAACGTCCCGAAAGAAGACGCGATAGCTTTAGCTCGCGAATGGCTAAAGATCGTAGGTCTTGCGGATAAGGAAAACTCCTACCCCAAAGAGCTTAGCGGCGGGCAGAAGCAACGCATCGCAATCGTGAGAAGCCTTGTGATGAAGCCAAAGATCATGCTTTTTGACGAGGTTACCGCGGCACTTGATCCAGAGATCGTGCGCGAGGTGCTCGACGTAATGCTAAATCTTGCCAAAGAGGGGCAAACGATGCTAATCGTGACGCACGAGATGGGCTTTGCGCGCGCCGTAGCCGATCGCATAGTTTTTATGGACGAGGGAAGCATCGTGGAGATTAACGAACCGGAGGCCTTCTTTACCGCTCCAAAGAGCGAGCGCGCGAAGAAATTTCTAAATATGTTCGAATTTAAAAAATAAATTTTAATAAAGGAGAAAAGATGAAAAAAACGCTAAGCACGCTTTTTATCTTAGTTGCGTTATTTTTCGCAGGTTGCAACGACGAGGGCAAAGGCTCCTCAAATTCCGCACAAGGTTCCGCCGCGCCGCAAAGTTATATCGACGGGATTAAAAAGCGCGGCGTAGTAAGGATCGCGGTTTTCGGCGACAAGCCGCCGTTTGGTTACATCGACGAGACGGGCAAAAACGCGGGATATGACGTGTATTTTGCAAAACGTATCGCAAAGGAGCTTTTGGGCGATGAGAGCAAGGTTCAGTTCGTGCTCGTAGAGGCCGCCAATCGCGCGGAATTTTTGGCGTCGGATAAGGTCGATATCACGCTTGCAAATTTCACCGTCACGCCAGAGCGTAAAGAGGTCGTGGATTTCGCACTGCCGTATATGAAGGTAGCTCTAGGCGTCGCGAGCCCGAATGGCGATATTACCGACGTTTCGCAGCTTAAGGACAAAACGCTTTTAATCAACAAAGGCACGACTGCGGATCTGTATTTTACGAAAAACCACCCCGAGATTAAGCTTTTAAAATTTGACCAAAATACCGAGACTTTCGGTGCGATGCTGGACGGCAGGGGCGACGCTATCGCGCATGATAATACGCTTTTGTTTGCGTGGACGAAATCAAACCCTGGTTTTAAGGTAGGCATTCGCTCGCTCGGCGATCAGGACGTCATCGCGCCTGCGGTCAAAAAGGGCAACGACGAGCTTCGCAAATGGCTTGACGATCTAATCGTAAAGCTTGCGGGCGAGAAATTTTTCCACGCCGACTACGATGCGACGCTAGCGCCGGTATACGGCGACGACATCAAAGCTGACGACGTCGTAATCGAGGGCGGGAAGCTATAAATTTAGATTCGCCGTCTAATTTAGCAGGGCAATTATCAAGCCCTGCAACTTCGCAGCTACGAGCCTGCCGTATCTTTGCCGAACGGCGGCTGTAAATGTCAAAAGTGGCGGCGAGCGCTTTTATAGGTAGCTAAATTTATCGATCTAGCGGTAAAGTTTTGCTTCCGCACAACAAATTTAGCCGCGGAGTAAATTTAGCCGAACCGAAACACAGCCTAGCGCAGATCGTCTCGGCAAAATTTAAGTCGCGCGCGGCGGCATAAATTTCAAGCGATAGTAGAATTCTAATACAACCCGCTCGTGCAGTAAAAATTTATACCGCACAAGCAGCAATAAATCGCAAGCGGCCGCGCATGAAACGAATCTGAAATTTATAAAAATTTTATAGACGACTTGCAAAATTTTATGCGGATACTAACCGCACACCCATCCTGTCTTTTGATTAGAGCTCAAAGCAGCTTGTAGGCTCCGCGCAGGTAAATTTGCTCTACCGATTTAAGAGCCAAACGCATAAGCCGCGCAACGCATCCATTTCCACACTCAGCTACACAACGCATCCGCGCCGCTGCCACCAAAGCCTACGATCCCGCGCGCTTTGTCCTATCTGTGCGCCGCCACGGCCGTATGCAGCCGCCTCTGCCATACTTCACCGCGCTGCCGCCCACTTCATTCGCTCCAAATTTTACGGTTCAAATTTAGCTCGCTCACGATACCCGCAAGCGCACCGATCTCATCTACGTAAAGCGCCATAGTAGCGTCCTGCTTTAGCGAGCAGTCGATTCTAGGCTCGAAATTATCGCGCCAGGTCTCGATCGCCACGTAAATTTTATCCTCCCTTAGCACCGCGTTTATCTGCGAGCCCAGCCTTAGATAAACCTCCGTCAGTCGCTGCATTAAAAGCGGCGTAAGAGCGTATCTGGCGCCTACCTGATCGGTCGTATAGACGTCAAAAAATTCCTCAAATTTCACGTCGTCCATATTCGCTCGCTGCCCGTATTTGCGCAGATTTCGCGAGTTTTTATGACATACGCGCACCTCGCAGTTAAGCCTTTTGTGAAAGTCTGCGACGAAAAGCACTCCTTGAAATTTTACGTCGGTGCGAGTGCCGTTTTTGGTGCGCACCTTTTCGGCGGCGTAAAAGTCGCTAAACCTCACTGGCACGCCCTGCACCTCCCCGCTCATCATATCCTCGCTCGATTGTTCGTTTATGTAGCAGTCGTAAATTTCAAAAAACTCATCTGCTGTAAGCCCGCCGCTTTCATCGTAGCTAAGCCCGAAGCTTTTTGCGATGCTCGCGACGATCCTGCTTTTGAAATTTGATCTAAAATTCCGTTTTTTGCTCGCCGTTAAAAGAGCGCCTACGACGCCATAAACGGAGATGCCGAAAAATACGCCGGGCGCCACTTCGTCCCAAAAGCGCGCCACTAGTGCGCCCACGCTGGTCCCTACGACAGCGGCGATGAGACCGGCCTTTTTCACCGCTTTTTGCAGCGCCGCACGCTCATCCTCTAGGCTCTGTAGATCGGCTAAAAAGTTAAATTTTGATCCGCCCGCGCCGTCTTTTTCGCTCCCGCCCTCACCCACTTCAGCTTTTAATACCCGCCCCTCTTTCGCATCGACACTTAAAATTTGCCCATTTTGCGCCGTGCTCTGCCCTAGCGTGCCCCTATTTTGCGCCGTATCGGAGCCGCTAAATTTATCGAAATTTGCGTGCTGCGTGCCGCCGTTTTTGCCAAAGCTTAGGCTGTAAAATAGGCGGTAGAGCAGCCCGTTTAAGAGGGGAAAGATGATGAAAAGCGCGACTATGAGCCAGTTTGTATCAAACGAGACGAGCTCTGCTCTGGTATTCAAAAACACGTAAAGCCCGAGCAGCAGCAGGGTTATCAAAAATGAGGCGAGCTTGCTAATGCGCGCGAGCTTTTCGCGCCGTTTTTCAAGCAGGTAAAGCTCCTCTAAATCGCCGTTTCTATCCATAATCCGCCTTTTGTAGCGCATTTAAGCGCTAGTTTTTGCCGCGCGTAAATTTAAACGTTCGCACGCCGCCGCCTGATCGCCGCTAAATTTAGCGCCCTGCTGTGATAAATTTTAAAATTTACTGCGCCTGCCTTAGATTTAGCCGTTATAAATTTTAAATTTCGTCCTTGCCGCGCCGCAGCTTGCTTAATGCGGGCAAATCTTTAGCGCCTCTTTCAGCCGCCCTAGCCCGTCTTTTAGCAGCGCCCTAGAAGTCGCGATATTTAGGCGCAAAAATTTCTCGCCGCCCTTGCCGTATTGCGCACCGCAGGAGAGATACAGCCCCGTTTTTTCGCGGATGAAGCGCGCAAGCTCCGCGCTATCCTGCGTGTAAGCGCCCGCGTCAAGCCACATCAGATAAGTCGCGTCTTGCGGCACGACATGCACCTGCGGAAGCTCACGCGCGATAAATTCCGTCGCGAATTTGCGATTTTCGCTGAGGTATTCGCGCAGCGCGTCCAGCCACAGCGCACCCTTCGTAAATGCGGCGATCGCTCCTTGGACGCCGAAAAAATTCGGCTCGGCGATGTCGTCGGAATTTAGCGCCTTTGAAATTTTATGACGCAAGCGCTTATCCGCGACAAAGACCGCCGCGCTTTGCAGCCCCGCGATGTTAAACGCCTTGGTTGGCGCGATTATGCTGGCCGAGATCCTCTCGCAGCTCTTGCTTGCCGCAGCAAAGGGCGTGTAGCGCACGCCCGGCTCGGTCAGATCGCAATGCACCTCATCGCTAAGCACCGTCACGCCGTGCTTCTCGCACAGCTCACCGATGCGGGCAAGATCTTCTCTGCTAAAGGTGCGGCCGACCGGATTGTGCGGGTTGCAAAGGATAAAAAGCGTCGTCTGCGGATCGGCTAGCTTAGCCTCCAAATCCGTCCAATCGATGCTATAATCGCCGTTAGCATAGGCAAGCTCGTTTTCTATCGGCACGCGGGCGGCGTTTTTGATGCAGTAGTAGAAGCAGTTATAAACCGGGCTCATCAGCAGCACGTTTTCGGCGGGCGAGGTGAGCTTGCGGATGATCGAATCGATCGCAGGCAGCGTGCCGCCAGCATAGATCAGCCACTCCTTTTGGATTTCATAGTCGTGGCGCGCGAGCCACCAGCCTTGATACGCGCTGCGCCACTCATCATCGATAATCGAATAGCCCAAAACCCGCTCGTTCAGCCGCTTTTGCAGAGCCTCGATGATCTCGGGCGCGACGGCAAAGTCCATATCCGCGACCCACATCGGAAGCTCATTCTCTCCAACATCCCATTTAAGCGACTTCGTACCGCGGCGGTTTGGCAGAGTGTCGAAGTCGTATTTCTCCTTGCCACTTATAAAATCAAAAAGTCCCATCTTACGCCCTTAACTCAGTGATGATCTCTATTTTAGACGCGTCGGTCGAGCCGTCTAGGATCAGCTCGCCGATGCTTTCTGCGCGGATCAACCCACTGCTTGGATTTTTGACGCTATCGATCGCGCCTTTTACCTCGGCATGCACATCGCTGTATTCAAACGCTAGCGTCGTATTTATAAGCTCGCAGTCTTGCAAGCGTAAATTTTGTATATAGCAAAAGCCCTGCAGGCTCTCGATCTTACAGTTTCGTAGCGTTACGTTTTTAGAATTCCACCCGAAGTACTCGCCCGCGATGAAGCAGTCCTCGATGAGGATATTTTCGCAGTTCCAAAACGCGTCCTTGGAGAGGAGTTTGGAATTTTTGATCGTTACGTTTCTGCAGCCGTCGAAGCAGTAATCCCCAAAAAGCGATAGATTTTCGATGCTTAAGCTTTCGCAATCAAGCCCAAAATACGCGCCCTTTGCGGTGACGTTTTTTAGCGTAACGTCGCTGCAGTGCCACAAAGTCTCCTGCGCGTCGTGGAATTCCACATTTTGCAACGCGGCGTCTTTTACGCGGCGAAGCCCCTTGGGCGCGCCGTAGAGGCAGTCTTTTAGCACCACGCCACGGCTATACCAGATCCCTGCGCGCGCGATCTCGTCGAAGAAGCAGTCCTGCGCGCGGATATTTTCGGCATACCAAAACGGATATTTCCACTCAAATTTACAGTTTTGCGCGACGATATTTGCGCTGTGTTTTAGCGGCGACTCGCCCTCGCCGAAGACGGAATTTTCGATCCGCAGATCCTTTGCGCAAAACAGCGCGCGCTCGCCGCTAAAGTGCTTTTGTCTTAATATTTGCATGGCTTTCCTTAGATTTAAAATTTGCTTCAGATTATACAAGGAATTTCAAAATTCCGCGTAGCTTAGGCGTATGAAACGCAAGCGAATTTTAAAAATTTTAAAATTTTAGAGGCGGCGAGGGGCTAAATTTGATGTGCCTCAGTAATGGTTACGAAACATATGCGGCGAATGCGCGGCAAATCGCAGGGCTTTTTATAATGGCGTGCTTGCAAACGCCCATGAAGCGCGCCCAGGTCGTTATGGCGAGCCACACAGGCGCCCGTATCCACTCGCGACGTGCGTCGCTCGAAAGATACATAAAATTTATCGCAAGCGGCGCCTTATAAAATTTGTAAAATTTTCTACAATCAATGTGCAAGTTCCTCTAAAGCGTCGTGCCTGAAAAGCGCAAAATTTTACCCCGCGCATAAACGGGGTGCGTCTAATGCTCGTGGTGATGCGAGTGCGCGTCTTCGCCGCGGTCTCGATCCGTAGCACGCTTTCGTAGATCAAAATACACAAAAAGCCCGCTAGGCTCGCCATCCTCGTAAATTTCAAGCTTGTAGCGCATTACGGCGTGCGTGCACACTGCAACGTCAAGCGTCGCTTCATAGCCGTCTGCACTGCGCTTTAGCGGGAATTCCGCATTGCCCATATTCATACTCACGCCCGAAATTTTAACGCTCGGATTTTTCAGCTCACGCGAAATTCCGCTTATTTTTAGCTCGTTTGCTCCCGCTTCGATCGGATGGCGCGCCACGCTAAAGAGCGCCTTCTGCCCGCCCGCGTTAGTCTCGCAGTCCTGTGCGGCTAGATTGCAACCCAGACGCGTCCTTATATCCTTAAATAATGCATCGCTCTCATCCGCGCCAAATCCTAAAGTAGCAGCGAAAATCAAGCTAAAACGTAGAGCCTTTATCATTATGATCCTTTGTAAATGAAATTTGTGCGCAATTTTAGCAGAAAATTCCGCGCCTATTAAAAATATTTATTAAAATTTTAGCTAAAATAACGATATCTTCTACGAAAGGATGAAAAATGGCTGAGTTTTTAATCAAAGACGCCAAGGACGGCTGCAAATTCGATCTACTCTATGACGGACACGTGCTATGTACTTCGGAGGTTTACACGAGCAAGGCCGCTTGCAAAAACGGTATCGAAAGCGTCGCAAAAAACGCCGCTCTAAATAAGATCGAGGATCAAATCGCGGGCAGAGAAAAGCTAAACAATCCGAAATTTGAGCTTTACACCGATAAAGCAGACAAGATTCGCTTCCGTCTAACGGCCAGCAACGGACAGATCATCGCCGTTAGCAAAGATTTTGAAGCCAAAGCGGATGCTCTAAAAGTAATAGAGCTTATCGTAAAACAGGCTCCGAAAGCCAAGATCAAGGAGGCGTAAATGGACATAAACGGACTTGTAAATATGGTCTCGGCGCTCAAAAGCGATGATAAAAATTTAAGAGAATTTCAAAGCGGTCCGGTCGCTTTTATCGAAAAATTTCTAGGCGTGGACCTGCCCGACGACCAGATAAATGCGATAATTGCGGGCATCAGCTCAAATTTTTTAAGCAAAAACGAAAGCGGCGGATCTAGCTCGCTAGGCTCGATGCTGGGCGGACTTTTGGGCGGCGGCGAGGACGTGCAAGCAAACGCCGTCGATAGCAAAGGTGTGGATTTTAGCGCGCTGATCGGCAAAATCGCAAGCGCCAAGCTCGACCTTAACGGCGACGGTAAAATCGATATCAACGACGCAAGTAGCTTTTTGGGCGATCTTTTAGGAGGCGGCGCAAACGGCGAAGACAAGGGGTTAAGCTTAGGCAGCCTGCTAAAAACGTTTAAAATTTAAACGAGGCTAAAATTAAAATGCAGGCCGGATTTTGCGCGACGATGTTTAAATTTGCGCGCGTTATTTTAATCCGTTTTAATCCGTGCCTGCAACGTTTAACGCTCGCGTGAAGGGTTAAATTTACGCTGCATTGCGCGCAAAAACCTCGCGCTTAATTAAGGCGGATTTAAATTTAAAGCAAAAAAGGCATTGAATTTAAGCCGCTTCTTTGCAGCATTTTATTTATGCTGCCGCGACATAGCGCCCTGCTCCGCTCTTTTGAGCGTCTATATTGAGCCAAAATAACCAAAAACTCTGCTTTAAATTTTATCTTTGCCATTTAGCGTCCGCTTCAAATTTAATCACTCTTTGGCTCGATTTCATTTCGCTACTCATTCAAATATCCGCGCAGCGCGTCAAAGCATATAGTCAAATTTCATCAAAATTTTAAAAACGGCTATAAATTAAGCGTGAAAGAGTTCGCCTAAAAAGGATATATTTTATTTCTATTTACTATTTAGGTAGTATAATCGTTCTCGTCCGACAAGATAAAACCTCCTTTTTGTATGAAGCCCGAGTTTAAAAGCTCGGGCTTTTTTTATGCCCGAAATTCTGCTATAATCCCGCCAAAAACTGCAAGGAAATTTTATGCTTTCACATATCGACGAAAACAATATGCCGCGCATGGTGGATGTCGGCACTAAGGATGATAGCGAGCGCGTAGCCACCGCTAGCGGTATCATCCGCATGAGCGCGGAGGCGTTTGCCGCCGTCAAGCAAAACACAGCGAAAAAAGGTCCCGTACTTCAAACCGCCGTCGTTGCCGCGATAATGGGCGCTAAAAAGACGAGCGAACTCATACCAATGACCCATCCGCTTACGATTACTTCGATTAAAACCGATATTGAGGAGCTTGCGAGCGAGTGCGCGTTTAAGCTTTTCGTAACGGTAAAAATCACAGGCAAAACCGGCGTCGAGATGGAGGCGCTAACGGGCGTGAGCGTGGGGCTACTGACGATTTATGATATGCTAAAAGCGATAGATAAGTCGATGCAGATCACCGACGTCGTACTGCAACGCAAAGAGGGGGGCAAGAGTGGCGTGTATATTAGGAGCTGAAAAGCCAAAAATCGACTATCCACTCTTTTGGGAATACAAAGTAGTCCTAGACACGACTACCCAAAAGCGCGAGCAGATCGATGAAATTTTAAAGGGCGAAGATTACAAAATAGACTTTTCGCGCTTTTCAAACGGCGGCAAATACATGAGCTTCAACGTAAGCGTTTTCGTTAAAGACGACTTACATCGAAACGAAATTTTCGAGCGCTTAAAAGCCCACTTTAAATATGTATTGTGACAGGAGATGAAATGAAAGAAGCAATAATCAAAAAATTCGGCGCCGATCTCGCGCAAATTTCACAAGCCGAGCTAGCCTCATATGTGCAAGAGCTCGCCTTGCAAGAAGCCACGAAGGCTTTGTGTGAGCTTGACGACGAGAGTAAAAGCGCCAAAAGCACGCAATTAACCCTAGACTTCGCAGCCGAGTTAAAAGACGCGGGCGCGCTTAGCGATGAGACGGCAGAAGCCCTACTTAACGGCGTTAAAAAGGCGCTGTGCGACGAGGACGAGCAGGCTCTTTACAAGCTTATCTACGACTACGACGATCTGCGCAAAAAGATCGCTTGTAAGCAAAAGGCGATTAAAACCCTTGTTCTGCGCAGCTACGACGATCTAGAAACGGCGCTGCAAAACGCAAGCGAAACAGAGCTAAAAGAACGTATAGGCTCGGCGCTACAGCGAGCGATCGCGAGCAAACTGCCGCTTGCGGACGTGCTGAAAGAAGCGAGCGAACTGGCCTTCATAAGCGTGCTCGAAAGCGGCACCGACATCGAGGACACCGCGCACGAGACGGCGAAAAACATCGCATTTTCGGCTATCGGCGACGGGGAATTTACGAAATTCCGCACTAAAGAAATTTCAAAAATCATCATAAATCGCGCGATTTTCGTCGCAAACGAGAGCAAAAATACCGCCTCTGCGCTGATTAGAGGCGCGATTTTAGGCTGCTACGACGGCATAAACAAAGCCGCCGAAAGATACCGCGACGAGCTAAGTTTCTCGCCAGTAAGCGACGCACAGAGTCTAGAGAACGAAAGACTTCAAATTTCGCAGATGAGCGAGCTATTTAGCGCGGTTTTAAGCGATGCGGTCGCAAGCTCGGAGGAGCCCGCTAAAAGCGAAATCGCCAAGATCGCCGATGAAGAATTCGGCGGCTACCTGGCTAAATTTAGAAAAATTTCAAGCGATCTTGCCGAGCAGCTAAGCGCCAAAATCGGCGAAATTGAGCTTGGCGAGCGCGCGAAAAAGGCGAGCGCCAAAGCGCGCGAAATCACTCAAGAACTGAGCCAAAAAAGCGCCAAAATCATCGAAAACCTCGATCTGGACGAGAAGCTCGACGCAATCAAAAAAGAGCTTAGCGAATTTGAAAAGAAAATGAGCCAAAAATTTGCCGAGCTAAAAAGCTCCGACGTCGCTAAAAACGTAAGCGAAAGAGCGCGCGAAATGAGCGCTAAGGCTTACGAGGCCGCAAAAGAAACGATCGCCAAGCTAAAGTCCAAAAAGGACTAAATGGGCGCCGCAGGCGCAAAATCCCTAGCGGTAAACACTCAGCGCTCACTGCTTTGCGCTGCAAAATTGACTAGCATGCCTTAAAGCTCGCGTGCCCTAAAAGAAAGGAGCTTTCGTTAGAGTTTGCGAGGCCTGCGCAGAATTCTTTATGCGCTTTAACGGCGCTGTAAAATTCCATGCCGATAAAGAATTTTACGAATTTTGCATAACTAAATTTAGATGCGCGCTGTAAAATTCCGTGCCGCCAAAAATCCTACGGCGATGCGAGACCTCGGTCCAACCAAATCTTGTCGCAACGATAAAATTCTAAGTGTAAGATTTTATAGCTGACGTGACGAATATAAAATTCCAAAGCCGGCGCGGATTTTCAAGCTTGAAATTTCATCGCGTAGATTTGCGTAGCCGAATTTTAAAATTCTAAACGCGTAAAATTTAAAATTCCATCCAAAATGATACGGTGCGACTTGCAATTTGAAATTTTATCCTGTCGCGCACAAATGGAATTCCGCTAGATGAAATTCTACGAAAAGACGTCTGTGGCGTTTGACATTTCTGTGATCATTTCAATTCTAATAAAACGCGATTCCGCTACAGCGTAAGATGCGATGTGAGGAGCTACCACTAAGCTAACAATTAGAATTTTGCATTGCAAAGATTAGCGCGACTCACCTCAAATCATAGCGACATCCGAGCCCATTTTATCGCACGATTTGATCGCATAAATTTTAAACCAATCTTGCTGCGCCCGGGTCGAGCGCCTGGTGTAAATAAAATTCTACCGGATTTATCGTTGCGTAAATTTAAAACCGCACCCCCGCTCTATTTGAGCGCAGAGGCGCCTTATTTATACAACGTCGCACTTGGATTTGGATAAATCCACTACTTTCACATAGCAATGCCTCGTTTACGCCACGATAAAATTCTGCGAAATCACCGCTAAATTTTATCGCTAAATTACAAAGCCCAATCCTATTTTAAAGGCGACGGCCGTCCTTAAATTTTACGACAAATTCCAAATAGATCGCGCCTGCAAAATCCGGCAATCCAAAATAAAATTCTAAAAATTTAACCAAATTTCGCTAAAATCGCCGCAAAATTTCAAGGAGAAAAGATGAAAAAATTAGCTCTTTTAATATCCTTTGCTGCGATGATGATTTTTAGCGGCTGTGCGAGCACCACGCAAGGCGGCGCCGTAGGCATCGACCGCTCGCAATTCATCACCGTAAGCGAAGCTGAAATGGATCAAAGTGCCGCGCTTGCCTACAAGCAAATTACCGCCCAAGCAAACGCCAAGCACGTCCTAAATACTGATAAAAAGCTAACTGATCGCGTTAGAGGCATCTCGAGGCGCCTAATCGCTCAAGTCGGCGCATTTCGCAAAGACGCACTGAAATGGAACTGGCAGGTAAACGTCATCAACGACCCTACGATCAATGCTTGGTGTATGCCTGGCGGTCGCATCGTCGTATATACGGGCATCATCGAAAAGCTTAAACTTACCGATGCCGAGCTGGCTGCTATTTTGGGGCACGAGATGTCGCACGCACTGCGCGAACACAGTCGCGAGCGAGCCTCGACTGAACAGATGAAAGATGTCGGTATCGCCGTAGCAAGCTCTGCAGCAGGGCTTGGAGATCTGGGCTCGGCGGCTTTGAACATGGCGGCGCAGTACACTTTCACGCTGCCGTTTTCGCGCACGCATGAGACGGAGGCTGATCTGATGGGCGTTGAGCTGATGGCGCGCGCGGGATACGATCCGCGAGCGGCGATAAACGTCTGGGAGAAGATGAATAAGCTAAATGAGAGCCATCCGCTTAAATTTATGTCCACGCACCCTTCAAACGAAGATCGCATCGCTGATCTGAAAGAGGTGATGCCGAAAGTCTTGCCACTTTACGAGGCTGCCACAAGAAATAGATAGTCTTGCGATTTAAAATTTCGCAAGAGTTTGTGCGCTAAGGTTTTTTAAGTAGCAGGTTTTATCGTCGCATTTAAATTTCTCAATGGGCTTGCGCGCAGCGCTAGGATTATCCGCCGCCGCGCATAAGCTCTATCGCGATAAAATCTCGCCGCAACAAAGGTCTGCCGCAACGCAGAATTCTAAATCACCGCAAAATTCCATTAGCACGCCCGATAAACAAAATCGCGCCGAGATAAAATTTCATCTTTTAAAACGCAAGCGCCGGACGGAATTCTGCCGCATAGGAGGCCGAAATGCCCGTCGATGCAGAATTTTACGGCGCGAAATTTTATGATTTTAAGCGCGACGAAATTTGGAGTAAAATTTTGCCCCTTCGGGCGCAGATGGAATTTTGCTATGGTCGTATGCAAACAAAATTTTACAACCACAGTCAGGCATGAAAATAAAATTTATTCGACTGGGCGGCAGATTTTAGCGCTATTTTGCGTAGCGAGAGGTTTCGCGCGGGCAGATGAAATTTTACGCGATAAAAGAAGCAAAATTTCAACTCCGTAAAATTCTACGAGCGGGCGAGAGGCATTTTCCATATCTTTTGGATTTTAAAGAGTTTTTAGATATAATCATAAATATTTATTTTTAAATTTCAAAGGATAAAAAATTTGGACACGGACAGTTCGGTTTTAATGTTAGTTTTAGCTTTTGTATTCATCTTTATGAATGCTTTTTTTGTTCTTTCGGAATTCTCAATCGTCAAAGTAAGAAAGTCTCGCCTCGAAGAGCTTATCAAGGATAAAATTCCAAACGCAAAGCTCGCTTTTAAAATTTCAAACTCCCTTGACACCTACCTCAGCGCCACTCAGCTAGGCATTACGATAAGCTCGCTCGCCCTCGGCTGGATCGGTGAGCCAGCAGTATCGAGACTGATCGAGCTGCCGCTAAGATCCATCGGCATAGGCAGCGGAGCAGCGGCGCATACGATCGCCTTCGTCATATCTTTTACGCTCGTTACGCTATTTCACGTTGTGCTCGGCGAGCTAGTGCCAAAATCCATCGCTATTGCCAAAACCGAGAAGATCGTGCTTTTTATCTCCAGACCGCTTCATATTTTTTGGATTATGTTTTTTCCGATCATAAAAGCGTTTGACTTCATCGCTGCCGTCTCGCTTAAAATCATCGGCGTAAAGCCTGCCAAAGAGAGCGAGCTTGCGCTTTCGGACGAAGAGATCAAAATCATCGCAAGCGAGAGCCTAAAAGGCGGCGTACTCGATAGCCTCGAGACCGAGATCATCAAAAACGCCGTCGATTTTAGCGACACGGTCGCTAAAGAGATAATGACGCCACGGCGCGATCTCATATGCCTAAATAAGCAAAAAAGCTACGATGAAAACTACGCAACCGTATTGCAGTCGAAATTTACGCGCTTTCCGTATATCGACGGCAGCAAAGATAACGTCCTAGGCCTCATCCACATCCGCGACATCATCCAACAAAAGGGAGATAAAAGCTTCGATAAAATCGTGCGCAAACTCATCATCGTGCCTGAAAACAGCCCGATCTCTAAAATTTTACCGATGATGAATAAGCAGCGCATTTTTGCCGCGCTCGTCATCGACGAATACGGCGGCACTGCAGGATTTTTGACGATGGAAGACATCATAGAAGAAATTTTTGGCGACATCAACGACGAGCACGACGCGAATGCACAAAATTTCAAACGTATCGACGAGAATACCTTTGAGTTTAGAGGCCGCTTCGAGATCGAAGGCGTCGAGGAGGTGATGGGCATTGACTTTGATGAGGAGACCGAGCAACTAACGATCGGCGGCTACGTCTTTAATCTCTTTGGTAGCCTACCTGAAATCGGCGATAAAATAAGCGATGAAAACTGCGATTACGAAGTACTGCGAATGGATGGCACGAGGGTCTCGCTCGTAAAAGCGATCAAAAAAGTAGTCGCGCAGCCGCAAGAAAACGAAGAGACTGAGAAAAATAACTAAGCCAAAGTGCGGGTTAATAAAATTTCACTTTGCAATGCTGCGCGCCGGAAATTTCAAACATGCTGCCGCTTGCGACGCTCTCAATCCCCATATAGGGCAAAATTTATTCACCGCTCCCGTATAGATGCCCTAATAGCGGGCGCAGGAATGCCACTCGCCTTGTAGAGCGCCATAAAAGTGCTATTTATAAGTCCTCTTCATATTACAAACAAAAGGCGAAATTCTACCGCGAAAATTCTGCCAGAGCGACGCTAGATAGAATTTCTTGATGAGCCTATTTTTAAATTTTGCGAGATCGTAAATTTTAAAATTTCGCGGAATTTTAAAATTCTAATTGATCTAAATTTCTCGCCTAATTTAAATAGCAAGCCCCACTACAAGCCCAGACCAAGCGAATTTTAAAGCCAAAGCCTAAGCGCAAAATTTTCTAAAATTATAAAGATAAAATTTTACCGCGCAGTATCGCAGAATTAACTCTATCGATTTTGATCATAAAATTTCACCAATCTTACTTTAAAACTTCGCGGCTTTAAATTCTAAAAATTCCTCAGTAATCAAGTTGGCACGCCTTAAAATTCCGCATAAATAAATCTTAAATTCCTTTTTGCTACCATAACGAAAATTTTTTGCACGGATGGCTTTATGACAAAACACAAATTCTCATCGCGTTGGGCTTTTATCATCGCTTGCGTGGGCTCTGCTGTAGGTATGGCAAATGTCTGGGGCTTCCCTTACAAACTCGGCACGAACGGTGGCGGCGCATTTTTGCTAATTTACGTTTTTTTTGTAGCGCTGTTTTCATACGTAGGCCTAAGCGCCGAATATGCGATCGGTCGCCGCGCCAAAACAGGCACGCTAGGCTCATACGAATACGCGTGGAAAAGCCGCGGACTGGGCGCTATCGGTAAGGTTATCGGCTGGCTACCGCTTGCCGGTTCGATGTGTATCGCAGTGGGCTATGCCGTCATCATCGCCTACGTTTTAAAAGCGCTAGTCCAAGCCATAGACGGCTCGCTAATGAGCGAAAATACCGATACGTGGTTCAACTCTTTTGCCCTGACGCCCTACTCCGTGGTGCCTTATCACTGTATAATCGTCGCAGGCACGTTGCTGACGCTGTTTTTCGGCGCCAAAAGCATCGAAAAAACGAATAAAATTATGATGCCGCTATTTTTCGTGCTATTTACAATTTTAGCAGTTAGAGTGGCGACACTGCAAGGCGCCGCGGGCGGATATGCCTTTCTTTTTGGCGCCGATTTTACTAAGCTAGCAGATCCGATGGTTTGGATTTCTGCGATGGGACAGGCATTTTTCTCGCTATCGATTACGGGCTCAGGGATGATCGTCTATGGCGCGTATCTATCCAAAGACGAAGATGTGGTATCTGCAGCGAAAAATACCGCGCTATTTGACACGCTAGCCGCGATGGTAGCTACACTAGTGATGATCCCTGCAGTATTTGCTTATGGAATGGATCCTGCGGCGGGGCCTAAGCTACTTTTCGTAACTCTGCCTAAAATTTTGCAAGATATGGCAGGTGGTAGAATTTTTGCGGTGATTTTATTTACCGCCGTGATTTTTGGTGGAATTTCATCGCTTCAAAATATGTTCGAAGTAGTCGCCGAGTCGCTAATGCATAAGTTTCCAAGGCTAAGCCGCGCCTTCACGCTTGCGCTATTGTGCGCGATCTGCCTGGGTGCGGGCCTTGGTATGGAAGCGATAAGCTCATGGGGTCCGTGGATGGATTTCGTATCGATTTATATCATTCCGATCGGAGCGGTAATCGGCGCGATATCGTGGTTTTGGGTGATTAAGCGGAATGAAATTTTAGATGAGATCAATCTGGGCGCAGAGAGGGTCCGCGGCAAGCTCTGGTATGATATCGGGCGCTTTGTCTATGTCCCACTGGCGCTACTTTTATGCATAATCGCGCTTAGTATGCATATTTCGTTTTGAATTAAAATTTCGCTAGATTTAGCATTAATAGTATTCTCTCATAATGGAGTTTTAGCAAATCACATTTATAAATCATTGCATTATCCATATAAATAATGTATAATGCAATCAAAAAGGAGACAATATGACGCGATCTATAAACGTAAATTTTAGAATGGATGCCGAGCTTAAAAAAGGATTGGAGGAAGTATGCACTGAAATGGGGCTAAATTTAACTACTGCTTTTACAATATTTGCTAAAAAAGTATTGCAAGAACGCAAAATTCCTTTCGAGCTGACAGCAGATCCCTTTTACAGCCACGAAAATTTATCTCATCTTAAGCGCTCTTTTGACGAATTAAAGGAAAATAGCGGGATTGAGCACGATTTGTTAGAAGCGGATCAATGAAAAAAATCTGGTCGCAAGAAGCTTGGAAGGATTATCTGTATTGGCAGGAAAATGATAAAAATATTCTAAAGCGCATAAATAAGTTAATCCTAGATATAGAGCGTAACGGCTACGATTGTATAGGCAAACCCGAAGCGCTAAAGGGCAATTTATCGGGGCTTTATAGTGTTAGAATAGATGGAAAAAATCGGCTCGTATTTAGAATATCTAATGGCGCCATAGAAATAGCTCAGTGTAAAACTCACTATGGAGATAAGTAAAATACGTACAAAAGCATCAATATCAAAGCGGTAGTATTTGTCCCAAAATAAAAACTTTCACACCAAAAAAAAGGCGTGGAATTTTAAAATTTTATCTTATTTTATGGCTTAAAATTTTGAAATTCAGTGCAGATTTAAAGCAGTAAATTTCAAAATTTTACCTTGGCTGCTAAAAAGAAATTTCGTCGTTAAATTTAACAACAGAAATTGCTTTTTAATAAATGCCGTATCTGCAAAAGAATATCATGAGCTGCTGCAATATTTCAAGGCGCTAAACGTAAAAATAGAAGATCGGACCGACTTTATACCGCAGGCTCAAAATAGCGGTTATTTCACCGATAAAAATGAAATTTACAGCGACAATTTTAGCGATACGCAAATTCCGAAGAAAAATTTTAAATGGAAGCTTAGGCGATTTTTTAGTTTGGATTGAAATTTTAGTCCAAACGGCAAGTTCTTAAATTTGGCGAGAATTTCACGAGCGAATGGAGAGTAGGACGGCGAGGCAAATACTCGCTCGCCCCTCCTCTGGCTTGCCGCATTCACAAAGCTATGGCGGGTAAAATTCACTCAGCCCGTCGCCAAGGTAGAAAAGCTTTGGGCAATTCAGAATTTAACCCCAGCCCATCACAGCCGTAAAGCTGCGGCAAGCCAATCGATCCGACTCGTCGCCGTAGCAAATCCTCGGCGATCCGAGGATAGAGCCTCGCCCTAAAACCCCAGACCGCCCCCAATCTTTACTTCGCCCCTTTAGGCGGCATAAATGCGGTTAGTTTGATGTCCTCGCCCGCCTTGTGTTTATAAAGCTCGATATCTACCAGCGCCGTGTGGGAGATGTTGCCGTTGGCAAGCTCGCTCGTAGGAAGATCGATCGTAAGTACGTTCGGATTTCCGTTTTTGCAAAGCCCCTCGGCGTTAGGATCGTACCACGCGCCTTCGAAGATCTGCACCACGCCGCGCATTATGTCGTCGCTTACGTTCGCACCTGCTAAAATTTCGCCGCGAGCGTTATACACGCGCACCAGATCGCCCTGCTTGATGCCGAGCTCCTTAGCGTCCTCGGTATTGATCAGTACCGGCTCGCGATCTGCGACGGCGTATCTCTTACGATTTGAAGTGTTGCTCTGCTGCGAATGCAAGCGATCGAGCGGATGCAGGCTAAGCAGGTGAAATTTCGCAGGCTTATCCTTCATACCAAGCCACTCAATGGGCTCGAACCACATCGGATGCGCGCCGCAGTCTTTGTAGTTCATCGCCTCTATCGTATCGGAGTAAATTTCAATCAGCCCGCTAGGCGTTCCCAAAGCCTCCAAAACGGGATCGTTTCTAAAATCCTCAAAGCTCACGTACGCAGCACTCTCTGGCGTTTCGTAAAATTCCGTCGGCTCGTTTTTCTCCCACCACTGCTCAAAGCTCGGCATCTGAATGCCTAAAGCCGTGTTTGCATTCACGGCGCTAGCTGCCCCTTCGTAAAATTCTTTGATCCAGTCCATCTCTGTTTTGCCGCCGTCCGTATAAACCTCGGCAAGCCCGTCCGCGTAAGCCTTGCAAAGGTCGGTAAAAATTTGATAATCGTCCTTCGCGCCGTGCTGCTTGGCGACGACCTGCTTCATCGGGATTATATGCATATTGGAGTAGTCTCCGCTCATCGTGATGTCGTTGCGCTCATACTCCGTCGTGGTCGGGAACACGATGTCCGCCATCTTTGCAGTCGGCGTCCAGTAAATTTCATTCACTACGATGGTGCGCGGCTTGCGCCAAGCCTTGATATTGGTGTTAGTATCTTGATGATGCACGATAGGATTTCCGCCGACCCAGTAGATAAAATCGATCTTCGGATAGGTGATCTTTGCACCATTCGCGTCGATCGTCTTGCCTGGATTTAGCAGCACGTCCGCGATACGAGCTAGAGGGAAGGCGACCTTCGCCGTATTTACCAGCCATGCTTGAGTAGCTTCGCCGCCTTGCTTCTGATCCTGCGCAAGCCCTAGGAATTTGCCGTCCTTAACGACGCCGACGCTTGCCGCGTTCATTCCGCCGATCACGCCGCCCGCGCAGGTAGGCGCGCCGCCGTTAGCGTAGTGGTAGCTAAAGCCAAAGCCCCCTCCGGCAAGTCCGATCTGCCCCAGCATTGCGCATAGAGTTACGATCATCCAGTGCGCCTGCTCGCCGTGATGAGCGCGCTGGATACCCCAACCCGCCATTATCATCGTGCGATTTTCGTAAAATTTTATCGCAAGCTCTTTTATCACATCCGCGCTAATGCCGCAAATTTCACTAGCCCACTCGGGCGTCTTGGCTACGCCGTCGCTCTGCCCCGTAAGGTACGGCACGAATTTTTCAAAGCCCACGGTGTAGTTTTGTAAAAATTCCTTATCGTACTTGCCCTGTGAGTAGAGATGCTGCGCCATGCCTAACATCATCGCCACGTCGGTGTTCGGGCGAGGGGCGATCCATCGCGCCTTGCCCTCGAAATACTTGCCGCTTACGGTTTTGATCGGATCGATGATGATGATCTCTTTATCGCTGTTTTTTAGCTGCTCGAAATACTTAAATCCCTGCTCGTCCGAACTCGTCCACGCCACGCGAAGCGTAGAGATCGGATTTAGCCCCCAAAAGACCACGACTTTGGAGCTTTCAAGCACCACCGGCCACGAGGTTTGCTGTTCATAGACCTGGTTTGAACCCGTTACGTGCGGCATTATTACCTGCGCCGCGCCCGTAGAGTAATCGCCCGTGACGCCCGTAAAGCCGCCGCTTAAGTTCATAAATCTATGAAGCAGCGTCCTTGAGACATGCACGTTGCCCGTGCTCTGCCAGCCATAGCTGCCCGCAAACACCGAACTTGCGCCCTTTTGCTCGCGCGTCTTTTTTAGCTCGCGCGCGACGAGTTTGATCGCGTCTTCATATTTTACCTCGACCCATTCGTCAAGCCCGCGAAGCTCGGGTTTTGGATTATCGGGATCGGCGAGGTAAGATTTTCGCACCATCGGCGCCTTGATACGCGTGTTATAAACGAGATCCGCCATCGTATTTTGAAGAGTATTTGGAATTTTAGAGGTAATCTTCCACGGCGCGGATTTTACGATCTTGCCGTTTTTAACGCTCGCTTTTAAAATTCCCCACCGCGCCGCGGTTAAAATTTCGCCGTTTTTCTTAAGCGCGGTAAGCTTATCCGCCGCAAGCATCGAGCTTGGAATGAGCGGAAGCGCCGAGACCGCCGCGCCGAGCTTTAAAAAATTTCGTCTTTTCATTTCATATCCTTTAAATTTACGTCCTTGGAGTGCTTTTGCAGATACTGCACCACCGTCCAGCTCTCATCCTTGCTAATAGGCGTGCGCGAAAGCATCGATTTGATGTAGCCCGGCCATCTGTTGGCTTCGTAGCTGACGGGCTGGTGCAGAGCGTGACAGACGCTACACGAGGCTTCAAATTTCTCCTTCGCGCCCGCGAAAATTTTATCCACGTCGCCGCTTAGCGCGCCCTCGTCGGTGTAGGCGGTTATTTTAACCTTATTAAAGCCGTCCTCTTCGCCCAAGCTCTCGCTTTGAAATTTAGCCTGCTTCGAAAACGCCACCGCGATTATGCGCGCTTTAGGCGTGAAATAAATAACATTGGGCGCCTTTGGATTTTGATAGCCGATGAGCGAAAATTTCACCACTCCGTCCTTGACCTCCAGCACCTCTATGGCATTCGTAGGCAGCAGCCTGCCGTCCTTATGCGACAAATCGCCGCTTACGCTTACCTGCTTTAGCACCGTGCCGTAAAGCGTCTCGCCCGCCTTAACCTCGGCGCCAGCGTAGCTTGCGATCGTAGCCGCAAGAGCCGCCGCAGCCGCAAGAGAATTTAAAAACTTCATGCTTATCCTTTCTTAAAATTTTAAAAACTTCTCGTAAATCTGCCGTATAAAAAGCTCGCAAACATCACAGCCAAAACAGCCGCAAATGCCGCAAACGCTACCTGCGCGCACTGCGCCGCGTCTGCAAATTTAATGCTCGGCACGAGATAAAATCCCTCGCCGTAAAATCCGCCGAAAAAGCTCTGCACATCGCTAAGCGCGGTGCCTGCGAGGAAAGACGGGGTGCCCGTGCAGCTTGCGGGACGAAATAGCTCCGGCAGCAGGCTATCAAGCGGCGCCGCAAAAGGAAATGCAGGCGCTGCGAGGCAATTTGCGATATCTGCGGCGGGGTGCGGCGCGGAGCTTTGTAAATAGCCGTATATCGCGCCTGCAAAGCCAAGCAGGTAAGCAATGAGCCTTGCTATGAAGCTAAACGGTAGCAGCAAGCCGATAAGCGCGCCCACGCCCGCCACGGCAAAGCCCAGACGCACGAGGGTGCCCATCTGCGTAGGCGACATAAAAAGGCAGCGCTGAAAGAAAAAATATGATACCGCAAGATAGCCTGCGCTTATCACAAAGAGCCAAAACCACAGCGTAGCGGTATTTTGCCACACGTAAATCTTTAAGATCAATCTATTCAAGATCTCCTCCATCTTATAAAATTCTTAAGAATACTTTTTAATCTTAAGATTTAAATTTATGAAGGAATTATAGCAATAAAAGATAAAAATTCGAGTCTGTATTGCCCTAAATATCGGAGTTTTATAAGCTTTAAGCTTGACGTATAAAATTTCAATTTTAAAATTTGACGCTTCTTGCGCGGCAGCGAAACGTTTTTGAGATATGAAATTAAAATGGTAGATTTTATAAAATTTTATCTTTATTCGAGCCTGTTTTGATAAAAAATATATCGATTTCAAAACTCCGTAGCTCCAGCACCCAATAAATATTATGAAGATGATATAATGAGCCGAAATTTTTAAAAATATTTAACTTCATATTCAAGGGCGGGGCGCTATATGAAATTTAACATAAATGCCGTTATCGGCGGGGCGGATGATGTGCCGATCTATATGCCGGATATTATAAGAGCGGTAAGGCAAGAGATTAAAAGGGTTTTTAGCGATTTTGAAATGCACTCGCTGCAAAAGATCGATATTTGCCTTTGTTTGAGCGGAGAAGTATCGAGATATTTTCCCAAATCGGGAATTTATCAACCGAAATATTATCTTAAAAGCAAAAAAATTATCGCGTATATTCATTTTAGCTCAGACGAGTGGAGCTCCGATAAAAGGGCAAATGCAGATAAATTTTTAGAAAAGTTCAAGCAATATCTTATGGAGCTTGGAGATATTACCGGGCGGAAAATTACGAATAATAATTTAGAATTTGACGATAAGCAGTACAAAGATAATATAGACCTAGTTTTTGAAAATTTAGTAGTAGATTGTTGAAATAAAATTTGAAAAGAATATCTATCTGAAGCAGCAAAATTCCGTTTCAGATAAGGCAGACGCTAGCCCGGGCTAGTGAAATTCCAAACGCCCTTAAGACGCAAAATAGCGACGAGGCGAGTTTGGAATTTCATCATCAACGATAATTTAAAATTTTGCCTGAAAGCTTATTGGCTAGCTTAAAGCGCCTTGGTTGGCACCCCGTAGAATTTCAACGCGCTGTTAAGCAAGCGATGAGCGAGCCGCGCAAGGCGGGTCTTGCGCGAGCGCATAGAAGCGCGCGAGTGTTATTTCACAGTAGAGCTTTACGGATTTGATCTCGCGCGTAAAGGGCGAGATCAAGCCCAAATACCCGCGCAAGGACAAATTTTACGCAAGCCGCGCAAGATGGGCCTTGCGCGAGCGCTAAATCGCGGCTTTTAGCGCTTCGAATTTCGCGTCTTGCTCGGCTAGCAGCTGTCCTTTCTCATCGCGCGAAACGTAAATTTTAAAGATATTCTCGCCCGCTTTGTCGTAAAAGCCCACGAATTTCGAGAGCATCCCCATAAAAGTCTGCGTCACAAGGATGATCTTATCAATCTCATCCGTCTTTAGATGACCCCCCAAAATACCCAGCCCATGCGCCTCATCGCCGTTTGCGCCCATACCGAAATTATAATATCCCTGCGCATTCTTGCCGCTTGGGATCTTGGTTTTAAACTCGATGATGAAGCTCGGCGTATTTTTTACGAAAAGCACCTCGCCCCAACTCTCAAGCTCCCTAATGACCTCGCCGAATTTATCGCCGCCGGCGCTCTTTCCGAAGCGCTCGGGCAGGTTTAGCAGTACGTCGATCTCCTTCGCGCCGAGCTCCTTGCAAATCTGCGCGATCGAAATTTTAGGGTTTTGCGCAAACAGCGCCTCGATTCTCTCTTTCATTTTTATCCTTTCTAAAATAAAATTTTAAGAGCCATTATAATATAAAAATTCTAAGTTACAGATAACGGCAATCAATTAAAGAGGATTTGAAAAGCTTATTCTAAGAAAAATTTAGCGCTACACAGTGCTTATGCGTAGAATTTTAAGTGATAATACAAAGAATTTTATCTGCACGGAATTTTAGAATTCTAAAATTCCGCAAAGCTTTAGAGCTTTATCATAGCGGATCGTATCCGAAGCGATTGGACCCGCTATCGCCGCGCTGCACGAAAAATACAAGCAGCACTATCCAACCCACAAATGATACCAAAAGCCCGATATCGCCGAAAAAAGCACCCACTATCGGCGTTAAAATAAGCAGAAAAAACCAGCCGCTTCTATCGGTGTCATGTAATCGCCTGACTGATACAGCGATGGCTGGCACTAGCATGGCTAGCTGAAAAAGCGCATCTATAATGCCGATTTCTTGATGGACGATTTTGCCGGCTATTATTTGATTGTACCCTATCGTAGTGCCTAAAACGCCATCTATCAAGCTCAAAACAATCCCGCCAAGCACGGTAAATAGAAAAAACCACCAGTACTCCGACCTCGATGCTCGCCCGCTAAATGCGGCGTATTTTTGCTTTACGCAAGTTTGCACGGACTCCATAAAAGTCATTTTAAACTCCTTTTTTAAAATAATGTAGGATTATACTAATCGCCCCTTAAATAAATGTCTAAAACTCCCGCCTATTCATCTGCCTTACGTGATATGCCAAATGCGCTAGATCGTAGCCGCCTTTTGAAGCGGTAACCTCTCTGGTGCCATGAACCGCCGAAACATTTAGAACTGCTGCGACAACCTGACCTATGGTGGATACTAGAACTAAAAGCTGCGAGCCAAGTATCGCAAGAACTAGAGTTATCATCTCCGTAGCTGCGATAACATAAAACGCTCTCAAATAGTCTTTCTCGCCACTACAATCATAAAGCTCCTTGCTAATTAATAACCGATAAATCAAATATACCAACATGCACACGCAAGAAACACACAGTGCAAAGACAGAAGGCTTAAAAAGCCCAAAGCCTATAAATACGATGATTAACGCACTTATAGTCGAAAAAACTCCAGCAATCGCAGCATTTGATAGCAAATCCGTGCTGCGTATTGCGCGCGCTAAAAAATATAGCCCTACAGCTAAACATATTACCAAAATAATCCCGATACCTTGTAGTGCACCAGCCTTGTCCGCATTTTTAATATATCCACTCACTGCACTTAGTACCTCAAGTCCAAATGCTATATAAAGAGCGGTTTCGGCATTAGATAGACTCTCGCCACATTCCATAACATCGTCCGCATAAAGATAGGTAATATCTCCCACACCCACGGAGGCATTTAGCTTTCGCACCATATCAGGCAACCTAAAAAAGTCGCTAATAAGCCAAATTAAAAACAAAACATTGGGCACCGAGAAAATAACCATAAAATGAAAAAAGCCCTGTTCTATATCTTTTAGGTCTGATGCTTGCACACCCAAATCCGGACGAGACGAGTTTATAAGCGCTAACAGATCGTTACCTTCTATACTCGTCCACATGACAGCAACCACTACTAAAAAAAGCCAGATGAGAAATGGTAGCCCGCCTAAAAGCTGAAAAATCGCGGAAATTATACGCCCAAGATAAAATCTATGCGCGCCGAAAGGCCCTAGGAACATATAAAATACGTAGGCTTTATTTAGATCGTAAGCCTTAGCTGAGCTTTGCGTAGAGCTAATTCTATCGGAATTTGAGGAAGCTGAATTTTGCCAAGTGGAATTTTGCTCCACAAAATTCTGCGAGCTCGCAGCATCTTCGGTAGAATTCAAGTCTTTCGCGTTAGAATCTTGCTCGCTAGAGCCTGTCGCGACGGAATCTCGCAAAATAGAATTTTCTTCATCCAAGCCTTGAGCTTCAAAAGCTAAATTTTGCTCCGTAGAATTCTGTGGCGTAAAATTCTGCCTTGTGGAAGTGGAATCTTGCTCTATAGAATTCTGAGCCGCGAAATTTTGCTCGCTAGTATCATCCGCCGCAAGAGCTTCTTGCGCTAAATCTAAACTCTCAGATTGCTCCTGTGGTTTCTCATCCAGAGGCTTTTTCTCTTCGCCACTTTTACGTCTTATACTGGCTAGCGACGCAGGATTGCTGCTGCCGCCCCAAATATCTTCGCCCATCTGCTCTCCTTGATTTTTAAAGCAATTTTACCTGAAATTTAAGGAATTTTTGTATATTCGCCGCTACAAATTCAAAACAAAGGACAAAAATGCCAACAGTAACATTTCAAGGAAAGCCCGTAGAGTTAAGCGGGCAAGAGATAAATCTAGGCGATCGCGCGCCACAAGTGCGCTTAGTAGCTCAAGATCTAAGCGAAATCGAGATCGCTAGCGGCAAGCACGTGCAAATCATCGTCGCCGTGCCGTCACTAGATACGCCCGTCTGCGCGACGGAGGCACGTAAGTTCAACGAGCGCGCTGCATCGCTTCCTAACACCGAAGTAATCGTCGTTTCGATGGATTTGCCGTTTGCGATGGGGAGGTTTTGCACGACTGAAGGGATAAAAAATCTACGCGTTGCAAGCGATTTCCGCGATAAGGAATTTTGCCGCCGCTACGGCACCCTCATCGCCAGCGGCGCATTAGCAGGTCTTAGCGCCAGAGCGATCTTCGTCATAGATACCGCAGGCGTTGTGGTTTATAAAGAGCTCGTAAGCGATATAGCCTCTGAGCCCGACTACGACGCAGCCCTAGATTTTGCAGAGCTCGTCGCTCGCAACAGCTGCTCTAACTGAGCAAGATAATAGATCCAAGGTTTGGATAATTTTCGCCTCGCTTTAGTTCACTACTTTAAGCAAATTCGCCCTACTGCAAGTAAAAAACGAAGTAGGGCGCTTAAAATCAACTTCAATTTTACATTTTGATTTTACGCTTTGATTTGCGCTTCGGTGCACGCAAAGCTATTAACGCACTGCGATAGCAAGCGAACGAGCACGAAATATAGGATCGTCTGCTGCTAAATTTTAAATTTAGCAGCAGCGAGAGTTAAAATTTTAAAATTTGCCCGCTTAGCTACTACGCGCGATAAATTCGCTAAATGAAATTTTGCGCGCGTAAAATTTAACTCCGAGCGAGGCGAGTTTGTTTTGCAGCGGCAGCGCCAGCTCCTCTATGCCGCTAAAAAGACAAAGCGGCAAATTTCGCGTCCTATCTTTCGTATCTGCAAAACTCTCGTCCTCAAAAAATTTCTTTAAAAACACGAGCGTTTTTACCTTGTCCGCGCCCAGATCCTCGATGAAAACGCTGAAATATTTGTAGTTTTTTTCTTCGACTTCTTCATCCACCTGCGCGTAGTCGTCTGCCAGCTCGCGGTAAAATTCGTTGTTTAAATCAGCAAGCAGCGCAATCGCTTCAAGCGAGCAAGGCGCCTCAAGCGCGGCAAGGGCGGTTAAAATTCCTTCAAATTTAACGATGTCGTCCGCGACCTTTATCGGCTCCCACGAGCCCGCGCCATGATACGCAAAATACACGGGCGAGGCATCCCCCAGGGCAAAGTCTACGAAAAACGGATCATCCATTCCGTTACGCGCGATGGCTCGCCAGCTCTTGCGCCACTGCCCGGGCGTATCGTCCGCTAGCTCCTCGCTCGTTTTGCGGCTAGCGAGCCTATATCCCTCCTGAAAGCTCTCAAACTCGCTCTCGTCAGGATAGAAAAACGGCAGTAAAATGCACTCCGAGACGATACGTTTGCGGATAAAATTTCGGATTAAGCTCGGAATTTGCACGGCGCGACCTTTGGGTTAAATTTGAGCGAATTTTAGCAGAGTTTTTAATTCGTGCAAATTTACGATCAAATTTTGGTGAATTAAATTTGAGTGCAAAACACAAGCGGAAGTATCGCGAGATGATTTTGAGAGTTGTGCAGAAATTTTAAGTCAAGGCTAGACAAAGTAGTCTGCCGCAGACTTAAAATTTCAAATCTCTCTCAAAAGCACTCGCGAGACGACGCGCTAAATTTTATAGCGACTGCAAAATTTTAGGTTTACCAAACGCCTGTATCGGCTTAATCTCTCCCTTAAATTTCTCAATCTGCACTAGCACGGTGTGAGCCGAGTTGCTTTGCGCGAGACTTGACGTGCCTTTATCGAACGTAAGCACGTTTACGCAGCCGTGCTGGCAGAGGCTCTTTTCGCCCCAAACCTCGGGATCGTACCACGCGCCTTCGCAGATCGCTGCGACGCGCTCGGGCACGATGTCGGTGACTAGCACGCCTGCCAAAATTTCGCCGCGGTCGTTGAAAACGCGCACGATGTCGCCGTTCGCAAGCCCGCGAGCTTCGGCATCTTTTGGATTGATAAGCACCGGCTCTCTGCCGCTAACCTCGGCGAAATTTCTGATGATCGAGTTGTTTAGCTGGCTGTGCAGGCGGTAGCGAGAGTGCGGGCTTACGATGTGAATCGGATACTTCGCCGTCTTTTTCGCATCGCCTAGCCATTCCTTAGGCTCGATCCAAGTAGGCATCGGCGGGCAGTCGGCATAGCCCATCTTAGCGATTACGGGCGAGTAAAGCTCGATCTTGCCAGACGGCGTGCCTAAGCGGTTTTTGGCGGGATTTTCGCGGAATGCCGCAAGGCGCGTATATAGCGCGCTGCTCTCGTCGTCCTTTTCAAAGCGCACGAAGCCTTTGTCGTAAAATTCCTCAAAGCTAGGCATCGTTATATTTAGGCCTTTGGCTTGCTCTACGGCATCGGCGTAGAATTCTTTCATCCAGCCTAACTCGTCCTTGCCCTCGCTAAAGACCTCGCCGTATCCCCAGCGCTTGCAGATCTGCTCGCAGATCCAAAAGTCGCTCTTACTCTCGCCCATCGGCTCGATTGCAGGTCTGTAAGCAACTATATATTCGCCCGTAGCGCCCGTTTGGTTGATGTCGTTGCGCTCGACCTCGATCGCGACGGGAAGCACGATGTCGCTAAGCTTCGCCGTACTCGTCCAGTAAGGCTCGGCGGTGATGACGGTGTCAAATTTACGCCACTGCCTCACAATATTATTCACGTCCTGATGGCGCGTAAACATCGATCCGCACGCCATATACGCGACTCTCATATGCGGCAGTTTGATCTTGGTGCCGTCATAATCGATCTGCTTGCCCGGATGCTCCAGCGCCTCTATGCTGCGAGAGGACGGGATGGTGATATTTTTCGCGCTTTTCCAAGGCGCAGAGCCCGTATTTTCGTATTTCTCATCTATGCGCGTGCTAAGTCCCTTTAAAATAGGAGCCACCTTGTTCGTAGCGCCCGCAGAGCCGTAGCCCAAGCTAAATTCAAAGCCGAGCCCCTCCTTGCCGATATATCCCAGCATCGCATTAAGCGCCACTAGCGCCCAGAAAGGCTGCTCGCCGTGATCTGCGCGCTGCAAACCGCGACCGATCAGGATCGTGCTCGGCTCCTTTGCAAGCGCCGTAGCAAATTTCGCAATAGCCTCCTCGCTAAGCCCGCAAATTTTGCTCGCCCAAGCTGCGTCCTTTACGATTTTATCGCTCTCGCCTAGAAAATACGCTTTAAATTTATTAAATCCGACGGTGTATTTTTTGATAAATTCCTCGTCGTAGAGGTTGTTCGTAAACAGATAATGGCACATACCGATGATGAGCGCGGTGTCGGTGTTCGGGCGCACGATGATATCTTCGCTGCCGAAGTAGCGCGCGGTGTCGTTTCTCATCACGTTTACGCTGTAGGTTTTGATGCCCGATTTTTTAAGCTCTTGCATGCCGATGTAACCGTCGTGCGTAGGTGGAATGGATGAAATTTGATTGGTTACCGCAGGATCGGTCGCCCAAAATACGACGTTTTTAGCGTTTTTGACGATCGCTTTCCACGTAGTAGGCGCGTCGTAAACGGCGCTTGAGCCCAATACGTGAGGCATGATAACCAGACCCGCGCCGGTCGAATAATCACCGCTTTCCTCTACGTAACCGCCTAAAATTTTAAGCATTCGGTGCGCTACGGTGCGTCCCCAGCCGATCTTGCCGCTGCCGCCCCACCAGTAGCACTCGCCGTAGATCGCCTCGGCGCCGTATTTTTCGAAATTTTCTTTCAAAGCCTTCGCCGCTAGATCAAGCGCTACGTCCCAGCTAACGCGCACGAACTCCTCTTTACCGCGCAGTTCGCTCTTTGCCGCGCCTTTAGCCTTCAGATAGCTTTTGCGCACCATCGGATAGAGCACGCGGTTTTCGTTTTGGATATTATCGGGCAGGCTGTAATTCATCGTGTTTGGAAATTTATCGCCTTCAAAATCGCTTACCGAAACGATCTGCGACGAGTTTAAATTTAGCCAAAAAGTACCGAATCTATTTGCGCCGAATACCTTTTTGTTATCAAAAATCGTCTGCGTGACCCCCTCAATCCTGCTAGCGCTTGCCGCGCTTGCGCCTAAAATCCCTGCCTTTAAAAAGTCTCGCCTTTTCATCTGATCTCCTTTATCATTCAGGTTTTTTTGCGTTGTGTTGTAGATATTTTATGATCAAATTTAGCTCGTCGCCCTCGAGCGCTACGTAGTTTGCATTGATCATCTCTTGTAAATTTGCAGGCCACTGATTTGCCGTGAAGCTCTTTGGCTCATGCAGGCGGTGACACGCCGAGCAGATCTGCTCGTAGTTCGTCTTTGCTTCCGCATAAAGAGCCTTAGCGTCCTTAGCTACGGCATCTGAGCTGATTTCGTAAATTCCCTCCGCCTCATACCAGATCTCGCCGTAATCGTCCTCGAGCTTTTTGCCCTTTTTAAAATTTGCTTCGGCTTCGTTCGTAAAAATCGCGTAAATTTCAGCCTCTTTCATATTTTTTTGGATTTGAAGCTGATAGTTTTCGCTCACGACGCCTTTAATTTTAATCTTGGTAACGCCGCCATCGCTGGATATCACCTCGATCGGCGTTAAAATTTCAGCCTCGCCGATAGTTTTTCCGTCCTGCGAGATCGCCGTGGTTTTGGAGATCACCTCGCCGCCGAAAAGCGAACACGCACAGACAAATGAGATAAAAATTTTCCTCATAAAGTATCCTTTCTGGGTTGTCTTTAACGCGAATTATAAATCAAAGATAAATTTAAATTTGTCGCGATTGCGACGAATTTATCCTTTTTATGTAAAATTTACGTGAAATTTTATGCAAAGAGCTGCTATGATAGATAGACTAAATAACGATTACAGCGAGAAATTCGACTTTTTAAGCAGGGAGCGGATTGCTAAATTTAGGCGCGAAAGCTACGCTCGCGGCGACGTGATCTACGCGCAAAAGTTTAAATTTATCATTCTACTGCGTGGCAGGGCGAAGCTAAACTGCTACGAAAACGGCAAGGAATTTATCTTTAGCTTCGTAAGAAGCGGCGCCTACGTCTGCTTGGATAAAAACACGAGCCTTGAAATTTTAAGCGACTGCGAGACGCTGCAGATCAATATCTCGGAGCTTTTCGAGCTGCTTGGAGACGAGTTTGCAAGCTCGATCATAAACGCGCTTATCAAAAACATCTACTCGCAGCGGATTTTAATTAAAGAGATCGTTTTTGCGAAAATTCAGACGCGGATTTTAAATTTTCTAAACCGCATCGCAAATGCCGATAAGATCGTGGAGCTTCCCTTTAATATAATGACGCTGGCAAGCCTGCTCGGAGCGCCTCGCCAAAACGTCTCCTCGGCGATTACGAAGCTGGTAAATGACAAAAAGATCGTGAAATTAAAAGGAAATAGAATTAAAATTTTGTAGTTTGAATCTGCGCAGGGGATCTAAATTTAAACTATTTTGGCGAAAGCCGCCCGCGAAATTTTAAATTTAACCCGATAAAAAGGCGCGCGGCGCGAATCGAACGAAAGGACGCGCAGATCAAAAAGACAAGCGAAAGCATCGCAAAGTAAGATGAGGCTCGGATAAAATTTGGAAACGGGGCGCTTGCGCGACCGAGCAAATTTCACGCGCAAAATACGGTGCGACGATTTAACGCTCTTGGCACGAATTTCAAATTTAACGAAGCGAGGCAGCGCGCTAAATTTTACAAAGATTGCAAAATTTTTACAGCGTCGTAAGTTTTTACCTGCGCTTTTAGAAACTCGCAAAGCTCTTTCTGCTCGCAAAGGCCGTGAGCGAGCAAAAACTCCGCCGTGTCTGTATCATCCAGTACTGCGGCTAGCTTAATCAAGCCCGTTAACTCATTTTGCGGTAGCTCGCGCAAGCTTTGAAATTTTAAAATTTCCTCCACATAGCGTAGCCTCCCGTCGCGGAATTTTTTAAATCTCGCGCTCTTTATGAACTCACGAGCGCGTGGATCAGGCGGATTTTTATATGCCGAAACGATAAAACCTGCATCTCGTAAAAATAGCAGCTCACCGCCTGCAACCGAGCTTACCACGCCGCTAATATCTGTAGCGCCCAGCTCAAGAAGCAATGAAAACGTCTCAAAATCTCCGCACGATGTGGCTAGATGTAACGATCCGCGTGCATGTATGTTTGCGCCGTGCTCTACCAAAAATCGCACTAATCGCAGCACATCCGCATTTTTTAAAATTGTGCGACGTCCTAGCTTTTCGCTTGGAGTTATCAAATTCTTTTCGTCTGCACCCAAATCAGCGCTGCTTGGCGCATCAATACCCGCACCAAAATAAAGCGGACAGCCGTAAGAAATCGCAGTTTGCAACGGCGAGCCGATATATCCTTCATTGTAGTTCAAATCAGGCTTAAACGCAAGTATTCGAGTAATTCGTGTAAAATCAAGCTTTCCACTTCGCATTAGTTTCATATTTGCAATAAATGGCGTAAAAATCCGCTCGTCAAACTCCCCGAAATCCTCGTCGATCCTGTCCCTGTTTTGCGCCGCGAATTCCAAAAGGGCGTCCAAGCCCGCATCTATCTGCGCATCGCTAGCATTTTCATCGTAAAAAATTTCAAAATTTGGCTACGATAAATTTGACTCTGCTTGCTGTGAAGCAGAAACTCTCGCGTCATCCTTAGCAGCGCCAAAAGCGTAGCCCGCAAGCAAAAGCCACAAAAAGATAAAATTTTTCATATCATCCTTTCCATAAATTTTGCCCGATTATATCAAATCTAAGGCTAAATTTAACGGCGTCTTGAAATTTCATAAAAAGCAAACGGCAAATAAATTTAGCCCAAAAAAGCGCCTTTTGATTTTAATTTCGCTAGAATTAGCCATAAATAACCTAAACAAAGGAGCGGCAAATGAAACTACTTTTTACTTTGATCTTGCTTTGTGCGGGGCTTTTTGCAAACACGCTGCAAGAGATCAGAAATAGCGGCGTCATTAGAGTAGGCGTCAGAGACGGCAGACCGCCTTTTAGCGAGATTAGCGGTGGTAAATTTGAAGGCTTTGAGATCGAGCTTGCCAATGCGATCGCAAAGGCGATTTTCGGTGCCAAACAAGGCGAAGTGCAGTTTGTCTCTCTAAGCGCCGCCGATCGCGTCTCGTATCTAGTCAATAATAAAGTCGATATGGTTGCAGCTACCTTCGTCATCGATTCGGCACGCAAAAATCATGTAGACTTCTCGATGCCGTATTTTTCGACCAATCTCGGCGTACTAACTCGCAAAGCGGACGCCATCAAAGATATATCGCGTTTGCGCGATATGAGACTCATAACCGAAGAGGGCACAACCGTAGATAATTATCTCAAAAAAGAGAAATTTAGCAACGTAAGCTACTGCAAAAACACAAGCGAATGCTACGCGATGATCCGTGACGGCAAAGCCGACGGATACGTCAATCTAAATATCACGGTGCTAGCCTACGCCGTCGTGGACGATACGCTCGAAGTGCCGTTTCAAAACTTCGGCAAGCCCGATTTCATCGGTATTGGCGTGCAAAAAGGAAATAAGGAGCTGCTTGATTTCATCAACGCAGAGCTTGTCAAACTAAGCAAAGAGGGCTTTTTCAAAAAGGCTTATCAGGATACCTTTGAGCCTTTTTACCGCGGTACGGCGGATAAAAAATACTTCCTGCTAGATGGAATTTATGACTTGCTATAAAAGCGAGCTAGAAATTAAAATATAAAATTTATCGAAGGCAGTTTGCATAACGAATAAATCTTGGGATTTAAAATTTAGAATTTGCGAAATTTTAAATCCCCACTTCGCCCCTAAATTTCAAACTTGCATACGCGCGGTGATTAAATTTTAAACCGCTTGCATTTATTTTCTCTAAAATATATAGTGCTATAATTATTTCAAAACTAAAAAGTAGGGGGCTTTTTATGAGATTACTTTTTATTTTAGCCTTATTTTGCGCTAGCATTTTTGCAAATACACTAGATGAAATCAGGCAGGCAGGTGTTATCAGAGTGGGCGTGCGCGAAGGTCGTCCGCCACTAAGCGAGTCTAATAACGGCAAGTTTGAGGGCTTTGAAATTGAGCTTGCTAGCTCAATCGCCAAAGACATTTTCGGCGATAAAAAAGGCGAAGTGCAGTTCGTAGCCGTAACCGCAGGCGATAGAATCCCGTTTTTGAAAAATAACAAGGTCGATATGGTCATCGGTACCTTTATGATTACGCAAGAGCGTAAGAAGCAGGTGGATTTCTCACTTCCGTATCTATCGGTAAATTTTGGCATTGTAACGCGTAAAGAGGATCAAGTGAAGGACTTCGCGCAAGTTCGCGATATGAGGATTTCAATTGAAAAGAACCCAAACGGCTCGATGACCGAGCGCTATCTACGCAAAGAGAAATTTAGCAATTTAGTTTACTGCAAAAATACCTCCGAGTGCTATGCGATGATGAAGGACGGCAGAGCCGACGGTTACGCAAACGACAACATCATCGTCCTAGCCTACGCCGTCGTGGACAATACGCTCGAAGTGCCATTTAAAAACCTAGGCGCGGCGGAATTCTTAGGCGTCGGCGTGCAAAAAGGCAATCAAAGCTTGCTTGATTTCATCAATGCCGATCTAATCAAACTAAGCAAAGAGGGCTTTTTCAAAAAGGCTTATGAGGACACTTTCGAGCCATTTTACCGCGGCACGGCGGATAAAAAATACTTCCTGCTAGACGGAATTTATAATATGCTTTAGGTCTTAGAATTCTAAGGCGCAGGGCTTTAAAATTTTAAAATTCCGCTTCGCACGCGGCGAGTGGAATTTTAAAATCTGCAAATTCTAAAATTTTAGTAAGCGAGAAATTCCGCAAAATTTCAAAATTTAAAATTTTATCTCACGCTCGGTTTAAAAACATCTATTCTATTTGAAGCAAAATTCTACGCTACGAACAGAATTTTAGAATTTTACCCGCACCGAGAATTTTAAAATCCCGTGCTGCAACACAATTTCGTAACTCATGGCTTTTGCGCTGCGATAAAATATAAAATTTATCGTGCGGTGTAGAATTCCGCAGATAAGCGCGATAGATTTAAAAGGATAAAATTCCGCGTGAGGTAAATTCTGCTCACGGCAAAAGCGCGGTCGTCGCAGATGTTATCGTTTAAGCTTTGTGGTCGCAGAAATTTACTCAAACGCCTTGTAGTGCGCCTCGTCAGCGAATTCTAACATCTCGCGATCGCCCCTGCTGTCGCCGTAAGCGATAACGCGATCGAAAGCCTGCACGTCGTATGCTGCGCGCACGCGAGCGACCTTTTGCGCGCCGTAGCAGTTCTGCCCCTCGATCTCGCCCGTGATGATGCCGCCTTTGCGCCGTATTTTAGTGCCTAAAAGCTCCAAGCCCTGTGCGTCGCACCACGGACGTAGCCAATCTTCGAGCGAGGCAGTGACGATGACTACCCTATCGCCTGCGGCTTTGTAGCTTGCGATCTTGTCCATCGCGCTTTGTTTTAGGATATCTTCGATGTGAGTGGTGGAGTATTTTTTGCAAATTTTATCGAATTTATCGGCGCTCATGCCCGCAAAAAAGTAGCCCAAGAGCTTTCTGCGCGTAAAATTATTGCTCGCAAGGCCTAGTTTATACGCCACCAAAATGGGCGATAGCACCAAAATCCCGCGAAAAAATTTCTTAAATCCGACTACGTAGGCGACGAACTCGAGCAGCGAATCATCACGCGTGATCGTGCCGTCAAAGTCGAATAAAACAAGATTCATTGCCTCTCCTAGCAAAATTTTAGCAGCTCAAATTTTAAAATTTGTCTATAAAAAAGGCGTGAAATTTAAAAGCTAAATTTCACGCCGAATTTTAAAATTTCATTTTGAAATTCTATTTTTTAGCCATTCGTCTGCGCGTTGTAGGGTCCAGGTATCGCTTGCGCACGCGGATATTTACGGGCGTGACCTCCACAAGCTCGTCCTCCTCGATCCACTCCAAAGCGCGCTCTAAATTTAATGCTCGCGGCGGCACGAGTTTGATCGCATCATCGCTGCCGCTGGCGCGGACGTTGGTTAAATTTTTACCCTTGATCGGATTGACGTCCAGATCGTTCGGGCGGCTGTGCTCGCCGATGATCATACCCAGATAGACCTTCGCCTGCGGAGCGATAAAAAGCACGCCGCGATCTTGCAGGTTCCACAGGCTGTATCCTAGCGCCACTCCGTTTTCCATGCTCACGAGCGCGCCGTTTTGTCGCTTCTCGACCGCGCCGATGAAGGGGCGGAATTCCAAAAAGCTATGATTCATCACCCCTTCGCCGCGAGTATCGGTCAAAAACTGCGAGCGAAAGCCGATAAGACCGCGCGCGGGGATCTCAAACTCCATGCGCGTCTGACCGTCGCCGGTAGGATTCATCACCTTCATCTCGGCCTTTTTGCGACCGAGCTTTTCGATGACGGTGCCGGTACAATCATCGGGCGCGTCGATGACTAGATGCTCGAAAGGCTCGCATTTGATGCCGTCGATCTCTTTGATGATGACTTCCGGGCGCCCGAGGCAAAACTCAAAGCCCTCACGGCGCATATTTTCAGCTAAAATCGTAATCTGCAACTCGCCGCGGCCGCTTACTTTAAATTTTCCCTCACCCGCGTTTTCATAGCGCATCGCGATGTTGGTTTTCATCTCCGCTTCTAAGCGCTCATCAATTTTATTTGAGGTCACGAATTTGCCCTCCGTGCCGGCTAGTGGTCCGTCATTTACACTAAAAATTACGCTAAGGGTCGGCTCTTCGATATGCAGCGCATCAAGCGGAATCGGATTATTGGGATCGACGATACTATCGCCTACGTCAAGCGCGTCAAAGCCAGCAATCGCCACAATGTCGCCCGTGCCCGCCGTATCAATATCGGTGCGCTCAAGCCCGTTAAAACCGATCAGTTTTGAAATTCTACCATTTATATGCGTGCCGTCGGCTTTGGCTAGCATAACACTTTGGTTTTTGTTTATCGTGCCGTTGAAAATCCTAGCGATGCCGATCTTACCGACGTAGTTATCATAATCGAGCGTGAAAACCTGCAGCTGCAAAGGATTATCGTCGCTGCCGCTCGGAGTAGGGACGTGAGAGATGATCGTCTCAAAAAGCGGCTTCATGTCGGTGCTCTCATCGCTTAAATCGTATTTTGCGTAGCCGTTTTTGGCCGCGGCATAGATGACGGGGAACTCAAGCTGCTCGTCGTTTGCGTCAAGCGCTACGAAAAGATCGAAAATTTCATTTACCACGCGGTCCGGATCGGCTGCGGGCTTGTCGATTTTATTTACAACCACTATCGGCCTGAGACCCAAAGATAGTGCCTTTTTTACAACAAATTTTGTCTGAGGCATAACGCCTTCTTGCGCGTCGACGAGCAAAAGAACGCCGTCTACCATTTTTAACACGCGCTCGACCTCGCCGCCGAAATCGGCGTGACCCGGAGTGTCGATGATATTAATTTTAACGCCGCCGTAGTGGATGGCAGTGTTTTTGGATAGTATCGTAATGCCGCGCTCGCGCTCTATGTCGTTGCTGTCCATCACGCGCTCGCCGACTTCTTGGTGATTACCAAAGGTGCCGGACTGTTTTAAAAGCTCATCTACGATAGTGGTCTTGCCGTGATCGACGTGTGCGATAACCGCGATATTTCTGATATTTTCCAAATTTTTCTCCGTTTATAATTTCAAAAACTGATGATTATACTAAAAAAATTCTTAAGATAAAAATTTACAAATACTCTTTGACTTCGCAGACAAAAAACTCATACACGCGCTGTTGGATCAACGCGTCCTCGTCATCATCTCCAATCAAACGGCGTAGATGCGAAAAATCAATTTTTTTGATATATTTTTTGTTATTTTTGATATCTCTGTCGATCTCTTTTAAAAGCGAATCTAAATTTAAGCTTTTATAAGTTTTCGCCTTTAAGATATACTCTTTTACGATGGAGACCAGCACGCCGATGCGCTGCTCATCACCCGGATAAATTTCGCCAGCTATATCTTTGATCGCGTCGTAATCCTCGTCGGTCTGCTTCTTTTTGGCAAGCAGCATAGCGGCAAAAATTTTGGCTCTAAACTCAATAGAGCGATGATGAGGGATAAAAACCTCGCGAAATACGGATAAAAGATGATTTTTGAAATTCATTTATAACCTTACTTTAAGAAACATTTCCATATAATCCCATTTGCCCTTTCTTAGACCTGTGCAATGCTTTTTTTAGGCACCGCTTCAGGGTAGGAATACAGCAGAGCACTTAGATCTCGCATGTGCCGCAGCCATCTGGGAAGGGGTTTTATAAATCGATCCTATTAAGTCCGAAATGCTCTTTGAAATCCTCGCAAACACTCTGAAAATCGACGCCTTCAATTTTTGGCTTTGATTTGAAAAACTCTAACATCGAATTATACCCGCTAAGCAGCTCCTTGCTTTTCACGCCGTAGCTAATCGAAATCCCCGCCTCAAAAAATGCCGCTAGCTTATCACAATACTTAAGCGCCTTGCCGTCGATTGCGCGAAATTTATCTTCGTTAAACATCTTTAGGCTGCCTTCTGCAAATTTAGGCTCCTTGCCTAGCTCGAAGGTGCGGTTTTCAAACTCATCTTTTATAAATTTACCGCCCTCTTTGCGGATACCCAAAATATAGCTGAAATCATCTCTCATATGCTCCGGCACGAAAGGCAAAATTTTATCGTCTATTAGCCGCATCTCATATTCGCCTATGATGTCGCTAAGACCTTTGACACCGTATTTTACGGGGCTAATGATGTCGCGAGTGAGGCTTTCAGGCAGATCGTGAAATAACGCACAGAAAAAATTATAAGCCGTGCGCGAGCGGCACGCATCCACTTCAAGCGAGAAAAAGTAGCTTAAAATCGCGACTACCAGCATGTGTCCTAGCACCGATGTCTCAGGGATGCGCGGCGTCTGCGCCCAGCGCTTTTGAAAACGAAGTCTACCACTAAGATCAACTATGCGGGCGAGCTTTTTATTCATCACGATCTTTCGTACGCCGATTAGCTCATAATAATCCTCGAGCTCCTCCTCAACCTTGGCTTTTAACTCCTCGATATCGTTTAAAAACTGGCTAGTTTGATAGACGATGTTAAATTCCCACCGCGTAGAGAGGTAACTAGCCGCCTTTAAGATTACGGCTTCTTTCTTATGATCTTTGGAATTTAGATATTTTTTAAATCGATCTAAAAACTCGCCATTTTGAATAGGCAAAAGATCACTTTCTAGGACGCTTAAAACCCATTCGTTGATCTTTTTTTTCTTGGTTTTTTGGATCTGATGAAAGACGTCCGGACGGATGTCGGTCACGACGATGCGCGCTAAAAACTCGAAAATCCCCGCTTCGATTACGTAGTTGATATCCACATCGCGCTCAAAGCTAGCGATAAAATAAGCGATGATAAATTTATGTGCCTGTTTGTCAAGCTCAACTAAGCTCACCATCTTTGGGTAATCGTTCCAGCGGCTAATGCTCGCGGATTTAAAAATTTGTTCGACTAAATTTGAGCTTATCATCGGTAAATTTGATCCGAGTTTATTTCGATTACGGTGTGGACGTTGCCGCGCGGATTAAAATCACCCCTGATTTTCATAAATTTAGGCTTTAACTTACTTTGCAGCGCGCCGTAAATTTCATTTATGCTATCTTCGTGGCTGATGTAGCGGTTCATAAAGGAATTTATGTAAAGTTTGATCGCTTTAAGTTCGACTACGAGCTTGTCAGGGATATATTCCAAATAGATCGTCGCAAAGTCCGGATAGCCAGAGCGTGGGCAGCGGCAGCAAAACTCGGGCAGGGTAATTTTTATC